>Ga0209802_1003155_pt1 | contig 11139 bp, 11 predicted proteins | sample GraSoiAngelo_129_FD_185886 | JGI IMG/M metagenome (GOLD analysis project Ga0209802, IMG submission 185886) | Grasslands soil microbial communities from the Angelo Coastal Reserve, California, USA - 14_0927_12_40cm (SPAdes) (version 2) | ecosystem: Environmental > Terrestrial > Soil > Grasslands ... | reverse complement strand
AGGTGCTCGACCAGCGCGTTGACCATCCGGGTGGTCCCGCCCCACGAGGTGTTGGTGGTGCAGATGGTCTTGACTACGTCCTCGAACACAGTGGGACTGCGCACCATCCGTCCGGCGCCCCTGAGGACCCAGGCGAGATCGGGATCCTCCGCCGCCACGGCGTAAAACGGCATCAGGTCGATGTCCAGGCTGAGAACGTGGCGGACTTGCGCCATCACGGCGGCCGCGGCGCGCACGGTCGGCGGTCGACCGGCGATATCGATCAACCCATGGCCGGGACGGGCCTGAGAAATGACGATGGTCCGGGGGTTGAATCCGTTCAGGGGAACGGTGATTTCAAAGATCCAGGCTTTCTGGTCGAGCCGCATCGGCGGCAGCTCCGCGATCCCATGCGAGAGGAATACGCGGCGGAGATCGACGACTTCGCCCACCGGTCCCAGCAACGGGAACTCGGCCCGCCACTGGGCGCTCACCCTGGAACCGGCCTCGTCCAGATTTGTTTCTCTCCGACGGCTCGGAATCCCAGCCGCTGGTAATAGGCGGGCAGCGGCGAGTCGCGCGTGCACTGGAGGATGAGGCGCTCGGCGCCGAGCGCTCGCGTTTGCGCGCTCATGGCGAGCGTCAGCGCCGCGCCCACTCCGCGCCGGCGCGCCGACGGGTGCGTATACAGGCCGTGGAGGTAGGCGCCCGTGCCGTGCTGGAAGAGGCCGACGTGACCAACCGTCTGCGCGCCGTCATCGGCGAGATAGAAATGGTGCGGCGTGTTGGCGGCACCCCAGCGATACAGCGCGATCAGCTGCGCCCTCATCGCGTCAGTCCATCCGTGTTCCTGCGTGTCGGCACGGATCAGCTCTTCGAAGGCCGTCCATGACGCCTCGCCCGCAACCGGGAGGATCTTGAAGCCCTCAGCCGGCCCTCCCCCAGAGGGCGTTGACGGAACGGAGACCTGGACCATCGCGACACGAGTCTCGCTTGTATAGCCCGCCGCGAGCAGGCGGGGATTGAGCGCCAGGATGGTGGCTGGGTCGCGGCTGCTCGCGCGGAATGTGGTCGCCCGCGGAATCGCTTCGCGGACTACGCGCTCCAGGTCGGCGGCGTCCCAGTTGGGCGCCACCAGGTCCTCGATCCCGTTCAAGAAGAAGAGGTCGGGATAGGTCGTGTTCCAGACGATCTCGCCGAACGGCCGACGAAGATGCACGCCCCCGGCTCGACCCTGGGCCGCCGCCGCGCCGAAGACCTCGTCGGCCAGTGCCTCGAGCTGAATGCTCACCGCGTGTAGCCTAAACCGCGCAATGAGTCAAGCGGCCTCTCAAGCCGCGGCCTTCTACCGCGAAGTCGTCGCATCCGGGAAGGTATGGACCATTCGGGACGCCGGTGGCTTTCCGGCACCCCGAAGCGGGTCGGGCCATCGGAGCATGCCGTTTTGGTCATCGCTGGCGGGGGTCGAGAGAATCATCAAACAGGTCCCTGCCTATGCGGGGTTCGAGTCAGTTGAGTTGACGTTGGAAGAGTTCAGGGACACTTGGTTGGGCCGCCTTGAAAAGGACCAACTTCATGTCGGCCTCAATTGGACTGGCCCCCGAGCCACGGGATACGACATTAGAGCCAGCACGGTCCGTCAGGTCCTTGCCAAATAATCCAGCGCCGCCAGGTATCCGTCAAAGCCCAGTCCCGAGATCACGCCTTTCGCCGCCGTGGCCGTCACCATCCGGTGCCGTTCCGGCTCGCGGCTGAAGACGTTGGAGATGTGGACCTCGACGACCGGCTTGCCGGAGCCGCGCAGCGCATCGGCGAGCGCGAGACTGTAATGCGAGAGGGCGCCGGGATTGACGATGATGGCATCGCTGGGCTCGCTTTCGATCCAGTCGATCAGCTGACCTTCGTGATTCGACTGCCGGAAGCCGAGCTCTACGCCGAGCTCCCTGGCGCGGTTGTTGAGCACCTTCTCAAGATCGGCGAGCGTCTTCGTGCCGTACACCTCGGGCTCCCGGCGTCCGAGCGTGCCGAGGTTGGGGCCGTTGAGCACCAGGACCTTCATTCCGGAAGCACCTCGGCGAGCGCGGCGCGGACGATCGAGGGATCGACCCACCGCCCGTAGTCGGCCCGGCCGATCTCGCGCAGTAGCACCCAACGCGGCTCACCCGATTGGGATTTCTTGTCGTGGCTCATCGCATCGAACAGCTTCGCATGCGGGACGGCGGGCCGCTCCGCGAGCAGACCCGCATCGCGGAGGAGCGTGTCCTGCGCTTCCACGGTCGCAGGCGTGCAGGCACCGGCGAGCAGGCTGATCCGTGCCGCCACTTCCATCCCCCAGGCAACGGCACGGCCGTGCCGGATGTTGCCGAAGCCGACAGCGCGTTCCAGCGAGTGACCCACCGTATGCCCGTAGTTGAGGATCGCGCGCTCGCCCGCCTCGTTGGGATCTCTGGCCACCACGGCCGCCTTGATACCGATCGCGCGCGCCACGGCCTCGCGAATCGCGCAAGGTTTTCGGCTTAGAACCGCCGAAATATTGGCGGACAGCCAATCTGCAAAGGAACGTTCCGCGATCAGGGCGGCCTTGATGATCTCGGCGAGGCCGGAGCGGTACTCCTCGTCCGGCAGGCTCGCCAGGTAATCGAGGTCACAGAAGATGGCCGCGGGCTGGTGCATGGCGCCCGCCAGGTTCTTGCCCGCGGGCAGGTTGATGGCGGTCTTTCCGCCGATGCTGCTATCGACCATCGCCAGCAGCGTGGTCGGCATCTGGACATAGCCGATGCCGCGCATCCAGGTCGCGGCGGCGAACCCGGCGACATCGCCGACGCTTCCCCCGCCCAGGGCAATCACCGCACCGCGGCGGTCGACGCCGGCCGCCGCCAGCGCCTCGTAGATGCCGGAGAGCACGGCCAGGGTCTTGGCCGCCTCGCCCGGCGGCACCACGTGCAGCGCTGGGGAAAGGCCGGCACTGGACAGTGCAGCGATGAGCGGCTTGGCGTACTGGCGGCTCACACCGCCGTCGCTCACGACGACCACGGGGGCACGTCCCCGGAGAACCGACGGGACGAGGTGAGACAAGCCGTGCCCCACCGTGACGTCGTGGGGAGAACCGGGAACATCGATCCCGATCCGCTGCAGACCATTGGCCGAGAGACGCTCGTGGAGTCGCTGGGCGACCTCCGCGGGGCTGATGCCATCGGTCTGGATCACCACGTCCGCCTCGAGATAGCGCGGCAGGCGCCGCGGCAGTAGCGAGGCGATCACCGACGGCCCTCCCGGCTTCAGCATGGGGCGATCGGTTGATCCATTCAGTCGGCGGGCGAGCTCCTCCGGCTCCGCGATCAACGCGACGACACGGTTGCCGTCCCGAATCCGCACCCAGTTCTCGTCCCGCATCGGCGCGCCGCCACCGACCGCGACCACCGAGTCGCTCGCTTCGAGCGTGTGTAGTAGGCAGCGGGTTTCGCGCTCGCGGAAGCCGGCCTCACCTTCGCTGGAAAAGATCTCGGCGACCGATCGCCCCGCGTCGGCCTCGATCACATCGTCGAGGTCGACGAAGGGCCGGTCCATCCGTTGCGCCAGCTGCGGACCCACGGTGGACTTCCCGCTCCCCATGAAGCCAACCAGGACGACGTTGTTCATTTGCGGATCTCCTGCAGGTAGCTCTCAACGTTGCGGTGCAGCTCCGCCATCGAGTCACCGCCGAACTTCTCGAGCAGCACGCCGGCGAGGACGAGTGCCACCATGGCCTCCCCCACCACCCCGGCAGCCGGCACGACGCAGATGTCGCTGCGCTCGTAATGGGCGCGCGCCGGTTCCCTGGTCTTGAGGTCCACAGTGGCCAGGGGCTTGAGGAGCGTCGAGATCGGCTTCATGTAGCCGTGCACGACCAAGGGCTCGCCGTTGCTGACGCCGCCGGTCAGTCCGCCCGCGCGATTCGTCTCGTGCCGCAGGCGCCGGTTGTCGTACACGGGCACGTCGTGGACCTGCGAGCCGGGCAAGCCTGCCCCCTCCACCCCATCGCCGATCGCGACCGCCTTGCAGGCGGGGATGCTGACGATCGCCTGGGCGAGCAAGCCATCGAGGCGCGTGTCCCACTGGCGGTAGCTGCCGAGGCCAGGCGGCACGCCGTCGGCAATCACGGTGAAGACGCCACCAAGGGTGTCGCCGCCTTCACGCGCGGCATCGATGGCCGCCACCATGGCCTCCCCTGCCGCGTCATCTGGAGCGCGGACGGGCGAGGCTTCGACCGCGTCCCACGAAATCGGTGTGGGTACGGCGGCCTCGATGGCCCCAACCGAGCGCGTGTAGCTGCGCACCTGCATGCCGAATTCCCGGAGGAGCAGCTTCGCGACGCCGCCGGCCGCCACGCGAGCTGCGGTTTCGCGGGCGCTGGCGCGCTCGAGCACGTCGCGCGCATCGTCGGCGCCGTACTTGAGCATGCCGGCCAAATCGGCGTGGCCCGGGCGCACCCGGGTGATCGGTTTGCGCTTGACCGCCGCCGCGTCGACCGCCATCACCTGGCGCCAGTTCTCCCAGTCGCGATTGGCGATCTCGAGCGTGATCGGCGATCCCAGCGTCAAGCCGCCGCGCACGCCGGCCACGATGTGGGCGGCATCGTGCTCGATGGCCATCCGCCCGCCTCGGCCGTGTCCACCCTGCCGGCGGGTTAGGTCGCGAGCGAGGTCATCTTCGCGCACGGTCAGCCCGGCAGGAACGCCGTCCAGAATCACGGTCAGTCGCTCGCCGTGCGATTCTCCCGCCGTCAGCAACCGGAGGGTCATGCCGGCACCGACTCGCGGTCCAACGCTGCCCGCATTACGTCAATGGGCGCCGTCCGGCCTGTCCAGATCTCAAATGATGCGGCACCCTGGTGCAGGAGCATGGCGCGACCCTCAGCCGACCGGCGGCTCCGAAGGTCGAAGAGGCGCTGATCGGGTCGTAGCCAGTCGGCGGGCGGAAGGTCGGTCGGTGTCGCGTTGACGACCAGGTCGGCGCCCGCGACTACTTCCTGCATTTTGTCCATTTCAACCGGGCCGCCACGCGCGATGTCCAGATCTGCGCACAGGCGTCGCGCCTGATTCAGATTCCGGGCGATAACCCAGACATCCGCAGTGGGTTGAAGGGCGGCAGCAACCGCGCGCGCGGCGCCGCCCGCTCCGATGATCGCGACGCGTCGATGGCCCCCACCCTGCCCTCCCCCGCGAGCGGGGGAGGGAAATTGCTCGTTAAGGGCGCGTTGGAACCCGACGACGTCGGTGTTCGAACCCTTGAGTCGCGCGCCTTGCCGGCTGATGGTGTTCACCGCTCCAATCCGAGCTGCCAGCGGATCCAGTTCATCCAGCAACGCCATCACCGATTCCTTGTGCGGAATCGTGACATTGGCTCCAAGGATGCGCTCGTCGGCGCGCAGCTCGGCGATGGCAGCCGCGAGACCGGCCGCGTTGATCTCTCGAGGCTGGTAGTGGCAATCGATGCCAAGCGCCGCGAACGCGGCGTTTTGCATTGCCGGCGAGAGGCTACGGGAGACCGGGTCGCCAAGCAGTAGGACCGTTGCGGTCATTTTGCTAGCCCCTGCAAGTCCGTGAAGAAGTCCGGATAGGAGATGGCGACGCAGTCCGCGTCCTCGATCGTGGTCGGACCGGACGCGACCAGTGCCGCGACGGCGAGCGCCATCGCGATGCGATGATCACCCTTCGACTCGACGGTCGCACCGCGCAGTTTCGCTGGGCCATGAATGGTGACGCCGTCCGCACGCTCGTCGACGACCGCGCCCATCCGGCGAAGGCCTTCCGACATGGTCGCCAGCCGGTCGCTTTCCTTGACGCGAAGCTCGGCGGCGCCTTCGATGAGGGTCGTGCCCTCCGCCTGGGTCGCCACAATGAGTATCGCGGGGATTTCGTCGATCGCGGCGGCCACGTCGGCGGCGCCCATCGTCACCGCGCGCAAGCGACGACCGGTGACGGTCACGGAACCGTGTGGCTCGACGCCCGTATTGTCGGCATCGACCTGGATCTCAGCACCCATCGACTCCAGCAGGCGAAGGAATGCCGTGCGGCTGGGATTCAGTCCGACCTCGTGAATCGCGACCGACCAACCTGGCCGGAGCGCCGCGGCCGCCATCCAGAAGGCCGCCGATGAAAAGTCGCCCGGGACCGAAAGCTCGATCGGGCGCAGCGGTTGATGCGATGGCCTGACCTCGACCGTTCCGGCCGCCACGTGGACATCGGTTCCCATCGCGCGCAGGAGCCGTTCCGTATGGTCGCGGGTGGCGACCGGTTCCACGACTGAGGTCGGACCACTGGCGGAAAGCCCGGCCAGGAGAAGCGCGCTCTTTACCTGGGCGCTGGGCACCGCCATCACATGCCGGCGTCCCTGCAGACGCGCGCCAGTCACCGTCAGCGGAGCGTGGCCATCCTGTGATTGGATGCTGGCGCCCATCAGGCGGAGTGGATCGACGACCCGGCCCATCGGCCGGCGCCGAAGCGACGCGTCACCGTCGAGGGTGGCCGAGACCCAGCTTCCTGAGAGGACGCCCAGCATCAGGCGCATGGTGGTCCCGGAGTTCGCGCAGTCCAGCGGCCCATGCGGTGGGCTGAACGATCGCCAGCCCCGGCCGTGGACTCGCGCCGGGCCGCCAATGCGATCGATCTTGACGGCCAGGCTGCGCAGGCAGGCAACGGTCGCTGCTACGTCCTCGCCGTCGGGAAGGCCGGCAATGCGGCTTTCTCCGTGTGCCAGCGCCGCCAGCATCAGGACCCGGTGCGCAATCGACTTGTCGCCGGGAACGCGAAGCTCGCCGGCAATCCTGGTTGCAGGCTCGACGATTTGCGCCGATTCCACGTCAGTGGGCGGCACGCGCGCCCTGCTGAAAGAGTTCGCCCACGCGGTCGCCGTGATCGATGCGCTCACGGTAATCGTGCAGGACATCGGCGAATCGATCGATCGCCTCGACCAGCGGGCCGCGGTTGGTCGCCGTGATGTCCTCATACAGCGTCGGGTCACCTTCGGCCAGACGGACCATGCCCCGATACCCGGGGCCGCCAAGTCGCGGATCAGCAAACGGCCGCACCGTCTGGGCGTACGCGAGGCTGAGCGTGAAGGCCAGGTGACTGAGAAATGCCATCTGCCGGTCATGCGCATCGGCGGAGAGGATTTGCGGACGCGCGCCAATCGCTCGGACCAGGCGGAACCATTCGTCGAACGGCGTGAGCTCCTGTCCGTCATCCGGCGTGAACACCCAGGTCTCACCGCGAAACAGCGTGGCATCGCTCTCGCTCAGCCCGCTCCGCTCCTTGCCCGCAACCGGGTGGCCCCCGAGGAAGCGGGAGGGGTCGGGCAGCGAGCGGGCCCACGCAAGCACGGGGCGCTTGACACTGGCAACATCGGTGACGATCGCCTGTCGCGGGATGTCGGCCGCGATCTGCTCGAGTACCGATTGAATCTGGTTGATCGGGGTCGCGACCACGACGATGTCGCAATCCGAAAGGTCGCGGAGGTCGGTTGACGCCCGATCCACCGCGCCGCGCTGCTGCGCCGCCGCCACACCCTCGGCGTGATGCGCGACGCCGCGCACTTCGAGCGACCCGCCCAGCCGTCGCAGCGCCAGACCCAGCGAGCCGCCGATCAGGCCCAGTCCAACGATGCCAACCCGCATCAGCGCACTCCGACCGTCCGGTGTAGCGCGGCAGCGACGGCATCGACTTGTTCGACCAGGTGGGCGAAGGCCTGCGGTGTCAGCGATTGGGCGCCGTCGGAGAGCGCCACCTCGGGTTGCGCGTGCACCTCGACGATCAGTCCATCCGCGCCCGCCGCAATCCCGGCCAGCGCCATCGGGGTGACCAGGGAACGCCGGCCGGTGCCGTGGCTCGGGTCGACGATCACCGGTAGGTGACTCAATTCCTTTATGAGCGGCACGGCGTTGAGGTCCAGCGTGTTGCGCGTGTAGGTCTCGAAGGTGCGAATGCCGCGCTCGCAGAGGATGACGTCGTAGTTGCCCTGGCTGAGGATGTATTCGGCCGAGAGTAGCCACTCCTCGATCGTGGCTGACATGCCTCGCTTCAAGAGGACCGGCTTGCGCAAGCGACCCACCTCCGACAGCAAGGGGAAGTTCTGCATGTTGCGCGCCCCGATTTGCAGCACGTCGACGATGTCGGCGAGTGTCCCGATGTCCGCCGGCTCGAGCACTTCGCACACCAGCGGCAGGCCAGTCTCGCGCTTCGCCTCGCGCAGGATGCTGATCCCGTCGCCACGGAGTCCCTGAAAGCTGTAGGGAGAGGTCCGCGGCTTGAAAACACCGCCGCGCAGCGCGTGGGCCCCCGCCGCCCGTACGTTCCGGCAGGTCTCGAGGTACAGCTCCTCGCCGTCAACCGAGCACGGTCCCGCCACGATCCATGGTCGGGCGGCACCCACCTCGTGGGCACCCACCGTGATGCGCGTATCGCGAGCTCGGAACTCGCGGTTCGACAATTTGAATGGTTTCGTGATGGGTACCACCTCAGCTACGCCAGGGGCCTCGATGAAGAGATCCCGCAGGGCGAATGGATTTGTTCCGATAACGCCGATCACGGTTCGCTCGTCGCCATCGCTCAGGTGAGTCCGGCACCCGTGCGCCTCGACCTGCGAGACCACCGCCGACACCTGTTCCTTGGTTGCGTCGTGCCGCATCACGATGATCATGCGGTCACCCTCAACGTCTGGGCGCCACGCAGGTAAACAAAACGCATCGCCGAGGACGGCTGGTCGGTGTTGACCAGCAGCAATACCCGGATACAACGCGGAAGGCTGCGCGGGTTCGACGCGGGGACGGCCATCTCGTGGGCGCACATCAGGGGCACATCGCCCCAGCCAAACCGCCTGGCCGCCGCGGCCGGGAACTCGGCGGTTAGATCGGGGGTGGTGGTGAACCACGCTGCCGCGATGTCGCCAGGCTGCAGCGCGTTCTCGCCGGCGATCTGCGCCAGCAACTCCGTCGTGGCGTCGACGATCGCCGCTTTGCTGTCTTCATCTGTGGTCGTCGCGCCGCGAATGCCTCGAACCGCCATCCTTGTTTGCCTCCTGGGCGCGCCAATCTAGTCGTCTGCTATGTGAGGAGGCCGGTGAACGGGTGGCGGCGGGAGGGGCGGCGCTAGCCCATCCCGAGCCGGTCCCGTGCCGGCCCGAGGTAGGCGTAAAAGTAAAAGCCCGCGAAGCGAACCCGCCCCGTCATGTGCCCGGCATCGTACAACGGGCACGCGCGTTTGGCAAGGGCCGAACGAAACCAGGATCGAATTGGACCGAACTACTGGTGCTGAATCGCTTAGGCGCTGGGGAGCATCTCCAGCGGGTCGACCGGGCTGTTATCGATCCGCACCTCGAAGTGGGTATGCGGTCCGGTCGAGTTGCCCGTCGAGCCGACCAGGCCGATCAGCTGGCCACGCTTGACCTGGTCGCCTTCCTTGACCCCGATGGCGAGGAGGTGACCGTAAAGGGTCTTTAGCCCAGCGTCGTGCTGGATGATGATGTAGTTGCCGTAGCCGACCAGCGCCCCGGCGGCGTCGGTCATCGGTCGGGCGAGCACGACAACGCCGTCGGCCGCCGCGAAGACCGGCGTCCCGAGTGGCACCGAAAGGTCGATCCCCGTGTGGAAATGGGCGAATCCGGCATAGGCCGCTTCAAACACATAGGCGGTTGGACCGAAACCCTGGGAAACCGCCGGGTGTGGGATCGGCCAGAGCAGCTTCCCGGTCGCGGTCAGCACCGGATCCGATGCGACCAGCTCCGCGGTGAGCTGCATATTCTGCTGGGCGAAGACCGCCTGCTCGATCTGGCTGAGGATGCTGTCGGTCTTGATCCGCTGGAGTGCCGCCCGCCGTGCCGCCACCTCGGGCGAATCGCTCTGCATCGCGTCGAGCGCGGACAGCGCCTCGTCGATCGTTCCCTGGAGCTGGGTCTGGAGCGACTGCTCGTTGGCGATTGCTTCGGCGAGCATCGTTCGTGAGCTGACCAGCCCGGTGAGGACATCCTTCTTTGACGCGCGGCTCCGCGCCAGCGTCGCCTCTGCATGCGCCAGCGCAACCTCGTCGGCCTGAACCGTTCGGACCAGGTCCCGCTCGCGGTCGACGACGACATCGCTGTAGCCAATCGTCTCGAGCAGGCCGCCGAAGCCGCCGGAGCGAATCAGGCTGACGAAGAAGCTGTCCTGGTGCTTGTAGAGCCGGCGAATGGTGGTGGCGAGCTGGTTGCGATCCGATAGGAGGCGCGCGCTCACCTCCGCGTGCTGGGCCGTGACGGCGGCGATCCTGGTGTCGAGCTGGGAGATCTGTCGCTGCGCGTCGAGGATCTGTTGGCCGAGCGCGACCAGGGCGAGCTGGGATTGACTGAGTGACTTCTCCAGCATCAGGGCGTGGGCTTCGGCGGCGGTCAAGTCACCAATCAGCTGGCCCTGGGCCTGGCGGTTCTGCAGCGCCGGGCTGGTCGGGCTGGCGCTGGGCGAGGCGGTTGGCGTCGCCGACGGCGTCGGGGATGGGCTGGCCAAATTCGCTACCGGGCTCGCACTCGCCGATGGCGATGGTGACGCGGAGGCGGCGGGTGACGCGGCGGTGTCGGCCAGCGCGCCGGCCGGCGCCAGCAGCAGGCCCAACCCGCCGGCCAGCCCCAGGGCCGCGATCGTCACCCTGCGGCGCGTCCGCACCCGTGCCGCCACAGCGGGTCGAGACTTTACCGCCCTATGAAATTCTTTACAACTGTTAAGGCCAAGGCTGGTGGTGCTTGCCCCGTCCGACCCCAAATCGCCTGCCTCCGTGGGCCCTTCCTGCCCGAATCGTATTCAGCGACGGCTCAGCCCCCTCCTCTGAGGACCGGTCCCTACTCTGTCCTATTTTCACATTTTTGTCACGCCTTGCCCGCTTCCACCTTTCCCGGAAGCGTCGTGGACACTTGCCGCGACCTAAGCTGTGCTACCATCCAAAAAAACCAACTGAGCTGTCACGGGGGAAGTGATCTGGCACAGAGCCGGTTTTTAACGCACACGCTTGTTTTGTTAGCGGCAGCCGTGATCCCGGTACTCACAGCCTTCGACCGACTCCACACCGACACCGCATACGGCGCAAATCCCACCCCTTCGGTCGTAGTGCGGACCACGCACGTCGACGACGTGGTGCTCAGCCAGGGTGGGTTCATCAT
>Ga0209802_1003154_pt1 | contig 11139 bp, 10 predicted proteins | sample GraSoiAngelo_129_FD_185886 | JGI IMG/M metagenome (GOLD analysis project Ga0209802, IMG submission 185886) | Grasslands soil microbial communities from the Angelo Coastal Reserve, California, USA - 14_0927_12_40cm (SPAdes) (version 2) | ecosystem: Environmental > Terrestrial > Soil > Grasslands ... | reverse complement strand
CGGGTACGGCTACATGCGCGACTTCCCCGTGGAAAAGCTATTCCGGGACGCCAAGGTCACGGAGATCTATGAGGGGACCAGTGAAATCCAGCGGATCCTCGTCGCGCGCGGTCTCTATCCTCGAGGCTGAACTGTGTCCGAGCGGATCTACGTCGGCGCCGACCACGCCGGCTTCCAGCTGAAGGGGCAGATCGTGGACGAACTCAAGCGCCTCGGCTACGACCCGGTGGACGTGGGCCCGCAATCGATGGACCCGGCCGACGACTTCCCCGACTACGGCCGCCCCGTGGCGGAGGCCGTCAGCACCGGGAAAGTGCGCCGCGCAGTACTGACCTGCGGCACGGGGCTCGGGATGGCCTATGTGGCGAACCGGTTCCCGCGCGTGCGGGCAGCCGTGGCCTGGAGCCCGGAGATCGCGGAGCTGGCGCGCAAACACAACGACGCGAACGTGCTCGTGCTGCCCGCGCGCTTCGTGAGCGGGGAGGAAGGGTTGGAAATCCTGCACACGTGGCTCGACACCGCGTTCGAGGGCGGGCGCCACGAGCGGCGCGTGGCCAAGATCGACTCATGATCGACCGGCGCACCCCGCTCGCCCAGGCGGACCCCACGGTCGCCCAGCTCATCCGCCGCGAGGTGGAGCGGCAGGAGCACGGGCTCGAGCTGATCGCGAGCGAGAACTTCGTCTCCGTCGCCGTCATGGAGGCGATGGGCACTGCCCTGACCAACAAGTACGCCGAGGGACTGCCGAAGAAGCGCTACTACGGCGGGTGCGAGGTGGTGGACGAGGTCGAGCAGCTCGCCATCGACCGCGCCCGGGCCTTGTTCAAGGCGGAGCACGTCAACGTGCAGCCGCACTCGGGGGCGCAGGCCAACATGGCTGCCTACCTCGCGGTCGCCAAGCCGGGCGACACGCTGCTCGGGCTGGCGCTGCCCCACGGCGGCCACCTGACGCACGGCGCGCCGGTCAACTTTTCGGGCACCCTGTTTCGTGCCGTGCATTACGGGGTCCGCGAGGACACCGGCTGGATTGATTACGACCAGGTGCGCGAGGTCGCGCGGCGCGAGCGGCCGCGCCTCTTGATCGGCGGGGCGTCCGCGTACGCCCGCGTCATCGATTTCGCGGCGCTCCGCAATATCGCCGATGAAGTGGGCGCGATCTTCGTCGTGGACATGGCCCACATCGCGGGTCTCGTCGCCGCGGGAATCCATCCCTCGCCCGTGCCGCACGCGCACATCGTGACGACCACCACCCACAAGACGCTGCGGGGCCCGAGGGGCGGCCTGATTCTGTGCCGGGAGACGTTCGCCAAGGACGTGGACAAGCAGGTGTTCCCAGGACTCCAGGGCGGACCGCTCGAGCACGTGATTGCCGCCAAGGCCGTGGCCCTGGGCGAGGCCAATACTCCCGAATTCAAACGTTACGCGCGGCAGGTGGTGCAGAACGCGCAGGCGCTCGCCGCGGCGCTGGTGGAGCGCGGCTACGCCATCGTCTCGGGGGGCACCGACACCCATCTGATGCTCGTGGATCTCCGGCCCAAGCAGGTGACCGGCAAGGAGGCCCAGGAGCTGCTCGACCGGGCGGGCATCACCGTGAACAAGAACACGATTCCCGGAGATCCGCAGAAGGCCTTCGTCACGAGCGGGATCCGGATCGGCACACCGGCCGTGACGACGCGAGGGTTCACCGAGACGGAGATGCACACCGTGGCGACACTCATCGATACCGTGCTCACCAAGCAGGACGACGGCACCATCGCGCGGGTCAAGGCCGACGTGCGCGAGCTGACGGAGCAGTTCCCCCTGTACGCGGCTCCGGTCCGCGCCACCGCGGCGGCGCGCCATGGCTGACAGCAGCGGCTCGTCGGGGCGCCCCTCCCGCGGCTCGGGCTCGCTCACGGTGCATCCGGCCGAGGAGCTCGAGGTCTATTTCAACGAAGTCGCCCACGGCCGTCCCGTGGGCTTCGTCGCCTCCGCCAAATGGAAGCCACCCACCGACATCTTCGAGACCGACGACGCGCTGGTGGTCTACATGGACATCGCGGGCATGCGCTCCGAAGACTTCACGGTCGAGTACGCGGACGGCATCCTCACGATCGCGGGAGAGCGCCAGGCCCGGCGCAACGAGGGGAAGCCCCACTACCACGCGATGGAGGTGCAGGTCGGCCCCTTCGAGCGTCGGTTCCGCCTGCCCGTCCCGGTGGACCCCGAAAGCATCCGCGCGACCTACGAGCAGGGCTTTCTCGAAGTGTGGCTCGCCAAGCTGCCGGCCCGTCTGTCGGGGCCACAGTCGGTCCGGGTGCAGTAAGTGGATCGTCTGCCAGTCCTGCCGCTGGGGCGGCTGGTCGTCTATCCGCACGTCGTGCTGCCGATGGCGCTCACCGACCCGTACGCCGTGCAGCTCATCGACGAGGTGGTGCAGGGCAACAAGCGGCTGCTGCTCCCGAGGGGGCCGTGATGCATGCCCGCGCGGACGAGCTGTACGAGGTCGGCACGCTCAGCACCGTCGTGCGCATGCTCAAGCTGGGCGACGGCTCGGTGCGGGTCATGGTGCAGGGCCTGGAGCGCGCCCGGCTGCAGGAGATCACGCCCGCCGAGCACTGGCTGGTAGCGGCCTACGAAACGTTCGCCGACGCCCAGCCGGAGGACGCGCGCACCGAGGCGCTGAAGCGCACCGTGCACGCCCAGTTCTCCCGCGTCATCGACATCGCCCCCTATCTGGGCGAAGAGCTGCACGAGGTGCTCGTCGGCATCAGCGACGCGGGCAAGCTCGCCGACTTCGTGGCCGCCAACCTCGACCTCGCGCTCCCCGCCAAGGCCGAGCTGCTGGCCATCGACGATGTGAACCACCGGCTGGAGCGGCTGGCGGAGCTGCTGGGCCAGGAGCTGCAGGTGCTCGAGGTCGGCAGCCAGATCCAGGAAAAGGTGCGGACGCGGCTGGACCAGAACCAGCGCGAGTACGTGCTGCGCGAACAACTGCGCGTCATCCGCCAGGAGCTGGGCGAAGAGGACGCGGACGACGAGCTGACCGAGCTGGCCCAGCGGCTCGAGGCGGCCGGCCTGCCCGAGGAGGCCACCAAGGTGGTGGAGCGCGAACTGAAGCGGCTGCGGCAGATGTCGCCCCAGTCGGCCGAGTACCACGTGGCGCGCACCTACCTGGAAGTGTTCGCGACCCTGCCGTGGAGCCGCACCTCGGACGACCGGCTCGACCTGAAGGCCGCGCGCGACATTCTCGATCGTGACCACTACGATCTCAAGACGGTCAAAGAGCGGATCCTCGAATATCTCGCCGTGCGCACGCTCAACCGGGCGGCGCGTGGCGGCATCCTGTGCTTCGTCGGGCCGCCGGGCGTGGGCAAGACATCGCTGGGCCAGAGCATCGCGGAGGCGCTGGGCCGCCGCTTCACCCGCGTGTCGCTCGGCGGCGTGCGCGACGAGGCGGAGGTGCGCGGCCACCGCCGCACGTACGTCGGCGCGCTCCCGGGACGCATCATCCACGCGCTGCAGCGCTGCGAGACGCGCAACCCGCTGCTGATGCTCGACGAGGTGGACAAGATGGGCGCCGACGTGCGCGGCGATCCGACCGCCGCGTTGCTCGAGGTGCTCGACCCGGCCCAGAACGGCAGCTTCGTGGACCACTACCTCGAGGTGCCGTTCGACCTGTCGGGCGTCATGTTCATCGCCACCGCCAACAGCCTCGCGCCGATCCCCGACCCCCTGCTGGACCGCATGGAGGTGCTCACCTTGCCCGGGTACACCCCGGGCGAGAAGCTGGCGATCGCCAAGCGCTACCTGCTCCCGCGCCAGCTCACCGAGACGGGGCTCACGGCGGAGCGCGCCGGCATCGCCGATGGCGCGCTGGAGCGGCTCATCGCCGAATACACGCGCGAGGCCGGCGTGCGCCAGCTGGAGCGCGAGATCCAGGGCATGCTCCGCAAGGCCGCGCTCGACGTGGTCGAGGGACGCGCGGCCGTGGTCAAGATCACCGCCAAGAACATCGAGAAGTATGCCGGTCAGCCCAAGGTGCAGAGTGAGGTGGCGGGGCGGACCCCCGAAGTCGGCGTCGCGACCGGACTCGCGTGGACGCCGGTGGGCGGCGACATCATGTTCATCGAGGCGATCCAGATGCCGGGCAAGGGGCTGATCACCCTCACCGGCCAGCTGGGCGACGTGATGAAGGAATCGGCCCAGGCCGCCTGGAGTCTGCTGCGCGCCCGCGCCGGGCCGTTGGGGATTCCGCTCGAAGCGTTCACGCAAACCGACGTGCACCTGCACCTGCCCGCGGGGGCGGTGCCCAAGGACGGCCCGTCGGCGGGGATCGCCATCGCCACGGCGCTGGCGTCGCTGCTGTGCCGCCGCCCGGCGCGGCACGACGTGGCGATGACCGGCGAGCTGACGCTGCGGGGCCGCATCCTGCCGATCGGCGGCCTCAAGGAGAAGCTGACCGCGGCGGCGCGCGCCGGCGTCAAGATGGTGCTCGTGCCGGCGCGCAACCAGAACGACCTCGTGGACGTCCCCGACGAGGTGAAGCAGCTGCTCGAGATCACGCCCGTGGAGACGATCGACGAGGTGCTGGCGCTCGCCCTGCTCGAGCCGCGTCCCACCCGGCCCGTGGCCGTGCGGGCCCGGCCCTCGGGCCCGACGGAGGCCCGGCCGTGAGCGACTTCGCCACGCTGGAGGAGGCGTTCGCCCGCATCGGGCAGCACGAGGGGCGCTACCCCGAGCGCGGCTACCTGTTCGTGCTGGCGGCGCTCGAGTACGCCCAGGGGAAGCTCCCGGCGCGTCGCCACCTCTCCGGGACCGAGCTCGCCTGGTCGTGCCGCGACTTCGCACTCGACCAATTCGGCCTGCTCGCGCCGACCGTCCTCGCGCCGCTTCGTCTTCACGCTGATCGACGTCGGATTGCTGGCGCGCCAGCCGAGCGACAAGCCCGAGGACTTCGAGCGGGTGTACGATTTCGCCGAGGTGTTCCGCACCGGCTACCGCTGGCCCGGTGTGGAGCGCGGGTAGCGGGCGTCGTATCGGGCGAAGGGGGTGCCGCATGGAGGAAGTGAAAGAATGGCCCGCCTGCCGGAAGTGTCAGCAAGGTCTCCTGATCCCGTTGTCGGACTATGGTCGCGACGGGGCGCCGATTACGTACAAGGCTTGGGTCTGCACGAACCCGGACTGCGGGTTCAACATCCGCATCGATAACGGAGAGATCTCCTTCGGTCGGGCGATCGGCCAGAGCTTCAAGTAAGCTTGGACGCCGTGCGCGCGCCCGCCGTGAGCGGGCGCTTCTACCCTGCAGTGCCGGCGCAGCTCGAGCGCACCGTGCGGGAGCTGCTCGATTCGGTGGGTGTGGCGCGGCCTGCGCCGGCGCGCGCGGCCGTCGCGCCGCACGCGGGTTATCTCTACTCGGGGCTCACGGCGGCGCACGTGTTCGCGCGCCTCGAGGTCCCGCCGCTCGTCGTGATCCTCGCGCCCAATCACACGGGCGTCTGCCGCGCGCCGGGCGGGGCGTCGCTGTGGGAGGCCGGAGCGTTTCGCACGCCGCTGGGTGACGTGGGCGTCGACGCGGAATTCGCGCGGGCGCTCGTCGCCGCCTCGCCCCTCGTGGGAGCGGACCACGCGGCCCACGTCGGGGAGCACGCCGTGGAGGTGGAGCTGCCGTTCCTTCTGCTGCGGCGCGCCGACGTGCGCATCGTGCCGCTGGTGCTCGCGTGGGAGGCGTGGCAGGGCTGCCTCGAGCTGGGCGAGGCGCTGGCGGGACTGGTGGGACGCTGGCCGCAGCCCGTGCTGTTGCTCGCGTCGAGCGACCTGAATCACTATGAGCCGGCCGCCGTCTCGGAGCGCAAGGACCGGCGGGCGCTCGAGGCGGTGACCGCCCTCGACGGCGCGGAGCTGCTGGGTCGCTGCCGCGGCGAAGGCATCTCGATGTGCGGCCGGGCGCCCACCGCCACCGTGCTCGTCGCGGCTCGGGCGCTCGGGGCCCGGGAGGCTACGGTGGTGCATTACAGCCACTCCGGGATGGTGACGGGGGACGAGGAGGCCGTGGTGGGCTACGGAGGGGTGGTGATCCCGTGAACCCGATCCCCGTGCTATCCGCGACCGAAGCCGCGGGGTGGGATTCGGCCGCCCGAACCCAGTACCGCATTCCCTCGCGCGTCCTGATGGAGGCCGCCGGACGCGCCGTCGCCCACGTGCTGCTGCGCGAGTACCCCGCGGTGCTCGCCCGCGGGGCCCTCGTCGTCGCCGGCGCCGGCAGCAACGGGGGCGACGGCTGGGTGGCGGCGCGGGCGCTGCACGCGGGCGGCGTGCCGGTGTGGGTGGCCGCCCTCGACCCCAAGACCGACGATGCGATCGACAACCGCGCGCTGGCGCGCGTGGACGGCGTGCGCGAGATCGGGCGCGACGAGCCGTGGCCCGCCGCGGCCGTCGCGCTGGATGCGCTGCTGGGCACGGGCGCCACGGGGCCGGCCCGGGGCGACGTACTCGCGCTGGCCCAGCGGCTCGTCGCCTACGGCGCTCCCATCGTCGCCGTGGACGGGCCGACCGGGCTGGACCTCTCGAGCGGGGAGGCGCACGGTCCCGTGCGCGCGTCGCTGTCGATCACCTTCGGCGGTGCGCGCCGGGGGCACCTGCTGGCCCGGGAGTGGTGCGGCAAGCTGATCGTGGTGGACATCGGGTTCCCGCCGCCCGATCCCGCGTGGCCCGTGCTCGTCAGCGATCTCTGGGCCGGGGCGCGGCTTCCCAAGCTTGCGCCCACGATGCACAAGGGCGACCGCGGCCGGGTCACCGTGGTTGGTGGCTCGAGCGGGATGACCGGCGCCGCGCTCCACGCCGCGCGCGCCGCACTCGCCGCCGGTGCGGGACTCGTGAAACTCGTCGCGGGGCCGGAGACGATCGCCGCGGCGCGCGCCAGCCTGCCCGACGTCCTGACCGTCGAGTCCGCCCTCGGACCGGACCTCGAGGCCGAGGCCGCGGACGCGCTCGAATGGGCCGACGCCCTCGTGGTCGGGCCCGGTCTGGGCCGCGAGCCGCCGCGGCTGCCGTTTCTTCAGGCGGTGCTGGGTCGTCGCCCCGTGCCGACCGTGCTCGATGCGGACGCCCTGTCGCTGTTCCACGGCCCCGCCGAGCGACCGGTGGTCCTCACCCCTCACCTGGGGGAGTTCCGCGCCCAATTCGGCGATCAGCTCGCCGATGAGGCGGCCAACGACCGGTGGGCCGCCGCGGCCAAAGCCGCGCAGCGGGTCAAGGGGACCGTCGTCCTGAAGGGCGTGCCGACCGTGATCGCCGACCTGCGCGGACCGGCGCACGTGGTGGCGAGCGGCAACCCCGGGCTCGCCACTGGCGGCTCGGGCGACCTGCTCGCCGGCTTTATCGGGGCGTTTCTGGCGCGCGGCAGCGCGGGGCCCGAGGCCGCCGCGCTCGGCGCGCACGCCCTGGGCCGCGCCGCGGAGCACGGCGCCCGTCAGTGGACGGCCCGCAGCCTGCGGCCCGCCGACGTGCTCGCCGCACTGCCCGAAATCTGGCGGGCGTGGGCGAGCCCGCAGCCGGATGGGCCCCCGGTCCTGGCGGTGCTGGAGCCGCCGGAGACGGCGTGAGCCCTGGAGGCGGGGCGCTCCGCCTGGGACCGGGTGGAGAGTTCGATCGCCTGCGCGCCATTTTCGCGAGCCTCGGCGCCGCCGGACGCGGCTTGGGTGACGACTGCGCGCTGATCCGCATCGGGACGCGCACCCTCGCCCTCAGCATCGACCTCTCCCTCGAGGGCGTGCACTTCCGCACCGACTGGCTCTCGTTCCGCGAGATCGGGTGGCGCGCGACCGCCGCGGCCTTCTCCGATCTGGCGGCCGAAGGAGCGACCCCGCTCGGCGTGCTCGTGTCGCTCGGGGTGCCGGGCAACCGGCAACGCCATTCCGGCAACGCTTCACCCGCGGTCCAGATCATGTCCGGCGTCGGGGCCGCCGCCCGCAGCGTCGGTGCGCACCTGCTGGGCGGCGATCTCGTGCGATCTGCTCGCTATCTGGTGGACGCGTGCGTGCTCGGCGTCGCCCAGCGGCCCGTGCGGCGCAGCGGCGCGCGCCCGGGTGACGGGCTGTGGGTGACGGGGCGGCTTGGTGGCGCGGGATTCGCGCTGGCCGCGCTCCGAGCCGGGCGCCACCTCGCTCCGGCCGTACGGCGCCGCTTCGCCCGCCCGGTGGCGCGGATCGCCGCGGGACGCTGGCTGGCGCGGCGTGGAGCGCGGGCCATGATCGATATCTCCGACGGGCTGGCGGGGGAGGCGGGGCACCTCGCCGCGGCGTCGGGCGTGCGCGTCGAGCTCGAGCTCGAGCGGTTGCCGTGCTGGCCCGGCGTGACGCCGCTCGCGGCGGCGCGCAGCGGCGAGGAGTACGAGCTGTTGGTGGCCATGCCGCGAGCGTTCGGCGAAGCCGGCGCCCGCGCGTTTCGTCGTGCCACCGGACTGCCGCTCACGCGCATCGGCGCCTGCACCGCGGGCCACGGCGTCCGGACCGCGGACAACGGACGACGGATCACGCCTCCCTCCGGCTTCGACCACTTTCCCGGCCGATGATCCGTACCGCCTGGTTCGCCGTGGTGCTCGTGGTGTCGAGCGCGATCCACGCCACGGCGGTGATCGCGGCGGCGCTGCTGGGCGTGAAACGCCGCCCGGGTGGGGGGGGCGTGTACGACTGGGGGACGAACGACTGGTCGCGCGACCTGCTGCGGGCGGCTGGCACGCCGGTGCGGGTGGTGGGGCTCGAGCGCGTGCCGGCCGGTCCCGTGGTGTACGCGTCGAACCACTCGTCGATGTTCGACATCTGGGCGCTGGCGGCCACGCTCCCCGGCTCGGTCCGGTTCGTGGCGAAGCAGGAGCTCGCGCGCATCCCGCTCTTGGGCCGCGCCATGATCACCGCCGGCCACATCATGATCGACCGGGCGCATCCCGCGCGAGCGCTCGAGGCGTATCAGCGGGCGGCGGCGGTGATCGGCAGCGGCATCTCCGCCGTGGTGTTTCCCGAAGGCACGCGCAGCCGCACCGGCGAGCTGCTGCCCTTCAAGAACGCGCCGTTCGGGCTCGCGATCGCGGCGCGCGTCCCGGTCGTGCCGGTCTACGTGCGCGACACGTTCACCATCATGCCCAAGGGACGTTTTTTTCTGCGGCCCCGGCCGATCCGCATCGCGATCGGCGATCCCGTCTCCACGGTCGACCTGACGCTCGAGCGGCGTCAGGAGCTGCGCGACCGCGTGCGCGCGGCGGTGGTCCGGCTCAAAGCCCGCGTTGACGCGGACGCCTCCGACCGCTAGGGTACGGGCCATCATGAGCACGATCATTTCGGTGCACGCGCGCGAGATCCTGGACAGCCGGGGCAACCCGACCATCGAGGCGGACGTCACGTTGTCGAGCGGCGCGGCCGGCCGGGCCGCGGTGCCGAGCGGGGCCTCCACCGGGGAGCACGAGGCGGTCGAGCTGCGGGACGGCGACCCGAAGCGCTTCGGCGGGAAGGGCGTACTCGAGGCGGTGAAGAACGTCAACGAGGTCATCGCCCCGCGCCTCGAAGGCATGTCGGCGGAGGATCAGATCGTGGTCGACTATGCGATGCTCGATCTCGACGGCACGCCCAACAAGAGTCACCTCGGTGCCAACGCGATCCTGTCCGTGTCGATGGCCGTGGCGCGGGCGGCGGCCCAGGATGCCGGGCTCACGTTGTACCGCTATCTCGGCGGGCCGGTGCGGAACGTGCTTCCCGTGCCGATGATGAACATCCTCAACGGTGGTGCGCACGCGGCCAACAACGTCGACTTTCAGGAGTTCATGATCGTCCCGATCGGCGCGGAGTCCTTCGCCGACGGCCTGCGCACGGGCGTCGAGGTGTTTCACGGACTCAAGAAGGTGCTCGCCAAGCGCAATCTCTCGACGGCCGTGGGAGACGAAGGCGGCTTCGCGCCCAATCTCCCGAGCGACGAGGCGGCGCTGGAGGCGGTGATCGCCGGCATCGAAGGCGCGGGCTTCGAGCCCGGGAAGGACGTGGCCATCGCGCTCGATCCGGCCGCATCCGAGCTGTACCAGGACGGCAGCTACGTGTTCAAGAAGAGCGGGGCGGGGTCGAAGTCGGCGGAAGACATGGTCGCGCTCTACAAGAGCTGGATCGATCGGTACCCGATCGTGTCCATCGAAGACGGCCTGGCGGAGGACGACTGGACGGGGTGGGCGAAGCTCACGGAGGCGCTGTCGGCGCGGGTGCAGCTCGTCGGAGACGACCTCTTCTGCACCAACGTCGAGCGGCTCGACCGCGGTATCGAGGAAGGCGTCGCGAATGCAATCCTCATCAAGTTGAACCAGATCGGGACGCTCACCGAGACGCTGCAGTGCATCGAGCACGCGCGCTCCAACGGGTACGGCGCGGTCATCTCGCACCGCTCCGGCGAGACGGAAGACACGTTCATCGCGGATCTCACGGTCGCGACCGGCGTGGGGCAGATCAAGACGGGCAGCGCCTCGCGCACCGACCGCGTCGCCAAGTACAACCAGCTGCTGCGCATCGCCGAAGACTTGGGCGACGCGGCCTACTATCCCGGCCGGCACCTGTACGGCCTGTGACCCGGACGCGCCTCATCGGCCTCGCCGCCGGACTGGTGCTCGCCGGACTGGCCTTCCAGGCCGGCGAGTACAGCACGCTCGACTGGCTCACGCTGCGCCGCCAGCGGGTCGAGGAGCGCCGCAGCGTGCGCGATCTCGAGCTGGAGCTCGACTCGCTGCAGCGTCTGGCGCGCGGACTCGAGAACGACCCCGCCGCGCAGGAGCGCGCGGCGCGGGAGCAATTCGGGATGATCCGGAAGGGAGAACTGCTGTATCGCCTGGTGCCGCCCCTGGAGGGCGGGAGCGGCGAGACGGCGCCGCGCTGACGCCCGTCAGGGGATGACAATACCCCCGGAGAGCGTGATCGCTTCCAGCGTTTCGTTGCCGCTGGGCCCGGCGAGCAGCGCGTCGTCCATGCGGTAGGAGAGCCGCAGCCAGATTCGCTGCTGCGGCGGCTGAAACACCACGCCGGCCTCTCCACCCTGGATCCGGCCGGCCCCGGTGGGCAGGTTCACCTCGGACGCGAGCGCCCGCCACACTTCGAGATAGCTCGCGAGTTGCCCCACCACGATCGGGGCGTC
>Ga0209802_1003147_pt1 | contig 11161 bp, 12 predicted proteins | sample GraSoiAngelo_129_FD_185886 | JGI IMG/M metagenome (GOLD analysis project Ga0209802, IMG submission 185886) | Grasslands soil microbial communities from the Angelo Coastal Reserve, California, USA - 14_0927_12_40cm (SPAdes) (version 2) | ecosystem: Environmental > Terrestrial > Soil > Grasslands ... | reverse complement strand
GACGGGGCATTCGTCGCCAACGACCTCGAGCTCGACCCTGCCAATGAGCAGATCATCATCCTCACCGGCCCGAACATGGCGGGTAAGTCGACGTTTCTGCGTCAGGCCGCGGTCATCGTTCTGCTGGCGCAGTGCGGAAGCTTCGTGCCCGCGGAGCTAGCCGTTGTCGGCCTTGTCGACCGAATCTTCACTCGTGTCGGAGCGCATGACGACATCGCCGCGGGGATGTCGACTTTCATGGTCGAGATGACGGAGACGGCCAACATCCTGAATCACGCCACACGCTCGTCGCTCGTCGTCCTCGACGAGGTGGGGAGGGGGACGTCGACGTACGACGGGGTTTCGATCGCGCAAGCTGTCGTCGAGTACCTGCACGACTCACCGCGCCTCGGCTGCCGTACGTTGTTCGCGACGCATTACCACGAGCTGACCGCCCTGGCGGAACGGCTGCCTCGCGTGCGCAACCAGCGCGTGGAAGTGCTCGAGGAAGGCGAGACCGTGCGGTTCCTTCACCGGGTCGTGCCGGGCGGCGCCGACCGCTCCTATGGCATTCACGTGGCGGCCCTTGCCGGCCTTCCATCCGGCGTGATCGCGCGCTCACGCCAGGTGCTGGCGGAGCTGGAGCGCCAGCGCCCGCTGGAACCGCCGGAACAGCAGCTGGGGCTGCCGATGGAGATGGCGCCGGACCCTCTGCGCAAGGAGCTGGAAGAGATCGAGCCCGACACGCTCAGCCCGCTCGAGGCGCTGCAGAAGCTCTACGAGCTGCGCTCAAAACTCGATCGATGACGGCGATCAACCTCCTTGCCCCCGAGGTCGCCGACGCAATCGCCGCCGGCGAGGTGATCGAACGGCCGGCCTCTGTGGTCAAAGAGCTGGTCGAAAACGCTCTCGACGCCGACGCCCGCCGAATCAGCATCGACGTGCGGGGAGCGGGGAGGACCTCGATTCGCGTCGGCGATGACGGTGCCGGGATTCCAGCCGACGAGCTGCCGCTAGCCTTCGTCCGCCACGCGACCAGCAAGGTCGCCGCGCTTTCCGACCTCGATGCCATCACAAGCCTCGGGTTCCGCGGCGAAGCCCTCGCCAGCATTGCGTCGGTTGCGGACGTCGAGTCGAGCAGCGCCGGCGCTCGCATCCACATTCGCGCGGGCGAGGTGATCGAGCAAGGCGCTGGGCCGTTCCTGCCCGGTGTGACCGTCGAGGTCCGCGATCTTTTCGCGAACGTTCCCGCGCGTTTGAAATTCTTGAAATCCGACGCGACCGAGAACGCAGCCATCAAGGACGTCGTCACCGCCTTCGCGCTGCTTCATCCGCACGTGCGCTTCCAGCTCACCATCGACGGCCGCTCGGCGATCAGCAGCGCCGGAGATGGAGACCGCCGCCGCGCATTCGCATCCATTCATGGAGCGCCGGTGGCGGCCGAGATGCTCGAAATCGTCGGTCTGCCACTGGTGACCGGGATGGTGTCCCAGCCCCGCCTCAGCCGTGGCACTCGCGATGGGATCGTGCTGGCCGTCAACGGCCGACCGATCACCTCTCGTCCCCTCGCCTATGCGTTGGAGGACTGCTATCAGGGCCGACTCGAGCGTGGGCGGCATCCCGTGGCTGCTATCGACATCGGCATCGACGCGGCTCTCGTCGACGTGAACGTGCACCCCGCCAAGCGAGAGGTCCGGTTCCGCGATGAAGGCGCGGTTTTCGCGGCGCTGCAGCGAGCGGTTCGAACCGCGCTCGGCGCCAGCGAGCCGGTCCATTACCGGGCGCAGCAGCCGGTGGCAAGCGTCGCAGCGTCGCCCGGCCACCAAAGCCAGCTCGTGGTCCACGGTGCCGCGGTGCTGCCGCTAGAAGAGGGTTCGCCTGCGCCTTCGGCGGCCGGCATGCTGAGGCCGATCGGACAGGTTGGGCCAGGCTATCTCGTCGCCGAAGGGCCGCAGGGGCTGGTTCTGGTCGACCAGCACGCCGCCCACGAGCGCGTGCTGTACAACCGGCTCCTGGAGAGGTTGCGCACCGGACTGGGCGCCAGCCAGCCGTTGCTCATGCCGCAAGCTGTGGACGTCGACCCGGCGTTGATCGCTGCCGCGGCCGACCACAGGGCCGACCTGGCGACGCTTGGGCTCGAGTACGAAGAGTTCGGGCCGCGCAGCTTGCGCATCACGTCTGTCCCGGTCGAGATGCCGGCGGGGCGCGCGACGGCGGCGGTGCAGGAGACGCTGGCGGCTTTGAGCGAATCGCGCGGCGATCAAGCCATGCACAAGGCGGCGGCGGCGCTCGCGTGTCACTCGGCGGTTCGGTTCGGAGACGTCCTCGATCCGGTTGAGCAGCGCAGACTGCTGTCCGATCTCGAGAGCGCCGAAGAATCGGTCACGTGCCCGCACGGGCGGCCGACGCGCTTGGTCGTCGAGTGGCAGGAGTTGACTCGACACTTCCGCCGTAACTACTGACTCCGAGGATCACCAGCCAGGCGGCGTCCCAGATCAGTTGAGGCACCGGCTGGCCGAGTGTCAGGAGCTGCATCGCGGGCAGCGCGGCCAGGAACCACAGGCGATGCCAGAGCGGCGGGGATGCGCGGAGGACGAGCCAGGCCCCAAGAACGAGGCTGGAGTAGTCGGGTTGGTGCAGATGAAAGGACGCCGCCAACGACCCTACGAGACCAGCCGCAAACACCACCTCGAGGTGGGTGCGCCGACGCCAGGCGATCACGAGCGCGGCCACACCCTGCAGGCCCTCGAGGGCATATGCCACGGGGCCCTGGCCGAAGACATAGGCGATGGTTACGTGCGAGTGGGTGCTGTTTGATTGCAGGTAGTTGAGCGCATGCCACCAGTTCGTAAGGCCCGTTGATCCAAGCGCGGCAACGCTGACGAGTGCGATCACGCCACCGCTCACGGCCCAGCTCGCGAACAACCGATATCGGCCAGAGACCAGAACCGCGATCGGAACCAGGAACACCGCCTGCGGCTTGAGGGCAAAAGCCAATGCCAGCGCCACGCCCGCCGCTATCGGATTCGGCTTGTTCCTCGCGCCGAACCACCATGCCGTGGCCACGAGGCCGAGAATCAACATCGACGGCTGGCCGTAGAAGAACGCGTTCAGCACCGGCCAGATGGCCAGCGCGACGAGCAGCAAGGTCAACTTGCCCAAACCGGCGTAGGGCGCGGCCACGTACCACGCCCACACCAGCGCGCCCAGGGAAACGATCGTCCATACCAGGTACGCGGCGGGGATGGTGAGGACCGTCAACGGGACCAGCAGCCACGCGAAGGCGGGCGGATTGGCGAACACCTGCGCGGAGCTGATGTAGTCATGAGGAAGCCCATGTGTGGTGGCGAGCGCTTGCAGCGTCGCCCGGTCGTACATGCTCGACCACCCGTACCGCATGCCGGCCTCAGCCGCGATGTAGAAGGTGGCGAAATCCACGTGAACCGCGCTGCGAACGAACTCGGTCACCCACTGCTGGATGTCGTAGGCCGCGCTCCAAAAAGCGGCGACCACCGACGCGACGAGCCACAGAGGCGGGCGTGCCGAGCTGGATGTTCGATGATTCACGAGGCGATGGCTATTCTCGACCACGGATGAGGCGACAATAACCCGCGTTCCCGTCATCGTCGGCCCCACCGGCATCGGCAAGTCCGCGCTGGCATTCAACCTCGCGCTCGAGACGGATGGCGAGATCGTCGTCGCCGACTCGCGGCAGGTGTACCAGCGCCTCAACATCGCCACCAACAAACCGAGCGACGACCAGCGCCGACGCGTGCGCTACCACATGATCGATTTCGTCGATCCAGCCGCCACTTTCAACGCGGCGGAATACGTCCAGGGCGCTCGCGACGCCATCGACGACATCGCCGCCCGGAGTCGCCTCCCCATCGTCGAAGGGGGAACGATGCTGTACGTCGACGCCCTGTGCGATGGGTTCAGCCTCACCGGCGTGCCGCCGAATCGCGAGCTTCGCGATGCGCTTGCACGACTCGATGCCGCGAGCCTGGCCGAACGCCTGCTGGCCTTGGACCCCGACCCCGGCGTCGACTTGCGCAATCCGGTGCGCATGATCCGAGCCATCGAGGTGCTGGAGGCGGCGGGACCGCCTCTGCGTCGACTACGCCGGCGTACGGCGCCGCCATGGCAGGCGGTACGAATCGGGCTGGTGGCCGACCTCGACGTCATCGATCGCCGCCTGGAAGAACGCAGCAAAGAGCAGGTGCGGCGCGGCCTCGTGGCGGAGACGCAGGCCGCGCTCGACGCAGGCGTGCCGCCGACGGCGCCGGTGTTGACTGGCATCGGCTATGCGGATGCGCTTGCGCATATAAGGGGTGAGCTGACGTTGGAGGACCTCCCGATAGCGATGGCGAGATCCAATCGCCGCTACGCGCGCCGGCAGCTGCGATGGTGGCGGCGAGATGATCGGGTGCGCTGGTTTCCAATCGAGCCCGATCCGATGCCAGTTATCCTCAATTACGTGAAGGAGTCGGAATGAAGGAGACGACCAGCGCCGGCGCTCAGCGCTTGAGCCTGATCCCGCCGTATCTCTTCGCGGAGATCGACCGCAAGGTGCAGGCGAAGAAGCGCGCCGGTGTGGACGTGATCTCGCTCGGCATCGGCGATCCGGATCTGCCGACACCCAAGCGCATCGTCAGCGTCTTGCAGGAGGCCGCGGCCGATCCGTCCAACCACCGGTATCCGTCGTACTTCGGGCTCGCGGAGCTGCGTGAGGCCATCGCGAACTGGTATCGCGAGCGGTTCAACGTCGCCCTCGACCCCGGGACGGAGATCCTGCCTACGCTCGGCTCGAAGGATGGAATCAGTCACGTGCCCCTCGCGTTGGTCGATCCGGGCGACGTGGTGCTCGCCCCCGATCCTGGCTACACGGTCTACGTCACCGGGGCGGTGATGGCGGGCGCAGAGCCGTACATCATGCCGCTGACGCTGGAGAACCACTGGCTCCCCGACCTCGATGCCATCCCGCCCGCGGTCGCCGAGCGCGCGCGGCTCATGTGGCTCAACTACCCGAACAACCCCACGGCGGCCGTGGCCGAGCGCGAGTTTCTGGAGCGCGCGGTGGAATTCTGCCGACGGCACGGCATCGTGCTGTGTCACGACGCTCCTTATTCGGAGATCGCCTTCGACGGCTACCGGCCGCTCAGCCTGTTCGAGATCGAGGGTGCGACGGAGGTCGGTCTCGAGTTCCATTCTCTGTCCAAGACCTACAACATGACCGGCTGGCGCATCGGCTGGGTGTGCGGCCGTTCTGACCTGGTGGGCCTCATCGGGCAGCTCAAGACCAACATCGACTCGGGCATCTTTCAGGCCGTGCAGTGGGCGGCGATCGAGGCGCTGAACGGTGGCGAGGCGGAGACGTTCGCCGCGTGCGAGGTCTATGCGCGGCGACATCGGTTGGTCGCGGAAACGATGAACGGCCTGGGTTGGTCGATCAAGCCTCCGCGCGCGACCTTTTACGTGTGGGCACCGGTGCCGCCTGGATATGACTCGATCGGATTCGCGGGCTATGTTCTCGACCAGGTCGGCGTGAACATCACGCCCGGCGTCGGGTTTGGCACCTACGGCGAAGGCTATTTCCGGCTCTCGGTCACAGCGCCGGATGCTCGTCTGGCCGAAGCGATGGCTCGGCTGAGGCAGCTCAAGCTCTGATCACGACGAAGCCGCCCCGAGAGAGGGCGTACCTGGTCGGGCTGCTGCTGCCGGGATCGACCCCAGAGCTGGTCCGCGACCAGATGGCGGAGCTGGCCGACCTCACGCGCACAGCCGGGGCCGAGGTCGTCGGCACTGACGTCCAGCGGCGCGCCGCAGTCGATCCCGCTCACTTCATCGGCATGGGCAAGGTCGAGGAGCTTCGCGACCTGAAGCTCGAAGGTGCGTTCGACCTGGTCATCTGCAACGACGACCTCAGCCCGCGGCAGCAGCGAAACCTGGAGCTCGAGCTGAAGACGCGGGTGCTCGACCGCACCGAGGTGATCCTCGAGATCTTCGCCCAGCACGCGCGTACGCACGAGGGCCGGCTTCAAGTGGAGGCGGCGCGCCTGCACCATCTTCTGCCGCGGTTGATCGGCGCCTATGCCTACGACCGCCAGGTAGGCGGCCGTCGAGGTGGGGTGGGGGCTCGCGGTGGTTTCGGCGAGCAGCAAATCGAGGTCGAGCGCCGGCGTATTCGCAAGCGCATGCGCGACCTCGAGCGTGAGATCGAGCAGGTGCGGTCGCAGCGCCACCAGCAGCGTACCGGCCGCCGGCGAGCCGAGCTGGAGACGGCGGCGATCGTCGGCTACACCAACGCGGGCAAATCGACGCTGCTCAATGCGCTGACCGGCTCGCGTGTGCAGGCAGAGCATCGGCTCTTCGCGACTCTCGACCCCACGACCCGACGCCTCGACCTTCCGACAGGGCGAGGGCTTCTGCTCACCGACACCGTCGGTTTCATCCAGAAGCTGCCTACCGACCTGGTCGCCGCCTTCCGGGCCACGCTCGAAGAGGTGACCGAGGCGGACGTCATCATCCAGGTCCTGGACGCCAGCTCGCCGACGGCGGCCGAGCAGGCCGAGACCGTGGAAGAGGTGCTGCGTGACCTGGACGCCGCCACCAAGCCGCGCGTGGTGGCTTTGAACAAGGTCGATCTGCTCGGACCGGCCGCGCGCCGCCGCGCGGTGGGGGCGATCAGCGCGCGTTACCCCGGGGCGGTCGCCATCTCAGCGCTGAGCAGGTCTGGATTCCCGGCTCTCCTCGAAGCCATCGACGCCGCCAGTCGAGGCGAGGTCGTCAAGGTGGAGATCCTGGTCCCATATGGACAGGAGGGAGTGCTCGCGGAGCTGCGGCGAATCGGCGGCGTCGACCGCACGGAATACGTCGAAGGCGGAACGCGGGCCTGGGGATGGGTGCCCCGTCACGCAGCGCGCCGCTTCGAGTCTTACGCCGAGGTCAGCGAAAGAGTCTGATCACACCGCGGACAACGCCGACCAGGCTCACGTTGCTGGTCACGATCGGCTCGTAGGCCGGATTTTCGGCGATCAGCTTGACGTGGCCGTTGCCGCGCTCGAATCGCTTGACGGTCGCGTCTCCGTCGACCAGGGCCACGACGATCGAGCCGTTGGGCGCATCCTGCTGAGGCCTCACCAGGACCATGTCGCCGTCGAGGATGCCGGCGTTGATCATGCTTTCGCCCCGGACTCGGAGCAGGAAATTGCCCTCCTGGGCCATCTCGGGCGAGAGCAGGAAGTGGTCTTCGATGTTCTGCTCGGCCAGGATGGGAGCGCCGGCGGCCACGTTGCCGATGACGGGGACCGAAACGGCGTTGCGCCGCTGCTTGTCGACTTCGACGTCTTGAACGAGCTGGACGGTGCGGGACTTGCTGGGGTCGCGCTTGATCAGTCCGCGCCGCTCGAGCTGGTTGAGGTGGTTGTGAACGGTCGAGCTCGAGCTCAGGCCGACCGCCTCGCCGATCTCGCGGACGCTGGGCGGGTAGTTGCGGGACTTCGTGACGTAGCGGATGTAGTCGAGGATCTTGTTCTGGCGTTCGGTCAGCTGTTCGGTCAATTTACTTCTCCCGGGAGTTCGTATTCAGGGCGTAGGGGGGACGTTGAACTCATGCTAGCACTTGGCGCGGGCGGTTGCAAACCTTTGTTCGATGCCTTGACATCCGAACGCCCGTTCGGTAATCTCTCGAACACATGTACGCCGCCGGCTACGCCACCAAACCACGTACCCCACTCCGTTCCGACCGGGCCCTGCGGCACGTTTACCGCTGGGCCCTGGTCTTGGTGGCGGCGCTGGCGGTGATGCTGGCTCTGAGCCGGATCGCCCAGGGCGGCGAGGCGGCGGCGACGATGGTCGTCCAACCGGGCGACACGCTGTGGACGATTGCGGCCGCTCGTTACCCCGCGGACGACACGCGGATGCGGGTAGACGAGATCGAGCAGCTGAACAACCTTTCAAGCCCGGTGATCAACGTGGGGGAGACTCTGCGCCTGCCGGCCTAGGGAATTACGCTCGACCTGGTGAGAAAGATCGTGCTCGTCACCCGCCAGGGCTGCCACCTCTGCGATGAAGCCCTGAGCCTCCTCCGCGAGCTCGGCGTCCAGCCCGAGCTGGCCGACGTCGACGCCGACGCCGAATTGCACCGGCTCTACGACTTCAGAGTCCCAGTCGTGCTGGTTGACGGCGCCGTCGTCGCCGTGGGTCGCATCGGACGCGAGTCCCTGGAGAAGGCTCTAAAGCGGTCGGGAAGGGGACCTGGCGACCCCTAATATCGTGAGCTTATGGTTTTGATAATGCCCCTTTAAGCAAGCCTAATGCCGGCCATACCCTCGGGCTTTCCGATCGTTTTGCGCCAAACGTGCGGAATGCGGGCCCTGGATTGGCGCGTTTGGATCCAAACGTGCGGAATCGCGAAGCTCCTACGAACTAAGCGGAGCGCTGCAGGGCCGGCTCGGCGTCCAGGCCGCGTAGAAAGACCTCCAGCGGCAGCGCCGCCCGCTCGAAGTCCTGGCGCAGCAGCTCGAGATCAGAGCCTTCCTGGGCGGCGCCGGTGATCGCCAGCTCGGCGGTACGGAGCGATTCGGCCACGAAGGCCCTCAGAGCCTCTCCAGGGCGTCCCGAAAGCGCATCCTCGGCCCAGGACTCCCGAACCTCGGCCGCCAGGCCCAGGAGGCGGTCGACGATCGCATCCGCCATCCGGCGTTCGCTCGGCTGCCAGCGCAGACGCGAGAACGCCTCCGAGCTGGATCGGATGAGCCGGCGGAGCTTGACCTGGGTCTGGAGCGTACGCATGTTCACAATAATCTTACACGAACAGGCGTTCGGCGTGCAAGTGTAGCTTAACCGGCGGGCGCGCGGCCGATTATCAGGTTGAAGACGCCCGCGAACCAACGGTCAATGGAAAGAACCTCCACCCCGCTCCGCTTGATGATGTCTGCGGTCCGGCGATTCATGTGATCCGCTTGCAGCGCCACCATTACCGGATTCAGGGCTTCCTCGACGAGCGCAACCGGCATCAGGTGGCTCCGGACATGCTCGAGGAACACCATGGGCGCCCCTGGCTTGGCGACTCGCAGGGCTTCTCGGACCGCCGCCCCTGGATCCGGAATCGTGCATAAGCACAGGTTGAAAGCCACCGAATCGAAGACATGGTCGCGCAGCGCCAGGTGCTCGGCGTCCATGACCCCAACGTCAGCCTGACGGCTGCGTTCGCGGGCGAAGCGGCGCCCAACCTCGAGCATCTTCGAGCTCAAGTCGATGCCGACCACCCGAACGTCCGGCGGGTAGTGGGGGATGCTCAGCCCGGTCCCGAAGCCGACGTCGAGGACCAATCCGCGCACGGTCTCCCCCACCTTCCGCCGCCGGCCGCCCGTCAACCAATCCGAGAACCTCGTCGACATCGCACGGTGATACGCGTCGGGGTCCTGGTCGTAGATGCGCTGTACTCTGCGCAGGCGGTCACTCATCCGAACAGCTCGATAGCCAGCTGGTTCCACGGATCCAGGTCGGACGCGAAGCGCCCGTAGCGGTTTGGCACCAGCCACACATGCAGCATCCACGGCGTGTAGTAGGTCGCTGAACCGGGCGGGCAAGCAGGTGCCGCCCCGACGACCTCGCCTCCGGGCGTGAAACACAGATCGTCGTGACGGTGCCAGGGCGTCAGCTGCCCGGCCACGTCAGGGGGCGCCGCGTTTGGATCCTCGAGCGAATACATGGCCGCCAGCAGCACCGGACCGCGCAGCGTGTTCTCGTAGACCAGCGACTCCACGTGCTCGGGGTCGAGAATCCTTCCGTCCTGCATGTAGGCGGGGTTCACGTAGTGGATCAAGGGATCGCCGATCGGGTTGAAGGCAAGGTAGCCGTCGGCACGCGCAGCCGAGAGCGATCTGTACCGGATCGACGCCTCCTCCGTCTTTTGCCACAACTGGTTGGCCGCCGCCTGCTGATCGGTGGTTCCGGTCTCGAGCGCCGGCGCGTCCAGAGCGGTTGTGCCAACCCACGCGATCGAAGCCACGATCGGCAGCAGAGCCAAGGCGCCCAGCCGGCGACTGACGCCGACGCCGATCGCCCACGCTGCTCCAATCGCGGCGACCAGGATGCCGGCCGCGATCAGGTCGTGCGCGGGGCTGAGCGGGTCGAGCGGAGTCTCGTGTTGAGCGAGGCTGGGATACGCGCTATGGATAGACACATCCCATGCCAGGCCCAGCACCGCCGCGGCGGCCCCGCCGAAGCAGACGAGCAGCGCTGTTTTTGGCCCGCGCATTTTTTGGAGGATACTGCCCGGTTACGTAACGGGGGCGGCAGCGTTGGGTAACCGGAGGAGCGGATGTGAGACGCAGACGTGCCGTCTTTCTAGGTGCCGGCGCCGCAATTTTGATATTCCTCTTGGCCGATGCTTTTGTCGCACCACCGGTGCATGACGTGCATTCGGTTGGCGGCATACCGGTCAAGGTCACATTCTTCGAATCCAGCGAGGCTTTTGTCTGGGTGGCGAGTCCAGCCAGCCAAAACCTCGCCCAAATGAAATGCTTTCTGCCCGGCAAAGCAACCCAGTGCGATACCACCACGGTGGCCGCCTACTATCCCAACCTCACCCAGAGCGCGCAGACCCTCTACTTGATTTGGCCCCATTGCGTCAGTTGGTCGGGCGCGGGTGAGATCACTCCGTGGGACGGATACAACTTCGAGTACGTTCCCTCGACCAGGGAGCTCGTCATCCATTGCTATCGTGCGAGGCCTTGGCTGTATGCGCACCAGTACCTCTACGGCGTTGCCGGCACAGGCAGATGGGCGCTCGTAGCCGTGTCGACAGTTGGGATGGATTCTGGAACGATCACGATCACGGAGGATGACCACCTCGAGCATCTGGTCGGCGATCAAAGCGACCAGTATCAGCTCGCGACCGCGACCATCTCCCGGGGGGCCTGAAGTGGACTCCAGACAGCTGCTGACGACCACGATGGCGCGGAGCTACGCCCGGCTGCGAGCTCGTGTCGAAGGGCTCACCGACGAAGAGTTCTTCTGGCAGCCCATTCCAGACAGCTGGACCATTTACGAAGACAAGCCCGGACACTGGACTTATCACTACGCGATTCCGGAGCCCGACCCAGCTCCCCTGACGACGATCGGCTGGCAGCTGGTCCACCTTGGGACGACCAAGCTCATGTATCACGAGTGGGCG
>Ga0209802_1003146_pt1 | contig 11165 bp, 11 predicted proteins | sample GraSoiAngelo_129_FD_185886 | JGI IMG/M metagenome (GOLD analysis project Ga0209802, IMG submission 185886) | Grasslands soil microbial communities from the Angelo Coastal Reserve, California, USA - 14_0927_12_40cm (SPAdes) (version 2) | ecosystem: Environmental > Terrestrial > Soil > Grasslands ... | reverse complement strand
TAGCTGTGGAAATACCGGGAGGGAGTCAGAACCTTCTTCGTAGTCTAATCGATTTCTCACTCGCAACTCACAACTCGGAAGGCATCATGCGAACCCCGAGCATTAGGTTGCCTGATAGTCCCCTGCAAAACGCCCTAGAGGTCGCCTAGAATCAGAAGCCTGTCCATCGTCATGCTAATCCTCGCCAATCCTGGTTGCAATTCAGCCGTCCAGCTTAACGTCATCCAGTAAAATCTCAACAGACCCGAAGATCTAGAGTATTTTTGAAATTGATCGATCCTAGCGTGACAGATCCGGGGTTTTCCGGAATGGTTTAGAGTTTCATGACCTGGACGTGTGGGACGCCGGCTATGCTTATGACCGCGTCCGGATGAACCAGTCCATTAGCGATGGCTGCGTCTACAACTCTTCTGCCGACAAGGTTGAGCATGTCAGCGCCAACCATCAACACCACTGCCTCTGTTAGGCCTACAACTGCACTCCCGTAGAACTTTGACTCGGGAGCCAGCTTCAACCGTCCCTCCCGGAAGATCCGGCCCATACACTCCTCGTCGCAACACGCCACCAGTAAGCCCTTCTCGGTCTTGTAGGACGTGGCGTAGACGAGATCCAAGAAGGACCCCTTATGTCGTCAGTATTGACGATCGCGCGCCGCACGCTTCACAGACCAGGAAGGACAACCGTCCCTCCCGCACAACACGAGTATCCGGACGATGACAGACGGGACAGATAACAAAACGGTTAGAGTAAACCCCAATCAAGCGGTTGATGGTTTCACGCGAGAACTTGCCCTGGAAGTATCCACGCCCACCCTCGTAGGACCCTGCCGTGGCCATCTCCTTCGCCAAATACTTCAACACGTGATGCGGATCACGGTTCAACCGGTCCACCACGTCAGAGAAATTGACAACAATCGTCCTAGCGCCAATAATCTGGACCATAGCGATCGGCAACTCGAAACGCTCCCCGGTCCCGGTGGACTGCGTAATCTTCGATAGAGCCCGATCAAGCAACCCGTCATAGTCGTTCATTGATAGCGTCATGATTAGTAATGGTCGGTTGGCCTATTTCAACGATATTCCGGCCGCAAACGCTTATCCAAAACCCAGACACCTAATCGTAAAAGCGGAGGATGACGATCGACTGGGAAGATGGGTAGTCTGCAGCGCCTGGCCATACGTTAACGACAGACCCCATCTAGGAACCTTCACACACCTAATCTCCGCAGACGTATACGCCCGCTATCTCCGCCTCAGAGGTGAAGACGTTGTTATGGTATCTGGCAGCGACGAACATGGTGCACCCATCGAAGTTGAAGCAATAAAACGCAAGATCACGCCCCGCCAGCTGACCAACCAGTATCATCGAGTCTTCACTCGAAGCATCAAAGCATTCAACATTCAATTTGATAATTACACTCGTACGGAGAGTCCTGTCCACAAGAAGTTCGTTCAAGAATTCTATCGAACGCTGGACAAGAACGGATATGTCTTCAAACAGAACATCATCCTGCCCTACTGTGAGAACGACAAGCGCTTCCTACCTGATCGCTTCGTAGAGGGCGAATGCCCATACTGCCACTACATCCCCGCGCGCGGAGACCAGTGCGATAACTGCGGCCGAGTACTCGACCCGAAAGACCTGATCAACCCATACTGCGTCCTCGACCACAGTACACCCGTAATGAAAGAATCAACCTCCTGGTTCTTCGACCTCCCCAAACTCTCAGACCAACTGAAAAAGTACGTTGAGGAGAATCCGAACCTCCCGGAGAATGCCCGGAACTTCAGCCTCAGCTGGATACGAGACGGACTCAAACCCCGCTCGCTAACACGCGACCTAGCCTGGGGCATCCCAGCACCCTTCAAAGGCGCGCAAGACAAGACCATATACGTGTGGATGGAAGCGGTCCTCGGATACATCAGCGCGGTCAAAGAATGGGCTGAGAAGAACAAGAAACCCAGCCAGTGGAAAAAGTACTGGCTCGACCCCGCAAGCCGCAACATCCACTTCATAGGCAAAGACAACATCCCCTTCCATGTCATCGTCTTCCCCGGCCTCCTCCTCGCCAGCCACGAGGCATACAACCTTCCATGGGAAGTAGCCAGCACAGAATACATACAGTTCGAAGGCCAACGCTTCTCCAAGAGCCGAAAGATCGGCGTCTGGATAGACGAAGCGCTCGAGCTCGAAGATGCGGAATACTGGCGCTACGCCCTCATCAGCCTCCGCCCGGAACAGAGAGACACGAACTTCACTTGGGAAGAGTTTGAACGGAAGATCAACACGGAACTCAACGATGTTGTAGGCAACTTCATTCATCGAACCATCACTTTCATCAGTACCAGATTCAAGAATAAGATCCCGAAGTTCACCCCCGACAAAGAAAGTGATCAAAACATCATCAAGATTCTTGGCGAGTCGCCAAAACGTCTGGATGAGAGGCTTGAACGCTTTCGATTGAAGGAAGGCCTCGAACAAGTAGTACAGTTAGCCAGGGAAGGCAACCGGTATCTGAACGAGAGCGCCCCATGGCACTCGTTCAAGACAGACCCTGCAGAGGCCGGTCAAACTCTAGGCGTAGCCGCACAGATCGTGGGCACGATTGCAATACAGCTCCAGCCATTCCTCCCAATAACGGCAACACGAATCCATCGAAGCCTCTTCCTAGGAAAGAGGCCAAGCTGGAGCCTCGCTGGCGCGATCAGTACGAAACCGGGTGCTAGAATCAAGCCAATGCAACCGCTCTTCCACAAAGTGTCAGCCCAGAATCTCCGGACCAGACTCGAGAAAATACGGAGTGCGATAGCTATTGAAACTGAAGCTTGACTTTCACGTGCACACAAGCGCATCCTCAGATGCTCATACTCGACCAGACGAACTCGTTCCAAGATGTAAGGAAAGAGGCCTCGACGGTCTCGCGATAACCGATCATAACGTGCTAGCAAGAGGCGTTCCTTCAGAATTACTGATCATTCCTGGAATAGAGGTCTCCAGCCGTGATGGACACATTATCGGTCTGGGCGTATCAGACACCGTCCCAAGAGGATTGTCAGCCGATGAAACAATCCTACAAATCAAGCGGCTAGGGGGCGTCTCGATCGTAGCACATCCCTATGACCTCCTTCGCTCGGCGTTAAACCCAGAAATTCTAACGACGATCCCGGACGCGATCGAAGTGATCAACTCGGCCAGCATGCTGCACTCCATCATCTGGAAACGAGCGAAAGCCTTCGCTGAGAAAAGGAAGCTGCCCCAAACCGCCGGCAGCGATTCGCACATTCCCGAAACAATAGGAAAGGCCTACACGATCGTTGACATCGAATCGAGAGACGTAGCCTCAGTTCTAGACGCGATAAGAAACGGACAAGTCTCTCCTGAAGGACGACCTTATCATTTCAGTGATAGGGTGAGAAAAATTATCAGATGAAAAGCTGACTAAGCCAGCTCCATCTCATACAGTGGCATTCGGACAGCGACTCTAGTCGATGTTGATTCGAGTCCATATTCCATATCGTACAAGTCTTCGATCAGATCGTCGACCGTTCCCAGTGCCATGTCGTAGCTGTATCCCGAGAGGAATATCGACAAGCTCGATTTCGCCTGACACTTTGTACTCACATGAACAAAATCAACGTCATGACCGACAAGAGACGCAATTGCTTCGTAAGCTTGCGCCGCTTGACCGTTATTGAGCGACTCGATTCCTCGGAACAGAAGAACCGCACCCTTCGCTTTAGACAATGGAAGACTAGCGGAAGGGGTCGTAAGAGCATCAACCACAGCAGACTGAACTCTCTCTCTTGATTCAACTGGAGCAATACATACAGTCGCAACTGCTCCTAGGGAGAGAATATTCAGGATCTGTTGACTAATCATCGGGCTGCTTTTAACAACAACCTCTGAAAGTCCTCGGACGGCGAGAGCAGCCGTTTCGTCTGCAACTCTCTCCGAATCTAATAGAGCCGGTTTCTGGACTGAGTTATCGACAATGACTGTGCAATCGCAGGCTTCCACCATCTTCTTCAAACCGCGTAGAGCAACAAAACGTCTCTCGCGCTCATGGATGAAAGGCAGGGCCACCACTGAAACCACGGGCCTGACCTGGTTCCGGTGCCATTGGGCGACGAGTGGTGCGGCCTTTGTCCCGGTCGCGCCTCCGAGACCCGCCAATAGAATTGTAAAATCGGATTCCTGGGTGAAAGGCGCAACTCTGTAAGCATACAATTGGCCTTGTGCACCTCGCTGCCTTGAAAGTTGAGAATTAGTCTCCGAGGAATCTGCTAAGAGGACCTTGTTCTGCGCTCTCGACTCTGATAGCTGGCTGCGATCAGTGTTGACAGCCACACAGTTTCGCGGACTGATTCCTCCATCGATTGCCTGGCTCAGAAGATTGTTTCCTGCTCCTCCTACTCCAACAATTGCTACTTGCGAGCCGTGAGATGATATTGGTTGATGGGTGACTATTTCCTCTGTGGACAAGGTAAGTGGAGTGAAACTATTGCTTCTGATATATACAAATCCCAAGCAGAGGTAATACGATTCGAATACGAAATAGCTTGCCAAGCGACATCCATATATAAAATGGTGGGGTCTTGCCGAGCACGCGCATGTCCAAAGCGGAGACTCGCGCCTTAGTCATCTGCTAGGCGGAGATGTCAATCCAGACTTTGATTCTTGAGAGGGCATCTCTTCGTTCGAGACTTGGCGATCCTTCGAAACCGATGGGTTGTTCCAGTGCAGTGTCAGAGTCTTCGGATGCGATGCCTTCACATCATCTATCCGCGTGACAGATGCATAGTGCGGGGCATCTTTCACCAGTTCTGGATTAGTCTCGGCTTCACGGTACACTCCGAGAAGGGCCTCGACTAGTTGGTCCAGATCAGCAATACTCTCGGTCTCTGGAACTTCCACCATCAAAGCCTCGTCGACAATCTGCGGAAAGTATGTCGTAGGAGCATGGACGCCTTTGTCCAGCATTCGTTTAGCAAGGTCCATCGCCCGGACCCCTGTTGAGTCGTAGAGTTTCTTTGCACTTAGAACAAACTCGTGTTTCCTAGCTCGGGCGAAGGGAAGGTCGTACGTGCCGCTTGCTAGAATACGAGACAGGATGTAGTTTGTGTTGAGAACCGCAGTCTCGGCGACCGTCTTGAGTCCCTCGGCACCCAGGCTCATAATGTAAGCATAGGCGCGGACGAGAATCCCAATGTTACCGTGGAAAGCCCTGATCTTTCCGACTGTATCTGGAACATTGTAATCGTAGAAGTACTTTTTTCCATCAAATCCTATCAGAGGAACCGGCAAGTAGCGTTCTAGCTCTTTCGTCACTCCGACAGGACCCGCGCCTGGGCCTCCGCCTCCGTGGGGAGTCGCGAAAGTCTTGTGAAGATTCAAGTGGACAATGTCAAAGCCCATGTCGCCAGGTCTGACCTTTCCGAGCAACGGATTGAAGTTCGCTCCGTCATAGTACAGCAAGCCCCCTGCCTGGTGTACTGTCTTTGCGATTTCGAGAATGTTCTTCTCGAAGATTCCCAGAGTGTTAGGGTTCGTAATCATCAGTCCCGCCGTGTTCGGACCTGCTAACTTCCTCAATTCATCGAGGTCAACCATTCCTTCCGAGTTCGATGGAACAACCATCACCTTGAACCCGGCCATCGCTGCACTAGCAGGGTTGGTACCGTGGGACGAGTCCGGCACTATCATCTCCGTTCTCTTCTCCCGCTCCCCCCTTGATCGATGATGAGACCGGATGATGAGGCAGCCCAAGTACTCCCCGTGAGCTCCGGCCGCAGGCTGGAGGGACATGCGGCTCATCCCTGTAATCTCCGCCAAGATTCTATCCAAACGATAGAGGAGGGCGAGCATTCCCTGGACGGTCGACTCGTCCTGTTCAGGATGAAGCTTCTCCAGCTTGTGAGTCTGGACCGCTAACTCGGCCGATTTTGGATTATACTTCATCGTACAACTACCCAACGGATAGATGCCTAGGTCCGGAGAATAGTTCTCTTGAGAGAGCCGCACAAAGTGTCGAATAACTTCCGGCTCAGAGACCTCAGGAAGTGGCGGGAGACCGTTTCTTCGCAGAGCGCTTGGGACGGCGTCCCCAAGGTCCCCAGCAATCTTTCTCTCAGTATCGCTAGGTCCCGCCGGGCTGTGGCCTCTCTTACCGGCTTGGGATTTCTCGATAATGAGGGGCTCGTCCCACGTGGCTTGATGGTACATGATCTCTATCCTCTCAAGAGCTTCGTCATCAGACCCGAGAATCGATCGATAGCTTCGCCGGTGTGGATTTCTGTCACGCAGAGAAGAGAGCTTTCACCAAGCTCAGGAAAATCCTTGACTAGGCTCTTGCCTCCGTGCATCCCGGCTAAGAGGAGTTTGCGATTAACCCTAGATGTGATGCCTCGAGCCCGTTTGAATGTAACGACAAATTCTTGGTAATGCTGTGACTCAAACCTTGGGACGGAGGCTTTTGGTATTTCCTGGAGCCTCTTGATCGCGTACCTCGTCTTTACCAGGATCGATTCGAACAAGTCGTGTAATCCGTTGGGTCCGAGGAGTGAAAGATAGGCTGCTGCGCCAATGCCAAGGAGAGCCTCGTTTGTGCAGATGTTCGAAGTGGCTCTCTCTCGACGGATATGCTGTTCTCTCGTTTGAAGAACCATGCTGAATGCTTTGTCTGTCCCATCGATTGTGGTCGTCATTCCAATGAGTCGACCTGGAATCTGTCGGAGAAGATTCTCCCCCTTGCAACCAATTATTCCGAGTCCGGGACCGCCAAAATTCATCTCAGATGAAATAGACTGACCCTCCGCCACTACAATGTCCGCGCCGTACCCGCCTGGTGGCTTCAGCCCGCCGAGTGAAATAGGGTCGAATCCGATAATCGAGAGAGCGCCTTTCTCATGGCACATCGAAGGAATCCTCACAACATCGGCGTCCAGCGTTCCGAAGAATGAGGGCACTTCACAATAAACTGCCGCGGTCTCATGATCAAGTTTTGACTGTAGATCGTCGATGTCCGGGCCTCCTGTCTCTTTGTCGTACTCGAAGGCTTCGACTCTTATGCCAACTGGCTCGGTGTAGTTTCGAAGCACCGATAACTTATCAGGGTGAAGACTTCTTGGAACGATGACCTTGTACTTTCCTGTCGCGCGAACCGCCATTCTCGCGGCCTCCCCGAGCGCAGTCGACCCGTCATAGAGGGACGAGTTTACTGCGTCTACATCGGTCAAGTCGCGGATCATAGATTCGAATTCAAAGAGCGATTGTAGAAGACCTTGAGAGATTTCGGCCTGGTATGGTGTGTACGAGGTCTGAAATTCCGTTCTCGAAACTATGGCTTTAACCGCTGCTGGAATGTAATGGTTGTAGATTCCCGCGCCAAGGAACGAACTGTAGTCTGAACCCGATTTGTTCTCCTTGAGAAGTTGCTCTATGTTTGAGCGGACTTGCTGTTCAGAAGGGAATCCATCCACCTTCAACGGTCGATTCAATCTGACTTCTCGCGGAATGTCGGAATAGAGTTCGTCGAGCGAGCTGATTCCAATAGTCTTCAGCATGCTAGTTCGAAGCTGATCGCTCGAGTTGGGAATGAACGGGTGGCCGGTTTGCGCCAAGACTACCTCCGGTGCGCCGGTTCAAAACCACTGATAACCCTTCCTTCAGCACACTGTTGCTTTATACTCCACACGTCCTCGCTGGGTCCCGACATGGCATCGCTAGGGGCGAACACGGTCGCAATCCTAATCGCCCTAGGCTCGTTCCCCGTCTCTCTGGCTCTAACCAGATTCTTCATGCACTGGAACGGAAAACATGGAATAATCGGAATCGACGTGCACAAACTGAACCGACCGAAAGTCCCGGAGATGGTCGGAGTGGCGGTTCCGATCACCCTCGTCCTTTTCGCCGCAATCTACGCGATAGTTGGCGGATCAAGTTCGATACCTCTTCTAGCCTATGCTCTCGTCGTTGGACTTGCTGCACTTGTAGGCGCGGTCGATGATCGCCTCAAGCTGAGAGGAATCTTCAAGCCGCTCCTCACTCTTCTTTGCGGCTTGCCCATCTTGATTCTGGGACTGACATTTCCAGGTCAAGTCTACACCTCAACTCTGCATGTCCCTTTGTTCGGGGGTTTCCATCTTCCAGTAATCTATCCTCTCACAATACTGGTCGCAGTCTCTGTGACATCGAACACCGTCAACATGCTAGACCCTCTCAACGGATCGATGGCTGGAGGGGTATCGATAGTTGCTGGAGGCCTGCTCATTGGCTCACTGCTAGTCGGAGCGGGTTCTACGCCCGTCGGAGTGAGTTCTATGCCAATCTTTCTCTACGCCAGCTTGATGTTCTCACTGTTAGGATTCCTATATTACAACCGTTTTCCCGCACGAGCATTTGCGGGAAATGTCGGTCAACTGTCCATCGGCGCTTCTATAGGGGCACTAGCGATTCTAGGAAGAACTGAGATCGCAAGCATAGTTGCAATCTTCCCCAACATCCAGAATTCCTTCTTCTTCCTCTCAAGGATTCGACGCTTCACGGAACATAGGGAATTAACCTCAAGACCGACAAAGCTCCTCTCCGACGGGAGGCTAGCCGATTCCGAAGACCCGCGTGCGCCGTTGACCTTGGTCAGAACGCTACTCATAGGTCGTCCCGCGCCCGAGAACGAAATCGTATCTACAATATGGATGCTCTTCCTAACCTCAACGAGCTTAGCGGTGATTACTCTTCTCCTGACAGGAGTTCCGCGATGAACAAACGCGCCGTCGGCTACGAACTAGTCGTTTTTGTAACGCAGTGGGGTCTCATGCTTCTCGGGTTTGGTATCCTTACCAAAATCATCGCACCCTTGAACCTTGTGAGCCCAAGCTTGTCTATTGGCCAGTATCTCGACGCAGCAGTAAAGGGGCTCATCGCCCTCGTTCTGTCGGTGGCGTGGCTTTTCATTTGGGACCGTCAGGTAAGGCTCTACTTCCATAGACGTGGAAAATAGATTCCGCCATCAAAGACTTCTGCGGCCTTCCAATGATTCCCTCGAACCATTGTAAACCCCATGTCCGTGTTCTTGGTAAACCACAAATCATCTGGAAGAGCATTGGTCTTGGAGCAGTCGGGTATCTCCTCTTCTAGCCCTAATCTAGCCGCGAGCCAAGGGAAATTCCATTCGGGATGTCCAAGTCTTATCGAAGCAAGGGAGAGATAGTGAACATTGGTCGTGAACCGACAGTTGATCTCAGTAGGACAGGGAACACTTTTCGCGTCCTCTTTTAGGTCGACACAGAAAATACCGTGAGGTTTCTTGGAAACGGACCTTATCGCTTCCACTGCTTTCTTGTTAACTATGTCCGAATGAACAACCCGGTTGAGCTTCGATGTGCCTCCCGACCCCACCACGCGGTGGCCGACCCAACTCAGCCTCTCGCGAATCATAGAAGTGACCAACCCGCCGTTATTCCAGAGAGACATGAAGCAATAGTCTCTTCCCGGAAGATACTCCTCCGCGACAAAGTTCGCGTTGATTCCTTGATCCCAATGGAACTTGACCCAATGTTCCGCGATGCTCAGGTTAGTTGCTCTACAACTCATGAGGCCGCCCGCTCCTTCTCGGGCGCGAATCCAACACGGATAATCGAGCTGTCGGAGCTTCCGCGTGTTGGAAGAATCATCGTGAGAGATGGGGACTGGTTTCCTTCGGAGACCTGCCTCGTTCCAACGCGATAGTGCTGCGAATTTGTCGAGGCAAGTAGAAACCGTCTCAATGTCGGGAAGGAATATCCGCGCGCGGATTCTTGAACGCTCCGCAGAAACTCGCTCAACCTCCGGGTCGGGCTGTGGCATCACCAGCTCAACCTTCTCACTTTCAATGACCTTGTTCAACGCAGCAACATATCCACGGTCATGAGCGCCGGGAAGATGGAACGAATAATCCAACCACATGTTTAGTTCTAGACTCGTCCTGTCTACATCGCCTCCGGTCAGTACTAGAGAGCGTCCGTCCTTGCTGACTCTGAGACTCCAACATACGTTGTGGCCCGCGCTTCCCCCCGCTCCAGTGACCAGTATGCTCTTCATCCGTAAACCTTGAGAAGTCGTTCAAGAATCGGAGCAACTAATAAGTAGGGAAGTCGTGCGTCGCACTCCAAATTCGAGCTCGGCTAATGGTCTCAACTGATGAGAGCGCTCTTCGCTGTACTTTTGCTACTCGCCTTAACCGTCGTTATTCTCCCTCACCCCACTATTGCGGCAGCAGACTGCCAACCAACAACTTGCTCCGCATCATTCGAACGAACTATCTCAACTAACACCTGGGGCGTCACTACTCTCAATGACTACGTTAGCCTGAACAGCACAGTCCCTGTTACCCACCTCACGATCGGCATTCCTGCTAGTGTCAGCGATGACCTTCGATTCACCGTAGCGACAGGTCAAGGAGTCAACCTCCAAGTCTCCAAGCAAGCCCCGACACCGAGCCGTAACTACACTGCCCTCAACGTTCAATTTCCAGCAAGTGAAACCAAGTTCGTTTTCAACGTCACCACAGTATTTGCTGGACTCCTATCGTACAGCCCTAGTTCGAACAGCTTCACATTCGAAGCTAACCCCTTCCCGCTCCTCGACGGCACATACAACGTCACAAGAGCAAAGGTGACCCTCCGGACTGGCGACTGGCTGTCTCCCAAGATCCCACTACCTCTCAACCAGACGATTACTGGCTCCCCAAATGGAGTTTTCACGTGTACGCTGCCTAGCACTGGCTCTGATAATTGTCTTGGATCGAGACCACTCGACTTTGGCAACTCTACCGTGTGGAAAGTTACTTTCGCTTCTTCAGCGACTCAGAATGTGTTAACGGTGTCCGCGGGCAGGCTAATCCAGATCTTTGCTACAGGCGCTTTGCAAGTCACCGACAGCTACAACGTCACAAATTTGGGTCCAACTCTCTCGTCGGTGGCATTCAAAGTGCCAAAGGACGTGTCGAGTATTACGGAAAACTATGTTCTCGGAGTTGAAATTGACCAGCCTGAGACAGCCTCCACACCTACATCGAACCCAGATGGCACTAGCACAGTGACATTTACGCCCACCTTCGGCGCGGTGCAATTCAACCAGTCATTTAGAGCTAAGATAGCGTATACACTCTCTCCCAGCACCTACATCTC
>Ga0209802_1003143_pt1 | contig 11170 bp, 8 predicted proteins | sample GraSoiAngelo_129_FD_185886 | JGI IMG/M metagenome (GOLD analysis project Ga0209802, IMG submission 185886) | Grasslands soil microbial communities from the Angelo Coastal Reserve, California, USA - 14_0927_12_40cm (SPAdes) (version 2) | ecosystem: Environmental > Terrestrial > Soil > Grasslands ... | reverse complement strand
AAATTGCAAGAAGCGTTGCCGGAAGCGGATTACGTGGTGATTTCCGCGCCGGAGACCGCAGAGACAAGGCATTTGATCGGAGCGGCGGAGATCGCGAAGATGAAGCGCGGAGCGCGCTTGATTAACATCGGACGCGGGTCGCTACTGGATGAAGAAGCTTTGATTCGTGCGCTGCGAGACGGCGCGCTGGGAGGAGCGGCACTGGATGTCGCGCAGGCGGAGCCGCTCCCCGCAGAAAGTCCGCTGTGGCATGCGCCGAATTTGCTGATCACGCCGCACACGAGTGGGGTGAGCGACCGGCTCTGGCATCGGCAGACCGCACTGCTCATGGAATTGCTGGAGAGATGGTTTGACGGCCGGGAATTGTTCAACCGTGTGGACTTTGCGCGGGGATACTGAAAGGAAGTAGAAAATTAAAAGTGGAAAATCGAAATTCGAAAAGCGAAACTCGAAATTCGACTTGAACCGACAACTTGATCGGCTTTCGAATCTCGGGTTTTGGATTTCGGGCGCAATCAGTCGCCGACGCCGGCTTTCGTAGCTTGATAGCCTTCACGCGCGTAAATCTGGTATTTCTGCTTCTTGCCTTTCTGGTCGACGACGGTCAGCGGGCCGCCATCAGGAGCGACCAATTCCACTTTCACCTTGTGAAACTTGCCATCGTTTGCGCCGCTCGATGGGGTGAAGGAAAGACTGTACTGGTGGCGAAGGAAAGCGGCCACGTCCTTGAAAATGCCCGGGATCTCCCCGTCGAATTGAGGAAACCACGCGTATCCGCCCGTTTCGTTCGAAAAAGTTCGGAGCTGATTCTCGGCTTGAAGATAATCAATGGGAGTGCCACCGCGGTATGCATAGTTCAAGATGGGTTTGGCCACGCCGACACAAAAGATCGTGACGTCGCTTCCGCGAAGCGCCTTCATGGTCTGATCGAGCGTGTGCTTGGAGAAAGTGTCCACACCGGTGGCAAGCAAGAGAATGGATTTCTTACCCTTCACGTCCTTGAGCCGATCCGTGGTCTCAAGGAGGGCGTCGAATACGTTGGACTCACTGAAGCCGGGAAAATAGAGATGGTAGATGGCGTTACGCACTTCATCCTTGTCTTGGGTAAAGTCCACCTCGAGGCGGGTCTTCATATCGAAAGTTTCAAGGGCCACCCAGTCCTTCTGTTGAAGGTTCGGGAAAAGAGCGTCGGCCCAGTATTTCGCAATGTACGCAAAATAGCCGTATGCTCTGGCGCTGAATTCCATAACCACGACCATCGTGATGGGTGCGTCGGTGGGCGCGAAATTGGTGATGGTCTGGGGCACCCCATTATCGAAAACCCGGAAGTTTTCCTTTTTGAGGTTGGGAATGATGTCGCCGTGCTGCGTGGTGGCCACTACGTCGAGATTGACGACGGGGACCTCGACACTAATGCTGACTCCGGACTGCGGGGGTTGTTGAGCCGAGTCCGGAGTTTTCGGCGCGGCGGGGTTTTGCTGCTGTTGTTGCGGGGGAGGGGCGCCGCCCTGCGGGCCGGTAGGAGCCTGAGCACGAGCAGGCTGCTCCGTAAGTGGTAGGACAACCAACGCCGCCAAAGCAGCGAGCAGCAACATCGAAATCAGAAGCTTCATCTTGCACTCCTTGTAGGCCATCGAAGAAACCAAAGTGGTGCCCTTTTCATCTTTTCCTAAGTCCCAGCAATACACGAGCGGTTAAGTTTATGCAACGAACCGCTTATGAGCGGGCGGCTCCCCATACCCGCATGTTAGTATGAAGCACATTTGCGGCAAAACGTTAGCTGGGCCGCGAGCCGGCCGCACGGCAGCCATTTTGATGAGGAGGATGGATTCGTGAATTGCAATCGCATGCTACAGGTCATCATGAGAACAGCGGCAGCGCTGTTGGCCGCAAGTTTGCCGGTTGCCGCGCAAGGAATTCCGCAGGCGGCGCCGGGGATTCCCGCAGGTCCGCCACCCGCGTCGCCGCTCAGTAACACTTCCGCGATTGCGAGGGAAGCGCAGGGCTGGCTGGCCGACTTGATCAAGATCAACACCTCCAACCCGCCGGGAAATGAGCAGCTCGCCGCCCTATACGTCGCCGGAGTCCTCCAGAAGGAAGGCATCAAGCCGGAAATGCTCGACGTAGCACCCGGGCGAAGTGCGGTTGTAGCACGGTTGCGCAGCGCGGCGATGGCCAATCCTTCGAAAGCGCTGCTGTTGGTGGCGCACCTGGACGTGGTACCGGTGGACAAGTCGCGATGGACTGTCGATCCCTTTGGGGGAGTGATTAAGGACGGATATCTGTACGGCCGCGGCGCCATCGATGACAAGGGCATGTTGGCTGCAAATTTGGCAGCGTTTATTACCTTGAAGCGGGCCAACGCGCACCTGAACCGCGACGTGATCTTCCTGGCGACCGCCGATGAAGAACAGGGCGGCGACGCCAGCATTCGGATGCTTATTGCGAAATACTGGGACAAGTTCGCCGCCGGCTTTGCGATCAACGAGGGCGGAAACGTTTTCGTCAAGAACGGCAAGGTGCAATACATTGGCGTGCAGGCGAGCGAAAAAGTCGCCGTCAACGTCGCGGTGATTGCACGCGGAGCGTCAGGCCATGCCTCTCAACCTACGAAAGATAATCCTGTAATTCACCTGGCCGCCGCGATTGCCAAGATCGGAACCTATTCCGCGCCAGTGCACTTCACCGCGATTGTGCGTCGGTACTTTGAGGGCGTGGCCGCTCTGGAAGATGATGAAATCGCGAAGTGGATTCGTTCGATGGATACGCAGGACCGCGGCGAACACGCGCAACGTGTGGTTTCGGATGCCAGCCCTTTGTGGAATGCGATGCTGCGGGACACGATTGCGCCAACGGTGCTTTCCGCGGGTGTAGCCAACAACGTGATTCCGGCAGAAGCGCGCGCGAATTTGAACGTGCGGCTCCTGCCCGGAGACTCGATGAATGCGCTCCTGAATGACCTGAACAAGCTGGTGAACGATCCGGCCGTGAAGCTGGAAGTGCAGCCGAACGCGGGGCTGGCTGCGCCTCCGTCTTCGCTGGAATCGGATTTCTATAATCTGATTGTGAAGGTCGCTTCTCAGGAATTTGGCGGAGCGCCGGCGCTGCCTTTTCAGTCCACGTGGCTGACCGATTCCGCGCAGTTGCGGCTGCACAATGTGCAGGCCTACGGACTTGTACCGTTCCCGCTGACCCAGGAGGATCTGAGGCGCATGCACGGAGACGATGAACGCATTCCGCTCGCCGCGTTCAGCAAGGGAGTGGATGTGCTGACGAAGATTGTCGAGGAATTTGCGGTCACTCATTGAGAATGCAATGAAGCAATTGGCGAAGGTTCAAAACAACCAGCAGTCCCCGGCAGACATTCGGTAAAGAATAACGAGCCGGAAATTCCCGGGTGCCCTCGGCAGAAAGCATGGATTTTCGTCATTCCAAAATAGTGTGTACCATCGGGCCGGCGAGCCGGTCGCCGCGGATGATCGACCGGCTGTTCAGCGCGGGAATGGACGTGGCGCGGCTGAATTTTTCGCACGGCACCCATGAAGAGCATGCGCGGAGCATGGCGCTGCTTCGCGCGGCATCGGGCGAGCACGAAAAGCCGGTGGCGATTCTGGCGGATCTCCAGGGACCAAAAATCCGCACCGGCGCGCTGGCCGGCGGAGGGCCGGTCATGCTTCGCGCGGGGCAGCCCTTCGTCATTACCACCGCGAAAGTGCTGGGTGATTCCACGCGGGTGAGCACCACGTTCATGCCGCTGCCGCGCGAAGTGCACCGCGGGGACCGCATCCTGCTCTCGGATGGATTGATTGAGTTGCGCGTTCAACAAGTGCGCGACAGGCAGGTGATTTGCGAGGTCGTGAACGGCGGGGCGCTTGGCGAACACAAAGGCATTAACCTCCCTGGCCTAAAGCTCCGGGTACCCGCGTTGACGCCGAAAGACCGCACGGACCTGCTCTTTGCGCTGAAGCATGGCGCCAACTACATCGCAGTCAGCTTCGTCCGGCGTCCCGAAGACGTTTTGCTGGCAAGGCAATTGATTCGCCGCGCGGGAAAAGACACGCCCATAATCGCCAAGCTGGAAAAGCCGGAAGCGATCGAAAATCTGGACGAAATTCTGCAGGTAGCCGACGGCGTGATGGTGGCGCGCGGCGACCTCGGCGTGGAGATGAGTCCGGAGCGCGTTCCGGTGGTGCAGAAAACGATCATCGCGAGGGCCAGAGAATTCCGGCGGCCGGTAATCACCGCGACGCAGATGCTCGAATCCATGACGGAAAATCCACGGCCGACGCGCGCGGAAGCTTCCGACGTGGCCAACGCCATTTTCGACGGCTCGGATGCGGTGATGCTCTCCGCCGAGACGGCCACCGGGAAATATCCCGTCGAGGCCGTAAGCATGATGGCGCGCATCATTGAAGAAGCGGAAGGCAGCATCCGGGAATTTCCGCGGCCTGTTCCGCAGGAGCAATTGAAAGTGGCGGAAACGGTAGCCGAGCTGGTGTGCCACGCTTCGCGCGAATTGCACATGAAACTGATCGCTGTATTCACGCATAGCGGATTTACGGCGCGGCTGGTTTCGCGTTACCGCCCGCTGGTGCCGATCGTTGCGTTTTCTCCCGAACAGGAAACGCGGCGGCGTCTGGCAATGATCTGGGGCGTTTATCCAAGAAATATTCAGGACGTGCACAAAGTGGATGGGCTGGCGCCGGTCGCGGAGAAGCGCTTACTGGAAGAGCGATTGGTGCGCAAAGGCGACGTTATCGGAATCGTCGCTGGAACCCCCATGGGAATTCGCGGCACCACGAATTTCATGAAATTTCACGTCATCGGCGGGCCCGCGTGAAGTAGTTCTCAGTTTGCGTACTTAAATCCAGAAAGCAAACTCCGAAAACTTTGGACTCATGACTTATCACTGAAAACTGAGTTTCCTTCAGTTCACCCAGTTATCCGGCCGCGAGGGCGGTTCTTTCCGGTGCTTGCCCATGTAGACTTCAAAGCGTTTGCGATTGCGCCGGTGTTGCCAATCGGAAACGCTGTTGCGCAAGCTGTACAGAAAAGATCCGCGGCGCAGGTAAAGATAGCCCACCAGCATGCCGCCCAAATGACACAAATGGCTGACGTTGTCGGCTCCCAGGCCAAAAGTTCCCAAAAACGTGAAGGCGGCCATAATGATGACCACCGTTCGCATGCTCATCGCCACGGGGAACGGCAGAAGATAAACGCGCCGGTCAGGAAACAGAATCGCGCAGGCCATCAGAATTCCAAAAATGGCACCAGAGGCGCCGATCGTGGGCACGTACGAAAAACCGTGGCCAAACAGCGCCGGCACGGTCTTCACAATGACGTTGATGATCCCTGCGCCGACGCCCGTCAAAAAGTAGTAGTACAGGAAACGATTTTTTCCCCAAACCAGCTCGAGCTCTCGGCCAAACATCCACAGCATAAACATGTTGGTGAGGATGTGCCATATGCTGTTGACGTCATGCAGAAACAAGTAGGTGAAGGGCTGCCAAATGCGAAATAGCGGCACCACTCCCGCTGGAACCAAGCCGAACCACTTGACCAGCTCTGCATACGCGGACGGTCCCGAAAAGCGATAGAGCAGGGCTTCGAGAAGGAAGACCGCGAAATTCGCGATGAGGAGAAGCTTGACACCCGCAGTGATGTAAAAGTCAAAGCTTATCCGATAACTCTTTATGCCTGGCCGCGATCCCATAGACGCAGTCTACGGCGTGGAAACGTTCCCGTCAAAGAGGCAGGGTCGAAAGAAATCTTCTTCAACCTCCCCTTAATCCAGCTTCTTGCGCGCAAAATAGAAAAGCGACGCCGCGAGCAGCACAAACATCACCATGCCGAAGAGGTTGTTGGTTGCAAGAGACCCGAGATGCTTCGGGCCAAAGGCGAAGAGGTCTGCCCGCCATGGCAGGCGGAGAACCGCGGTGACCCAATGCGGCACGTGATTAGAAATTTCCGGATCCTGCAGCAGTGCAATCACAATCCCTAGCAGGCCGAAAACGCCTCCGGCAGCAATCAATCCGCTGGAATAGAGCGCGCCCGGGCTGGCCTCGCTCTCCGTGGTTTTCTTCTCCTTCACACTCGCTTCTACCGCCCAGCGAACCAGCCCGCCCGCAAACATCGCCGCCGTCGTTCCAATGGAAAGATACGAGCCGACCGCAAAGGCCAGGGATCGTATCCCCAGAATTTCCACGGCGATCACCAGTGCCACGCCCATCAAGACCAGGCGCCACGGCAAGCGCTGGCTCAGGATACCGCTGATCACGGTGGCCATCAGGCGGGCCTGCGGCGCCGGCGCTTTGTCGCTGCCGATGCCCTGCGCCCACTGAATTTCGATCTTCTTGGCAGTGGGATCGTACAAATATTCGCCGTCGGGAACCTGCGCGGAGCCGAGCGCATTGACGAGCATGTAGTTTCTGCCGTGGTACTCGAAATTGTTGTTTTCAATCTTCACGCCAGCCGGCAGTGCTTGCACATTGAGGGGAAGCTGCGTGGGGATGTACTTTTCCAGGCCTTTGTTCATCAGGCTGAGTGTGAGGCCGATGGCGAAAGTGGAAATCGTCACGCCCACCAGCAGGCCCCACTGCTGGCGGACGGGCGTGGCGCCGACAAGATAGCCGGTTTTGAGATCCTGCGAAGTCGCGCCCGCGATGGCTGCGGCAATGCACACCGATCCGCCAATCGTAAGCGCGAGAACACCGTAGTTCGGCGCGGTCCATCCGGCCAGGAGAAAAATCGCGCACGTGGCCATGAGCGTTCCAATGCTCATGCCGCTGACCGGATTGGACGAATTGCCCAGCAAGCCGCTGATGCGGGAAGCGACGGTAACAAAGAGAAATCCAAAAATCACCACAAGGATGCCCGCAAGCAGATTCTGATACCAAAAAGTGTTCGCGCCTTTGACGGGAGCCACCGTCAGCAGGACCACCATCAAGACAACGATGACGACGGAGCCTGCAATCACCCGGCTCATGGGCATGTCACGCTCAATGCGGCTGGTGGTATTCGCGGCCACCGCCCCTTCTGCACGGACATCCTTGAGCCCCGCTCGCAAGGCGGAAATGATGGTGGGCATCGTCCGAATCAACGTAATTAATCCTGCTGCGGCCACCGCTCCGGCCGCCATCGGCCGAATGTACTGTCGCCACATGTCGTCCGGAGTCATTTGCGGGATGGGAATCGTAGACGGATAGATGGGCGTATTTCCGGCGAGCTGCCCGAAAAACTGAATCGCCGGCATCACCAGCAGCCAGGAGATCACTCCGCCAGCGAAGAGAATTCCCGCCACTTTGGGGCCGATGATGTAGCCCACTCCCAAGTATTCGGAAGTGATCGTGGCGCGGAAGGAAGCGCCCGGGAACCAACGCGGGCGCGCTTCCGGTTGGCCGGTCCACGCCTGCATCGTATTCATCAGAAAGGTGTACACTCCGCCCAGACCCAGCCCCCAAAACACGCGTCCGGCAAACGAACCGCCCCGCTCGCCCGCTACTAGGACGTCGGCGCAGGCCGTGCCCTCGGGAAAGGTGAGGTTGCCGTGTTCCTTAACGATGAGCTGCCTTCGCAGTGGGATCATGAACAGGACGCCGAGCCACCCGCCCAGCAGCGCCAGCGGAAAAATGCGCCAGAACGTGAATTCCGAGCCGAATCCGAGAAAGATGAGCGCAGGCAGCGTGAACATCACGCCGGCGGCCAGCGATTCCCCGGCGGAGCCGGTGGTCTGCACAATGTTGTTTTCGAGAATCGTCGAGCGCCCGAACGCCCGCAGAATGCTGATCGAGAGCACAGCAATGGGAATGGAAGCGGAAACGGTCAGTCCCGCGCGCAAGCCGACGTAAACGCTCACCGCGCCAAACAGCAGCCCGAAAAGGGAGCCGAGGATCACCGCGCGGATCGTGAATTCCTTGAGGCTTTCTTCCGCCGGTACATAGGTGCGGAATTCACCTGCGGGAGCCGTGGAACTCCATGGCCGTTCGCGAACTGCTGTTGGTTCGCTCACTGAAACCTCCCTCATTCTCGCATCTGGGTAGAACGCAACCGTGTGCGGGGGATTATGCCGCAGGCAAGCGAGGCGGGGAAGAGAGAATCCATGCGGTGACCGAAGGCGCGCTTGTCCCCCGGGGGATGAGCGTAACACTGCGGCGCTGATTCCGGCGGCCCACTGAAGCTGTTCTCATTGTTTCGATGGTGAATCCTTGACCAGTGTCTTGACTGACCAGACCGCGTCCGCGCGACCGATCAAGAATGCAACAAAGCAAAGAGCAAAGACGGAATGGCTGAGGCTCGCACCGAAATATTGCCAAAACGGCGCTGCCGTGCCGGGATAGTCAGAAGAAACAAGCAGCGTGAGCATGTAGATGAGTCCGCCAACGCTCGCAGAGCGCACGAGGATACCGAAAATGAGCGCGATTCCGATGGCGAGCTCCCCGTAGGCCACCAGAAAGGCGATCGGTGTTGCGTGCGCCAGCACGAAGCCGCGAAGCACCGGGGCCATGAAGGGGTAGGCTCCTCCTTCGAGAAATTTGTTGATCCAGAACTGGAAACCGCCATGAAGAGTGAATTGCGTGCCGAAGACCTTGTATTCGCCGAAGATCAGAAACAGGATTCCAACGCCAATGCGAAGCGCCGCGAGAGCGCGGGAATTCAAGTCGGTTGCGGACGGTTGTGCCTGCATGAGTCAGGATAAACCTCAGCCGAGTTTGGAGAGGCGGTCGCGCACGCGATCGCTTAACGCCTTGCCGTCAACGGTCTTTCCTTGCAGCGCGGACTTTGCCGCCTTCACGACTGCCCCCATCTGCTTGATGGAACTTGCGCCGGTTTCGGAAATCGCTTTCGTGATGGCGGCGTCCATTTCCGCTTCGCTCGCGCCTGCAGGGAGATACGACTCAATGATGGCAAGCTCTTTTGTTTCTTTTTCGGCGAGTTCCGGACGGTTGCCCTTGGTGAATTGGTCGATGGATTCCTTGCGTTGTTTTACGAGAGTTTGCAGGACCTGAATGCTTTCCGGTTCATCGAGGGTCCGTATTTTTTCGACTTCTTTGTGTTTAATGGCCGCTTTTATTCCGCGCAGCACACTCAAGCGCAATTCGTCCTTGGCGCGCATGGCCTCGACCAGGTGTTTCTGAATTGTTTCGGAAAGATTCATTGCCGGCTCCTCAGGCCATTGAATATAGCAGAGGAAAATGGGCGGCGAGAGCGGATTGTCACCGCTCGACAATTTCCGGTAGTCGCGCCGCATGGCGAACAAATTTCTTCTGCGAATTGACAGAGCACGGATGACTCGCTACTTTTGATTTCTTACACAGCGCGCCGAAATACGCGCGCGTGTTCCCGCTGATCGCGCGGAGCAAGGCCGAAGCCGAAATTCGTGGAACACCCGGCAGACTCGAAGAGGTCGAATGAAAGTCATCGTAGCGGACAAAATCAGTGAGCGCGGGTTGCGATTGCTGAAGGAACAGCCGGGCTGGAACACGGTGTTGACAACGAATGAGACGCTCGAGACAGAAATTGCCGATGCCGATGCCTTGATCGTGCGCAGCGCAACGAAAGTAAGCGCGGAATTGCTTGACAAAGCCCCGAAGTTGCGCGCGGTGGGCCGCGCCGGGGTGGGCGTGGACAATATTGACTTGGAAGCAGCCACAAAACGCGGCGTGCTGGTGATGAGCACGCCGGGTGGAAACGCGGTGAGCGTGGCGGAGCATACCTTTGCTTTGCTCTTGTCGCTGGCGCGGCAAGTGCCGCGGCTGGACAAGGCCATTCACGAAGGGCGCTGGGAGAAGTCCTCTGCCGCGGGAACGGAAGTTCGCGGAAAGACGCTGGGCTTGATCGGACTGGGACGCATCGGCAGCGAAGTGGCCGTGCGCGCGCGGGCGTTTGACATGCGCGTGCTGGCCTACGATCCGTTTATCAGCGAAGCGGCGGCGCGCGAAATGTCGGTGGAGCTGGTGGCACTCGAGAAGCTGCTGGCGGAGAGCGATTTCGTTTCGCTGCACACGGCGCTGAGCCCGGCGACGCAGAATCTGATCAGCGCGAGAACTATCCAGAAGGTGAAGAGGGGCGCACGCATCATCAACACGGCGCGCGGAGAACTCATTGACGAAGCCGCGCTCGCCGAAGCGCTGAAGAACGGGCAACTCGCAGGGGCGGCGGTCGATGTGTTTGCAGAAGAGCCGCCGAAAAATTCCCCGCTCACCCGATTGCCGAACGTAATCGCCACGCCGCACGTGGCGGGCTCGACGGCGGAAGCGCAAGAAGAAGTTGGCACACAAGTGGCGGTCCAGATCAAGGACTACCTGGCGGAAGGAATCATCCGCAACGCGGTGAATCTGCCGGCGCTTTCCGCGGATCAGTACCGGCGCGTGCGGCCCTATTTGGAATTGGCGGAGCGACTCGGGTCGCTGGTCTCGCAAGCCGCGGCTTCGCGGCCAGCACGCATTCGCATTCGCTATGCGGGCGAAGTCGCGGAAGTGGGCACGCACCTTCTGCGCAGCGCGGTGTTGGCGGGAGTGCTGAACGCCGTGCTGGATGAAAAAGTGAATGTTGTAAACGCTCCGGCGGTGGCGGCGGCGCGAGGCCTGACCGTGGAAGAAGAGACGCGCAGGCGCGAACACGGCTTCCCGAATACCTTGGAAGTTTCCGCCCTGCCTGAAAAAACCGGCTCCGCGTCCGGCTTTACCGCCGAGGGAACGGTTTTCCACGACGGCTCGCCGCGCCTGCTGGCGATGGAGGGCATTCCGCTGGAGGCGCAGCTCAAGGGCACCATTCTTTATCTGCGGAACCGTGACGAACCCGGGGTGATCGGCCAGGTAGGGACGACGCTTGGAAAACTGGGTGTGAATATCGCGACGTTTGCCCTGGGCCGGCGCGAAGCGGTCCGCGGAGCGGAGGCCGCGGCGCTGGTGCGGGTGGATGGACCCGTGTCGGCGTCGATTCTGGACCCGATCCGAGCGATTCCCGCCATCACGGAAGCCAAGCTCTTGCACCTGGGCTAAATACAGCCGATCGCCCAGGGATCTACCTCGCGACGTCCCACACATCACCGAACCTTTTCCCCATTGGGTGAGGGGGGGTGTACACCCCCCCATTACGTGCATGAATCTGAAAACAAAGGGCTTGCAAATTGGGCAATTCATAAGTGTATGAAAAGAAAGGGGAGGTGGCG
>Ga0209802_1003142_pt1 | contig 11171 bp, 8 predicted proteins | sample GraSoiAngelo_129_FD_185886 | JGI IMG/M metagenome (GOLD analysis project Ga0209802, IMG submission 185886) | Grasslands soil microbial communities from the Angelo Coastal Reserve, California, USA - 14_0927_12_40cm (SPAdes) (version 2) | ecosystem: Environmental > Terrestrial > Soil > Grasslands ... | reverse complement strand
CCTCGGCCCGTGACTTCTCGATGTCGCGCCCGTAGCCGGCGAGCTTCTCGAGCTCGGCCGAGGGCGTCGCGAACGGTGTGCCCGGGACCTGCACGCCGTTCACGAACTTCACGATGGCGATCCTCGACAACGCCTGCGACCCCTGGTAACGGTCGAGCGCGAGCGTGAGCGCGCGGCGGGCGCGCTTGTCGTCCCACGGCTTCTTCTCGTGATTCATCGCCACCCACATCCCGCAATCCCACGGGCTCTCCTGCACGGTCACGCGGGAGCCGAGCGCGGCCACGATGCCGTCGCGCTCAGTCGGCGTGAAGCCGCGGAACTGGATGTGCGCGCGCTCTGACCGGATCGCCGCCACCTGGGCCGTGTTGTCCTTGATGAAGATGGCGCGATAGCCGTCGAGATACGGCTTGCCCTTGTCCCAGTAATTCGGATTCTTCTTGGCGATCCAGTGCGAGCCGCGCTGGTACTCGACGAAGACGAACGGCCCCGTGCCCATGACGTTCTTCTCGTACCAGTGCTGGTCGCGGGCCAGGATGTCGGCCTTGTAGATCCAGCTGAACGGCGAGGCCAGCGCGGTCAGGAACGACGCCGACGGCCACTTCAACCGGAACACCACGGTCGACGGATCGGGCGCCTCCACCGTCTCGACGTCGGTGTACTGGCCCTTGCGGAACGACGAGACGCCCGCCGGTGGGAAGACGATTCGGTCGTAGCTCGCCTTGACGTCCCTCGACGTCATCTCGCTGCCGTCGTGGAAGCGCACGCCGCGGCGCAGCTTCAGCGTGTAGGTGCGCCCGCCGTCGGTGATCGTCCACGACTCGGCGAGATCGCCGATCACCCGGGTGCCGGAGACGTCGGTGGGGTCCATGCGCAGCAGCGTGTTGTAGTGGGGCGCGCCCGGATGCAGGAGGCCGAACGTCCCCTCGCGGTGACCGTCGAGCGTCGGCGGCTCCGTCGGCACCACGAAGACCAGCTCACCGCCATGGCGGGGCTTGTCCTGAGCGACAGCCGGCGGGGCTGGCGCGACCAGGACGAGGACGATGATCAGCGCCTGGAGAAGCAGCGCGAGTCGTGTACGCATGGGCGTTCTCACCTCGACGCGACCGATACGGTGCGATGTGTCCTGCGCTATACCGCCCTGCGCAGGATGAGTCAAGCGCCCGCCCGCGAAGCGGGATCAGTTTGGGGTAGGATAGGCAACCCTGTCGAGCTTCCGGGGGCCCTCGACACGATATATCTTTCCGACGATATATAAGGAGCGCCCATGAGCAAGCACGGCGCGATCAAACTCTCCACGCTGATCATCACGGCCCTCCTCCTGGCGGCGGCCCTGCCGGCGAGCGAGGCAGCCCGACCGGAAGGAACACTGACGGTGGCCGTGGCCACCTTCGGCAACGAGCGGTGGCTGCCCCACCTCTACGTCGGGGCCGAGGACATCGTGCTCAAGCCGCTCTGGGAGAACCTGGTCTCCCGCGACCCGAAGAGCGGTGAGCTGATCCCGATGCTCGCCGAGCGCTGGCAGGTCACCGACGGCGGGCGCACATGGAAGTTCCAGCTCCGCAAGGGTGTGCACTTTCACGATGGCCGCGAGTTCACGGCCGAGGACGTGAAGTTCACGTTCTCGTCCATCGCCCGGGAGGGCTCCGCCAACTCGCTCTCCACGGAGTTCCGGCTGATCAAGAGCATGGAGATCGAGAGTCGCTACGCCATCACGATCCACTTCGACAAGCCGTCGGTCGTCTTCGCCAACAAGGTCAACCAGGGCCTCTTCGCCTCCGTGGCCTTCATCCAGTCCAAGAGCTCGATCGAGAGCGCCGGCGAGGAAGGCGCGGAGCGGCGCCCGATCGGGACCGGGCCGTGGAAGTTCGTCGAGCACGTCCGCGGCGACCGTGTCGTCTACGAGGCGGTGGAAGGGCACTGGCGCGCGACGCCCAACTTCAAGCGTCTGGTGATGCTGAAGGTGCCCGAGCCGGCCACGCGCATGGCCATGCTGCGAGCCGGCAGCGTCGACGTCATCGAAATCGGCGGCGAGTACGTCGACGAATTGAAGAAGGTCGGCGTGCGCACGCTCACCATGCCCAACGTCGCCTGGGTCTACGTCATCCTCGGCGGCCAGTGGCCCACCAAGCCGAGCTACGACCGCGCGGTGCCGTGGGCGCAGCCCGACCTCGAGCGCGCGCGCAAGGTCCGCCTGGCTCTGAACCTGGCCGTCGACAAGAACGCCGTCATGGAGCGCGTGATGGGCAACCTCGGCAGCGTGACCGGATCCTGGCTCGCCTACCCCAACGATCCGTGGACGACGGACGCGCTGAAGAAGCCGTATCCCTACGATCCGGCTCGGGCGAAGGCGCTGCTCAGCGAGGCGGGATACCCGAAGGGCTTCGACGTGACCATGAACCTCACCGCGTGGCCGGGGCGCGGCTATTTGCCGGACGTCGGCGAAGCGGTCGCGACGTACTGGGAGAAAATCGGGATCCGGGTCAAGCGGCGGCCGGTGGACCGGGCGGTCTTCGCGGCGGACTTCCGGGCCCGCGCCTATCCAGGAGTCACGGTGGCCTACGCGTCGCCGGTGGTCGGCCCGGAGCTCTGGGACAACCTCATTCGCATCAGCCACAGCAAGGCGGCCGTACAGCTCTTCATCGAGCACCCCAAGCTCGACGACTTCCTGGAGCGGCTCGCCACCGAGCCGAGCTACGACAAGCGCGTCAAGATCATGCGCGACGAGATGGGGCCGTGGATGTACGAGTACGTGCCCGCCGTCGCCATCGGCGCCGCCCACAACATCGCCGCGGTGGGGCCCAAGGTCGGCGACTGGCCGCTGATCCCCGGCCACATGGGGTTTCACAACTGGGAGTACGTGACGCGGAAGCCGTGAGCATGGACGTCACGTAAGCGCCATGGTGCGGTTTCTCGTCGGGCGCGTGCTGCAAACCGTCCTGAGCATGCTCGTGGTGATCAGCATCGTGTTCGTCCTGACGCGCCTGTCGGGCAATCCGATCCATCTCCTGCTCGACGTCAACGCCACCGAGCGCGATCAGGAAATCTTGACGCGGTATCTCGGCCTCGACCAGCCCCTGCCCGTCCAGTACGCGATCTACGTGAAGAACCTCGCCCGTGGCGACCTCGGCCAGTCGATCCTCTCCCGACGGCCGGTCGCCGAGCACATCTGGGAACGTCTGCCCGCCACCGTCGAGCTCGGATTCGTCGCCATGTTCCTCAGCGTGTTGATCGGCGTCCCCCTCGGCGTGTACTCCGCGGTGCGCCGGGGCGGGATCATGGACGGGGCGGCGCGAGTGTTCGCGGTGCTCGGGCAATCCATGCCGACGTTCTGGCTCGGGCTCATGCTGATCCTGTTCTTCGGTGTCGTGCTGGGTCTGCTGCCGGCCGGCGGCCGCGGCGGCCTCGAGCACCTGATCCTGCCCGCCTTCACGCTCGGCTATTTCACTTCCGCCGCGATCCTCCGCCTCACGCGCTCGGCGATGCTCGAGGTGCTCGGCTCCGACTACATCAAGTTCGCGCGGCTCAAGGGATTGCACGAGCAGGTGGTGCTCTGGAAGCACGGATTGAAGAACGCGCTGCTGCCCGTCGTCACCTTCGCCGTCATGCTGTTCGTGCAGTTCCTCGGCGGCGCCGTCGTCACCGAGACCGTGTTCGCCTGGCCGGGCCTCGGACGACTGATCCTCGAGTCGATCACCACGCGCGACTATCCGATCGTGCAGGCCGGCGTGCTCGTGCTGAGCGCGCTCTACCTGACGGGCAACCTCTTCGTGGACGTGCTGTACAGCTACCTCAATCCGAGGATCCGGCGTGCCGGTGCCTAGGCTCTCGCTCCCGTGGTTCCCCGGCATCGTCCTCGCCGCGCTCGTCTTCACCGCGGTGTTCGCGCCGTATCTCGCGCCCCACAGCCCGACCGACGGCGACATCACGCAGAAATCCATCCCGCCGGTGTGGATGGAGCGGGGCGACCGCGAGCATCCGCTGGGGACCGACCGCTTCGGGCGCGACGTGCTGAGCCGGATCATCTGGGGCAGCCGGATTTCACTCCTGGTCTCGCTGATCGCCATCGGCGTCGCGGGAACCTTCGGCACGCTGCTGGGATTGATCTCCGGCTATCGCGGCGGCCTCACCGACACCATCCTGATGCGACTGACCGACATCGGGTTGTCGCTCCCCACCATCCTGATCGCGGTGGTCCTGGTCGCCGTCTCCGAGCCCAGCTTCGGCAACGTCGTCCTCGTCATCGCGCTCCTGCTGTGGCCGCGCTTCGCGCGGCAGATCCGCGGCGAGACGCTGGCGATCAAGGAACACGACTTCGTCGCGCTGGCGGTCGTGGCCGGACGCTCGAGCGCCTGGATCATCCGGCGTCACATCTTTCCCAACGTGGTGCCGACGCTGCTCGTGATCTCGACGCTGCAGGTCGGCTACGTGATTCTCCTCGAAGGGACGCTGAGCTTCCTGGGCGTCGGCGTGCCCCCGCCCAACCCGGCCTGGGGGCTGATGATCGCCGACGGCCGCGGCTTCCTGGCCACCGCGTGGTGGATCTCGCTCTTTCCGGGACTGGCGATGCTGCTCACCGTTCTCGCCGTGAATTTGATGGGAGACTGGCTGCGCGACCATCTCGATCCCAAGCTGCGTCAACTCGGTCGAGCCGCGGTGCTCGAATCACCGGCGACGGCTCCAGTGGGAGGCATCGCCGACGAGGCTCCCGGCCGGAGCGCGTCGGCCGGCGCCGAGTCTTCGCCGTCACCGTGGAGGTGGGATCCATGAACGTCCCGAGACACGCTCGAGCGCTCCTCGCCGTTTCGCTCGTCGTCGCGATCACGGTGATCGCCGCCTCGCCCGCGCTGGCCGCGCCCGAGGATCAGGTGACGTGGGCTGCTCACATCTCGATCGCTCCCACGTGGTTCGATCCTGCAGAGACTCCGGGGATCGGGACGCCGTTCATGATCCTCTACGCGCTGCACGACGCGCTGGTGAAGCCGATGCCCGGTCACGCCATGACGCCGAGCCTGGCCGAATCCTGGAGCGTCTCGAAGGACGGCCTCGTCTACGAGTTCGTCCTTCGCCAGGGTGCCCGGTTCCACAACGGCGATCCCGTCACGGCCGACGACGTGAAGTTCTCGTTCGAGCGCTACCGGGGCGCGGCGGCGAAGCTCCTGAAAGAGAGAGTCGCGGGCGTGGAGGCCGCGGATCCGGCCCGGGTGCGCTTTCGTCTGAAGGAGCCCTGGCCCGATTTCATGACCTATTACGGAAGCCTGGCCACCGGCGCGGGCTGGATCGTGCCCAGGAAGTACCTCGAGAAGGTCGGCGACGAGGGCTTCAAGCGAGCGCCCATCGGCGCCGGGCCGTACCGGTTCGCCTCGTTCACGCCGGGAGTCGAGCTCGTGCTCGAAGCCCACGAGACGTACTGGAGAAAGAGCCCGAGCGTCAAGCGTCTCGTCCTCAAGTCGATCCCCGACGAGTCCACACGCCTGGCCATGCTCAAGCGCGGCGAGGCCGACATCGTCTACCTGCTCCAGGGCGAGCTGGCCGAAGAGGTGCGGCGCACGCCGGGGCTGACGCTGAGGCCCACGCCGATCGTGTCGACCCACTGGCTCGTGTTCCTCGACCAGTGGGACCCGAAGTCGCCGTGGGCGGACCGGCGCGTGCGCCTCGCCGCCAACCACGCGATCAACCGCCCGGCCATCAACGAGGCGATCACGCTCGGCTTCTCGCGGATCACCTGGAGCATCATTCCCCAGAGCTTCGACTTCTTCTGGCAGCCGCCCGCATACGCCTACGATCCGGCAAAGGCCAAGCAGCTCCTCAGCGACGCGGGTTATCCGAAAGGGTTCGACGCGGGAGACCTCTGGTGCGACGCCGCCACCGCCACGATGAGCGAGGCCACGGCCGGCTATCTCCAGGCGGTGGGAATCCGAGCGCGAGTGAGGCCGCTCGAGCGGGCGGGCTTCTTCAAGGCGTACCAGGAGAAGAAGCTCAAGAATCTCGTCTACAGCATCAGCGGCGCCTTCGGGAATGCGGCGATCCGCCTCGAGACGTTCGTCGCCGCCGGCGGTCCCTACGTCTACGGTAGCTATCCCGACATCGACGGGCTCTTCAGAGAGCAGGCCGGCGAGCTCGATCGTAAGCGGCGCGAGGCGATGCTCCACCGGATCCAGCAGCTCGTGCACGACAAAGCCATCTACGCGCCGATCTGGGAGCTCGGCTTCGTCCACGCCTCCGGCCCTCGCGTGGCGGAGCCGGGCCTCGGTCTCATTGCCGGCTGGGCGTTCTCCGCGCCCTACGAAGACGTCAAGCTCCGGGCCAGGTGATGGCCGAGCCCTCTCCGCTGCTGGCCGTCGAAGATCTCAAGACGTACTTCTTCACGCGCCGCGGGATCACGAAGGCCGTCGATGGAATCAGCTTCACGCTCAACGCCGGCGAGACGCTGGCGGTCGTCGGCGAATCGGGATCTGGGAAGTCGGTCACCTGCCTCTCGCTGGTGCGCCTGGTCCCGGAGCCCGCCGGACGAATCGTCGGCGGCCGCGTGCTCTTCGAGGGCGAGGATCTGCTGCGCAAGACCCGGGCGGAGATGCGACGCGTGCGGGGCAAGCAGATCGCCATGGTGCTGCAAGACCCCATGACCTCGCTCAACCCCGCGCTGACGATTGGCACCCAGGTGAGCGAGGTCGTACGGCTCCATCAGAAGCTGCGTGGCGCGCCGCTGCGCGACCGCGTGCTGGACGCGCTCCGACGTCTGCGGATCTCCGCCGCCGAGACGAGGCTCGGGCATTACCCGCACCAGTTCAGCGGCGGCATGCGGCAGCGGGTATCGAGCGCCATCGCGCTCTCGTGCGCGCCGCGGCTGCTCATCGCCGATGAGCCCACCACGTCGCTGGACGTGACCATCCAGGCCCAGTACCTGGAACTGCTCAAGGAGGTTCAGGCGTCCGCGGGCGTCGCGGTGATCCTGGTCACTCACGACTTCGGCATCGTGGCGGCCAACGCCGATCGCGTCGCGGTGATGTACGCGGGGAAGATCGTCGAGATGGGCAGTACGCTCCAGGTCTTCGACCGGCCCGGTCATCCCTACACTCGCGCGCTGCTGCGCTGTCTGACCGGCGCCGGCCGCGAGCGCCAGCCGCTCGTCGAGATCAGCGGACAACCCCCCGACCTGGCGCGCCTGCCGCCCGGCTGCCCGTTCGCCCCGCGGTGTCCGGAGCGCCAGGCCATCTGCGAGCAAGTTGCGCCGCCGACGGTCACGGTGGAGAGCGGGCACGTGGCGTCCTGCTGGGTGGCTCCGTTGGTCGCCGCATGACGCTGCGGTGATCCTGCAGGGCATCGATCTCACGAAATACTTCCCCGTCACTCGCGGGTCGATCAAGGCCCTCGACGGCGTGAGTGTGCAGGTGGCGGAGGGCGAGACCCTCGGCATCGTCGGGGAATCCGGATCCGGCAAGACCACCCTGGCCAGGCTCTTCCTGCTCCTGGAACGCCCGACCTCCGGCTCCCTGCTCTTCGACGGAAAGGCGACGCGGGACTTCGGCCGCGACGATCTCGCGCGCTACCGCCGCTCGGTCCAGGCGGTGTTTCAGGATCCCTTCAGCTCACTGAATCCGCGGATGCGCGTGGGGGACATCGTCGCCGAGCCCCTGCCCCGAGCCAACGGCGGTGCCGCGACGCGAGAACGTGTCGGCGAGGTCTTGCAGATGGTGGGGCTCCAGCGCGAGAGCACCTCGCTCTATCCGCACGAGTTCAGCGGAGGCCAGCGGCAGCGGATCGCCATCGCCCGCGCGCTCGTGACGATGCCGAAGTTCATCTTCCTGGACGAGCCGGTGTCGGCGCTCGACGTGTCCATCCGCGCTCAGATCCTGAATCTCCTGAAGCGCCTCCAGGAAACGCTGGGCCTCGCGTACGTGATGATCTCGCACGATCTGGGAGCCGCGCGCTACCTGGCGACGCGACTGGCCGTGATGTACGCCGGCAAGCTCGTGGAGACCGGCGCGTGCGACGCCGTCTACCGCCAGCCGCTCCATCCCTACACCCAAGCGCTCCTGTCCGCGGCGCTTCCCCTCCATCCGTCGGCGCGACGACAGCGCATCATCCTGACCGGCGAGGTGCCGAATCCGATGAATCCTCCCGCCGGGTGCCGGTTCCATCCGCGCTGTCCGCGAGTGATGCCGCAGTGCCGCAGCGAGGAGCCTGAATGGAAGGAGGTCGAGCCAGGCCGCTTCACCGCCTGTCACCTGTACTGAGACGCCGACTCGAAGACGCCGCTCGCCTCTACCTTCCGGTGATGTCGGAACGCTGAACACTTCGCGATCTTCCGCGCGAAGCCCGCCCATTGTTCTGACGGTTTGCGGGTCCGGTTCAAAAAATGCTGCTCCCTCGCAACCAGCTTGGTTTCCCGCTCGGAAAACCGGTTGACGTGATTGGAATCACCCAGCGCGATTGAATCACCCAGGAGGAAGAGCGATGTTGAGACCACAGGAAGGTCTGCGCCTGGTCCTTGCGGTAGCCGGGCTCGTCATGCTGCTCGTCGCGATCGCCTATGCCGCACCGATCGGAGCGCTGAAGCAGTCCCGCGTCCCGACGAATAACAGCGGCCCGCGTTACATCACCCAGGGCTCCGACGGGAACTTCTGGTTCACGGAGGGTTCTCCACAGGGACTCGCTCCCGGCAATGTCGGGCGGATCACGCCGAACGGCGACATCACGGAATTCGCGGTGTGCGCTTCCTGTTTCCCTAATGACATCGTGCAAGGGCCAAACGACATCCTCTACCTCACGTCGAACGACCCCGTTCTGGGGCGCATCACGACGTCAGGCGAAGTCTTGCCGGCCATCGCCATGCCGAACTCGCTCGCCAACGGCAACGGACTCACCGCTCACGGCGACGACATCTGGATCGCGACGTTCAACGTCAATAGCATCTGGCGGTACAACATTTCCTCCGGGCAGTTCACGGAGTTCCCCGTACCGACTGCGGGCGCCATCGCATTCGACATCGCCGTCGATGCCACTGGGATCGTGTGGTTCACCGAGTTCGGCGCCAATCAAATCGGCAGACTCGACCCACAAACCGGCGTCATCACTGAAACGCCTGTCCCGGGCAGCCCCCGGGGGATCGCCATCGCCACCGATGGAAAGGTCTGGTTCACAGAGCGATTCAGCAACGCCGTCGGGTACCTCGATCCGTTAACGAACGCAGTGACGGAGATTCTTCTCGCGCCCGGGGCTGGTCCGGAGGGCATCGCCGCCGCTCCCAACGGCTCGCTGTGGGTCACCCAATCCAGTGCCGGGAACATCGCGCAGGTCACCGCTTCTGGTGTGATCGCCGAGAGCCGCCGCATCAAAGGGAGTGAGCCCTTCGGGATCACGGTCGCTCCCAGCGGCGACCCGTGGTACGCGGAGCTCAGCGCGAACAAGATCGCCACGCTCCAGCTGAGATAGGCGGAGGGCGCGTCGTCTACGTTGCCGGCGCGCCTTCTCCTTTCCTCAGGGGTTGAAGACCGCGAAGACCTTGTTGGAGTTGAAGATGTAGCTCTGGATGAAGTCGCTCTCGTTTGGCCGGCGGCCAAGCTCGGCCATGGCGCCGGCCAGGCACATCCAGTTCAGCATCTCCTGCTGGCCGCAGTCCTCCATCTGAGCGAGCGGCGTCCGCCGCCACGCCTCGTAATCTCCGGCGCGCAACGTCTCGTACATCGCGCGGTCGGAGGCGACGTCCGGGTAGAGCAGATGGTGCTTCGGCGTGAGGAACGCGTGCGACCAGCTCGACGACGCGATCAGCGCCACGCGCCAGGGGCTCGCCGCCAGCAGTCGCGCCGTCGCCCGGCCCAGGTCGAAGCAGCGCCACGGCGCCGGTGATGGCGGGTCGAGCCGCTCTTCCATCGACATGTGCGCCAACGCGGCCTGCCCGCCGTACTGAGAGATGACGCGTCGGCCGTAGCAGTTCACCTGGAACGGGATCACGGGGTACGGGAAGCCCTGGCGCTCGTAGTCCAGGAAGAGCAGCGTGTTCATGAACGCGTGACCGAGCGGGTGATGGAGCGGCCGGTAGGCGTACGACACGTCGAAGCCCTCGCCGAGCAGGCCGCTGACGAGCGCCTTGGCGGCCGGCCGGTTTCCCTTGAAGACGAACGTCGTCTCCTTCGGCTCGTCCCACGCGTTCGGCCACGTGGCCTTCTCCCAGGGCCGGTGCTCGATTGCGTCGTAGGCGAGCACGCAGAACGGCGGGATGATGTCTTCCTTGAAGTTCTCGTACTGGTCGTCACCCCAGACGACGACGAAGTCCGGCGCGAAGTCGTCCAGCACGCGCCGGGCCCGAGCGAACCACGTCACGAGCGCCTTCCGATGACGGCGGGCCGCCTCGAGGCCCTCGTCGCTCCCCCACTCCTGCCGCATCGCCTCCGGCCATCCCTCGGCCGTGCGATAGCGTTCGGGAAGGTCCGGGTCCGCCAGGACGCGTCTCACGATGCGCGTCATGTTCTCGTCCCGGCCGGCGAGCAGTGGCACGTGGGTCACGCCGAGGCCCAGAATCGCTCCCATGATCGCTCCTCCTCGATGACGTCGGTCGGCGAGCGGATGGTACACTCACGGCCTCGCGACGGAAAGGAGTGCCTGCCATGGCCGCATCCGCGCTTCCGCCTTTGATCTCCAGCGACGGGCACCTGGAAGTTCGCCCGGAGCGCTGGTCGCCGCGCATGCCGGCGAAGTACCGCGACCGCGCGCCGAAGACCATCAAGCTCGAGGACGGCGGCGACGCGCTCGTGGTCGAAGGCCAGCCGCCCTACCCCGCTCCGTTCCTGGACCTCCGCGCCGGCCGGACCAACGAGACGTGGCAGCCCTTCGGCGCGACCGTCGACGACACGGCGGGCGTCGGACCACCCGAGCAGCGATTGAAAGAACAGGAGGTGGACGGCCTCCACGCCGAGGTGCTGTTCCCCAACATGCAGGTGGGGCCGCGCCTCTGGCGCGCGATGACCGACGACGACCTCTATCGCGCGACGGTCCGCGCCTACAACGACTGGATCGGCGAGGAGTACTGCCCGGTCTCGCGCGACCGGCTCATCGGCCTCGGCGTCATCCCGTGGACGAACCTCGACGATGCGATCGCGGAGCTGCACCACTGCGCGAGGCTCGGCCTCAAGGGCGTCAATCTCGGCGTGTTCCCGAGCGGCAAGGCGTACCCG
>Ga0209802_1003138_pt1 | contig 11175 bp, 9 predicted proteins | sample GraSoiAngelo_129_FD_185886 | JGI IMG/M metagenome (GOLD analysis project Ga0209802, IMG submission 185886) | Grasslands soil microbial communities from the Angelo Coastal Reserve, California, USA - 14_0927_12_40cm (SPAdes) (version 2) | ecosystem: Environmental > Terrestrial > Soil > Grasslands ... | reverse complement strand
GGCGCAATCTTCGACGAGCGACAGCATGCCCAGCGCAAGAAAATCGATCTTGATGAAGCGCGCGTCGTCGCAGGAATCCTTGTCCCACTGGCAGACGACGCGGTCCTCCATCGCGGCGCGCTCGAGGGGCACCAGCTCGATCAGCGGGCGCGACGAAATGATCATGCCGCCCGGATGTTGCGAAACGTGGCGCGGGAGCCCGCGAATCTCCTGCGCGAGCTGACACAGCTCTTTCCATAACGGAGCATCTTTGCGGCCGGCAAACCCCGGCAGATGCTCCATCTCGTCCGCTAGCCCGTCCGCCCTCCCGTCCGACAGTTTCGCGACCAATTCGATTTCGCCGAGCGGCAAGTCGAGGGCCTTGCCGATTTCGCGGACGGCCGATCGCAGGCGATAGGTGGGAAACGAGCACACCAGTCCGGCGTGCTCGGCCCCGTACCGGGTGTACACCCGGCGAATCAGCTCCTCCCGGATCTCGCGCGGGAAATCGAGATCGATATCCGGCACCGACGCGAGCGTCTCGTTCAGGAAGCGGCCCAGAAAGAGCTTGTTGGCGATCGGATCGATGTGCGACAGGCCGAGGAGGTAGCAAACGATCGAGGAGACGGACGACCCGCGTCCCCGGCCGGGAAGGAGGTTGCCCATGGCCCGCCGCGACCCGCGCCGGATGTCGGCCGCGACTTCGCGGGCGAGATCGAAGAGGTCATGATAGACGAGGAAGAAGCCACTGAGCTTGTGGTGCTCGATCAGCTGCAGCTCGTCTTCGAGACGACGCACCGCCTGCGCGTGGTAGAGGGAGCCAGGCGGGTAGCGCTCCCGCATTCGGGCGTGGCACAGCTCGGCCAACGCCTGGGGCGCGGGGGCGCGACCCGAGCCGCGGAAGTCCGGGAAGGTGTAGCCCAGGTCGCGCGTGAGGTCGAAGGCCTTACAGCGCTCGGCGATGACCAATGTAGTGGCGACAGCATCTGGACAGTCACTGAACAGCGCCACGACTTCGTCCAGTGGCCGCAAGTAAAATTCGCTATTCGGATTTCGCACCCGATGCGAGCCATCGAGCGTCGTCCGATGACGGATCGCGACCATGACGTCGTGCAGCCGGTACAGCTCGCGCTTGTGGTAGTGGACATTTCCAGTTGCACAGACGGCAAGTTGCAAGTTGCCAGCGATGTCGATCAGGGCGCGAGTGTGCGCAATATCCCCACGGACACGATTTCGCTGGATCTCGACGAAAAACCTGTCTCGCCCGAAGACTTCCTTGCAGTGCTGCGCGAGTTTGATGGCGGCGCTGATCCCCTCGGTCTCCATTGTCCGCGGCAACAATCCGTCGCGGCGTCCCCCGGAGAGAATGATCAGCCCGTCATGCCGCGCCTCGAGGGCCGTGAGTGGGAGTCGTGGGTCGAGTCGCTCGGCGTCGAGGTGCGTCTCGGTGAGGAGCCGGCAAAGATTTGTGTATCCCTGCGACGTCTCAGCGAGCAGAATGAAATGACTGCCATTGGTGAGTGTGACCTCGGCACCGGTGATCGCCTGCAGGCCGAGCGGTTGGGCGGCGTGCGCGAACGCGAGCGAGCCGTAGATGCCGTTGCGATCCGTGAGCGCGAGTGCGGGATAGCCCAGCCGGTGCGCTTCCGCGAGGATCTCGTCGGGCGGGGAGGCGCCGTCGAGGAATGAAAAGGCGGAGTGGCAATGCAGCTCCGCATACATCCCGTGAGTCATGGCTGCTGCATGAACCAGAGACCTGTCATGAGATCTTGAAATACCACCACGCGCTTTCCTCCTTCTAACAACAATTCCAGATACGAGCGCGAAATCGGTTGACGCCACCATTCATCGTCAATTCGCCACGATTCGAGAATCGCTTCGACGTTTCCAACCGACCGGCCGCCCAGGCGTCCGACCTTCATCAGACCGGATTCATGCAATTCCACCGTGACGGTGCGGGGCTCGTTTACGGCTCGTAGTCGATCAGTGCGTAGCGGCGCTCGGGCAGGCGCGACCATGGCTGCACCTCGATGACGTGATAGAGATTGGCGCGTTTCACGCGCATCCGGACTTCGCGCGCGGCATGGTGCAACGCACGCTGTTGCCCAGCACGCGCGGCAGCCGCGGCGTCGCGTGCGAAGAGTTGCAGCTCGGCGGTTCCAGGAGCGAACGCGGTGAACTCGAGTACGAGACGCTCGACGGCGCCGGTGGGTGGCGACTGGTCGAGCCTGACTTTCAACGGTGCCGCGATGCGATCACCGTCGGCGGTCGGATCCTTCAATATCACATTGACGAGCCACGAACGGTTTGTAGGGGCGCAGCATGCTGCGCCCCTACCTGCGTTTTCACTCACATCCCCACCCTCGAGATCGGCACGCAGCCGCACCGCGTGCACGCGCCAGCCGATGCGGCGGGGATGATTGAGCGCGCGTGCGATCAGCTGCTCGAGCGAGTGCACGAGCAACTCACGCTCGCTCACCGGTGTGAAGAATGTGAGCGCGACCACGATCGGCTCGAGCGTGACGCGTCCCGCGACGGGCTCCGCGATGCGGCTGGCGGCGAGTCGCCACAGGCGTTTCCCCACGTCACCGAACTGCGCGGTGACCGCCGCTTCAGGAATCGCCGCGAGCGCGCCCAGCGTGCGGATATTGAGTTGCCGGAGCCGGCGATGGATATCGGTGTCGAGCGGAAGGACGGCGATCGGCTGGGAGGCGAGGAATTTCCTTTCTGATCCGACCGGAACGATCACTGCTTCGTCAGGCTTGGAACGCGAAGCGGCGACCCACGCGACGAACTTCCCGAATCCCCATCCCAGTCGAACCGTCCGACCGTCCGACTGTCCGACCGTCCGCCGTATCGCCTCGAGGATCTTTCCTGGCGAGCCGAAAATCCCCTCCAGCCCGTCAGTCCCCACGTACGCGAGCCCCAACTCGCCTGGCTCGACCACCGGGCTCACTTCGCTCAGTGCCGACAGCAGGTGAGAGAAGCGCTCGTCGTAATGGACCGGGTCGGGTTCGATGAGCCGCAGCGTGGGACAGAGCCCGATCGCCTGGCTGACGGTCATTCCCGGCTTCACCCCCGCATGGCGGGCGAGCGGGGAGACTTGCCAGAGCTTGCGTGTGGTGTCAGGGGCGAGCAGGGCCGTGGGGTAAGCCGACAGCCCCTCATGACGAGCCTCTTCACAGCGGAGCGGGAAGAGGGGAACCCAGACGCAGGCGGCGAGCGAGCTCGTAGGACGTCGCGACATTGACAAAAGCCCCAAGGGGACCCGAATATATCCCGAAGATCACATCACTCGCAAGCAGCCTCGGGAAGATTAGACTTTGGGCATGACGCAAGCGGATCTCTTTGGGCCTGAAGCACTTCCGCCCCCCAGCCCAGAGCTCGTCCAGCTCGGCAGAGGCATCCCGCCTGGCATTCGCTTCGGCACGTCCACCTGGACCTATGACGGTTGGTTTGGCGATGTCTACCACCGCCGCTATCGCGGTCCGCAGCCGGCCAAGCGACTCGAGGAATACACGCGCTATCCCCTGTTTCGCACAGTCGGGATCGACAGCGTGTTCTACGATCCGCCCTCGGAAGAGGAGCTGCAGTCCTACGCTCGTGCCCTGCCGCCGGCGTTCCCGTGTGTCAGCAAGGTCTGGGACCGTATCACCGCAATGCGATTGGGTCAGGATTCGCCGCAGCCGGGTCTCGCCGGGATGCGCAATCCTGACTTTCTGAACGCGGTGCGCTTCAAAGACAATGTGCTGGGGGCTTACAGCCGAGTGTTTCGGGATCACGCGGGGTGCTTTGTGTTCGAGTTCCAAGCGATGCGTGGGAAGGACCTGCCAGATCCGCTACAATGGGCCGACCAGCTCGACGATTTCCTCAGTGAGCTGCCCAAAGACTTTCGCTATGCCGTCGAGCTGCGCAATCCGGAGCTGCTCACCCCAGTGCATGGCGAGGTCCTGAAGCGGCATGGCGTGGCGCACGTGTTCAACTCATGGACCGAAATGCCGCCGATCGGCGAGCAGATCGACCTCGGCTGGACGTTTCCCACGGCCTTCACAGTTGCACGCGCGTTGCTCAAACCGGGCCGCCGCTATGCCGACGCCGTCAAACAATTCCAGCCGTACGACCGGGTGCAGGAGCCGCTGCGAAGTCTGCGGCAGGATCTGCTCCGTCTCGTCAGTGAAGCCCACCGCCGCCGAGTCGAGGCGTTCATCCTGGCGAACAATCGCGCCGAGGGAAACGCACCCGGGACGATCCGGGCGGTGGCGCGTATGTGGGTGGAAGGTGACGCGGAGGCTACCTAAGCGGGTAGAACGAGTATGCGCCAAGCACGATCCTTGGTATTCGTTCTAGGCCTCCTCGCAGCGTGCGAGCCCAACGCCAAAATCGATCCTGTCACGGTCCAGTGGATGGACTGGCCCGCCGAAGTAAACGCCGGTCAGCCCTTCCGCACGAGGCTCGTCGTATGGGGTGTCTGTGCGATCAACCCGCAGTTTCGGGCCGGTGCGTCCGCCGATCAGTCGGCGGTCACTTTCGCGCCCTATTTCCTGGTCGGCAACGATCACATCGAGTGTCTGACCGCACGTACTCGGGCATTGCTCGCCGTAATCGCGATCGACACCGCGGGCACGGCACCCGGTCTCGCGGCACTGTCGGCGCGCAGCTATGAAATGCGCGCCCCCACCCTGGCTTTTGCGCTCTCGGCGGGAGCGCAGAATCTGGCGGTGAGCAAGTTCGGTGAGGTCGTGGTGCGACGGAGTGGGGCGGATGCGTCGCGCCGGAATGCCGCCGGGTACGTGAATATCGAACGCGACTCGCTGAACTGCGCGCGCGTGCGGCCAATGGGCCTTTACACACCCAATGCCGCGCTCGTACTCGAGGATCAGGCGGATACAGCCGGGTTGTCGGCTGCGTTGGTGACCGGCTACATCCACACCGCGACGGCTGCGGTTTGCGGAGAGACACGGGTCTTCCGCCGCGTCGGGGGCGGTTAAGGCAGGCTGCCGCGCAGCTCCAGCTCGCCCTGCACCGGCATCTTGGCCGGCCGGTAGCGATCGATCATCCCGGGGTGGTTCTTGAAGCCGTATTTGCGCCGCAGCTTCTCCACGCGGCGCGACAACGCGCGCGCGTACTCTTGCGGTGCGCCCGCCTGGCGCGCGTACGCGCGCTGGTACCTTGGTACCAGATCTGGAAAATGTTCTCCCAGCACCGGTAAGAAGCGATCGCGTACGGCGGCGTAGAGCCGCAACGCACCGGCGTGGACGAAACGCGCGCCGGCGTCACGTGCGGCAGCGAACAGCGCGTCGAGATGGGCGACGTCGTCAGTGATGCCGGGAAGCACCGGTGCGACGATCAGTCCGGCATTGACGCCGCCGTCGACGAGTTTGCGCAACGCGCGCAGGCGAGCCGCCGGCACCGGCGAGCGCGCTTCGAGTTTGCGCGCGAGTTTGGCGTCATGCGTAATCAATGAAATGTGAATCTGGACTTCGTTGCGTTCCTGCAACCGTACGAGCAGATCACAGTCGCGCGCGATCAGCGGGCTCTTGGTGATGATGCCGAACGAGAGACCCTCACAGCGCGTCAGCCGCTGCAGCACCGCGCGCGTGATCCGAAACCGGCGCTCGGCGGGTTGGTAGGGATCGGTCGCGGTACCGATCACGATGCATTGGCCGAGCGGCACGCGCTTGAGATCCGCCTCCAGCGCGCCGACGACATGCTCTTTCACGAAGATCCGCTTCTCGAACGCTTCCCAGCCGTGCGCGCCGCGATAATCCGCGAACTCGGCGTCGGTCAGCTTGCCGGCATCGTGCGCCCGCTCGACGACGTAGCGGTGCGTGTAGCGCGCGTAGCAGTAGCTGCAGCCGAACTCGCAGCCGACATAGGGATTGAGCGACCAGTAATCCATGCCCGTCGACTTGGGCGAGTTGAGGACGCGGTTCGGGGTGAGGGAGACGAAGCGGGTGCCGCGGAGGCGCTCGTCGAGAATGACGGGCGGACAGCCTGACGGTTGGTCAACGGGGAGCAGCGGCAGCTGGCGGTTAGCCACACCGCGCCCAGCCGCATTGGAGACATAGGAGACACCCCGACTGGTGGACGGTCTTGGCGCCGCAATCGGGACACGAAGGGGGTTTGGGCGGGCACTCCCGGGGTTTCCGTACAGCCATACACCCCGAATATAACCCGAAACCTATGCGGCAGCCAGGCGCCTCCACGCGAAGTACACCGGCACTCCCAACAGCACCAGGATCAGCCCCAAGAACGCGTACGTCCGGGTGGAGTCCTGTACCAGCAGGTCGACGGCGATCAGACCGGTCAGCACGACATACAGGGCGGGCAGGATTGGGTACCCCGGCGCTTTCACCGGCCGTGGAATGTCGGGCCGGGTTTTCCGGAGACGGAAGATGCCGATCGCCGTGATCGTGTAGAACACCACGGCGGCAAAGATCACGAAGTTGAGCAGCTGGCCGTACGTCCCGGAGAGACACAGCACGCATGTCCAGATCGCCTGTACGATCAACGCGAGTGCCGGCGTCTTGAAACTTGGATGCAAATTGGCTGCCGATTTGAAGAACAAATTGTCCTTCGCCATCGCGTAATACACGCGGGCGCCCGACAGAATCAGCCCGTTGTTGCAGCCGAACGTCGAGATCATGATCGCGATCGCCATGATGTACAGGCCAGGCGCGCCGAACATCGCCTGCAATGCCGCCGTGCCGACGCGATCCTGCGGCGCATGGGCGATGGCGTCCTGTGGGAGGACGACCAGGTAGGAGACGTTCGCGAGGACGTAGAGCGTCGTCACGATCAAGACGCCGGCACCCATCGCGAACGGCACGTCCTTCTCGGGATTCTTGAGCTCGCCCGACGCAAACCCGACGTTATTCCACGCGTCCATCGAGAAGAGCGAACCCACCATGGCCGCGCCGACCACTGGTAAGACCGCCAGCGTCAAGGCGCCGCCGGCCCAGAAGTTCGCGCCCCAGTTGGCGGCGATCGCCTCGGCGTTTCGCCCGATCGTGATCCCGAGCAGAATCAGCGCGGCGAGGGATGCGGTCTTGATCGCCGTCAGCGTGGTTTGGATGAACGCCGCGGTGCGCACGCCGCGCACATTGATCCAAGTGAGCAGCACGATCGAGGCGATCGCAAAGATGCGCTGCAGCGAAACACCGACCGCGACGTCGCCGATGGGCTGCGGCAGATGCAGCGTCGTGCCCAGGCCGGGCAGCACGTCCGGCGAGAGCGAGGGCCAGAGCACCGAGGTGAACCGCGCGAACGCGACGGCGACCGCCGCGATCGTGCCGGTCTGAATCACGACGAACAGCGTCCAGCCGTAGAGGTAGCCGAACAGCGGCGAGATCCCCTCGCGGAGATAGATGTAGTTCCCCCCCGCCTTCGGATACATCGCCGCGAGCTCCCCGTAGGACAGCGCGCCCAACAGCGTCACGACGCCTGACAGGAGCCACACGGTGAGCAGCAGGCCCGGGGAATGGACCTGCCGCAGGATGTCGGCCGACACAATGAAGATGCCGGAACCGATCATCGATCCGACGACGAGGGCGGTGGCGTCGAGCCGGGAGATCGCGCGGACGAACTCGACCGGCTGGGATTGCGCCGGGGTAGGGGTCATGAGCCGATAACCTAGTTGTCATTCGCCGGGGCCGCTATCTTTGCGGTCCACCACGCCCCTGGAGATACCGTGCGTCTCCTGCCGCGCGAAGAAGAGTTTTTCGATTTGTTCACCCAAGTCGCCACTCGCAACAAAGAAGCGGTGGAGCATTTGCGGCAGCTGTTCCAGGCTGCGCCCGACCGCCGCACGCCCCATGTCGAAGCCATCAAGCGGTTGGAGCACGAGGCCGATCAGGTCACGCATGAGGTCGTCAACCGTCTCGACCGCACGTTCATTACGCCGCTCGATCGCGAAGACATTCACCAACTGGCGTCGGATCTGGACGATGTCATGGACGCGATGGACGGCACCGCGCGGCGGACGCAGATCTTTCGCCTCGGGGTCGCGCCGCAAGGCGTGCTGCGATTGGTCGACGTTTTGGGGCGGATGATGGGCGTGCTGTGGGAAGCGGTGAGCCGGCTCAAGAAGGGCAACGACGTCATGAAGTACGCCGTGGAGGCGAAGCAGCTCGAAGAAGAAGGCGATTCGATTTACCACGAGGCGCTGGGACAGCTCTTCGAGAAAGAGCGCGACGCCATCGAGCTGATCAAGTGGAAAGAGATCTACGACAATCTGGAGGGCACCCTCGACCAGGCCGAAGACGTGGCGAATGTGGTCGAGTCTATCACGATCAAGCACGCCTGATGACGGCCTCCGTCTGGTTCGTTCTGGCGATTCTCGTCGTCGCTCTCATCTTCGATTTCATCAATGGGTTTCACGACGCGGCCAATTCGATTGCCACTGTCGTGTCGACGCGCGTGCTCTCACCGAGCGCGGCGGTTATTTGGGCTGCGTTCTGGAACTTCATTGCCGCGTTCGTGTTCGGGACCGCGATTGCGAAGACCGTGGGCAAAGGGCTGATCGATCTCAACGTCGTCGATTCGACCGTGGTGCTCGGTGGGCTGTTGGGAGCAATCATCTGGGACCTGGTCACCTGGTGGCTGGGACTGCCGACGTCGTCGTCGCACGCCCTCATCGGCGGCTATGCCGGCGCTGCAGTCGCCAAGTCGGGATTCTCCGCGATCATCGCGAGTGGTTGGACCAAGACCCTCATCTTCATCGTGGTCGCGCCGGTCATGGGGTTCATGCTGGCGCTGCTGCTGACCGTGGCGCTGTCGTGGTCGCTGCGACGATCGCTGCCACGCCGGGTCGACAAAGCGTTCCGGGTGCTTCAGCTCGTCTCGGCCGCCGCGTATTCGCTTGGCCACGGTACGAACGACGCACAGAAGACGATGGGCATCATCGTCGCGCTCCTCGTTTCCAGCCAGGCACTGTTCGTGAACTTTCCAATCCAAGCATTTCACCTCACCGATCCCAATCACATCCCGACCTGGGTCATTGTGGCGGCCGGGGCCGCAATCGCCCTCGGCACCATGGCGGGCGGCTGGCGCATCGTGAAGACGATGGGGCAGCGCATCACGAAGCTGACCCCGTTCGGGGGGTTCTGCGCGGAAACGGCGGGCGCGATTACGCTCTTCGTGTCATCGCACTACGGCATCCCGGTGAGTACCACGCACACGATCACCGGTGCGATAACGGGGGTCGGGGCGGTGCAACGGTTCTCCGCGGTGCGGTGGGGCGTGGCGGGCCGGATCGTGTGGGCCTGGGTCGCCACGATCCCGGCGGCGGCCGGCATCGGTGGTCTCGGTTACCTGATCTTGCGGGCGTTGGTCTAGCGGCTAATCGAGCTTGAGCGTCAGCACCCGGCGCTCGGTCATCTCCTCGATCGCGTAGCGCACGCCTTCCCGACCGAGGCCCGAGGCCTTGGCGCCGCCGTACGGCAGGCGATCCACGCGGAAGCCGGGAATGTCGTTCCCGTTCACGGCGCCCACGTCCAGCTCGGCGTGCAGCCGGAACATGGTCTGCAGATTCGTCGTAAACACGCCCGCCTGTAACCCGTAGGGCGAGGCATTCGTCCACTCGATCGCTTCATCTAACGACCGGTACGGCGTGACGGTCACGAGGGGCGCGAACACCTCCTCGCAGTTCACCTTCATGGCGGCGCTGGTGTGCGTGAGCACCGTCGGTTGCAAGAACACGCCGTTGCGCTTGCCGCCCAACTCGACTCTCGCGCCGGCGGCCACTGCCTCGGCGATCCAGCGCTCGACGCGCTCGGCGGCTTCGAGCGAGATCATGGGGCCGACGTCCGTGTGCTCGTCGAGCACGTCGCCGACCTTCAGGTGCTTCACTTTGTCCAGGAGCAGATCGAGAAACGTCTGAGAGACGCGTTCCTGGACGAGGATCCGCTGCGTCGAGATGCAGGACTGGCCGGCGTACGTAAAGCCGCCGATGGCGCAGCGGGCCGCCGCCCACGTCAGGTCGGCGTCGGGCTCGACGATGACCGCCGCATTGCCGCCCAGCTCGAGCGCGACGCGCTTGGTTCCCGCCTTGGCGCGAATCGCCCAGCCGGCTTTGGCGCTGCCGGTGAACGTGATGAGCCGCACGCGCGGATCCTCGATGAGGATCTGCGCGACCTCGACGTGGCAGGGAACGACGTTGGCGGCGCCGTCGGGGTAGCCGGACGCCTGGACGAGATCGAACAGCCGCAGCGACGTGAGGGGATCCTGGGGCGGCGGCTTGAGCGTGATCGTCGCGCCGCAGGCCATGGCGGGCGCGATTTTGTGAGCCGCGAGCAGGACCGGAAAGTTGAACGGCGTGATCGCCGCGATCGGCGACAGTGGAAAGCGGCGCGTGATGGCGATCCGGCCCGTGCCAGAGGGGACGACATCGGCAGGGAGTACTTCACCGCCGATCCGTGTGGCCTCTTCGGCTCCATCGCGGAACACGGCGATGGCGCGATCGATTTCGGTCTTCGCCTGTGCGATCGGCTTGCCGGCTTCGAGCGCCAGCGTGCGAGCGAACTCCGCTCGCCCCGTCTCCAGCCCATCCGCGACCTTGCGCAGGGTGGCCGCGCGGGCGTAGGCGGGCATCTCCCGGCAGGCGCGCGCCGCGGCGACGTTGGCATCGAGGGCCGCGCGCACGTCCTCCGGCCCGGCCAGCGCCACCACGCCGACCTCACTGCCGTCTTGGGGCGCGCGAATCACGGCGGTTTCCCGTTCCTTCTGCTGTTGCTTCGTCGTCATAGATCCAAGGCCTCACTCAGTCACTGAACAGGCGACGCAGCCCGCGCTCGGTTTCCGCGAGCGCTTCCTGGAAATGTTGCAGCTCGCCGCCGTAGCCAAAGCGGAGAAAGCCCGGCATCCCGAAGTGATCACCCGGACAGAGCAGCACGCTGTGCTGCGCGCGCAGTTTCTCGACGACTTCAGGCGCCGGGATTGCGCCGCGATAGCGGGCCCAGCAGATCGCGCCGGCGTGCGGTGCATGCCAGGTGAACGTGTCGCCAAACGTCTTGAGCCAGGTTTCCATCACCGGATAGTTCGCGTGCAGGATGCGCCGCGTCCGCTCGATCAGCTTGTCGCGCACGTGGGGATCGAGGGCGACGGCGGCGAGATGGTCGGACGCGCCCGACGGGCCGATCGTCGTGTAATCGTGCCGCGCCCACGCCTCCTGACTGAAGCCGGGCGGTGAGACGATCC
>Ga0209802_1003134_pt1 | contig 11187 bp, 12 predicted proteins | sample GraSoiAngelo_129_FD_185886 | JGI IMG/M metagenome (GOLD analysis project Ga0209802, IMG submission 185886) | Grasslands soil microbial communities from the Angelo Coastal Reserve, California, USA - 14_0927_12_40cm (SPAdes) (version 2) | ecosystem: Environmental > Terrestrial > Soil > Grasslands ... | reverse complement strand
ATGTCTTCCAGGGTGCGCAACAAATCGCGGTACGCCGCCGCTTGTTCAAACAATTCCTTCTCGGCGGCTGCAGTCATGCGCTCTTCCAGACTCTTCATCAAATCGTGCCTGCGTCCTTCGAGGAACAGGCGCACATCGTGCGCCGCTTCGGCGTACTGTTCATCCGTGGTGAGGCCGGCAACGCAGGGACCAAGGCAACGTTTAATGTAGTACTGCAAGCAGGGGCGAGGATGGGTCCGCGTCAGGTCCACGGTGCACGAGGGCACCAGAAAGCGTTTATGAATGAAGTGCAGAATGCGGCGCGCAAGACCTGCCGGGAAATACGGGCCGAAATAGAGTGATCCGTCTTTCTTCATGCGCCGCGTGAAATAGACGCGGGGGTACTTTTCCGCGGCGGTGAACTTGATATAGGGATAAGTCTTATCGTCGCGCAGCAGGACGTTGAATTTCGGGCGGTACTGCTTGATGAGATTGTGTTCGAGAGCCAGCGCTTCGCGCTCGTTGGCGACCACGATGGTTTCGAGATCGGCAATTTCCCGCGCGAGGGAACCGGTCTTGGCGTCGGTCCAGCGCGATTCGAGAAAATAGGAACGCACCCGGCTGCGCAAGTTGCGCGCCTTGCCGACGTACAGGACCGTGCCACCGGCGTCCTTGAAGAGATAGGCACCGGGACTCTCGGGCAGCAACGCGGCTTTTTCGCGGGGTTCCATAGGAGAGCTGCAAGTTTTCAGTTTTAAGTAACGAAAATCAGATTCCAATCTTCATTCTATCACTGAGAATCAGAGTAGTTGGACATCGGTGTGTGAGTCGAGCGTGCAAAGCGCGCGTGTTCGAGGTGGTGGTTAGGCGATGGCCGGCTACGCTCCGGTAACCCGCCCAGCGCTTGCTTTCTCTTCCCACTTCGGGACATTCACGCCCTTTACAAGAAGCCAAAGGCAGAGCGATGCCTCTCCAACAAAAGCAGGAACGAGAACGGCGGGGAATATCCGATTGGCGAAGGCGGGCGCCAGAATCAGCGCGAAGCTATCCGTCAAATAGCTCAAACCGGCGATCTGCATCAGAACGCCGATAGCCTTGGGCAGATACCCCGATCGGAAGATCAGATATCCGAGAATGAGGCACACACAGCCGAAGAAGATCAGGGCAACGCCAAAGCCGTAGCTATGCGATTTGATCGCCAGGCTCGCCATAACGTAGAGCTGCTCCGGCGGAAGTGCCTTGAGGTATCCCGCATTGCCCAGCGGAAACAACGCCGCGACCAGGTCCAGCGCGGCAACCGCTTCCACCGCCACCGATACCAGATTGAAGAACACCGCCAGCAGAGCAAGCTCTTTGCTGACCGGGCGCAGCAAGAGGTAGAAGATCAGCGTCAATGCAATCGCGCAAATCAGCAGGAATAATTCGGTGGCGATACCCAAGCGCCACAGCGACTCCATCGACCTGAGGTTGGCGGCTGTGGCCGCTGCATCGCCCGATACGAAGATCCTGTCGCGGACGAATGCCTCGCCGAAGATGCCCAGCACAATGATGATCAGGTACAGCACGCCGCCGATTCTTGCGTAAAGTTGCGGCGATGTTTCAACAGTTCGATCTGTCATTTCGGTTTCTCCCGAACTTTACAACCCTTGCACATCCAAACGGTGATTGCTCGCGGAACGCCGGGCGAACTTCTATCAAAACTCGTCGTCCTTGGGAACAGGCTTTTCGACGTCCGTGATTTGGACAACATGCAGCGGTCCGTATCTGCTATAGATTGCGGCCTTCATGCGCGGACCGCTGCGGTGCTGGCCTGCTCCTTCCACCCTTGAACGTTCACGCCGACCACGAGGAGCCACAGGGTCAGCGATCCTTCTCCGAGGATGCCGGGGGCCAGATTGTAGGGGGACAGGTAGTCTGCGAGCGGAGGCGACAGAAAGGTCAGCCAACCCAAACCGCCAAACGCCATCAGCACGCCCAGAATTCGAGGCAGAAAGGTCGACCTGAAAATGAGGTAGCCGATCAGGAGGCAATAGAATCCGACAAATACTATGGCGATGTTCACGCCCTGAGGCTGCCATCGAAGAGCCTCAAAGGTGAGTGCCACGAAGCTGAAGAACGCCGCGAGCAAAGAGAGGCTCCTGTTCACCGGCTTAAAGAGGTCATAGACGAGCAGCGTCACACCGACCATGCCCGCGATCGCGATGAGTCCCCCTGCGATATTCAACCTGCCGCGAACGAGAACTCGGTGAATGCTGCCGTCAGTAAGCTGAGCAAGAAAGGACACCCGCAATCCTGGCCCGCAGACGTGGCGATGCTTCAACGGTACGATCTGTCATTTCGGCTCCATTGCAAACGTGACATCAACGCCGCGCGCTTTGAGACGGTTCCGAGCCCAATGCCTGAATATCGCCACCTATACGGCGATCAGGGCCCAGCCACCCTTATCTTTGCTGGGGCGAGCACGATCAGTGCTACACCGACGATGACAAGCGGAAGTACGGCGCCCAGCAGGTCTCCGCGTGGGATCACATTACGGAATGCCTGCACCGCCATAATGGCGCCGTGAACAAGGCTCGACCATGCGGTGAAGGCGATCAGGCTGCGATCCGCTGACGGGTTACGTAACGCAAGCAGTAGGAAAATTCCCAGTGTGGCATAGACGCCAATGAGCATCTGCGCGTATGCCGGCTGATCCGGTTGCATCAACCCGTAAACACCACCAGCTAGAAAGAGCAAGCCCACTAACACCAGCACGATCTTTAGCGCTCGTTCTCGAATCATTGTGTCCTCCTGTCAAAACTAAAATAGGGAAAAGTGCCCCGCTGCGCTGGCCTGCTCCTTCCATCGTTCAACGTTCACGCCCGTCACGAGGAGCCACAGTGTCAGCGATCCTTCCCCGAGGATGCCGGGGGCCAGATTGTAGGGGGACAGATAGTCTGCCAACGGCGGTGATAGAAAGGTCAGCCAGCCCAAACCGCCAATCGCCATCAGCGCGCCCAGAATTCGAGGCAGGAAGGTCGATCTGAAAATGAGGTAGCCGATCAGGAGGCAATAGCATCCGAAAAATACCAGGCTATTGGGGATGTGGGAGGGGGCGAGATGAAAGAGGCTAAGAGCCCCAACGGCGCATCCCACCAGGCTGAAGAGCGCCGCGATCAAAGAGAGGCTCCTGTCCACCGGCTTAAAGATGTCATAGAAGAGTAGGGTCACAACCACGTAGCACGAGGTCGCGATGAGGATGGCTGCGAAACCGGACCTGCCGCTAACAAAGAGGGCGAGTGCTCCTGTCAGTATGTTGAGCAAATAAAAGACACCCGCCATTCTGGCCTTGAAACGCGGCGACGCTTCTGCAATCCGTCCCATCATCTCAGCTGTGCTCATATTGGTTTCTCTTTGCGCAAGCGTTTGAATCTAATACCCATGCGAATCACATCGGTCCACGATAGCGGCGCAATCGCACCGCGGCCGCAAGGAATGCCGCGGTGATTGCCAGGCCGATCCAGAGACCGGGCGTGCTCAGGAACTTGCCCGGCGTGAGATGTGTCATCGGATCCATCGGCATAGTACCTGGCGCATAGAGCCCTTCTGTACCGCCCGTGAAGAACTGCCCCAGGAATGCGGCGAAATGCGCTGTGTTGAACAGAAGCTTCTCGAGCGTGCAGATCGCGAGTGGCGGCAATACAGCCCAGAGAAATGCCGCGCGCCGCGCCCAGGCGGACACCAGCAGCAGCCAACCGTAGATGGGTGCACTCCCTAGGACATGCACGGTCATCAGGTGGTAGAGCAGCAGAAGGGACATCTGGAGTAATGACACTTGCGCCCAGTACGTCGCGACGCTCAGGCCGCTCCCCGCCAATACCGCGCTGCTCGCCAACAGCATGATGAGCTGCGTGGCAAAGGTGATCGCGAAGGTAAGCAGCGGGAGCACCACGAACGGGATGCTCACTTTCGCGGCCACGGTCGTGAGATCGGAGACTGGCAGCGACTTCCAGAACAGGATGCTGCGGTCGCGACGCTCTCTTTGCAGCGCCTCGACGCAGTAGAACATCCCGACGATCAGGAAAGTCCCCATCAGCAGCGCCGCTGCCGCATCGAACGGTTGCTCGATCCGCTCATGTTGCTGCATCGGGTCGAGCGCTGCCGCCGCACGCATCTTTTCCGGCAGATGGATTAAGGTCAGCAAGAAACCGAACAGCGCAACCCCGGCGGCTGCCAGCGGCGCAATATAAATGGAACGGTTCTCCCACAATTCCCGGCGCAGCGCCCAGTACAGGCGCTGCGCAGCTGAAATGGCTGCGGGCGCGCTCGCCTGCGGGTCGAAATAAGACTCTGACGTGGCGTTCGCTTGCGTGTTCATTGCGCCGCTCCTTGTGCCCGCCCGGCATGATTGCTCATCACCGCCACGAACAAGTCGGCGATGCTCGGCGTGCGCACCTCGCCCAGCGTAGCCAGTTGCGCTCGATCGAGCCCATCGAACAACAGGATGCTGCGGCCGAACCCCTGCCGCTCCTGGATCGGCTTCAGCGCCCGTGCCGCGGCGAGTTTGTCGGGATTCACCATCACTTCCCGGTAGCGCGACTCCACTTCTTCCATGCTGCGAGCGAATACGATACGACCGCGATCGATGAACATCACGTCGGTGAGCACGTGCTGGATCTCGTCTACCTGGTGTGTCGCCACCACGACCGTTCGGTTGCGGTCGAAGTAGTCGTTCAGTAGGGAATCGTAGAACTGCTTGCGATACAAGATGTCGAGCCCTAGCGTCGGCTCGTCCAGCACCAGCAATCGCGCGTCGATGGCCATCACGAGAGCCAGGTGCAGTTGCGTCACCATGCCCTTCGACAACTCTCTGACCTTGCTGGTGCGCCGGATGGTGGTCTTCGCAAGAAAACCTTCCGCCTTGGCGCGATCGAATCGCGGATGCACACCAGCAACATAATCGAGCGCCTGCGAGACCCTGATCCAGCGCGGCAGCACGGCGACATCGGCAATGAAGCAGACATCCCGCATCAGCTGATCGCGCTCGCTCCAGGGGTCGCGCCCGAGCACCCTCAGCTCTCCCTGATAGGGGGTGAGGCCGAGGATTGCATTCAGTGCTGTCGTTTTGCCGGCGCCGTTTGGACCGATGAGGCCGAGGATGCGGCCCTCTTCGACACGCAAATCGATGCCGTCCAGCGCGATGGTTGTGCCGAAGGCCTTGCGTAGGCCGCGGGCTTCTATACATGCCATAGCTTTAGCGCTCCTCCTCAGGGCGATTCAACTTGGCGGTTTTCGCTGGCGCCGCATCCGAAGACGACCCGTGGGTTGCGCCGTTTAGCAGTTCTTCCGCCTTCAGCCCGAGCCGCTCGATGGTTGCGCGCACCCGCGGCCATTCTTCGCCAAGAAACTTCTGTCGTTCGCCCTGCAGCAACAGATTGCGCGCCCCAGCATTGATGAACATGCCGCGGCCTCGTCTGGACTCGACCAGCCCTTCGTCCACTAGTTGCTGATAGCCCTTCAGGACCGTAAGTGGATTCACCCGGTATTCAGCGGCGACATTCCGCACCGAAGGCAGCGGGTCGCCTTCCTTAAGCACACCGTCGAGGATCATCGCGACCACTCGGTCGCGAAGCTGGCGGTAGATCGGCTGATTGTCGTTCCACTCACGGTCCATCAGAGTTTCCCGTTCGCCTTATCGGCGACGCCCTCCGTCACTGTGCTCGCTTCAGGTCCATGCGCACCTGCATGGGCTTGTCTCCCGGCATCATATAGGTCCAGTCTTCGGTGTGATGGTCGGCGTCGATGATGGTGAACACGGCATGGTACATGTGTCCGTATTCATTGCCGCCAGAAAGATCAGCGAAATCGAACTCAACCCTCTTTCCTTCAGCAGAAGGCCGGGCGACCATGTGCGGTCGATTGCCGGCGTCACAGTAGTGGATCAGATTCAACTTGTCCCCATCTAGGTAAAGCATGGTCACCGGATGATCGTACTTGGTTGAATCCAAGGGCGTTCCTGCTTCCTGCATTTCATGCACGAGCGCATTTCCCCTGGAAGTCACCCGCAGCGTGATCGCAAGCTTGGCATTGTCAATCTCGGGGTCCGAGGGGGTGGCTTTCACGGAACCTTGCCAGGTGCCGGCCAAGGTTTTCAGTTGGTCGAACGACTTTTGCGCGTCGGACACCACGGGAGTCTTGGGCGCGTCCATTTTGTGTGCGTCCGACTGCGCGACGGACTGCACGGCCGACTGCACAACGGAGCGCAAGACCGACCGTGTGACGGACTGGGCGACGTAGTGCACGATGGACTGCGCGTCGCATTGTGCGTCACATTGCGCGACCGACTGGGCGAAAGCCACGGTGGAGACGGACATCAGAACAACGGGCAGCACGAAACGAACAGATCTCATATTTGATTCTCCTTGTGTTTCTTTATGTATCTCGGGGCCCAGATGTTGGCTCGCTTACCCGGATGCGTGCGAGCCACCTCTTCTTGACCCCTAGTGTTATAGCTAACTATAACACCATCTCGCATGTCAAGCCTTTTCTTTAGAATTTTCTTTGTCCGTCGTTCCGCCTTCAACTGCAGGAGACAGAGGGGCCTTATGGGCAGTTGGGACAAACAAGCCGTCTTCACCTTACAGGACTTCGGACAGGCCCCAGCGAGCGCCCGCACCCGGGTCGCCAATCTCCAGCGAGGGCTTGGAAGCCGTTCAGTAAGCAGCTGCTCCTCAGAGCATTGCCCCTAGCCAGCGGCAGAACAGGTACTCCCTGAGAGCGCTGTTTTTCAGTGAACAACTTCCGCCATACTAGACGCAATCAAAAGAGAGGGAGAGAGTCCGGTGTTCCGCAAAAGACTGATGAGATTGATTCCCGTGTTCACGGCCTTCGCCGTTCTCGTTACGGCGTCGCGGCTGGGTGCGCAGGATCCGCAGGAGGGTCCTTCTTCCAAACCTGCGGACACCAAGGCGCCCGGACCCGCGAAGCCACCCGCTAAATCGAACAAGGACTCAGCAACGAAGAACGCACCGGATCAGCCGAGGTGGGATCCGTTGCGCGCGGAGAAAGACATCGAAGTGGGCCAGCACTACATGCACAAGGGCGATTTCGATGCGGCGATCGACCGCTTTCAGGACGCCACCGAGGCCAAGCCCGGCTACGCTATTCCCTTCCGGTATCTCGGCGAAGCCCAAGAAAAAAAGGGGCTGAAAAAGCAGGCCATCAAATCTTACCAGCGTTACCTCGACCTGTATCCGCACGCCGAAGATGCGGAGAAAATCAAAAAGAAACTGGAAAAACTCTCGAAAGAAGTGGAAAACGAGAAAAAGAACTAACGGGCCTCCCGCCATCGTAGCTGGTGCAGGTTTGGCGCGCCTGCTTAGGGCCTTACGGAAGCCACTTGTGCGGTAAGGCGACTTATCAGGAGTTGACTATCTCGCGGCCCCCAACGACTGCATCCCTCCGACCTATTCTGATGTTGGTTCTAAACTGGAACTGAGCCAAGGTGGAAGTAATCTCCCGACTGACCAAAACATATGAAAAACATTTGGTACGTTGTAAACATCGCGCTGGTCACACTTGCTTTCCCGGGCGGCTATAGCTCCCTATCGCCTGAAAAGCTGCTAAATAAGAATCCAGACGCGATTTTCTGCGGCGTAACTCTCTTGCTCACGCCGCTGTTCTCCATAGGGAGCGTTGGCTACTCGATTCGGCGCTGGAATCACAGCAGACTTGCTCGCCCCACATTGAGCAGAAACCCTTTTAATTGGTGGCACGACCCTTTACAGTCGCTGTTTATTTCTACATGCATCGCGATATCCACGGCAATCGGCAGTGCGCTGCGACATCCCTCACTTGGGTCGGTTGGGTTCTGGATGGTCGCATTCTACAGTTGCGTCGCCCTTGGACTCTTGATCGGTCAGATTCTGGTTTACCGGATATATCGCGAGAACATCATCGCGGCGTAATCGTGGACACGTCCATACCCACATCAACTCCCGATTAACGCGCCAACCGGACAAGTGAATCGTCTCAAAAACCAGATGCCCGATATCCAAAGAGCGCTGAAAGGGCTCAGCGGGCGAGGCGGTCGAGGATGCGGCGGGCGCGATCAAATTCCGCGAAGCGCTTTTCTTCTTCGCGGAACTCCTGCGAATGGGAAACCAAGCCGCAGCCGGAACGCCGCGTCGGGTGCTTCACGTGCAGCATCTCGTGATACAGCACATATTCCACGGCGCACTGCGGCACACGCGGATGATCGAGGCGCCGGTTCAGCAAAATCTGGTTTGGCCCGGGATCGTAGCAACCGAACTGCCGCCGCCAGCCGCGCGTGCTCCATCCAATGTGCGGTTTTTCCAGCTCCCCGGCGAAATACCTCTCGTTCAATTCTTCGAAGAGTTTCTCCAGATCGAAGTGCAGCCCGCGCGCTCCCGTGTGGCGCGGGCGAACGCGCTTATGCCGCATGCGGTTCATGCGGCTGCGCGTGCGGCCGGAGCGCGCATATTCGAGGTAAGGTTCGACAAGAGGCGCGGGCGCTCTGCGACGATACACGCGCGCAAGCAACAACGCAGCGGCGGCTTCCAGCACGGGCAGCGGCGCGCGGCGCAAGAGGTCGGAGAAACGCACGAGGATGAGTTCTTCGCGCCGCCGGATGGTCAACACCAGGCTCGAATAAGGATAAAACTCCACGCGGAAGCGCGGCGGGCGGCCATCGCATCCCAGTCGCGTGAACATACGCTGAAAAAGAGGCGCGCCGCCCGGCACATGCAAAGCTTTGGTGAGGGTCGCTTTCATCTGTCTGGTCCGCTCTCCGTCCCGCTAGTTTTTCCGGCGCACCGGCGGAGGAGCAACCTTCTTTTTTGCTTTTTCCGCGTCGCTCATCGCATCCCGCGTGCCTTCAATCGCATCCTCCAGGTTGTCCTTGTACGTCTCGAGCTCCGGTCCACTGGCAGCCAGTTTTTCGAGAATGGGAAGAAAGTCTTTGGTGCGCGAGGCCATAAGGTCAATACCCTTCCGGATGTTATCCTGCTTTTCGATGCCGAGCTGAATCAGGTCGGACGCGTCATCGACGCAGCCGACGTAGGCATTTAGCAGGGCATTGAGCATTTCCGCATGGCGGTTTTGGGAGGGATGTTCGAGCTCATATTGGAATTTTTTCAGGCGGTCCTCCGCAAAGCTAAGAAACAGCCGAATGCGTTCGTTTGCGTTGTTCTCGGCATCGCGGATCTTATCGGCTTCGAGAGGGGTCAGATAGTCCTTTTGCTGCGCCGCCGTGGGGTAAACCGGCGGGGCAGCCGCCAGCAGAGAGAGCACCAGCACAAGAATTTGCGGTTTGCATTTCACGGTTGTTTCTCCGAGGGAGGAGTTGAGGGGTGATGATCCGTGGGCCGGCGAGGAAAAAGCAGCTTGATGAGCTCCTCGTCCATGGCGATCAAATCCTGGCGGACAATCTGGAGCGGAGGCTTGTAGGGTGCAGGAGCAGCCAGCATGGTATCTTCCACCTCGCGAATTCCGTTGCGTAAATGCATCTCCAGTTGGCGGTAACCATTCGAATGCTTCTCGGCGTCCGGATGTTGTTTCTTCAAGGCCTGGATCGCGGCGAGCACATTGTCGCGGTATTTTTCCAGTGTAAATCCGGCAGTGTTGTCATCGCCCTCTTTTCCGGCCCGACGCGCTTCCTCAAACTGGGCGTCGCCAAGTCTTACCAGGATTTTTGCCTTGCGCACGGAATCCGTCTCGCGATCAAAACGGGACTGCAACTCCGCCACGCTCTCCGTTACCGTTGGGGATAACAGCAAAAGAATCGCCGCCAGGTTGCAAAGCGTTTCCTGGAACCCCGGGGGCATCCTCATGCGGTCACTTTTTCCCTTCGAGCATGCGTCGCAAGACCTTGCTGCGTTCCTGAGCCTGCCAGACCTGATCGGGATTCCTGTTCTGGTCCAGCTCAAGGAACTTCTGATAGGCCTCCAGGGCTGGTTTCGGCTGCTTCAAATTATCGTAGCAGAGCGCACGGATGAACCAACTACCGGCTCCGGGAGTTTCCAACTCATCAATCCGGCCGAGAACCGAGAGCGCGCCTGCGTAATTCTTCGAAAGATAGTAAGTGGAGCTAAGGTCCTTCCAATAATCGACGTTTTTCCCATCGAGCCGAATAGCCGTCCTCAGCTCTTTTTCAGCGTTCGGAAAATCGCGCACTTGCAAATAGGTTCGGCCCAAACCGCCGCGAAGCGGCGCGTCGTTGGGCGCCAGAGTTAGCGCCTGCTGTAGGGTCGCGATCGCTTCACTCCATTTCTTCTGAGCGATCTGGAGGTCCGCACGGAGCTTCAGCGACTCCAAGCCTGGCTTGCCGGCATCCGTGCGGTCCAGCTCCGCAAGCGCCGCGTCATTCTCTCCCTGGTCCATCAAAAGCCGAATGAAGCGACCCCGCGCCTCGAAGTCATTCGGTGCGAGGGCGAGATAATCGCGGTAGGCGGCGACGGCTTCTGGTTTTTTCTGAGCTGCGAGGCTTTCTGCAAGTCCATGACGCCCCCCAGGTCCATTCGGCTGAACTTCCACCGCACGACGGAATCTTGCTTCGGCCTCCGCGGGCTGGCCCGCTCGGAGAGCAGCCCAACCTAGATAATCGATGGCGGAGATGTCGTTGGGATCGAGATGCAAGAGAGCTTGGAAAGATTCGGCAGCGCCCACTTGGTCACCCGAGCGATCCAACGCAACAGCCAAGAGGTATCGCGGACGGCTCTGCGCCGGGAGGAGATCGACCGCCTTGCGGAGCGGAGCCACCGCCGCGGCGTCTTCGCGATTGTCGAGAAGCAGCATGCCGAGGTTCAGATATGCCTCGGACATTTTCGGGTCGAGCGCGATGGTGCGCTCGTACTCCGTCCGCGCTTCCCTCGTTTTTTTCAGCGCAGTATAAACGTAAGCGAGTTGGAAGTGCGCGTAGGCGAATTCGGGGTGATCCGCGATGACTTTCTGAAGCGGCGCGATGGCGGCTTCGAATTCGTTTTTGTCGATGTCGCGCCGGGCTTCATCCAACAAGTTGTTCAAGGGGTTGGCGAGTCTTTGCGTTTTGGATGGTGGGGATTGTTTAGAAGATGATTGTGCGCACGCAATGAATTGATTGCCGAGATGGGGCGCAATAGATTGCGCCCCTACAAAGACGAAGGTGGCAAGCGCAACGCGAATGGGGAAGGATGCGCGCGAGTGAACTGGTTCACGAAAATTCGAGTGCGT
>Ga0209802_1003129_pt1 | contig 11201 bp, 11 predicted proteins | sample GraSoiAngelo_129_FD_185886 | JGI IMG/M metagenome (GOLD analysis project Ga0209802, IMG submission 185886) | Grasslands soil microbial communities from the Angelo Coastal Reserve, California, USA - 14_0927_12_40cm (SPAdes) (version 2) | ecosystem: Environmental > Terrestrial > Soil > Grasslands ... | reverse complement strand
CGCGGTACTTGGCGACCGTACGCCGGGCGATCTTCACCCCCCGCTGCGCGAACATCTCGACGATCTGCTGGTCGGTCAGGGGGTTCTTGGGATCTTCGTCCCCCACCATCTTCTGAATCTGGGCCCGGATGGCGCGGGCGCTCGCGTCCTCGCCGGTGGTGGTGGAGAGGCCGCTCGAGAAGAAGAACTTGAGGGGCAGGAGCCCGCGCGGGGTCTGGACGTACTTCTCGTTCGTCACCCGGCTCACGGTGCTCTCGTGCATGTTGATCACATCCGCGACCTCGCGCAGGGTGAGCGGCTTCAGGTATTCCACGCCCTTCTCGAAGAAATCGCGCTGGCGATCGACGATGAAGTTCATCACCTTCAGCATCGTCTGGCGCCGCTGCTCGATTGCCTGGATCATCCAGTGCGCGCTGTTCATGCGCTGGTTGATGAACTCCTTGTTCTCGCCCTGGAACTTCTTTTTGTCGCGCGCGATGTCCTGGTACGTCTTCGAGATCCGCAGGCGCGGCAGCCCCGCGTCGTTGAGGAAGACCTTGTACTCCCCGTCGATCTTTTCGACCACCAGGTCCGGAATGATGTACGCGTCGTTGGCCGCCGAGTGCTGCAGGCCCGGCTTGGGGTCGAGTTTGGCCAGTTCGTCGGCGACCTTCTGCACTTCGGTGGCGTCGAGCCCGAAGCGCTTGCCCAAGTCGCTCCAGCGGTGCGCCTTCAGGTCGTCGAACGCGTCGCGCACCAGCCGGTGCGCCAACGTGTCGGTCTCGGCGCGTGCCTCGAGCTGGAGCAACAGGCACTCGCGCAGATCGCGGGCGCCTACCCCGGGCGGATCGAGCTTCTGGATGATACGGAGCATCTCCTCGGCTTCGGAGGTCGTGAACAGCTGCGGCTGGACGTCCTGCTCCGACTCGGCCGCGTGCTCCTCCAGCAGCTGGTTCGCGCCGCGCACGATCTCTTCGAGCGTGGCGCCGAGGTAGCCGTCCTCCGCGATGTTCCCGATGAACTCCTCGGCCAGGAGCTGCTGGCGGGGCGTCAGGTCGAGCAGCCGCATCTGGTCCCGCAGGTAGTCGGACAGGTCCTTGCTCTCGACCGGCACGGGCTCGACGTATTCCCGCGCTTCGCTCATGTCGCGGGGCGGCGCGCTCGAGTCCGAGCCGTCGTCGAGCAGGATCTCCTCCCAGTTGGGCTCGTCGTTGGCTTCGGCCTCTTTCTTGTCTTCCTTGGCCTCCTCCGCCAAGGGCACCTCGGTCTCCTCCTCCGGCTCGACCAGCTCGAGGAACGGGTTGCCGAGCAGCTCCTGCTTCAGGTGCTGCTGGAGATCGAGCAGCGGCATGTACAACAGGTCCATGGCCTGGTACAGCCGCGGGTTGATGCGGAGCTGCTGCGACAGTCCGGTGTGCTGCTGCAGGCCGGTCTTCATACGGGTTGCAGCTGGGCCAGACGGGCGCGCAGGCGCGCCGTGAGGGTGGGCCCGAGGTAGAGGTTCGCCACGCGGTCGTCGAACACCAGCTCGCGCACGGTGCCGCCGACCTGCACTTTCCCTTCGAACATGATGTAGGCGCGGTCCACGATGTCGAGGGTCTGCTCCACGTTGTGATCCGTGATCAGCACCCCGATGCCCCGGTGGCGCAGGCCGGCCACGATGGTCTGGATGTCGTGTACGGCGATCGGATCGACGCCGGCGAACGGCTCGTCCAGCAGCATGAACTTGGGCTCGGTGACGAGCGCGCGGGTGATCTCGAGCCGGCGCCGCTCGCCGCCCGACAGCTGGAACCCCTTCTGGCGCCGCAGGTGCTTGATGGCGAGCTCGTCGAGCAGGCGCTCCAGGCGCTCCGCCTGCTCACCATCGCTCAGCGGCAGGGTCTCGAGAATCGCGCGGACGTTCTCCTCGACGGTGAGCTTGCGGAACACGGAGGGTTCCTGCGCCAGGTAGCCGATCCCCATGCGCGCGCGGCAATACATCGGCTCCGGCGTGATGTCCCGGCCGTCGAGCACGATCTCACCACCGTCGGGACGGATCAGGCCGGTGATCATGTAGAAGCACGTGGTCTTCCCCGCCCCGTTGGGACCGAGCAGGCCCACGATCTCCCCCTGCTCCAGTTGCACGCTCACGTCGTTCACCACGCGGCGACCCTTGTACGTCTTGACCAGCCCGTGGGCTTCGAGGCGGCTTCCGCCCGAGACCACGGGGTGCTCGCCGGTGGGCGACTCGGCGCGCGCCAGCGCGCGCTCCGCGGCCTCCAGCATCCGGTCCGCCACGCCGCCGCGGTCGCCTGAGAGCTCGGCCCACACCTCGGGGGTGAAGGCGACCGTGGTCGGCTCACCGAGCGCCCCCAGCGGGTAGGTGACGATCTTCAGGAGCGCCAGCCGCGGCAGCACCGACGTCCGCAGGCTGGTGCGGAATTCCTCGACCGACAGGGCGCCGAGCTCGGGCAGGTCGGCGCCACCGAAGTGGGCGCGCAGTTTGAGGAACTCCTCGCGGTAGGCCACCGCGAGCTCGCCGAAAGAAGCGCACCCTTGGGCGTCGCCGACGCGCGCCAGCGCCGCCGCCGCCAGTGGAAGCGACGAGTCGCGGGCGGACAGGAGGTCTGCCAGGTGACTGGGTGCTGACGGGGTCGTCATCGGCCCGGAGCTTTCCTCTTTGTCGTGTCCGCCGGAACTTTCTTCTTGGTCGAGTCCGGAGGAGCGGGCGGGGCGGGCTCGAGCTGCACGCCGTCGGCCTTTCCTGTGACGGTCACGCGAGTGATCTTGCCACCCGCGAGGGCGATGTCGATCATCGCCCCACGGGAGTAATTGAGCGACGGCAGCGAGTCGCGCTGGTTGTATTGATGCGTGAAGACACGGGCCGATCCGCGCGAGACGAGGCGGTGCAGCTTGCTCTTCGGCTGCCCCGAGCCGGCGGAGTCGGCGTTCTGCACCCAGTGCGCCGTGAGCGAATCGCCGGTGATCCAGTCCGGAGTCGAATCCCGCTTGGCCGTAGAGTCGCGCTTCAAGGTCGAGAACGCGTGCCCGAACGCGCGCACCTCGGTCAACACCTGATCCGGGACGTCGAGCGCGAGCGAGTCGGCCCGGATCGTGGTGGCGCTCGAGACGGCCCGCGCGTGGACCGAGTCCTTGGGGCCCCAGGCGAACGCCTGCTGCAGCTTCTTGCGATCGACGTGCAGATGAATCGTGTCGGCGGTGAGGCGCCAGTCCGCGCTCGTGGCCACGCCGTCGCCCAGCGCCTTGACGAGCCGGATGTCGCGACCCTGCAGGCCGAGCTCGATGCGGGTACCCGTGAGCGTGTAGGACTCCGTCCCCTTGCCCTCGACCCGAGGTTTGCCCAGGAGCAGCCCGAATCCCGCGACCTGGTCGAGCTGCATCGAGTCGCCCCGCGCTGCGAAGTCGCTGCGATCGATCGTCACGGCTCCCCCGCCCCACATGCGGTCGTTGCCTTTGAAGCGTACCCGATCTGCGACGATCACATAAGGCTCGGCGGAATCGGCGGAACCACGGTAGTCGATCGTCGGGCGGCTCGAGGCGTACATCTCGAGGGTGTCCCGCACGCCCTTCAGGGCCCGGTAGTACGTCAGATTGGGTCCGCGCAGCACCGAGCCGCTGTTGCGGTTCACCGCGACCACGTTCTTGTGCGCTTCGAGCCGCTCCTGGCGGAGGAAGTAGGCGGCGGTCACGGCGTCGAGCGTGATGGCTGTGTCACGGATGTGCACCAGATTCTTCTGCCCGATCATGTCAAAGCGCTTGAGGCCGGCGAACCAGGCAACGCTGTCGGCGGCGAGGATGCTCCCGGTGCCCTGACAGTGGGCCAGCACCCCACCGCCCGCGAACACATTGGTCTCGCCCACGCGTACCTCGACCTGTTGCGCCTGCCGTCCGACCGAGTCGATCACGATTGTGCACGGCCGCCCCCCGGTCGTGTCGGCGGGCGAGGTGGGTTGCTGGACGAGGGCGACGAGGAACATGGTAGCCATCATTGGTTCGGCAGGGTGAAGCTGCCGGCCCTCCCCGTCGGGCGGGTCGCCGTCACCACCTTGAAATCGGGGTCCGACGTGAAGCCCTGTCCCTCGATGTGGCGGGTCGGCTCGTCGAACACAAACGGCCGATCGGAGCTCACTTGACTGCGCGCCTGGCTGTAGTGCAGCACTTCGGTCCGGAGCGTCGCGCCGTCGATCCGCACCACCACCACGTTGCCGCGCGCCTCCATGTCGCCAGAGCGCCAATGGTAGGTGCCCTCGCGCGAAGTGAGCGTGGATGTCTGCGCACCGCGGGTATCGTAGAACGTGATGTGCACGTTGCGGAGCTCGGCGGTCTGCGAAGGCGAGTAGAAATATGCCGTGTCGGCACGCACGTGCGCGCGTTGGATGCCGTCGTTGGTCATATAATGCGACATGCTCAACAGCACCTGATCGGCGGAGTCGGCGGCGGAAATGGTTGCCGTGGGCTTGATCCCGGTGTCGCATGCGCTCAACACCACCGCGCAGAGGAGCCACGCGTACCTCACGCGGCGCCCGCCCTCATCAGGTCGTGCAGATGCACTATGCCGATGACCTTGCGCCCCCCGTCCAGCACCGGCAGGGCCATGATGCCGTGCTGCTCCATCGCACGCACGGCGGCACCGGCGAGCTCGTCGCGCGTGGTGGTCTTGGGGGTCCGCGTCATGACGTCGCCCACCGGCAAGTCGAGGAAGGCGTCGGTCTTTTCCATGAGCCGGGTGAGGTCGCCGGCGGTCACCACGCCGACCAGATTCCCCGCCGGGTCCACCACCGCGACGGTGCCCCGCTTCTCGGCGAGCAGCACCACGCACTCGCGCATGGGGCGGTCGGGCCGGAGCGTGGGGACTTCGCCCGTGAGCATCACGTCCCCGACGCGCAACAGGAGATTCCGCCCTAGCGCGCCCCCCGGGTGCAGCGCCGGGCACGCCTCTTCGGCGACGCTCGCGTCGAGCACCACGTCCGCCTGACGGGCGAGCACGGAGTCCAGGTCGCCGGTGATCGCGATGAGCCGCACGCCCAGCCGCTTGAGCTGGCTCACGAGGCCGAACAGCTCGTCCGACGCCCCGCTCCGCGACAGGAGAATAGCCACGTCGTGCCGCCCGACGATCCCGAGGTCGCCGTGCAGCGAATCGATCGGATGGAGGAACGATGCGGGTGTGCCGGTCGAGGTGAAGGTGGCGGCGATCTTGCGCGCGATGAGGCCGGACTTGCCGACCCCCGAGACGATCACCCGGCCGCCCGCGGCCGCCAGGAGGCGCACCGCGGCGGCGAACGCCGGCCCCAGTCGCTGAGCCACGCGCCCGATCGCGTCGGCTTCGAGGGCGAGCACGCGGCGCCCGCGCTCAACGAGATCGCTGGGCTCCGTGCGGGACATCGCCACACTCCAGAAAGTACGTCGTGAGGAGACCGTGCCACTCGCCGCGCGCCTTGAGGATCCGCTCCGCAATCTCGCGGACGGCGCCCTGGCCGCCCGCTACGTCGGTGACGACCCGCGCCGCCGCCTTGACCTCGGGCACCGCGTTTGCGACCGCGACCGGCAACGCCACGCGCGTGAGCACCGGGAGGTCGGCGAGGTCGTCGCCGACGAACGCGCACTCGTCCCACGCGAGCCCGCGGCGGGCCAGTAGCGCCTCGAACGCCGGGAGCTTGCGGGCCGTGGGATCCTGGATGAGCTCGTCCACCTCGAGCTCCCGCGCGCGCAGCGCCGTAGCGGCCGATTCCCGCCCCGTGAGCCACACCACGACGAGGCCCGCCGAGCGGAGGATACGGATGCCGAGTCCGTCCTGGATGTGAAAGCGCTTGAATTCGACGGGGTGATCGCCCACGACTCCGAGATAGACGCCGTTATCGGTGAGCACGCCGTCGACGTCGAAGCCGACGAGTTTCAAGCGGCGGGCGAGGGCGGCATCAAGCACGGACCATCTCCCGCGTCGCGTGCCACACGTCCAACGCGACTTTGACGACGCCCTCCAGCCGGTCGAGCGGAATCATGTTCGGCCCGTCCGACGGCGCCCGCTCGGGGTCGGGATGCGTCTCGAGGAAAAAGCCGTCGGCGCCCGCTGCCGCCGCCGCGTACAAGAGGGGCGGGATGAACTCGCGCTGGCCGCCACTGGCGCCATCGGGCCCCTGCCCCGGCTGCTGGACCGCATGGGTCGCGTCGTACACCACGGGGGCCCCGCACGCGGCGCGCAGGCGCGCGAAGTTGCGCATGTCCACGACCAGGTCGCCGTAGCCGAAGAAGGTGCCGCGCTCGGTCACAGCCACTTCGGGGGCGCCCCCGCCCGCGCCCCCGGCGCGCACCTTCTCCACGGCGCCCGCCATCCCGTCCGGTGACATCCATTGCCCCTTCTTGACGTTCACGGGGCGGCCGGCGCGCCCCGCCGCGATGAGCAGATCGGTCTGGCGACAGAGAAACGCGGGGATCTGCAGCACGTCCGCCACCTGGGCGGCCGCGGGCACCTGGGCGGCCTCGTGCACGTCGGTGAGGATCGGCAGGCCGGTGCCCGCGCGCACCCGGGTGAGCGACTCGAGACCCCGCTCCAGCCCGGGACCGCGCGCGCCCGCGAGCCGCGACCGATTCGCCTTGTCGTACGACGCCTTGTAGATGACGTGCACGCCGAGCGCCGCTCCCAGCTCCGCGAGCGCGGTACCGACCCGGAGGTTCAGGTCGTCCGATTCGACGACGCACGGCCCCGCGATCAGGAACGGGGCGGCCCCGGCCGCGAAGTGCCGCGCCACGTCAGTCGCGTCGGCCGGCGAGCTGGGACGGCCGCTCGGCCTGGCTGGGCACCGCCCCACGCCGGGCCCGATGCTGCTGGCGCGCCGCGCCCACGAAGCCGGCGAACAGTGGGTGCGGCCGCGTCGGGCGCGACTTCAGCTCCGGGTGGAACTGGCAGCCGATGAACCACGGGTGATCCGGCAGCTCGATCATCTCCACGAGCGAGCCGTCGGGCGAGAGGCCGGAGCAGCGCATGCCGTATTCGGCGAGCACGTCGCGGTAGGCGTTCGACACTTCGTAGCGATGCCGATGCCGCTCGCTGACCTCGAGCGCCCCGTAGGCCTGGGCGACACGCGAGCCGGGCCGCAGCTTGCAGGGGTAAGCCCCCAGCCGCATCGTCCCCCCCAACTCCTGGATCCCCTCCTGGGAGCGCATCAGGGCGATGACCGGGTTCTCGCACTCGGGGGCGAACTCGCTCGAGTTGGTATCGGGAAGCTTGACCACGTCGCGCGCGAACTCGATGATCGCGGACTGCAGCCCGAGACAAATCCCGAAGAAGGGCAGCTTGTGCTCGCGCGCCCAGCGGATCGCTTCGAGCATCCCCTCCACCCCGCGCACGCCGAACCCGCCCGGGACGAGCAGGCCGTCGTAGCCGGCGAGCAGCTCGCCCGCGGCCGCTTGATCGGTGAAGCGGTCGGACGAGATCCACTCGACCTGCGCCCCGCACTCGTTCGCGATCCCGCCGTGCACGAGCGCCTCGTGGATGCTCTTGTAGCTGTCGGCGAGTTCGGTGTACTTCCCCACCACCGCGATGCGTACCCGCTCGCCGGGGTTGAGGATCTTGTCTACCATCTGCGCCCAGCCCCGCAGGTCGGGGTCCTTGGTCTCGAGGTGCAGCCGCATGCAGACTTCGCGGTCGAGCCCCTGCTCGTGCAGCTTGAGCGGGATCTCGTAGATGGATCGCACGTCCGGACTCTCCACCACGCAGCCGAAGTCGACGTTGCAGAACTGCGCGATCTTGCGCTTCAGCTCTTCCGAGAGCGGCCGCTCGGTGCGACACACCAGGATGTCGGGCTGGATCCCGATCTGCATCAGCTCGCGGACGGAGTGCTGGGTCGGTTTGGTCTTGAGCTCGGCGGTGGCGGCGATGAAGGGAACGAGGGTGAGGTGGATGAACAGCGTATTGTCGCGGCCGACTTCCTGGCGGAACTGACGGATTGCCTCGAGGAACGGCAGCGACTCGATGTCGCCCACCGTGCCGCCGATTTCCGTGATGACGACGTCGTGGTCGGGGGCGAGGCGGCGGATCGCCGCCTTGATCTCGTCCGTGATGTGCGGGATCACCTGCACGGTCGAGCCGAGGTATTCGCCGCGTCGCTCCTTGGTGATCACGGACAGGTAGATCCGCCCCGTGGTCACGTTGTTGACCTGCGACAGCGAGCGGTCGATGAAGCGCTCGTAGTGCCCGAGGTCGAGGTCGGTCTCGGCACCGTCGTCGGTGACGTACACCTCGCCGTGCTGAAACGGCGACATGGTGCCCGGATCGACGTTGATGTAGGGATCGAACTTCTGAATGGTGACCCGGAGGCCGCGCTCCACCAGCAGGCGACCGAGCGAGGCGGCCGCGATGCCCTTGCCGAGCGACGAGACGACGCCACCGGTCACGAAGATGTACTTCGTCGAGCTCACGGGCTCACCTCCTTCAGGTGCCGGGTCAACTGTGCCTCCGCGTATCGCAAATCGTCCGCCGTGTCCACGCCGGGCGCCGCCGGGCCGGCACACAGCGCCACGCCGATGGGCAGGCCGTGCAGCAAGGGCCGCAGCTGCTCCAGCCGCTCCCATCGCTCCTCCGGCACCGGCGGCAGCCGTACCCACCGCTCGAGGGCCTCGCGCGTGTAGGCGTACACGCCCACATGCTGGTGATACCGGACCGACCCCGTGCCGTCGCGGTCGAACGGGATCGGCGCCCGCGAGAAATACACGGCGCGTCCGCCCGCATCGACCACCACTTTCACGCGCGCCGGGTCCGCCGCCAACGCCCGATCGAGCGCCCCCGCAGCGGTACCGATGGGGTCCCCCGCGCGCACGCGCGCCACGGCGCCGCGCAGCGCGTCCAAGTCCACGAGGGGCTCGTCGCCCTGCACGTTCAGGACGAGGTCGAACTCATTAAACGATTTATTGTCAATGACTTCCGCGACACGCTCGGTGCCGGACTGGTGGTCGGGGGAGGTCAGGATCGCCTCGTATCCCGCCCGCTCAGCGACGGCGGCGATCTCGCGCGCGTCGGTCGCGACGACCACCCGGTCACACACGCCGGCTTCGTTGGCCCGTCGCACAGCCCAGAGGATGAGCGGCTCGCCTGCCAGGGGCAGGAGTGGCTTGCGGGGAAGGCGGCTGGAACCGAGCCGCGCCGGGATCACGCCGAGGACGGGCACGGGGCAAGATACAAAATCCGTGCCGTGGCGTCTAGCCCCGTCTCAATTCCTTTGTGGAGCGCGTGTTACCTGCCACGCACAGCTTCAGGAAGTTCTCGAGCAGCCGCTTGCCGTGCGCCGTGCCGATCGACTCGGGGTGGAACTGGACGCCGTAGATCGGATGGCGGCGGTGTTTCATCGCCATGATCTCGGCGTCCTTGGGGCGATCGGCGCTCCACGCCGTGATGACCAGGTCGTTGGGGAGCGACGCGGGCTCGAGCACGAGCGAGTGGTAGCGCATGCCGGTCACGGGACTCGGGATCGCTTCGAACAGCTCGTCGTCTTCATGGATCACTTCGCAGGTCTTGCCGTGCATCACGCGGTCGGCGCGCACCACGCGGCCGCCGAACGCCTCGCCGATCGCCTGATGGCCGAGGCACACGCCCAGGATCGGCACGTGGCCCGCGAGGGCGCGCACCAGCGGCACGAGGATCCCGGCGTCCGCGGGCGTGCACGGGCCGGGCGAGAGCACGGCCGCCGTGGGCTTGAGGGCGAGCACCTGCTCCACGGTGAGCGCGTCGTTGCGGTACACGACGGGCTCCGCGCCCAGCTCGCCGAACAGCTGCACGAGGTTGTAGGTGAACGAGTCGTAGTTGTCGAGCACGAAGAGCATGGGATGCGATGATAACCCCGACGGGCAGACGGGTCCAGCGGTTGGCACTTCCGGCACGGCAACTGCAGTAGCCTCGGCGCATCTCCGCCCCCAGAGACCTTGTCAGGCGATCCGCTCTCCCGTCGCGATTGGCTCACGGTCATGGGCGCAGCCGGGGCCGGTGCGGTGCTGCGGCCGGGGAGTCGTCCGGTCTACGGCGCCGGGGTCCTGCCCCTCACGTCGACGAGCGAGGTGTTCGTCCCGCCGCGCGGACGGGCGTTCCAGAAGTTCAGCTTCGATTTCCCCGAGCCTTCGATCGAATTCCGAGACATGCGGTTTGGCTTCCTCGTGTTCTCCCGGGAGAACCCTACGCCATCGACGCGAGCGGCGTGACGACGGCGGCCACGGACGGAGGGCTCGAGATGACGGCGACTGGATTCACGTGGGCCGGTGGCCAGGAGCGCGCGTCGGGCTTCAACCACTGGGACGAGGCGACGCTGTCCCTCGTGCAACGCGACGGGCTGATTCCGACGCTGAACGTGGTGGACGATACGTTCGTCAAGTATCGCGACCAGATGGCGGCCGTGATCGCAAAGGCTAAGGCCTGGCTGCGGTAGTCGCCCACCTCGCTGTTTGCGCCGAACGGCGAAACGCGCGCGAGGCCGTGCGGGTATTCTGATTGTCGCACCGGACCGCAAGGCAGGAACTCAGGCGCGCGAGCGCCCGATCTGCTCCTCCCATTCTTCCAGCGTGCGCGGCCAATCTTCCCGCAGCAGGCGCGACAGCGCGCGGTCGGCGAGCAGGCGTCCGCCCGTCTGACAGGTCGGGCAGTAATTCACCTCATTCGCCGCGTACCGGATGCGCTGCACCGGCGAGCCGCAGACGGGGCACGGCTGGCGGAACCGCCCATGCACCGCCATTCCGGACCGGAAAGCGGTGACCTTCTCCGGAAAAGCGTCGCCCGTCTCTGCCTGCAGCCGGTTGATCCACGTTTGTAGCGTGCTGCGGATCGCGTGAAACAAACGGTCGCTCTCTTCGGCCGACACCTGGGACGTGAGTCGCAGCGGGGACAGGCGCGCGGCGTGGAGGATCTCGTCGGAGTAGGCGTTCCCGATGCCGTCGAACACCCGGGGGTCGGTGAGGGAGCGCTTGAGGGTGTGGGATTCGCGCGTGAGGGCCGCGCGGAATTGCTCGAGCGTGGCCGTGAGGACGTCGAGTCCGCCCGGGTCGTGCGCGGCGAGCGCGTCGGCCCCATGCACCAGGTACAACGACGCCCGATGCTTGGTGCCCGCCTCGGTGAGAAGCAGGGTGCCGTTCGGAAAGTCGAAGGCGGCGAGTCCCGCGCGCCGTGGGATGGGTGCGCCGGCGGGTTTCCAGTGCAGCCGGCCGGCGATCATGAGGTGCAGCACGACGAAATAGTCGTCGTCGAG
>Ga0209802_1003127_pt1 | contig 11208 bp, 6 predicted proteins | sample GraSoiAngelo_129_FD_185886 | JGI IMG/M metagenome (GOLD analysis project Ga0209802, IMG submission 185886) | Grasslands soil microbial communities from the Angelo Coastal Reserve, California, USA - 14_0927_12_40cm (SPAdes) (version 2) | ecosystem: Environmental > Terrestrial > Soil > Grasslands ... | reverse complement strand
CGCCGGCGATAGACGGCGCTTACGTGGTCGAGGTCGACGTCCGCAACGCAGGCGCCAGTGAAGATCCGTTCGACGCCTACACCGACGTGGCTTACAGCCTCACCTCATGCACGACGCCCACCCTCACGACCAGTGCCCCTTCGCCTTACGCGTCCGGCGCGGGACCGATCCAGCTGACCGCGACCGGGCAGTGCGGTGGCGGCACTGAGTTCTGGTTCCTGTACAAGGACCCGGGCACCGGCTGGCACACCATCGGCAGCGGCTACAGCACCAACAACACAGCGCTCTGGAACGCCGACTACCGAGCCGGCGGCTACACGTTCGAGGTCGACATCCGGCCGGTTGGCTCGACCGCCGCATGGGTTGCTTACTACGACCTGCCCTTCACGCTCAGCGGATGCGGTGCGCCCGCGCTGACACCGGACCTGGCGAGCCCGCAGCTCGCGGGAACGACCGTGCACTGGACGGCAACCGTCACCTGCAGCGGAACGCCTGAGTACGAGTTCCAGGTCCGGTCGGCGTCCGGCGTGTGGACGATAGCGCAGCCATGGGGCGCGTCCAACACCTTCACCTGGACGCCACCGGCAACAGCCGGCGACTACGTGATCGAGGTCCTCGTTCGCAACGCGGGCGCAAACGAAGATCCCTACGACGCCTATATCGACGTGCCCTACACCCTTCGCTGACACTATTTGGCCACCACTTAGCCCGTTGCCAACCCCCTCCTCGTGGTGTAGGGTTGGCCGGCTTCGTCGAGGAAGCGACACAGGGAGAGGAAGGAATTGATAGGGTCTCGCATCTGCCGTTACGTTTTCGCGCTGCTCGCCGCGACCACGCTTCTTTTACTCATGGTGCCCGCGGTCGCGGCCCAGGCCGCGAGCCCGCCAACGCCACCGGTACAGACCAACCCAGTGGTCTCGCCCGCGGTCCACATGGACGTGTCCCCCCGCCTTAGCGAGATCATCGAGACCCAGGACAAGCAGGGTAAGCACGAGGCCCACAAGCCCAAACCCTTCCGCAGGCCCGGATCCGGTAACAGCGCCACGCCCGGCACCCCTTCGTCCACCACATCCCTGGCCATACCGGCGACCACGCTTTCATTCGACGGCGTCGGCAACGGGTTCAGCGGACCGCAGGGAACATTCACCGTCAACGCCGCGCCACCCGATACCAACCTCGCAGTCGGGCCGAACCACGTGGTGGAGATCGTCAACACCGACTTTGCGATCTTCAACAAGTCCGGGAGCGTTCTCTACGGCCCGGTGACCATCAACACCCTGTGGAGCGGTTTTGGCGGCGGCTGCCAGACCAACAACGACGGCGACCCGATCGCCAAGTACGACTCGATCGCCGACCGCTGGGTCATCAGCCAGTTCTCGGTGACGACGACGCCATACCTGCAGTGCGTCGCGGTCTCTCAAACGAGTGATCCGACCGGCGCCTACAACCGCTACTCCTTCCAGTACTCGAACTTCCCCGACTATCCGAAGATGTCGATCTGGCCCGACGCGTACTACATCACCTTCAACCTTTTTAACGGCAACACCTTCACTGGCGGCCAGGCCTGCGCCTACGACCGGGCGAGCATGCTGGCCGGCCAAGCGGCGACCCAGCAATGCTTCAGCGTCGGCACGAACTTCGGCGGATTGCTGCCGTCCGACGTCGACGGATCGCGCCTGCCCCCGGCCGGCTCTCCCAATTACATCGTCGCTGACGGCGCGTCGGGCAACCAGCTCGCGTACTGGCAGTTCCACGTGGACTTCACGACGCCGGCCAACACCACGCTCACCGGGCCCGCAAACCTCGCAACCGCCGCTTTCACTCAACCCTGCGGCGGAACTGGCGGCACGTGCGTCCCGCAGTCCGGCACCAACCAGCAGCTCGACACGCTCGGCGACCGCATCATGTATCGCCTCGCGTACCGCAACTTCGGCGACCACGAAGCGCTGGTCGTCAACCGCAGCGTCACCGCGGGCTCCTCGGTGGGCATCCGCTGGTATGAGCTGCGGACCGGAACGGGCAACAGCCTGAGCATCTTCCAGCAGGGCACGTACGCCCCTGACTCCAGCTATCGCTGGATGGGCAGCATCGCACAGGACGTGTCCGGCGACATGGGCCTCGGGTTCAGCATCAGCAGCAGTTCCACACATCCCGGCATTCACTACACCGGGCGCCTCCCGGGCGACCCCGCGGGCACGATGTCGCAGGGCGAAGCCACGGTTCTCGACGGTGGTGGATCGCAGACCACGAACTTGAGCCGGTGGGGTGACTACAGCGCGATGGCCGTCGACCCGGTCGACGGATGCACGTTCTGGTTCGCCACGGAGTACATCCCGAGCAACGGGACCTGCAACTGGAAGACGCGCATTGCCACCTTCAAGTTCCCGAACTGCGGAACGCCGCCACCCACCAACGATTTCTCGATCTCGGCCTCACCGGCGAGCCAGTCTGTCAACCAGGGCGCCGGCGCCTCGTACACCGTGTCGACCGCGACCACCGCGGGCACGCCGCAAACGGTGACCCTGAGCGCTTCCGGCCTGCCCTCGGGCGCCGCGGCCACGTTCAACCCGACGTCGGTGACAAGCGGCGGGTCGTCGACCATGTCGGTCACGACCGCGACCAGCACGCCGGCGGGCACCTACACCATCACCATCACCGGCACGGGTTCGACGACGCATGCCACGACGGTGACACTCATCGTGATCGGGCCGGCAGGAATCACCAACGGCGGATTCGAGACCGGGGACTACACGGGGTGGACCAGAGCCGGCACGACCTCGATCACCACCGCCTCGCACTCTGGCACGTACGCCGCGATGGTGGGAGGCAGCTCGCCGACCACAGGCGACAGCACAATCGTGCAGACGTTCACAGCTCCCAACCCATCCGGACCCCTGACCCTCTGGTACAAGATTGTCTGCCCGGACACCATCACCTACGACTGGGCGTCGGCCAGGCTGGCCGACAACACAGCGAGCACCAGCACAACGCTGCTCGCAAACACGTGCACGAACACCGGTGCGTGGGTCCAGACCAGCCCGGCCTCGATCACCGCGGGCCACTCATACACGCTGACGCTGCTCAGCCATGACGACAACTACCCGTCGGATCCGACCTACACGCTCTTCGACGACGTCGCGCTGGCGGCGCCGCCGACGCCTGACTTCACCATCTCGGCCGGTCCGGCCAGCCGCACGATCGCGCAGGGCGGCAGCACCACTTACGCGGTGACGGTCACCGCGCCGAACGGCTTTGCGGGGGACGTCAGCCTGAGCGCGTCTGGCTTCGGCGCGGCCGCCGGCGGATCTTTCAGCCCGGCGTCTGTGACGGGCAGCGGGTCCTCGACGCTCACGGTGACAACCACGAGCACGGCGACAACGGGATCGTTCCCGATCACCATCAATGGCGCCAGCGGAAGCCTCAGCCACAACGCGAACGTGACCCTGGTCGTCAGCCCGCCGCCTGACTTCAGCACCGCGGCCAGCCCGGCCGGCCAGAGCGTAAACCAGGGCAACAGCACTAGCTACACAGTGACCGTGACCGCGTTGAACGGATTCACGGGGTCGGTCGCTTTGAGCGCTGCCGGCTTCGGCTCCGGCGTATCGGGCTCGTTCAACCCCGCATCTGTCAACGGCGGCGGCACCTCGACGCTGACCGTCACCACGACCACCACCGCGACAATCGGATCGTTCCCGATCACCATCACCGGCACCAGCGGCAGCCTCAGCCACTCCACTTCCGTGACACTCGTCGTCAACCAGAGGCCGGCCAGCGTGATCGTCAACGGCGGGTTCGAAACGGGCGATCTCAGCGGCTGGACTTCATCCGGCGCCACCTCCATCAGTACGACGTCACACAGTGGGTCGTACTCCATGCAGGTCGGTAGCGCCAGCCCGTTCAACGGCAATAGCTCCGTCGCGCAGACCTTTGTCGCCCCAAGCGGCACAGGCCACACCCTCACGTTCTGGTATCGGGTCGTCTGCACCGACAGCGTCCGCTACGACTGGGCGACGGCGACGCTCAAGGACAACACCGCGAACACGACCGCGACCGTGCTGGCCAGGACCTGCACGAACAACGGCACGTGGGTCCAGGTGACGGTCGGCCTGACCGGCGGCCACTCCTACACCCTCACCCTGATCGATCGCGATGACAACTACACGACACCGCCCGACCCGACCTACACGCTCTACGACGACGTAGCCGTCAACTGAAGCCCAAGGAGGCGTCTGGCAGCGCGCCGGACGCCTCCCCGGGACATTCCGAGCGCCGCCCGGACCTGCGCCTCGACGATCTCTGGACGTGAGTGGATGTCACCTGCGGTAAAACGCAACAGTCGGTACCCAGCGCTGATGAGCAGGTTCTGGCGGCGGTTGTCTTCCACCAGGCGGTCGCGATGATTGCCGCCGTCATATTCGAGAGCCAGCCGATGGTCCGGGTAATAGAGGTCCGGCCGCGCGAGAAACCGACCCCGGCGATCGAGAAGGGATACCTGCGCCTGAGGCCGAGGCAGACCGCCTAGGACCAACAACATCCGCAGTCGGGACTCCATCGGTGACTCCGCGAGGGGCTCGGCTAGGTGGGTGGCTCGCCTGAGGTTGACCACCCCGCCGCGGTGCGATCGTGCGCTGGCATACGTCTCAAGCGCGGTGGGGTCAGCGACCTGAGAATGCAGAGCCGCGTCCACGACCACCACCGCTTCAGTGAGGCTCAGGCGACTGCAAAGGTCTCGCAGCGTGCGATTGATCGAGGTGGCTCTCAAGCTACGCACCAGGGCGATGTCACTCTCTGGGAGAGCGGCACGCCTGATCACCAGACCGGAGAGCGCCGACGCACCCGATCCCTTTGGAATAGTCGCCTCGATCGGATCACATGGTTCGACATCGATGCCATGCAGCCATGCCGCGGTTCGCCCCGAGAAAGCTGCGACGGCTGGCAAGCGCAGGCAAGCCGCCTTGAGCCTCAAAGTTGGCGATTCGGTGAGCCCGACCCAGACATAGGTGCTCGGTCCAGAACGACGCCAGCTCGCGCCTTCAAGATGCCATCTATCCAGCCCGGCCCGCCGAGCGTCAGCGAGAGTGAACGGGCCGGCGGTCAGCTGCACGGGTATCACCGGCTTCCGAGGCATGGCTCGAGCATGCGCAACCCCTGAATGCGCCACAAGCTCGCTGGTTAAGCCGTCGATTCCCGTCAGTGCCAGCCCCGGCGGGTTTCAAAGCCACTTGTAGCCCGCTGGTGCTAGCACGCGCGGGTTATTCCGTTCGATCCCCGGTACCGACCTTTAGAATTGCCCGGCCGTGTTCAAGGGCTGCCGGGTTGGGGTCGTGGTCCCGGCTTACAACGAGGAGCGGCAGATCGAAAGCGTGCTGGCCACCATGCCCGAGCTCGTCGACCGCATCTTCGTGGTCGACGACTGCAGCGCCGACAAGACCTCCCAGGTCATCAAGCACTGGGCCCGGCACCGAGGCCACCGCGTCCAGCTCATCCGCCACGAAACCCGTGGCGGTGTGGGCAAGGCCATCACCACCGGCTACAAAGCGGCGCTGGAGGCGGAGATGGAGGTCGTGGCGGTCATGGCCGGCGACGGCCAGATGGACCCCAAGGAGCTGCCCCAGATCCTCGAGCCCGTCGCCGACGGCAAGGCCGACTACAGCAAAGGCAACCGGCTCACCAGCGGCGTCGCGTGGGAGAAGACGCCGAGAATCCGCTACCTGGGCAATGCGTTCCTTTCGCTGCTCACCAAGATCGCCTCCGGCTACTGGCACGTCGCCGACACGCAATCCGGCTACACCGCCATCAGCGCGGACGCGCTCCGAGCGATCAACCTCGACGACGTCTATCCCTCATATGGGTACCCCAACGACATGCTGGTGAGGCTCAACGTCCGCAACTTCCGCGTCGCCGACGTCCACATCACACCGCGCTACGGCATCGGCGAGCGCTCGTCAATGAAAGTCTGGAAGGTGATACCCACCGTCTCCTTTTTGCTGCTGCGCGGCTTCTTCTATCGCATGTTCGAGAAGTACGTCATCCGCGACTTCCATCCCCTCGTCTTCTTCTATGCGTTGGGATTTCTCCTCACGCTGATCGGATTCATCCTCGGGGTGGTGGAGACGATCGCCAAGATCACGCACGGCGACATCGCCATCGCCACCGTCGTCCTCGTCGCCCTGCTCACAATCTCGGGCCTGCAGCTTCTGCTCTTCGCCATGTGGTTCGACATGGAATACAACAAGGAGCTCCGATAGCCGGCCCCCGGCGGATCGCGATCGTCACGAGCTCCTATCCCGCCACCGGCTCCGACTACGCAGGCGCGTTCGTGCCGGGCTTTGCAACAGCGCTCAGCGATCGTGGCTGCCATGTGACTGTGCTCACCCCGGACAAGGCCGGTATTAAAGACGCGCGCGAGGAGTACCAGGTCAGGTGGTTCCAATGGGCAGGGGGCTCCAAGCCGCTGGTCGACTTCAGCCTGCGCTCACCCAACGACCTGAGGCTGATAGGCTCGCTCCTCCGCTCAGGCGAGCGCGCACTGCGAGCGCTCATAGCGGAAGAACGAATTGACGCGACACTCGCGCTATGGGCGTTGCCCGCCGGCTACCTCGCCTGGCGCGCATGCCCGCCCCGCACCTACTCGGTCTGGGCGCTGGGATCCGACATCCACACGTGGGCCCGCCGCCCCCTGGTGGGCAGCCTCGTGCGCCGCGTGCTCCGCGACGCACACCACCGCTTCGCCGACGGCATCGAGCTGGGCAAGGAGGTCGAGCGCATCAGCGGCCGCGATTGCGCCTTCATGCCGACCACACGAAAGCTCCCAACGGCCGCTCCGCTGCCGCACCCGCCGACAGGAGGCGTCAACTTCCTCTTCGTCGGTCGCCTCGAGGCAGTGAAGGGCGCTGACGTGATCGTGGACGCGATGCTCGAGCTGCTCGAATCGGGAGCTGACGCGAGCCTGGTCATGTGCGGCGGCGGCAGCATGCAGGCCATGCTCGAGGCCCGTGTAAACGCGGCCGGGAAGGGAGATCGCATCTCGTTTCTTTCCAGCCAGCCCGGCGCCGTCATCGCCGCATACATGGCAACGTGCGACTGCCTGGTCGTCCCCTCACGAAACGAGAGCATCCCCATCGTCTTCTCCGAGGCGCTCCAGGCAGGGTTGCCCATGCTGGTCACCGACGTCGGCGACATGGGCGAGCTCGCCCGCCACCACGGCCTCGCCGCGCCGATTCCGCCCGCAGACGCGGGCGCGCTCACGGCGGCGATGCAGCGATTCATCGCGGACCGCGACGCCCAGCTGGCTGCGTACAGGAGAGCTCGCACCGAGCTGCTGCAGATCTTCGACGTGGGCGCAACCGCGGATCTCTACCTGGCCGCCATCGAGTCCGCGTGACACCGCCCACCGCCGACCGCGACTACTGGGAGGACCGCGCGCGCCGCCACGGCCCGCGCGCAGCCGGATACAGCGACACCGCGATGGACGCCTACGAGGATCGGCTGCGGCAATCGGCGATCGAAAGACTTCTCGGCCCGGGTCGCGGGCGCAGCCTGCTCGACGCCGGCAGCGGCAGCGGCCGGTGGAGCGTCCGGATGGCTGACAACGGATGGCTTGTCACCGGCGCGGACATCAGCGAGTCGCTCATCGCCCTCGCGCCGCCCGCACCCAACGTGACCTACCTCCACGGCGCCATCGAAGCTCTCGACCTACCGGCCGCCACCTTCGACGCCGTCCTCAGCGTGACCGTGCTCCAGCACATCACGGACGACCGTCATTTCGACGCCGCCCTGGACAACCTGGCCAGGATGTTGCACCCAAACGGCCTCATCGCAGTGCTCGAATACGCACCGCTGCGCGTCATCGGCCACGTGCCTGCGTACATGCGGGCGCGATCGCGAGGCGAGTGGATCAGCGCGTTCACGTCGCGCGGTTTCAAGAAGCGGTCCGAGACCGGGATTCGCTTCCTCGGCCACGGCCCCTATATGCTCGCGGTCCACCTGGCCCGGCTTTTGGGACACCCTGACGCACAGCTCATCACACTGCGCGCCGTTTGCCGCGCGCTCGACCTGACCCTGGCTCGGGTCCCGGGCCTCACGCTCGCCGCCGACGTGCGCCTCATCACCTTCGAGAAAGTGCAGCGATGACGTTTGTCGTTCGCGTCCTGGGTTCTCTCGGGGCCCAACTCCTACTCGTGATATGCGCGGCCGCGACGACCGTCATCGTCGCCCGATTCACCGGCACACGCGGGGCGGGCGCCTACTCGGTGGCCGTCCAGGTCGGGACCCTGGTGGTCCTCGGCGGCGGCCTTGGGATCGACTTCGGGCTCATCTACTTCTCCGCGCGGGATCGCATGCGCCAGTCGGAGCTCGCGCCCATGTTGATGTGGTTGGGCCTGGCCTGGGGCGTGGTGCTGGCCGCCGCCGGCTACGCGATCGCGCTGTCGCTTGGAGGGTCGCTGCTCAAGGGACTCAGCCACACCGTGATCCTGGCCGCGATCGCCGCGATTCCCTTCATGCTCGCGATCCGGTACCTGCGTTATTTCCTCCTCGGCCGCAATCAGCTGCTGCCATTCAACGCGGTGAACGTCGTCCTCGGCCTGGCGTGGGTCGCTCTGGTGGCGATCGCGCTCGTCCTCTTGAACGGCGGGGTGAGCGGCGCCGTCTGGGCCTACGCCGGGGCCAACGCGATTGCCTTCATTGCGGCACTCGTGCTGGTACCCGCGGCAGCAGCCCTACCTGACATTCGCCGCGCTCCGGCGATGCTGCGCACTCTGGCCGGCTTTGGCTTGCGCGCCCAGCTCAGCACCGTCCTGCAGTTCTTCAGCTATCGCCTCGACCTCTTCATCGTCAACGAGGTCGCCGGCCTCGGAGCCGCGGGCATCTACAGCGTGGCGACGCTGCTTGCGGAGGCGGTCTGGTACATCCCCAACGCGGTGGGCCTGGTGCTTGCCCCGCGGGTGGCGGCGACAGTGGAAGGCGAAGACGACGACGCGACCGCCGCGATCTGCCGAGCGACGGTGCTTCTGAGCGTCGCGGGCGCGGCCGCCATCGCGCTGCTCGCGCCGCTTCTGGTGCTCATCCTCTTCGGCTCCGAATTTCTGCCCGCGGTGGTGCCCCTGTGGGTCCTGCTGCCTGGAGTCATCGCGCTCGGCCTCGACAAGCCGATCGCGAGCTATCAGCTGGGCAGGGGGCGGCCGCAGATCTCGCTGTACGTGGCGCTCATCGCCACACCCATCACCATCGCCGCGTACGTGCTGCTCATCCCCGCATACGGAATCGTGGGCGCGGCCGCCGGTTCGACGATCTCCTACATTGCGACGACGGCCGTCGATGTCATCTTCCTGCATCGCGTGAGCCCGCTCCGGCTGCGCAACCTGGTCATTCCGCACCGCTCCGACTGGGCCATGTACGCATCCGCATGGCAGCGCCTGCGGCCGGCCATCACGGCGGGGGCGCCCTGGTGAGGGACCGCGCGGCAAACCTCGTGCTCGCGGTCATCGTGCTCGCGTCTTCGCTGGTGGCGCTGGCGTGGGTTTTTTACGTCCCGATGTTCGAGGCACCAGACGAAACGGTGCATTTCGAGTACTCCGCCGCGCTCTACAGTGCCGGTGGCCTGATCGCGCCTCGCGACGTCGCGCACATGACCATCCCGTTCGGGCGCCCAATCCCATATCCGAGCTATCTCGAAAGCCAGGCTGCCGTCGCCGTGATCGCCGAGAAGCCCGAGGTGAAAGCGCCGGCCGGCTACGGCGGCAGCGCGTATTACAGCGCGGTCGACAGCTCGGTCGTCGCCGGCGAGACAGACCAGCAGCTGCTCAACCCGCCGCTGCTCCGCTACTACCCGTTCGGCTACTACCTGCTCGACGCGGCGGTGATGGGCGTGACGTCTCTTTTCACAAAGAGCCCGGTGGCGCTGTTCTTCGCCGCGCGCACTCTCTCGGTCGCGCTGCTCGCGATCAGTCTCGTGCTGACCTACTTCCTGCTGCGCCGCCTGCGCACCGGGTCGCTGCTGGCCCTCGCGCTCACGGGCGTGATCGGCCTGTTTCCAATGACCACCATGCTCAGCTCTTCGGTCCAGTCCGACAGCCTCAGCTTCACGCTGTCCACGCTGGCGCTGCTGGCCGCCCTCGAGGTGAGACGCCGCAGCCACGACATGCGCTGGCTCACGGTGCTCGGCCTGGCCCTCGGGCTGCTCCTCGTGACCAAGGTCCACTACTTCGCCATCGTCGCCATCGCCGCCGGCGCGATGCTCGTCACCCAGCGCCTCCACGAGAAAGATGCCCGCCGGTGGCCGCTCGAAGCGGCCGTGCTGGTCATCCCGGCGATAGTGCTGGAGTCGATCCAGGTGTGGACCCAATGGGGCTCGCCGCCGCTCATCGCCGCCGCGCAGCTGGCCGACATCCCCGACTATCGCTCGGCGCTCGCGGGCGGCATTCCGGGCATCGCCGGCTACATCAGCCGTATCACCAGCTTCACCTTCCTCGACCACACCTTCGGCCGCGAGTTCACCAGCTTCTGGGGCGCGTTCGGATGGGTCGACACGCCGCTGGTTCTGGGAACGCCCGGCGTCACGGTCGCGGCCTGGTTCCTCATCGCAGGCATCTCGATCGCGTTGCTGGCATGCACCCTGGTCCGCCTTGCCCAGGTCACCTATCGACTTGCTCGCGTGGCGCGGCGCGGCCGCTTCCGATGCGCTGTCCGTATGGCTTTTTCGAATCCCGTCGCCATCTCCTTTTTCCTGCTCGCGGCCTTCCTCTTCAGCGTCGAGGGCTACCCAGGCATCCAGGGTCGCTACTACTTCCCGCTGCTGCCGGCTGTCTTCTGGGTCGCGCTCAAGTACGCGCCTCGTTCGCTACCCGGGAAGTTCGGACCGGCGCTGTTTCGCATGCAGGCCGTGGGCCTGGTTGCATACACGATCGCGGGCGCGATCTTTGCGTTCCCCACGCTCGCCGCCCGCTATTACGCGCATGGACGTGAGCTGGTTCCGGTTGCGCGCGAGACGCTCACCGCCGACTCACACGCGGGCCGCTATGTCGTCACCCGCCTCAGGCTGCCCGAGGCCACGCTCGGAGTCGGCCGCTTACCGGCCAACCGCATCGCGGTGGTCGGGTGGGCCATCGACGACATGGCAGAGGCGCCGGCCAGGACCGTGTTCATCGACGTCGACGGCGCGGCCTTTCAGCAGGCCGTCTACGGCGACGACAGCCCGCAAGCCGTGGC
>Ga0209802_1003124_pt1 | contig 11211 bp, 8 predicted proteins | sample GraSoiAngelo_129_FD_185886 | JGI IMG/M metagenome (GOLD analysis project Ga0209802, IMG submission 185886) | Grasslands soil microbial communities from the Angelo Coastal Reserve, California, USA - 14_0927_12_40cm (SPAdes) (version 2) | ecosystem: Environmental > Terrestrial > Soil > Grasslands ... | reverse complement strand
TCCCCTCACAGCGGCTACCGTCAGCGTGGCCGAACTCGGCCTGACGCTGGTGACAAAGGTGGACGGAACGTTCCGGGTCGCCGAGCTGCCCACAGGTCGGTACACCCTGGTCGTTCGCCGCCTGGGGTACGCGCCAATCGTTGCGACCGCTGCCGTACCTGGCCCGCCGCTGGCTCTCGTGCTGCGACCCAGCGCGCTGCACCTGGGTGCGGTCACGGTCACCGCCACTCGGTCCGCGATTAGCCCTCTCGCCGCGCCGCTGCCGACCGCAGAGCTCTCGGGTGAGCAACTGCGGCGCGCTCACGAGGTGTCGCTCGCGCACGCGCTGGACCAGATCCCGGGTGTCCGTACGCTGAGCACGGGCGAGCAAGTGGGCAAACCAGTCATTAGAGGACTCACGGGACCGCGCGTGCTGGTGCTCGATAACGGACAGCGGCTCGAGGACTACTCGTGGAGTGACGAGGACGGCCCCTCCGTGGACGCCCGGCTGGCCGAGCGCGTGGAGCTGATCCGCGGGCCGGCGAGCGTGCTCTATGGGTCGGACGCGATCGGCGGCGTGATCAACGTGATCCCCAACGAGGTGCCCGACGGCCGCGGTCGTCCCGCCTTCATGCGGGGCGCCGCTGAGCTGTACGGCGCGACCAACAACAACGAAGTGGGAACGGTCCTTCGAGCGGAGGGGGCGAGCGGCCGGTTCGGGTGGAGCGTGACCGGCATCGGGCGTCGCGCGGACAACTTCCACACGCCGCCGGGCAACGACTCCACGCCCACGGGCGATATCTACAACACCGCGTTCCACGCCATCAACGGGGAAGCGGTGGCGGGCCTGCACAGCGATCGCGGCTCGGTCACCCTTCGCTATACGAGGTATGGAGGCTCGTTCGGGTTACTCGATGGCCCTCCGGTGCCCGCCGACAACACGGACGGACCGCTCCGCCGGCTGTCCGACAATCGGCTGCAGCTCGCGAGCAACAGCGTGATCGGTGGCGTGCGCCTTGAGACGAAGTCCCAGTGGCAGCGTCACTCCCTCCAGGAAGTGTCCGACCAGAGTCGCAACGGGGATTCGACCCCGAACTTCGATCTGCTGCTCAACACGTACTCGACGGACGTCTTGTTGCACCACTCGTCCTCCGGCGGCCTCACCGGCACGGTAGGCGTTTCGGGCCTGTACCAGGACAACCAGACGCGCGGCATCGAGCCCCTTGTCCCCGCGGCCCGCACCGTCGGCGGCGCGGTATTCGCGCTCGAGACGGCCACCCTGGGTCGCTGGACCCTGTTGATCGGCGCCCGAGGCGACGCCCGCCACTTGAGCGCCGACTCCAATGCCGCACTTCAGGTTTCGGCGCAAACGCGGAACGCCTCTGCGCTGACCGCGAACCTTGGCGCGGTTTATCGCGCCGCGCCGGGGCTCGCAGTCGCGGCGAACGCCGGCCGCGCGTTCCGCGCGCCGACCCTGTTCGAGCTCTTCACCAACGGGCCCCACCTGGGGGAGGACCGCTACGAGATCGGGCTGCCAACCGCGCGTCCGGAGGTGAGTTTCAACGCCGACCTGAGCGTCCGCTGGCAGAGCAGCCGTGTGCGAGGCGAGCTCGCCGTGTATCGCAACCAGATCGGCAGCTACCTCTACATCGCGCCAACTGGCTCGACGGACCCGGGGTCCGGGCTCGCGATCTATCGCTACCAGCAGGCGCAGGCGGTGCTCGTGGGCGCGGAGGCGGGTGCGGAGGTCGTGGCCGCCCCGGTACTCACCGTGCGCGCCAGAGTGGACGCCGTGCGGGGGACAAACGAAGACACGAACGAGCCGTTGCCGCTCACACCCGCGCCGCGCGCGGACGTCGAGGCGGAATGGCACACGACCGGGCTCCGGTGGGCGGAGCGCGTCTACCTGAGCGCCGGGCTCGAGGCCGTCACGCGCCAGACCCGCCTCGGGCCGTTCGACGAGCAAACCCCGGCGTACCAGCTCCTCAAGTTGGGGGCGGGGCTCGAACAGACCGTTGGCGGCCGTCTCATCTATCTCGACGTCCGAGTCCGCAACGCCACGAATACCCGGTACACCGACTTTCTCAGCCGCTACAAGGTGTTCGCATTTGGAGAGGGTCGGAACGTCGTGGTGCGCCTATCCACCGGATTGTAGACCGAGCTCGATCGCCGTGAGGATCGCCCTCGTCACCGCGGGGCTGGCGCTCTTCGCCCCCTCCGGGACCCCGGGGCAGAGCTTTCGCCAGAAGGACTTCGACGCCTACGTCGCCCGAGGACTCCAGGCGCTCCGGACGCCGGGAGCGGCTATCGCCGTCGTGAAGGATGGCCGGGTGCTGTTCGCGAAGGGCTACGGCGTGCGCACGCTGAGCGACACGGCCCGCGTGGACGCCCACACGCTGTTCCAGGTCGCTTCGAACACCAAGGCGTTCACCACCGCCGCGCTCGCGATCCTGGCCGACGAGGGGAAGCTCTCGTGGGACGATGCCGTGTCCAAGTTCCTCCCGGGGTTCCAGCTGTACGACCCCTACGTGACCCGCGAGTTCACGGTTCGAGATCTCGTGACACACAGGAGCGGCCTGGGCCTGGGCGCGGGGGACCTGTTGTGGTTCCACTCGAACTACAACCGGGGCGAGATCGCCTATCGGATCCGCTTCGCCAGACCCGTGTCGAGCTTCCGCAGCGCCTACGCGTACGACAACGTGCTCTACATCGTGGCCGGCGAGATCTTCCCCGCCGTCGCCGGCCAGAACTGGGACGACTTCGTGAAGAACCGCATCTTCACGCCGCTCGGCATGACCGAGTCCGGGACGACCACGGCATTCTTCACGTCGAGTCGAAACGCCGCCGCGCCGCATGCGATCGAGGACGGCAAGCTGCGGGTCGTCCCGCTCGATTCGGTCGACAACATTGCCCCCGCCGGGGGGATCGCCTCCAACGTGACGGATTTGGCACGGTGGCTCGTCTGTCGGCTCGACTCGGGCCGTTATTCAGGCGGACGCCTGTTCAGTGAGCGGCAAGCGCGCGAGATGTGGTCGGGCCAGACCATCCTGCCCATTGCGGACCCCCCACCCCCGCTCGCGGCGCTGCGGGCCAACTTTGCGGAATACGCGCTGGGCTGGCGAGTGCGGGACTACCAGGGGCGCAAGCTCGTGTCGCACACGGGCGGCCTCGCCGGGATGTCGTCGCAGATCACGCTCGTGCCGACTGAGAAGCTCGGCATCGTGATCCTCACCAACTCGGAATCGGACCTGATGGCCGCGCTCACCTACCGGCTGCTCGATGATCTGCTCGGCGCGCCCCGGCCGCACGGGGACTGGGTGGCGGCGTTCGCCCAGGCCGAACAACTGGCCCGAGGCGGCGCCGACTCGACGCTCAAGGCCACTCGCGCGGAACGGGATTCGGCGTCTCGGCCGTCCCTGCCGCTCGCCAGGTACGCGGGATCGTACCGCGACGACCTGTACGGAGACGCCACCGTGGCCCTCGAGAATGGCCGGCTCGTCCTCCGGTTCGGCCGCTCCCCCGCATTCGTGGGTGACCTCGAGCATTGGCAGTACGACACGTTCATCGCGCGCTGGCGCACGAAGCACCTCGAGGACGCGTATGTGACCTTCGCGCTCACCCCGGACGGATCTATCGATCGGTTCCAGATGGCGGCGGTGTCGCCGCTCGCGGACTTCAGCTTCGATTACCAGGATCTCGTGTTCCGACCGATCGTTACGTCGCGTTAAGATTCGGGCGTGTTTGGGCGGAGGGCATGGAACGTGGACCTACGGCTACCTGCGGCCGCGGTTGCCGCACTGACCCGGGTGAGACTCGCAACGGCGGCGGTCGTGCTGATCGCCGCCGTCCTGCTGCTCGGCTACGAGATCCCGCCCGTCCCCACCTGGTTCTACGTCCTGGCCTGGTACCCTACCCTCGTCATCCTCGACGAGGTGGTGGTCATGCTGGGCGGTGCGTCGCTACTCGCCCGGCCCCGCGAGCTCGTGGTGATGTTGTGGTGGTCGGCGGTGATCTGGTTCCTGTTCGAGGCGATCAACTTTCGGCTGCAGGACTGGTACTACGTCTTCCTGCCGGCGAGCCGCCTCGAGCGCTGGCTCGGGATCACCGTGTCGCTCGCCACGGTCGTCCCCGCCGTGCTGCTCCCCGAGCGCCTGCTGGACCGCCTGGGGGTGTGGCACGATCTGAGGCTCCGCAGCTTCTCCCTCGCGCCTCGACATCTGGAGATCGCGGGCTGGGTCGGCTGGGGACTGCTGGCGGCCGTGCTGGCTTTCCCGCGCTATCTCTACCCGCTCACCTGGGGTGCAGTGTGGCTCATCGCCGAGCCGCTGTTGTACCGGCGCGACCCCGCGCACTCGCTGTTTGCGGACATCGCCGGGGGCAGCTGGGGACGCATCGCACGGCTCATGGCCGCGGGCCTCTTCGCCGGCGTGGTGTGGGAATCGTTCAACGCCATGGCGCGTGGCCGCTGGATTTACACGGTCCCGTTCCTCGAGCACTTGAAGATCTTCGAGATGCCACTGATCGGGTTCTTCGGCTTCCCGTTTTTCGCGCTCGAGGTGTGGTCGCTCTATCACCTGCTCGCGCCGCATACCACCCGGCGAACCCTGGTCGGCTCCGCGGCATTCGTCCTGCTCGTGCTCATCGGGATCGACCACTGGACCGTGAGCTCCACGACGCCGGCGCTGCGCGATCTGCCGGGCGTGACGAACGGGGTGATCGCGCGATTGCGCGGGGCTGGGTGGGAAACCGTGTTCCGGGTCGCGCAGAGCCCCGTGGCGGAGCTCGCCTACCGCGCCAACCTGAGCCCGCGCGACGCGCGCGCGGCGCACGACGCGGCGCGCCTCGTGACACTCCGAGGCATCGGCACCGCGCACGCGGCCGTCCTGATCGGCGGCGGGGTGGAGAGTGTCGAGGCCCTGGCCGGCTCCGACCCCGACTCGGTGTGGAGGATGCTGCGGGCCGGGGGGGGCGGCGCGCGCCCCACGCCCGCGGAAGTGCGGGTGTGGGTGCGCGCCGCCCAGCGACAAGCGCGCCCTACGCCACCGCCGGCTCCGGCACAGCCGTCCACTCACCCACCAGCTCGTCCACGGTCCTGAGCTGGCGCGTCGGGTCGGTCGCGTACCAGGTCTTGAAGTACTCCAGGCCCGCCTGATGCGCCTCGTCGGTGAACGCCTGCAGCGCATCCGTCACCCACACGAGATCATACCCACGCTGGAAGGCGTCTCCCGACGTGTGCCGCGCGCAGCAGTCGGTGTGCAGACCCGTGATGTAGAGTCGGGTCAACCCCCGCTCCGCCAGGGTGCGCTCGAACGCCGGGTTCAGGAACGGGCTGTAAGTCTGTTTGCCGAGCACGATGTCGCCGGGCTCAGGCGCGAGTCCGGGGACGATCTCGGCGTTCCAACTGCCTGCCATGGCATGCGGCGGCCACTTCCGGAGCTCGCTGTCGCCCGGCGTGTGGGCGTCGGTCGCGTACACCACCGTGACGCCGGCACGCCGCGCCGCGGCGAGCAGGCGGCCCAGCGGTGCGATGAGACGCTGGGCGCGCTGCTGGTAGTCGGGGCCGCCGGCATCGGCGATCACGCCACCCGAATAGACGAAATCGTTCGCCATGTCGATTACGACCACGGCGCTGTGCTGGAGATCGCTGCGCTGCGAAGGCATGGGATGCTCCCATTGTTGTAGGACCGCTGCCGGGGGGCCGATTGGGCAACGCCTAGGTCCGGCCGAGATGCCGGACCGCTCCCGGTGCGAGGCGCGGGCGAGCCCGCGCCGCTGAAATATAACCGCTCCGCGGGCTCGCCCGCCTCAGCGCCTCCCGGCCACGCGGCTCGCCACCGGGCGCGTCGGGCCCGTCCCCGCGCCCGTCCGCGCGATTGCCGCGGCGATCTCGTCGAGATCCGCCGCCGTGAGCTCGAGCGTCGCGGCGCCGATCCAGCCGTCCACCTGCCCGGCCGTGCGAGCACCGACGATCGCCCCCGTCACGCCCGGCCATGCGAGTGTCCATGCCACCGCGATGGCTAGAGACCGTGGCGCCGTGCCGCCGCGCGATCGGTTGCAACGCGTCTCGCAGTGCGAGATTGCGGCTCAGATTCGGCTCCTGGAACTCCACGGCGCGACGCCGCCAGTCGTCCTGCGCGAGCGCGGAGACACGGGCGGCCGTGAAGCTGTCCGTCAGGAGGCCCGCCTGCATCGGGCTGTACACGATCACGCCGGTGTCGTGCCCGGCACACCACCGAATCTCGTGAGCCGCGGCCTCGCGCCGGATCAGGGAGAAGGGCGGTTGCAGCGAATCCACGTGGCGGATCGCTTCGCACCGCTCGAGCAGCGGGACGTCGAAGTTCGAGACGCCCGCGGCCCGCACTTTGCCTTCCTCGACGAGTCGCATCATCGCGTGCCAGGAGTCCTCCACGGGCGTCCCCGTCTCGTCGGGCCGGTGAAACTGATAGAGGTCGATGCGCTCGACGCCGAGCCGCCGGAGCGACGCCTCGCACTCCTGTCGGATGGAATCTGGGCGCAGCACCCGCCGCGCTTCCTTCATGCGGTCGCGCTCGTCCCACACCAGCCCGCACTTGGTGAACACGAGTGGGCGGCCGCGCGATGGCAGCTCCTGCAGCAGACGACCGACCAGCTCTTCGGAATGGCCGAGACCGTACACCGCGGCGGTATCGATCCAGTTGATCCCCAGCTCGAGCGCCCGGTGCATCGCGGCGAGCGAATCGGTGTCGTCCTGCGGACCCCAGCCGAACGCCCAGTCACCGCCGCCGATGGCCCATGCGCCGAGGCCAACGGTCGTGATATCGAGCCCGCTCGAGCCGAGCGGACGGGTAGGCAACGTCATACGAACCACTCCCGGTGACCGAAGATCAGGGAATCAGCAACACCTTCCCCGTGGTCTTGCGTCCTTCCAGCAGCCTGTGCGCCTCCGCCGCTTGCGCGAGCGGGAGCTCGCGCTCGATGCGCACCGTCAGTTTTCCGCTCTTGCTCCAACCCAGCAGCTCGCCGGCCCGCGCGAGCAGCTCCGCCCGCGTCGCGATGCAGTGCGCCAGCGTGGGCCGGGTGAGGAACAACGAGCCCTTCTGGCTCAGCACCTGCGGGTCGAACGGTCCCACCGGTCCGCTCGACTGACCGTACAAGACCATCATGCCCCGGGGCGCGAGGCAACCGAGACCCTTCTCGAAGGTGGTCTTCCCGACGGAATCGTAGATCACCTGCAGCCCGGCCCCGTTCGTCAAACGCTTCACTTCAGTCTCGAAGTCCTGCTCGGTGTACAGGATAACGTCGTCGGCGCCGGCCCCGCGTGCCAGGGCAGCCTTCTCGCGCGTCGAGACCGTGCCGAGCACTCGTGCGCCCCGGAGTTTGGCGATCTGGCAGAGCAAGAGGCCCACGCCACCCGCGGCGGCGTGCACCAGGCATGTATCCCCGGGCTTCAAGGCGTAGGTCGAGGTCGCGAGGTAATGCGCCGTCATGCCCTGGAGCAGCACGGCGGCGCCCTGCTTCGTGCTCACGCCGTCCGGCAACACCACGACCCGGTCCGCCGGCACCACGGCGTACTCGGCATACGCGCCGAGCAGGCTCGCATACGCGACGCGCTCCCCAACTTTGGGTGCGGCCACACCGGGACCAACGGCGCTCACACTCCCCGCCGCTTCCTGTCCCAGCGTGACCGGCAGCGGGACTTTGTAGTGCCCTGTGCGCTGGTAGATGTCGATGAAGTTCACGCCGGCAGCTTCGATCTTTACGAGCACCTGGCCGGGGCCCGGGGCGGGCCGCTCGATATCCTCGTACCGCAGCGCGTCCGGACCGCCCGGCGCGTGTACCCGAATCGCTTTCATCCTGGCCTCGTTTACCTTGAACACATGAAAATCTCATTCATCGGACTCGGCAGCATGGGCCTGCCGATGGCGCGGCACCTGTTGCAGGCGGGCCACACGCTCACGGTCTACAATCGGACGCGCGCCCGTGCGGACCAGCTCAAGCAGTTCAACCCCGTCGTGGCCGACAGGCCCGCCGCCGCCGTGCGCGACGCCGAGGTGCTGGTCACGATGGTGGCGGATGACGCTGCGCTCGAAGACGTGATGCTCGGCCCCGACGGCGCGCTGGCGGCGCTGCCCCGTGGGGCGATCCATGTCTCCATGAGCACCATCAGTCCCGCGCTGTCTCGCCGGCTCGCCGAGCGCCATAAGACCGCCGGTCAAACGTACGTCGCCGCGCCGGTCTTCGGGCGGCCGGAAGCGGCCGAGGCAAAGCAACTATGGATCGTGGCCGCCGGGCCCCCGCAGGCGCTCCAGCGCTGTGGCCCGGTGCTCGACGCCATGGGCCAGGGTGTGATCGTCGCGGGGGATGATCCGCCGCGAGCCAACGTGATCAAGCTCGCGGGCAACTTCCTGCTTGCGGCGGCGATCGAAGCGATGGGCGAGGCGTTCGCGCTGGCGCGCAAGTACGGCGTCGCGCCCGCCGAGCTGCTGGATATCGTGAACGGCCGGCTGTTCCGCTCGCCGATCTACGAGAACTACGGCAAGCTGATCGCCGAAGAGCGCTACGAGCCTGCCGGGTTCAAGCTGAAGTACGGCTTGAAGGATGTCCGCCTGGCGCTCGGCGCCGCAGACGAAGTCGCCGCGCCCATGCCGCTGGCCAGCCTGATTCGGGACCGCTACCTCTCCGGCGTCGCCCGCGGTTGGGGCGACATCGATTGGGCCGGGCTGGCCCGGATCGCCGCTGCAGACGCGGGGCTCAGCCCCCCGCAATCGCCGGGATAACGGTCACCTCGTCGCCGTCCTGCACCGGGGCCGCGAAGCCGCCGCGGAACCGCACGTCTTCATCGTTCAAATAGAAGTTGACGAAGGGATAGGGCTTTCCCTCTTTGTCCCGGAGCCGGGGCGCGAGGGCGGGGTAGCGCGCGGCCACGTCGGCCACGGCCTCGCCCAGCGTCCGGCCGGTCGCCTCGATCGTCCGGGCGCCGCCCGTGTGGGCGGCGAGCACCGATGGCAGGTTCAGCGTGATGGCCATGTCCGTTCCTCCTCCACAAGAGTCGTCACCTCCCGCAGCCGCGGCGCGATGACCGGAGCTTCGGGGACCGCTCCCTGCACCGCCTCGAGCGTCTTCAAACCGTGACCTGTGATACAGAGCACCACTTCGTCCCGGGGTTCGAGCCGGCCCGCGCGCGCCAGCGCGAGCGCGCCCGCGGCGGTGACGCCCCCCGCCGTCTCGGCGAACACGCCGGTGTCCTCGGCGAGAAAGCGGATCCCCTCGACCAGCTCCGGGTCGCTCACCGCCGCGGCCCACCCGCCGGTCTCCCGCATTGCCCGCGCGGCGAACACGCCGTCCGCGGGACTGCCGATCGCGAGGGAGCGGCAGATGGTCTGGGGCACTTCAGGCTCGAGCACATCGCCGCCGCGCTCGACCAGGCGGACGATCGGAGCGCACCCGGCGGCCTGTGCGCCGTACAGCCGCGGCAGCCTGCCCCGTACCAGCCCCGCGTCGAGAAACTCGCCGAACCCCTTGCGCAGCTTCGAGAGGAGCGAGCCGCCCGCCATCGGCGCGACGACCGCCGTCGGCAGGCGCCAGCCGAGCTGCTCGGCGATCTCGTACGCGACGGTCTTCGACCCCTCGCCGTAGTAGCTCCGCAGATTGACGTTCACGATCCCCCAGCCGAACCGATCCGCGACCTGGGCGCACAGCCGGTTCACGTCGTCGTACGTCCCGCGCACCCGTACGAGGCGGGCGCCGTAGACGCTGGTGCCGATGACCTTGCCGGCCTCGAGCTCGTCGGGGATGAAGATCCATGCCTTCAGGCCGGCCCGTGCCGCGTGCGCCGCGACGGCGTTCGCGAGGTTGCCGGTGGACGCGCAGCCGATGGTCTCGAGTCCAAAGGCGGCGGCCGCGTTGATCGCCGCGGCCACGACGCGGTCCTTGAAGGAGAGCGATGGATGGGACACCGTGTCGTTCTTCACCCACACCCGCGCCACGCCGAAGCGCCGTGCGAGCGCCGGAGCGTCGACTAGGGGCGTGAACCCGGTGTCGAGCGACCATACCGGATTGCCGTCGAACGGCAGCCATTCCTTGTAGCGCCAGAGTGAAGGCGCCCGGCCGGCGATGGTCTCGCGGTCCGGCAGCCGGCGTCCCGGCTCGTAGATGGGATCGAGGGGCCCGAGACACTGCTCGCAGATGGCGGTCGGGAAGGCGGCGCGCTCGGTCCCACAGCTGCGGCAGCGGAGCGGCCGGGCGGTGAGCGGCGGAGAAGCGATGGTAGCCGGCATGTGAGCCTCAACAAAAAAACCCCGGCAACAACTGCCGCGGGCGGTCGCTTTTTAGCACCTTGTTTAACGTGGCGGCAATACGCGGCAAATCACCACGAGTCGTCGATTGTCTGCCTAAGAATAGCTGACGACCTCTGAAGGTCAAGCCTGCCCAGGGCCCACCCTTTAGGGTGGGAAACCTCAGGCAGCTGGAACCGGTGCCAACTTCCCCACGAAACGGCTGATCGCGGCGAGCGCCCGCTCCAGCTCCGCCGGCTCGGTGGCGTAGCACAGCCGCAGGTGCCCCTCGCCCCCCGGCCCGAACGCCGTTCCAGCGAGTACGGCGATGTGCCGCTCCGCGAGCAGCCGCTCGGCAAACGTCTTGGAGGTGAGGCCCGCGCGCTCGAGCACTCCACTGATGTCGGGGAAGCAGTAGAAGGCGCCCGCCGGCGACGCGCAGCTGATCCCATCGATCGCGTTGAGGCCGCGCACCAGGAGATCGCGCTTGGTGCGAAGTCCCGCCACCATGCGAGTGACCGCATCCTGCGGTCCCGTGAGCGCCGCGATCCCTGCATACTGCACGAACGTCGCCGTGCAGGAGACGTTGTTGATGATGAGCGTGGTCATGGCGTCGGTGAGCGAGACCGGCATGACGCCGTAGCCCAGCCGCCAGCCTGTCATCGAGTATCCCTTCGAAAACCCGTCCACGATCACTGTGCGGTCCGACATGCCGGGGAGCCCGGCAATGCTGTCGCGCCGCCCGTCGTAACGGATCTGTCCGTACACCTCGTCCGAGATGACCCACAGATCGTGGCGTTGCGCCAGTTCTGCGAGCGCCGCCAGGTCGCGCGCCGTGGCCACGCCGCCGGTGGGGTTGTGCGGCAGGTTGAGGATGAGCACGCGGGTGCGGGGCGTGATCCGCTCCGCGATCGCCTCCACGTGCGGCCCAAACTCCCGCGTCTCGTCGAACGGATAGTAAACCGGCCGCCCACCCGCG
>Ga0209802_1003123_pt1 | contig 11212 bp, 9 predicted proteins | sample GraSoiAngelo_129_FD_185886 | JGI IMG/M metagenome (GOLD analysis project Ga0209802, IMG submission 185886) | Grasslands soil microbial communities from the Angelo Coastal Reserve, California, USA - 14_0927_12_40cm (SPAdes) (version 2) | ecosystem: Environmental > Terrestrial > Soil > Grasslands ... | reverse complement strand
CGCGATCGATCGCTACAAAGACGCCGCGGACCGCAATCTGATTCGCACGGAAGTCGGCAGCGAGGGCTATCCGCCTGATCTCGACACGCTGGTGAAGGGCGTGGACCTATCATCGCAGCAAGGTGCCGGCATTGCCGGAGCCACAACGCCGGGACAGCCGCTCGTGCCCTCAACCGGATTCGGCGGATTCGGCAGCTCTTTCGGACAAACGCAAAATCAAGCGCAAAACAACAGTTCCAGTCAGGGACAGGACCTGATCCGGCACGTCCGTTTTCTCAGGCGTATTCCCGTGGATCCCATGACCGGACGCGCCGATTGGGGCAAGCGTTCGGTGCAGGACGATCCGGAGTCGACAAGCTGGGGCGGCAAGAACGTGTTCGACGTATTCTCGTTATCCAGCGGAACGGCGCTGGACAGCACGAAATACTCGGATTGGTAGCCATGAATCTTAGTTTTGGTGATTGGTCTGCTGCGCCCGGCGGGGCTCGCAAGAGCAGCCGCGGATTCACCATGCTCGAGCTGATGGTGGTGATTGCCATCATCTTGGTGTTGATCGGCATGGCCGCGGGACGCTATGAAAAATCAGTGGTTCGCGCGCGGGAAGCCGTGCTCAAGCAAGACCTGCAGACCATGCGCAACGCCATCCAGCAATACACGCTGGATAAGGCCGCCGGGCCGCAGTCGCTCGACGATCTGGTCTCCGCAGGTTACCTGCGCGAAGTCCCCACCGATCCCATCACTCGCGCGCGTGATTGGCATACCGATTTCGATAACATTCTGCTGAGCGCCGACCAAACCTCGCCGGGCATTTCCGACGTGCATTCCACTTCCGACGCCACCTCGCCGTTTGAAAACACGCCCTATAGCTCCTGGTGATTTGATCGCAGTTCATTCCTGGGCCTTTCGGACGCAGCCTTGGTCATTACCAATAGATACAGATGTGATATCATGATATCGCAGGGTGGTGGGTGGTGTGCGATGGCTCAACTGGTCGTTCGCAATATCGAGAAAAAGGTGAAGGAACAGCTCCAGCGTCGCGCCGCGAGGCACGGGCGCAGCATGGAAGGCGAGGTGCGGGATATTTTGCGCGACGCCGTCAAAGAAGAAGCGGCCGTTCCTGCCCGCGGTCTGGGCACTGCGATTGCCTCGCACTTTAGAAAAATTGGTCTTGAAGAAGACATTCCGGAACTCCGTGGCTTTGAGATCAAACCACCGTCCTTCGACGAATGATCATTCTGGATACCAATGTTCTATCCGCAATCATGCGGCCGAAGCCGGAGAAATCGGTGGCCGCATGGTTAGACAAGCAGTCGCCCATATCCATTTGGACGACTTCCATAACGCTGCTGGAACTTCGATTTGGATTAGAGATTCTGCCTTCCGGACGTAAGCGTTCGCAGCTCATGCAGGCGCTCGAGGACGTCCTTGCAGAAGAAATCGGGGGAAGAGTCGCTGCTTTCGATGCGGTTGCGGCGCAGCACGCAGCAGATTTGATGGCTTCTCGATACAGGAGAGGACGCCCAACAGAGTTACGTGACACGATGATCGCGGGCATTGCTCTCGCTCATCACGCGACGCTTGCGACGCGCAATACGCCGCACTTCCAGGACCTTGCGCTTCCCGTGATTAATCCGTGGTTAGCGTGACGAAGAGCGCTGAGGACCCCGCGGCCATGAAGCTCACACCTCGGAGCGGCCAGCGATGTCTTCATCCCACAGGTCGGGGTGCTCCTCGATAAACCGCTTCATCAGAGCGATGCACTCGGCATCATCGATCAGGCGCACTTCCACCCCATGAGATCGCAAGAAGCCGATATTCCCCGGAAAATTCCGATCCTCTCCGACGACGACTCTTCTCACGCCAAACTGAAGTAGGGTGCCCGCGCACATCAAGCAAGGGCTCAAAGTGGTGTACAGCGTCACACCGTCATAGCGGGCCCGGCGACCGGCTTTCCTGAAGCAGTCCATTTCCGCATGCGCGATCGGATCGCGTTCCTGCACGCGGCGATTATGCCCGGCGGCAATGATGGCGCCGTTTTCCACCATCACCGCGCCGATGGGCAGCCCGCCCTCGTCATAGGACTTGACTGCCTGCTCGTACGCCGCACGCAGGAATTGCAGATCGGCGTCTACCGGTTGCATGCAATGCATGCTAGAGGTTTGCTACACTTCGTGCAAACCAGCCAGGGCGGCGGATGATGACCAAGAGCAATGCGCTGAGAACAGCCGCGGTCGCGACCATGCTTGGTCTGCTGGTCATCTTTGCGCTCGCACTGAGCACGGCGCGAAGCAAAGCCCGGCAGTCCGGTATCGCGCGGACTCTGGAATCCAAGGAGCCCGTCACCTACTTCATTGCCGACGGAGGTAGGAGCACCGGTTTTCGTCCGGGCGACAGCGAACTGGCCCTCTGGGCCTTCCAAGCCTGGCAGCGAAGCGCGGGCGGAGGCCTTCGATTCCAGCCTGCGAGCGAATCTGACGCGCTGATTCGGCTTTACTGGGCCGAACCTGGTGGCGGCGAATACGGCGAGACCCAACCGCTGCTTGTGCGCGGCAGGCGCGGAGCAGCCGTTTTCATACGGCCGGACGTGGAGTCGCTGGGGCCGGATATCGCGCGCCGCGCCGCAGCCGACGATCTTCTGCGACATACCATCGTCTATTTGACCTGCCTGCACGAGCTCGGGCATGCGCTGGGGCTCGCGCACACACGCGATTTTCGCGACATCATGTATTACTTCGGGTATGGCGGAGACGTGACTGCATACTTTGGGCGTTACCGCGCACAGATTCACACCAGAAACGACATCGCCATGGTCTCCGGCCTCTCGGATGCGGACGTCGCCCGCATCCGTGCGCTCTACACGCCGGAATGACCGAAACTCCCCTTGCCGCTTCGGCAGCCAGTCACAGCAGTTGCCTTGCCTCAAGCAGAAGATTCAGATAACCCCCCGAACGGCCTGCTGCAAGGGCACGGGTACAATTCGATCAGCTAGCTGAGTTCCGAGGCCTCGACTCACTTCGGCTTTCGTGAGGCGAGATCATTTCTTCCTAAAATGACAAGCGGCGGTTGAATCCAACTGCCCCCACCTGCAAAGGTCAGACACTTCGCAGTTCAGTAAGCGGCTCCCGAGGTCAACTTAGATGTGACCGCGCCCTTGGCGTATTTGTGCAGTATCATCCCCGTGGTCTGCCCGCCATAAACGTTACCCAGGGCATCTGCGGTGATGCCTTCGATACCGGCGTTGTTGTTACTGTTGGGGTCTGGCTCGACGAATGGAAGCATCGCCGTGACCTTGCCGTCCTTTGCGCTCCCGATGTAGATGCCTCTCTTGAAACCCGGATTTTGCTTGGCATTCGACTGCGAATCGGCCACGTAGATGTTGTCTTTCTTATCGATGTAGACGCCGCTGGGGCGGCCGAACTGCTTCCACTGATCGAGGAAGCGGCCGTCCTGATCGAAGATCTGGATTCGGCTGTTCCCGCGGTCGCCCACAAAGATCCGTCCTCGGGAATCCATCGCGATGCTGTGGGGTGTGATGAACTCGCCAGGGCCGGAACCGTGTTTACCCCAAGCCTTGATAAATTTCCCGTCTTTGGAGAATTTCACAACGCGCCCGTTGCTCTCGGGATCATGTCCGTCGCTGATGAAAATATCGCCGTCCGGCGCGACCACGACGTCGGTGGGTCCGTTGAATACGTCAGGCCCCTCGCCGGCAACGCCAGCCTTTCCCAGCGTCATGAGGACTTTTCCATCCGGGCTGAGCTTGAAGATCTGATGACCCTTGCCACCTTTCCCCTGTGCATCGGTGACCCATATATTGCCGTCGGGCGCTATGGTCATGCCGTGGGGCTGCACGAACATGTCCGTGCCAAAACTCTTGAGCAGCTTGCCCGAGCGATCAAACTCGAGGATGGGCGGCTGAGCTCGGTGAAAAGCCCAGATGTTTCCTTTGGGATCGGCATCGACTGAAATCACCGCGCCCCATTTAATGTTGGAGGGGAGCGTAGGCCAACCCTCAACGACGTGGTACGGATTCTCTTGCGCGCGTGTGGCCAGTGCCGAGACGAGGATCGCCGCCATGACGATAACGAATGCCAATGCCGTTTGCCGTGCGTAGGACATCGGGTTACCTCCTTATCGCAGACGTTGCCGGGTTTCCGTGCGGCGCAAGGATATCACTTCCTTGCCCGGAGGCGTACAATCGCACCTAACTGCGCATGGCAATTGAACCGCATAATGTGGAGAGACACCATGAACACAAGAGTGGAAAGGATCCTGGGGATAGTGCTGGTATTTTTCGCTGCCATCCTGGCGATTGATCTGGCGCGAGCGGCAGCCGACCATCCGGGTAATTCGGGCGCCCCGGAGGACGAAGCGGCCATCAAGCAGGTCGTGGCCGGCTTCAGCGACGGCTGGAACAGCCACGATGCGCACGCCATGTGCTTATCGCTGGCCGATGACGTCCAATGGGTCAGCTGGCGAGGCGAAGTCTCCCACAACCGCAAGCAGGTGGAGGACGACCACGCCGCGCTTTTCGCCGGGCTCTACAAGAGTTCGCACCGCACCGATACCGTGAAGGCCATCCGCTACTTGGCGCCCGATCTGGCGTCGGTGGACAACTTCTGGAGCATGACCGGAGCCAAAACGAGGGACGGCTCGGACTGGCCGTACCGTGCAGGCTACGTCAACTTCCTGATGGCCAAGCGCAGCGGACGTTGGGTCATCATCGTTTCCCACACTGCCGATTTCAACGCGAAAGCGCCCGACCCTCCACGCTAAAGCGATTTTTGACCGTCAGCAGAGGAAGTTCCGGGTCGCTCAGTGGCGAAATAACGCCGCATCGGAAGCTTCGCCGCTAAAGCGCGCGCATAAAGGGGGATCATCTGTCTTGCGTTATTGTGATCGTGGGGAGTAGCTAGACCAACTCAGTGTGAGCTTCGGGCCTTTGCTCCACGATGATAATTGTTCCATCCTGCGTGCCCACGCTTTTTTCATGTGCCCAAACTGCTAAATGAGATTGGCGATGCGTCATTTCGACATGAAGAGCGATTGGGAAGTTCACTCCGTCTGAGATCACCGGGGCCGTTGAGCGGCGGGATTTGAAATCGTGGATTCGCATTACCTCCCTGCGCAAACCTGGCGGCTGTTTGGCAAAACACCTCCGGACATTATTTGGATCACGGCACGCAAGCCCGATCGAGAGGCGCGGCTTGGCTGGCCTGCCACGAAGTAAGACTCGAGGAAAACGAAACGCCTAATCCACAAGCGCGTTGCGCTCGTTTGACGCTCCCCGGTGATTCCGCTAAGATGACTCCGCGGGGTGGAGCAGTCTGGTAGCTCGTCGGGCTCATAACCCGAAGGTCGCACGTTCAAATCGTGCCCCCGCAACCACGGGCGCTGCGAGGCCAAACCTCAAAGCGCCCTTTTTTCTTTCAGTTGCACAGAGCACGATGTTACCTCCGAGTTTAGTTAACTGCCGCATTACTGGTCTTGTTCCCAGTTGGGAACAGATTAGGAACAAAACCGCCGCAGATCGCTTCTTCCCGTCCACAAGGACGGGGCGTAACGGAATGGTAAGGGAGGCAACCCTCATGCTGAATTGGGCGGTGAATCTCGCCTGAGATTCACCGCCTGCTGCGACAGGCTCAAAGCCGCCTCTCGGCCAAAGCTCAGGTAAGAACCGTCGGTCCATAATCCAGACAGCGATCCGGGGAATTTACCGCTCCTAGATCGACAATTTTGGGGTTGGCCGGGCTTTGGCCCTTTGATTTTCCAAGTCGCGTTTTGGCTTGCCAGGGGGGTACCAACGTCGTATGAACGTGCGAACCCGGGTCGGTGAAAATAGTTGTCACTGGCACCATAGATCGCGCTTTGCCGGGCGAGCCGACTGGCTTCGTGCCGGTCGTTAGGCTTCGGCTAGAGTCCGCCCTATATCTACTAATGGCCATCGAGGTTGAAAAAATGATCGCTGGCCGCTACTGAAACCTGTCAGATACAACTTCCCCCTAATTCTAGTAATGGGCATTGAGTCGGCAAAAGTTTGCGCCTTGCCTACAAAAATCTCTCGTCCGATTATGGCGCACCCAGCCGATAGCCGCCTGCACGGACGAGACTCAGCCCTCAAATACCCTAATGCACTTCGACTCGGCAGAAGCGGTCGCGCCGAAGCAAAGAAATCTTGCCTTAGGAAAAATCTAGACGCGTGGGCATGCGGGTTCTGGACATCCGGGCCGTCACTGACCCGGCGCGGAAAAGATCCTGGCGGGGAAGCCGACGCCGGGCAGCCAAAGCCCGCTATTGGGAGGGCACCGCCGTCCCCAATAGCACAACTAGCCGCTCTCAAGGAGGTAGCTTTAATGGAATGATATAAGGGGACAATGCCGCTCCCCACATGACGGTAAATCTCACCCAGGATTTGTCGCCCTGGACGAAGACAGTTTCATCTGACGAGCTACTTGCTTGCGGGTTGCGATGCCAGCCGATAAGCGTCTCCGGCTTGACGATCACCAAGGCGCTCTTCCAGTCGAACAGGTGAGACCATAGCACGAGTGAGAGACGCGCGGAGTTCGTTAATCTTCGTGGCTGCGTCTCTCGTTCTTCATAGAAGGCCAGCTGTTTTCGAAGAAGCAGGACTTCCGCGCTGAGGGCGGAATGCGAACGGACGGTCAGACACAGGAAACGAAGTCCATTGCCCATCAAATCGAAAACGAAGCCAAAGAATGAAGTGAATGAGCGTACTGCGTTGTGGAAGAAGCCTGAGAAGCCTGACATGGGGCGTCAGGATGGCACAGAGACAGCCGAATGGAGAAGGCTTTCTGTGGCTTTTCTGGTCTTACGGGGTAGAGAAGCTCAAAAGATAAGTGCCAACCTCTCTGTCAGATGAGAGCACGGATGGAATTATTGCGTACCACAAGGTAAGACTCAGCTTGCAGGTTTGCTGCTGCGAACTCTCTGGGGCGTTCCATGGGCGGCCCAACGGACAGGTCCTCCTGTACCCTCACAGCCCGTTCGAATTCCCTACCTAAGATCAGTTTACGGCGTCGTGCAATTCCGCGATCCTTTTGGGACCAATGCGGGGGCGGGCGGGGCATTGGGGGCTTGCAGTATGTCTTGAATGCTCCAGTACACAAGGAGTGAAGTACGATGCGTTTCCATTCGCTTCGCACTGCGGTCTTGTTCGGTTTGGTCGCGCTTGCGCTGATGGCCAACGGGAAAAAGCCCATTGTCGCGGCCCAACTGGCGCCGCCAGCATCCCCGAAGGTCGCTTTGAGCGCCTCGCCGACTTCCGCTCAAGCGGGCCAACAGGTCACGCTGACGTGGTCGTCGACGAACGCCACATCCGTCACTTTGGAGCCCTCGATGGGCGGCGTCGCCGCGAAGGGTTCTACGACAGTGAGGCCTTCTCAATCGACCACTTATACCGTCACCGCCACGGGTCCGGGCGGCTCGGCCCGTGCCAGCGCCCAAGTCATTATCACACCCGCGCCCCCTCCGGCTGCGGTCCGGAAGCCTTCCCGGGAAGAGATCCCGTCCGACGAACAGCAGATGAGGGGCCTCGATGAACAGATCCAGGAGATGAAGTCAGACGCCCTCCGCATGTCGGCGGAGCTGAGCCAGCTGGAGGAGAAACTGCTGTACCCGTCTGGGACGCAGGTCGCGATCTTCGTCGCGCTGGCCAAGGGCGACAGGATGCGCCTCGACGCCGTGCGGCTCCAGATTGATGGCGAACTCGTTGCGCACTACATCTACAGCGCCAAAGAGCTCGAGGCCCTGCGCAAGGGTGGCGTGCAACGGATCTACGTCGGCAACGTGGCGAGCGGCGATCACAAGCTGGACGTGCTTGTTGACGGCAAGCTTGAGGGCGGCGCGGACTTCAGCCGCACCGGACAGTTTACTTTCCGCAAAGAAGTGAAGCCAAAGCTGGTCGGACTGACTCTGGCCGGACCGGGTTCCGGCAGCACTCCGATCGCGCTTGGGGAATGGTAATCCATGCGAGTGACTCGCCGACTCATCGGACTCGGCCTAGTCCTGGGCCTTGCCGCCCGTCCGGTCACGGGCGGCGACTTGATGGATCTCTATTTCGGCGAGGCGCTCTATCACGCCTACCAAGGACAGTTTTTCGATGCCATCCAGCGGCTCGACACCGAGCTCGCCATGTACCACGGCCTCGACGAGCCCGGACTCGACACGCTTCATTTTCACGTCAACGACGCCGAATTCTCGGTCGGCGACTTCGAGCTCAACTACCGCATGCACCAACGCGCTGGACGCGCCATCAAGGCGGTGCTCGAGGGCACCGTCGATGAAGCGGTACGAAACGAGGCCGCGTTCAGGCTCGCCCGCATCCTCTTCCAGAAGGGTCAACTCGATGATGCGCTGCAGGCGCTAGCGCGGATCAGAGGTACGGTGCCCGACGAAATCAAGGGCGACGTCGAGTTCCTGCGGGCGAACGTCTATATGGCGACAGGCAAACCGAGCGAGGCCGTTGAGGTGCTCGCGCAGCTAAAGAGCAATGAGCGCCTGGCCGGATTTGTTGCCTACAACCTTGCCATCGCGCTGTTGCAGGACGGTCGAAAACAGGAAGCGATCGAGCAACTGGACAAGGCCGGGCAGCTGCCGGTCGGTGATCCTGCCGGTCTCGCGATCCGCGACAAGTCGAACCTGGTGCTGGGTAGCATGTTGTTCGAATCTGGCAATTTTGAGCGGGCCAGGAAGTCACTGGACCGCGTCCATCTGGAGGGACCGTTCTCGAACCAGGCTCTGCTGCGGGCAGGCTGGGCCGAGGTCTCGGCCCAGCAGTATGACCGTGCGCTCGTTCCGTGGAACATCCTGGTGGATCGTGAGCCGACGGATGCCGCGGTTCAGGAAGTCATGATTGCCGTACCGCATGCGTACGCCAGCATGAAACTGTACGGCCGCGCCGCGATCGGTTACGGGCGAGCGCTCGAGTTGTTCACCAACCAGATCAAGAGAGTCGACGCATCGATCAGCAGCATCAAGGAAGGACGGTTTCTCAATGCGCTGATCCGCGAGGAGAGCCGGGAGGACGAAACCTGGGTCATCACCCTGCGCAACCTGCCCGATGCGCCGGAAACATACTACCTGATGGACTTGATAGCGTCTCACGACTTCCAGACCGCGTTGCAGAACTACCTCGACCTCGAGGAGCTCCGGTCGAAGCTCGGTGCCTGGAAGATGGGCCTCGATGCTTTCGAAGATGTCATCCGACTCCGCGGTCAAAACTACGAGCCGCTGCTGCCGGAGATCGATGCGCAGTTCCAGGAGCTGGATGCGCGGATGCGCCTGCGCCTCGAGCAGCGCAAGCACCTCACCGAGCGCTTGCATGTGATGCTGACCGCGCGGCGGCCGGAGTATCTGGCGACGGCGGAGGAGCGGATTGCCCTGAGGCGCATCGCTCTCATCGAGAAGCAGCTCGGCGACTCTGAAAAGCCCGAATCGCTCGCGCTTCGGCAACGCGCGGCTCGCCTGCGCGGGGCGCTCACGTGGCGGCTGGAAACTGAGTACGAAGACCGACTGACCGCAGCATACGTACACCTGAACGAATTGAATGCACCTATCGACGCCCTCACTCGGCAGTATGACGCCTTTGTTAGGACGAGGCAGGCAGCGACGCACAGCTATGTCGGGTACGACGACCAGATTGCACAGCTCCGAGAGCGTGTCGGGGACGCACTCCAGCGTGTCGACAGCTTGATGACCCGTCAGGGAGAGATGATCGAGAAGGTTGCCATCAACCAGCTCGAGGCCCGCCGCGAACGACTGGTGGCCCAGCAGAATCAGGCTCGCTACGGGGTCGCCGATAGCTACGATCGAGCCGCGCGCCAACCCGGAGGACAGGAACGCTGATGAATGGCCTGACCATTCCGACGGTGCTCGCGCTGGCTTTCATGGTCGGCTGCGCCGCGCGTCCCAACAAGCTGGGGGAGACGGCGGGGACGCTGGCGGAGCTGCGGAACGTGCGTCCGGACGTGCAGGACGTGAAGATCGAACAAGGCCTCGATCAGGCCATGCTCCAGTACCGGCGCTTCCTCGAGGATGCACCGGTGAATGCGATGACTCCGGAGGCGATGCGGCGTCTCGCGGACCTGCAACTCGAGAAGCAGTTCGGGATACGCACGCGCAACGTCAAGCCACGGGAAATGCCCGCCCCTCAACCCGCCCGGGTACTCGCGGGCGCACCGGGCGGCACGCCCAATCCATCCGCCGCCTTGCGGGAGTCCGATCAGGATTTCGAGCGGCGCACGACAGCGGAGGCCGGAATCGTGGCGGGCAGTAACGCCGACGCCTCGCCGGCGGACGCGGTGCGTGCTGGCGCAGATCCCGACGGTCCACTCCAGGCGATCGCTCTCTATGACCGGCTGCTGAACGAGTATCCGGATTATGAGCAAAGAGACAAGGTCCTCTATCAGGAAGCACGGGCGTACGACGAGCTCGGCCGCACCGAAGAGGCCATCGCGACCATGGAGCGCCTGCTCCGCACGAATCCGCATTCCGAGCACTTCGACGAAGTGCAGTTCCGGCGAGGCGAGTACTTCTTCACGCGCAGAAGCTTCCATGACGCCGAGACCGCCTATGCAGGGATCATCAGCCTGGGCACCGCCTCCTCGTACTACGAGCTCGCTCTCTACAAGCTCGGGTGGACGCTCTACAAACAGGAGTTCTACGAAGAGGCTCTGCAAAAGTACGTCGCCTTGCTCGACTACAAGGTGTCGATCGGTTACGACTTCGATCGGACGCATGATGAGGACGACGATCGCCGCGTCGCTGATACCTTTCGAGTTATCAGTCTAAGCTTCAGCAACCTCGGCGGGCCGGAGACCATTCAGGAAGACTTCTCCAAGTTCGGGAATCGCTCCTATGAGGACCGCATTTACAGCAATCTTGGCGAGCATTACCTCAGCAAGCTGCGCTACGACGACGCGGCGAAGACGTACAAGGCTTTCATTGCGCTTTATCCCTTCCACCGCGCCGCGCCGCGGTTCAGCATGCGTGTGATAGAGACCTTCACTCAGGGCGGGTTCCCCAAGCTCGTGCTGGAGTCGAAGCGGGAGTTCGCTTCCAAGTACGGCCTGAAGTCCGAATACTGGCGACATTTCAAACCGGAACAGTCGCCGGAAGTGCTGGCGTACCTGAAGACGAACCTGAAGGACCTCGCGACGCATTATCACGCGCAGTATCAGGACGCGAACGAAGC
>Ga0209802_1003119_pt1 | contig 11220 bp, 14 predicted proteins | sample GraSoiAngelo_129_FD_185886 | JGI IMG/M metagenome (GOLD analysis project Ga0209802, IMG submission 185886) | Grasslands soil microbial communities from the Angelo Coastal Reserve, California, USA - 14_0927_12_40cm (SPAdes) (version 2) | ecosystem: Environmental > Terrestrial > Soil > Grasslands ... | reverse complement strand
GTCCCGACATCTCCGTCGAAGCCGCCGCGCACGTCCTCCGCTACGGCCGCCATTTCGACGAAGCCGGCATGCCGGCGATATTCGGCGCCGCGGCCGAAGACGTCGCCGACCTGGCGATCGAAGCCCGCTCGCGAGACCCAGAGGTCACAAGACGGCTCGCGATGCTGCTCGTCCGCAATCTGCTCGAGCTCATTCCCAACGCCAGGCCAATCGGGCTGAACGGGCTCTTCAAGGCGGTCGCGAAGCTCACCTTCTGGGCGATGGCGTCCGACTCGAAGGACATCGCCCACGTCCTCGTCGAGGGCATCGCGGCCGCTCCTCCCGATTTCGTAGACGCCGCACTCGACCGCATGGAGGTGATGCAGAACGGCCTGTTCTGGGAGGTCAACGAGCGGGTGGTGGCGTTCGACTGGGTCGAGGAGCCGCTCCGCGCCGAAATCCCGCGCCTGCGCACCGCGCTGCGCCGCGCCAAGGCTTCGGGACGCGGGCCGGCCATCGAGCTGGAAGACCCGCATCCGACCGGACCGCTGGACCTGGTGCAGCCGGAGCCGGCCTCATCACCTCAATCCAACGGCGCTGCCAGGGAAGTCGAGTCGACTAAGCCGGCCGGTTGATCATGGCTGTCGAGGCCGTGTCGAAATAATCGAGCAGCTCTTTGCGAACACCCGGGGGCAGATCGAGAGACTCCACCGCCGCGGTCATGTGTCGCAGCCAGGCATCGCGCTCGGCCTGTCCGATGGCAAAAGGCTGATGTCGTAACCGCAGTCGGGGATGACCGCGGGTGGCACTGTAAGTGTCAGGCCCGCCCCAGTACTGGATGAGAAACAGCGTCAGTCGCTCCGTCGCGCTGGAGAGATCGTCGTCTGGATAGATAGGACGAAGGATCGGGTCCGTGGCGACGCGCGCGTAGAAGCGCTCGACGAGGGTCCTGAACGTCGCGCCGCCGCCCACCGCCTCGAATACGGTCACGTCGATGACGATAGGGGTCCCCGCGAAGTCACGGCGAAGCCTCTGGTTCGTGGGCTGAATAGACTGGAGCCGGCCATGGCAACCACCCGGCAGCTGCGGATCTCATTTCTGGTTGCGCTGCTGATGCTGATTGGCCAGTTCCTGCTCGGCATGGCGGTCAACCTGTTCGTCAAGATCCCCACCAACCATCCCGGTTCCAACCCACCGGAGTATTTCAGCGGGGTCGCGCAGAGCGTCACCTGGGCCATCCTGAACGGACACATCCTCCTGTCGATCCACGCGGGCTTCGGCCTGGTGCTGGTGATCGCCTCGATCGGCACGCTCATCCAGGCGTTCGGGAATCGGCGCCGCGACATCGTGGTGTCAGCGGTTGTCGGGTTCATCGGCGTGCTCGGAGCCGGATTCAACGGCGGCAGCTTCCTGAACTACCACGAAGATTTCAGCTCGATGCTCATGGCCACCGGATTCGCGATCGCGGTAGTGTCCTACTCGGTCGGGCTGTACATCGCAACCGAAACTACGAACTCAACCAGCACCGCGACCTAAGCGCACCCGGAAGCAGGAGTTGACGGCCGGGTCGAGCATGTCGATCCCGTTGTCCGTTTCGTACTTGGCGTTCTCCAGCGCCAGCACCATCCGGAGCTATGCCTTCGCCTGCGGGCGCGTGCCGTAACCCGGGTATCAGGACGCGTGATGATCGGCGCCCGCGCGGTCACGCGGTCGCCGGCGGCCTTACCCCGGCGCCCTCGAGCAGCTCATCGACCGGCCGCACCATAACCTGGGCTGCCTTCAAACCGGTGGCCACAAGATACTTCTCGACGATCTTCCTGCCCACCGCATAGCCACCCATGTGCGGTACGCCGACCGGCTCCATGCCCAGCCGGCGCGCAACCTCGTCGCCAAGCACGTACGGGCTCCATTCGCGAAATGTGGTCCCGGTTCCGAAGGCGCCGATCACCTTGTCCCAGCTTTCCCGTCACGTCCTCGTACCAGGCCCCCGTCGAGTCCGCCCCACACACCTCCACGGTGAACACCTCTGCGAGTCCTTCATGGATCACCCACTCGGCGAGGTTGAACGGACCATCGACGTTGGGAGTGCGGATGTTGTGCGCGAGCTCGTGCACGGCACAGGCGCCGATCCGGCTCTCGTTGTAGTCGGTCGGCCAGGCGACCAGCCAAATGGTGCCCGGCGTCGAGCCCATGCCATAGTAGCCGAGCGTTCGATCCAGGAACACCGGGTCGTCCGGATGTCCGAGAGTGAGCGTCACCTCGATGCGATCGGGATGATGAATGCCGGGCAGCGCCATGTTCTGGTACTCCCAGGCGCGTAGCAGCTCACGCTCGATCTGGCCCCAAGCGTCCGCTTTGATGAGCCGCTCCACCGCGGCCGGATATCGAGGATCGTCGACCTCGACCCGGAAGCCGTCGCCCTTCTCGTGGATCTGCCGCAGCAGCTCCATGCCGGCGGTGTCGAACGACGAGATGCCGCGAATGGCGGCGAGCGCGTCTAGGCGGGCCTGAAGCGGCAGCGTGAACAGCCGCTGAAGGGCAGGGCCGTCGTCGTGGACGGCGAACTCGATCTGATCGTCGGTGCTCAGAGCCATGGCATTTACAAAAGCTTGAAGCCGATGTCGGGGCTCACGTGTATCTAGTGGGCAATTGTGAGCCTGGACATGTCGCGGGTTGCCGCCTTGAACGACCGGCGCCTGGCGCTCCTGATCCGGGGCTGGGCGCCGTTCGTTTTGGTGCTCGTCGCCTACGAGCTCATGCGAGACGCTGCCTCGGCGCTGGGGATGCCGCCCCACGACCTGGCCCGGCTGGACCGCACCATATTCGACGGCTACGAGCCTATGTGCTGGCGCCGACGACCCCGCCGTGGCTCGCCCAGCCTCATCGGTCAGGCATCTCATCGAAGACACGATCCAGCGCAGCGGCGTGCCCTCGAGGCTGATCTGGCTCTACTCACACCGCGACTACAACCTGTACGCGGCGTTCCCGTCGCTTCACGCCGGGTTCCCGGTCGTGGCGGCCGTCGCGGCCTGGCGACAAAGCCGCCGGGTCGGAGTGTTGTTGTGGGTGTGGGCGATCATCGTCTGGGTCGTGGTCGTGTATCTGGGTGAGCACTACGTCGGGGACGTGATCGGCGGGATCGCCTACGCCACCATCGCGGTCGCAATCGTACGGGCGCTCGATTCGCGATCGCTGCGCCGGAATCATTTGGCAATGGCCGGAGCCCCCACGGGAACGACCTCCGAGTAGGTCTCCATCTCTTTCTCGGTGGGGAGAAACCAGGCGATGACGATCGTTGCGACGACCAGGATGACGTGCGTCATCAACGACTTTTGGAGCCCGATCGAGTCGGCGATGGCGCCATTGATGGGGATGCCGATAGCGCCGGTCACGAAACCGAGGCCCATCACGAGACCGGAGGCGAGCCCGGCGCGGGACGCCATCAGCTGCTGCGCCATCAAAAGCATCAGCGGCGCGGTTGATGCGGCGAGGACCCCGATGAGGATCGCACTACCGAATGCCCAGGGTCCCGGAAACATCGTGTAGAGGAGGATTGCGGGAACGCTCAACACGAGCGTCACGAGGATCACGGTGCGGCGCCCATAGCGGTCGGCCAGCGAGCCGCAGCCAACGGTGCCGACCGCGCTCGCGAGGACCAGCGTTGTCGCGAGCGGCCCGTAGAACTCGGGGCCGTAACCGAGCTGCCGGTACCAGGTGGGCGTGAAGGACTGGAAGGCATTCACCGTCCAGGCCCGCGACATCATCACGCCGATCACCATCGACAGCGCGAACAGGGGCACCGCCCGCGGCGATGCAATCGCAGCCTTCGCAGCCGCCGCCGCCCGCTCGGCGCCGGCGCGCATCCGCCTCAGCATGACGAGCAGACCTGTGCCGTGGAGACCGCCGAAGAGTGCGAGCACTCCGATGCCGATGAGCGGACCGAGGGCCACTCCGACCGTTCCTGCCGTGACGTAGATCGACATTCCGAAGCTCCGGCGCCATGCGGGCAGCAGGGCGCGCACGTCCAGGGCACCGAACGGATGGAAGGCTCCCGAGCCCAGGCCCGACGCACACGCGAGGACCAGCAGCATCGGGAAACTCGACACAAATCCGATCAGCGCAAACGTGAGCGCTGTCCACGCGAGGGCGACGCCGGTGAAGCGCGTCCCGTAGCGATCAGCGATCACACCGAAGAGGGGCTGCGAGATCGCCGCAAATCCGCCGTAGGCGAGGCTCACGAGACCCACCGTGGCGAGCGTGAGATGGAACCGGCCGATCAGCAGCGGGTAGAGCACCGGAATGACGCCGACGTAGCTGTCAACCGTCAGATGCCCGAGCATCAGCGTGACCAGCTTGCCGTTACGCAGAAATTCCCTCATCAGACGTGTCCGGGACCGGAGGTCCGACGCGTATCGGCGGCACCGGCGGACGGAGCCAAGGAGAGGGTCGCGCGACGAGGAGCGCATCTGTAGATGCGTGACGAGGAAGCGCCGGGCCCCTTGACGCCGGCTTCAGCGCCTCTCTTGGGGTCCCCGCGGAATCGCCAGATTCCGTGGGGTGAGACAGCGCCCGGCCGCCTGGGCCGTCGAAGATGCGAGGAACTTCCGGTTCTGGACACGCAGTCTTTATCATGGCCGGGCGTGCGTAAGCTCCTCTACCTGAGCCGCGAAGATGTGGAACGCCTTCTGGACGTCGACGCGATGCTCGAGGCGCTTGCCAAAGCACTGGTAGCGTTCTCAGCAGGGATCACCATCGTCCCGCCGCGGGTCGGCATTCGCGTGCCCGAGCTGGGGATCATGGGCACGATGCCCGGGTACGTGCCCGGAGTCGCGCTGGAGGTGAAGCTGGTCTCGGTTTTTCCGGGCAATCACCACCACGGTCTGCCGTCGCACCAAGGACTCATCGCCCTGTTCGACGAAGACAACGGCGCCCCGCTCGCCATCATGGACGGCACCTATGTCACGGCGATCCGCACGGGCGGGACGGCGGCGGTGGCGGCCCGCGCCCTCGCACGCAAGGACGCGGCGGTGCTTGCAATCCTCGGCGCGGGCGTGCAGGGGGAGTCGCACCTCGCGACGTTTCCTCGCGTCCGCGATTTCAGAGAGATCCGCGTGGCATCGAGGGACGGCAAGAAGGCAGCGCGCCTGGCCTCGCGCCACCCGAATGCTCGGGTGGTGGCGTCGTTCGAGGAGGCCGTGCGCGGCGCGGACGTGGTGGCCTGCTGCACCGACGCACATGAGCCCGTCATCAGTTACGACTGGTTGAAGGCTGGCGCGCACGTCAGCTCGGTTGGCGGCACATTCGGGCCGGAGGTCGATGCGACGACGATCAACTCGGCGAAGGTTTTCGTGGAGTGGCGAGGCGCCGCCTCCAATCCGCCACCGGCCGGCGCGTACGAACTCCAGGCCGTCGACCCAGGCAGGCTCGCGGAGGTCGGAGAGGTGCTCGCCGGCACGCGGCCGGGCCGGACCTCAGACGACGAGATCACCCTCTACAAGTCGACCGGGCACGCCGTCGAGGACGCCGCCACCGCGAGGCTCGTCTACGACCGGGCGCTGGCCCAAGGCGCGGGCACAACCCTGCCTTTGTAGCGTCAGATCTCGATCAGGCGGTGAGGGACCGCATTGACGATCATGGTTGCCCCAAGCCTCACGGTCGGCTGCGCCACGCCGTAGGGATGGACGTGGCCGTAGACCTGCAGGCGAGGTCGGAGATTCTTGATCAAGCGGTTGAAGACCGCAAACCCGCGGTGTGCAACATCCTCTTCCCTGCCGCCGAAACCCTCGGCCGGCGCATGGGTGAGCAGGACATCGATGGCCAGACTCCGGCCGCGGCCTCGCGTCAGGCGCGCCACCATCTCGACGCGGAGCGCCCGCCAGCGCATCTGCGACTCCGAGTACTGATTCGGGCCTGGCTTGTACCGCATCGACCCCCCCAGGCCGGCGACGCGAAGACCGGCCGCCTCCACCACTCTGCCGTCGACGTTGACGCACCCCTCCGGCCCCCGCCGCGGCGGCTCAGCACTCAGCGGCGACCAGGTGGAATCGCCAAGCGACAGGTCGGGGTCGTGGTTGCCCGGCACGTATAGCAGCGGCACGTTGAGGCGGCTGACGATGTGCTCCAGATAGTCGAAGGGCAGGTCTCCGCACGACAGCACGATGTGCGGAGCCGATCGAGCTTGTCTCCATACAGGGCCTCGTCCACCTCGTCCGCGATCGCGAGAATCCGCGTTGTCACCGCGTTGCGAACGTTAGGCCAGTACCTCGCGACGCTGCGAAAGATGTTCGATCTCCGCTGCCCGGATGGACTCGAATCCGGCGGCAAGGCCGTTCTTTAGGATGCGGGCAACCTGTTGTGCGGCATGCAGCCTGGGGATGTAGACGAAGTCGGCTCCCTCCTCATAGAAGTGCAGGGCCTGCGGGATGTGCTCGGTGGCAAGCACCACCCTGGCTTTGGGGCAGCTCGCGCGCGCATTGCGCAGCAGCTTCAGGTTGTTGGTGCCGCGCAGCACATCGTCTGTGATGCTGGACACGACGAGCTCCGCGTCCCCGATGCCCGCGTGATGGAGCGTGTCCGCATGGGCGATGTCGCCGTAAACGATGCTGATGCCCCGCCTGCGCAGCTCACGCATGACCGTCGGGTTGAAGTCGATCACGAGGATCTTGTCGAGCATCACCTGCCCCTCGACGGCGCTGCCATCGTCCTCGAGCTCGAACAGGATCGAGCTGGCATCTCGAAAGAAGCCCAGGAACACAATGGTTTCGGACCGCGCCTCCTTCCGCTCTGGGGCGGCGTCGCCCACGTCGAGATCCTTTACACGCAGCAGCTTCAAAACTCGGCTCAGCACGCGCTGCACCCGATGACTTGAATTGATCAGGTAGGTCGAAGCGACCGAGGTGATCGCAAAGGTCATGATCACGATCGTCACCACGTCGGAGTCGATCTGCGGCTTTGGCAGCGTGAGGCCGAGTGACGCGATCACGATCGAGAACTCGCTGACCTGCATCAGGTTGATCGCCGGCAACAGGCTCGCGCGGTGCCCGAGCTTGAACCAGTAGAGGATCGGCACGACTGAGAATCGGCTGACCATCACAAAAGCCGATGCGGCAAGTGCGATGACTACGACCTGCAGGCTCGGAATCGGGATCTGCATGCCGAGCGCGACGAAAAACAGCGTCACGAAGAAGTCGCGGATGCTGACCGCTTTGGCCATGACGTCGAGGTTGTAAGGAAAGGTCGACAGGCTCACGCCCGCGATGAGCGCGCCCATCTCGCGCGAGAGGCCGATGAAGCTCGCCGCCCCGGCGAGGAAGAAGCACCAGGCGAGGGCGCTGACCAGCACCAACTCCGGAGCCTTGGCGACCGCCCGGAACAGGTGCGGAAGGATGTACTTCGAGATCGCGAAGCCGCCCGCCACGAGCAGCAGCCCCCTCCAGAGCGAGAACGCGAGCGGCAGCAGGTTGGGGTTGGTCAGGTTCGGCTGCACGGCCAGCATGCCCACGGCCCAGATGTCCTGGATGACAAGCACTCCCAGGGTTATCCGCCCCGGCAGCGTGTCGAGCTCGAACTTGTCGTTGAGCAGCTTGACGACGACCAGGGTGCTGGAGAGGCTCATGCAGGCAGCGATGTAGATGAGCGCGTAGTGGCCGCCGGTGTTGCGCACGCCGATCGCATAGAAGAAACCGAGGCCGAGGGCGATGCAGATCGGGACCTGCAGCAGGCCGGTCACGACCACCGGCGCCCCCGCAGCTGCGAGCTTCTTCAGGTCGATCTCCAACCCGATGACGAAGAGCAGCAGGATGAGGCCGATCTCCGCGACGGTTGTGATGCTGGCCTGGTTGGTGACGAAGTTGAGACCGTGAGGGCCGATGACGAAACCGGTCACCAGGTAGGCCAGGATCAGCGGCTGCCGCAGCCGCCATCCGACCAGAGCTAGCAAAGCCGCCGCGCCGACGCAGATGCCGATGCTCGAGAGGAGGTCGGTGGACGGTGTCATTTCGGCGGCCCGATGGTAGGGTCGGCCCACCGAGCGTGAAGAGCGGCTGCCTCGGCGGGGTCACCGACGATCAGGAATCGCGGATGGTGCAGGCCGTCGATGAGGCTGCCGGCCAGCTGGTCGAACATCCGCGCGCCGTCGTCCACGCCCACGCCATTGCTCAGCCACCGGCCCATCCCTCTCGAGCGCGTGTTCTGACCGATGCGAGGGCTGTGCGAGCCCGGACAGAACAGCGAAACCGTGACGCCCTTGTCCTTGCCCTGCCGGGCCAGGGCCTGCGTGAAGGTTGCGAGCGCCGCGTAGCCGGTGTCGTATGGAACGGTCATAGGGTCGGCGGGCGCTAGGCCGCCGTACGAAACCGCGTTGACGATGTGGCCGGAGCCGCGCTCTGTCATGTGCGGCAAGAACGCGGTGCTCGTCCTCACCGCGCCGAGGAGGTTGGTGTCGAGCATCCAGGACCAGTCCTTGGTCGAGATCAGCTCGAGCTTTCCCTGAAGAAGAACGCCGGCGGCGTTGACGAGAATGTCCACCCGGCCCATGGCCTTGATCGAGTCCCGCACCAGAGACCGCACCGAGGAGTCGCTGCGCACGTCCGTCGACAGCGCGATCGCCGACTCGCTCGTGCCAAGCTTCAGGATCTCGCTGACGGTCCGGTCCATGCGCGGAGTGTCGAAGTCGGCGACGACGATGATCGCGCCCTGCCTGGCCATCGCCTTGGCGACCGCGCGGCCGAGTCCGCTGCCGCCACCGGTGACCACGGCCACCCTGCTCCAGAGTCCGCCACGGGAGGGCCCGTCCACGGCGGCTACGTCTTCTTGAAGCGCAGGGCAGTCCAGTTGTCGTCGATCTTCACGAAGGCGACCGGCTTGTATCCGGTCTCGCCTGTGAACTCGCCCAGCACGGCACGCTTGGTCCACCACGGAGTGGCGGGAAGGTCGGTCGCTCCTCGCGTGACGGCTCCCATTGGATACGCAACCCACAGCAACCCGCCCGGCTTCAGGGACTTGATCGCCGCCAGTCCAAGAGTGCGAAGCTCGTCGATGTTGTTGACGAACAGCTGCACCACGTCATAGACCGTCGTGTCCTTCAGCGTCGTGTGCAGGTCCGCGGGCGCCGGCGCCAGCAGAGGCGGTGATTCGAGGTGGCGCAATCCGAGCGCTACTGTAGCGGGAAGGGCGGCTGCCACCACCACGGAATGTCGTCGATTTCGATCGCGACCACCCATTTCACCCAGGCGAAGCCGCGCTGGCCCGGAACCACGAGCCGAGCCGGGAAGCCGTGCCCCGGATCGAGCGGGCTGCCGGCCACCCGGGTGGCCACCAGGATGCGGCCGGCATCGCCCATCGCGAAGCGGCGGCTGTAGCCGGTGGCCGATCTCACGTTGATGCTGGAACCGGGCCCGCGCGCTTTGAGGAGGCGGTTCAGCATTGCACCTTCCCAAACCTGCTCGGAGTACCAGCCGCCGGTGCAATCGATCACGCCCAAGATTCGATCCCTGTAGCCCGCCAGCTCGTCGTACGCCAGCGACCGGCCGCCGACAGCGAGGCGCCACATACTGCCGTCGATCTGGGGCACGCCGTCGAACATCCACTGCGTGGCCAGCGGGTATGCCGCCTGGAACGAACCGGTGGACGCGCGCTGCGCCGAGGGCAGCACAATCACGGCGAGCCCAGCGGCGCCGGCGACCAGGCCGCCCCGGAGAAAGTTGCGGCGGCTGAAGTCAGTCGCCCGCAGCCTGAGCGGCCGCGCGACCATGTGCCAGACGAGGAACGGGATCACGCACAGGGCGGCGCCGACGTGAAAATCCATCGCGGTCAGGTAGCCGACGTCGGGATGACCTGCACTGTGCAGCCAACCAAACGCGATCGATATCGCGATGCCGATCGCCAGGACCACCGATGCCCAGCGCATCGCTCGTGCGCGGCGAAGGCCGCGGCGAGCGACCAACGATTTCCACGGCACCAGCAGCACGATGCCGGCGCCGGCGGCCGCGTGCAGCACCAGCACCGCGCGAGCAGGCTGACCCGACAGCTCGAACGCAAGCCAGCCGCTGCCAAAGGCCACGGCCAGAAATAGGAGAAGGGCGACGTTCGTCACGCGACCCGCGGATCCGGCCATCACTCAGCCTTCTGCTCTCATGGCGGGCACGCCGGCGGGCGTGACCTCGAGGTCCGCCCACATGCCGCTTGCCTCATTTCCCCCGACCAGCGACGCGATCCGGAAGCTGCCGGGCCGGGAGGGCGTGAACCCAAAGGTCGCCGATCGTCCCGGGTCGAGCCCACGAACCGGGTCGGGGGTCGACCATCCAGCCTCCATCGGCGCCAGGTCGCTGCGTCCGGCGACGACCGCACACGAATTGGGGACGGTGCCGTGGTTCTCGCACTGGATGGTCGCCTGCCAGCCCACCGGAATGCTGATCACCAGGGTGCCGTTGCGGTAGCCGTTGTAATTGAACTGATAGTCGCCCGCGGGATAGCCCGCGATCAGCGTGATGACGACCGCATGCGTCGCGGGATCCGAGTGGATGTACTTGTTCGGATCGGGCGGCGTGCCGGGACCGGTTCCAGTCAGGGGATCGCAAGCGGCGGTGCACAGCACCACCACGCCGGCGCAGGCAACCACCGCGGTCCGTAGGCCCATGTGAGGTTGCGAATATGATCCCACTGCAATGGGCGACCCCCGTTCCACGGCGCCGCAGCGCGTGCCCAGGCTTGTCCTTTGGTGGGAATCGCTGGAGACATGGCACCAGCTTCTGATGTCGTTTCCGATCCTCTCGGTGCTCATGCTGGTGATCAATATCGGCCCATTCAATCAACCACTGCTGCGCTCGATCTTCTATGGCCTGTTCGAAGGTGGCGTGCTGAGCGGTTTGCTCGCGGTGGCCACGGCGACCGAGCGCGGTCGACGGCGTTAACGATTCCATCCTGAGGAGGGCGGACATGGCGACCACTCTGACCTTGAAGCGGATCGTAGTCGGCGTGGACGGCTCCGACTCAGGCAAGAGCGCGCTCGAATTCGCGGCGCGACTCGCGAAGGCGATGCGCTCAGAGATCGTCGCCGTGCATGCGTTCGACGCGCCCATCGCATTGCCCGACCCATACGCCATACCGTTCTACCTGGACGACAAGTGGCGCGCGGGCCTCAAAAGTGAGTTCGAGAACAAATGGCTCCGGCTGCTCAAGACGGCTGGTGTCAAGTACCGCTCGCTCCTTGTCGATGGTCGCCCCGCCTCGGTGATCCTTGAT
>Ga0209802_1003116_pt1 | contig 11225 bp, 7 predicted proteins | sample GraSoiAngelo_129_FD_185886 | JGI IMG/M metagenome (GOLD analysis project Ga0209802, IMG submission 185886) | Grasslands soil microbial communities from the Angelo Coastal Reserve, California, USA - 14_0927_12_40cm (SPAdes) (version 2) | ecosystem: Environmental > Terrestrial > Soil > Grasslands ... | reverse complement strand
CCTTGGGGTGAACTACAATCCAATTAGCCACCTCACCGACCCAATCGTAGCCTGCCGGACTGCCTGGTACGCGCAAGTGATCCCGTTTGTCGGAATGACCATTGTCGCCTGAGGGGCGAGGCCGGGGAACGGATCGGCTCTTGGCAGCCGACATCCGTGCCCTTCAGAGCGAGGGATAGTGCCATCCGACGGCCCGCCAGGGCGCATCTCGGCGGTTCCCTGTGCTGATAGGGTCTCGTCGCTCTCTGCGACCGAGGCGGCCTTTGTACCGTTCCGCCGGGGCCCTTATGTATCCGTCGTTGGTGCTTGAGCGCCTCTCAGTTTGGGGAGCCCATCCATTCCCGGAATCTCATTCGGGTTCAATAGCGGGATTCACAACAGAATGGGATTGCCAAAGGCTCGCATCGAAGAGCGGGTGCCGGTGGTCGACTCGCAACCCTCGCGAGTGGGGAGAGGTTGGCCGTCAACCTTCCTGAGCGAACGGACCTCCTGGTGCTTGGAATCGCGAACCTCGGAGGTTCGGTTCTTGCCTCTTCATGCTCGTCCGGACATCGCGTCCAGATGCGACTCGTTCCGAGGGTCGAGATGAGGGTCTCTTGCGCATCCCGTTCTCGAGTGCAGTCTCGCGGGGGCGAGGTCTCCACCACTCAACCGGATGCGGTCACACGCTCGTTCCGAGGAAGTCGGCCCGGCGTCGGAGCAAATCCCGCGCGGTTTCATCGTCGGAGTCGCACACCCCATGTCCCAATGCGCACGCCTCGGCCCGTTTCGCGATGATCGAATCGAGTTCTGTACGTGCAGACCGGGCGCCGTGCGAACCCATGAACGATTCGCACCTGCGGTAGTCAGGGTTGGATTCCAACCAGCCGAGGTGCGTCTCCCGCTACGCACACGCAGGCTTGGCTGCTGGCTCGACGTCCAATGCGACGTTGCGACCAACCCCCTCGCCCCGGTCAAGGTTTTGACAGTCCTCCGTGAGTCGACAAGTCTGTCGACGGCGCGGTTGGGAAGGGCTCAAAATCGACAGCACGAAAAAGCGTGGAGAAACGAGAAGATAAGGAATGGAAAGGGGTTGGAGGAAGGCGAGCCTACAGCTCGTCTTCCGTGGAGTTGTCGCCCGACCCTCCGGATCCTTCGCCTTCCTTCGAGTCCATCGGCTTCTTGATGACCCTCTTCTGGACGACCGGAGGCGGTCCGGTCGAGGAGCCCTCCGGCGGCGGAGGTCCGCGGGCAGAGGTCCTTCGGGCCGGCGCACCGGCGACAACGGCTCCGCCGCTGGGCGGGCGCTGGTCCCGCATGAGGGATCCGCACTTGTGGCACACGGTCGCCGTCACGGAGTTGAGGGTGCCGCACGTCGCGCAGGGCTTCGAGCCCATCTTGCGCATCTCCTCTTCCTCCCGCAGCCAGTCTTCGAACGTGAGGAAGGTCGGCTGCCGCCGCCACCAGTCCTGGAACTCGGTCTCCGAGAGCGCGCGGCCGAGCTGCCGGGAGGCTTCCTGCTTGAACTTCTGCACGACCTCGTCGTACTGGAGGCGCATCTTCTGCTGGTAGTCCGCCATCTCGAGCTGGCCGGTCGCGAACTCGACGCCGCACTCGGGACACTGCTTCACGTCGACGGGGATCCAGGCCTGGCAGTTCGAGCACTTCGCCATGTCTTTCTCGAATTCGACGCCGCACTTCGGGCACGTCGTGGCGTCCTCCGGGATGAAGGCGCCGCATTCGCCGCACTCGACCATCTTGCCGAGTCCGAAGACTTTCCAGTAGAGGGTGATGCCAATCCCGGCTGCCACCGCGGCGGCAAGGACGATCAGGAACAGCCACCACGGGATGCCGAGGAACGGCACGGGCGTGTAGATGAACGATATGGTCTTCGATACGGTGACCGCCCGGCTGTCGGGCTGAATCTGGCTCGAGGTGGGCGTCACGACGACCGTGTACGACCCGTCCGGAGCGTTGCTGGGCACGTTGATCGTGCCGATAAACAAGCCATCAGGGGACCCCGACATCGTCGTGTTCGACGCGATCGCGGTTCCGGCTGAGTTTCGCAACTCAATGGTCACCTGGACGCCGGGAATCGGGTTCAACCCGCTCGTCGAGCGGATATATCCCGTGACGCTGAGTTGGGTCCCGGGCTGCACGGAGTCGCCGGAGCTCGGCGTGGAGATCGCAGTGAATCCTTGCGGCGGAGGCTGGACGTTCACCGTGATGTTCGCAAAGTTGTTGCTTTCCTGGGCGACGCCGCCTTCATTGATCGTGCTGTCCGGGTCGACGATGAGTTCCAGGGGCTGGACCCCCACCGTGCTCACGCCGACGACGTTCAACGTCTGATTGACTGATCCGCCCGCGAGGATCGAGAGGCCATTCACCCGGGCGACCTGGGTCGCGCGGTTGTTCACGAACGCCGCGATGTCAACGAGGGTGGCGTTGGTCTGCCCCTGATTGTAGATGATTGCGTAGACAAGGAACGGCTGGTTCTGGACCACGTTCATCGTCCCGACGTAGTCGGACTGCTTGAGCATCAGATCCGGCAGCGTCCGAACCTGGACGTTTAAGGGAACCGTAGCTCCCTTGTTGTTATCGTCCCAATTCGTCGCTGGATACGGATTGAAATCGACCCCGCCCGGTGCGGTCGTGGTGGAGTACGCGAAGGTCAACTGATAGTTCCCGAACGACTGCGCGTTCGGCAGCGTGGCCTGGGTGATTTGGTCCGTCCACAGCGGGATGAGCGCTTGGCCCCTTGCATCGGTCAGGTTCCAGGCGGTGGCGCCACTCGAGGTCTTGGCGAGGTAAGCGAGGGTCCGCGCGCTCGGCGTCGTCGAGGCGGCGTTGTCCGGGTACTGCGCGGTCGTCGCGCCTGGACTCATCTGCGACCAAATCGTCGCGCCCGTCACAGGGAATGCCGTCGAATCGACGGCGGTCGCGTGTAGCCATCGGAAGAGATACACGCTCCCGGTGGCGGCCAACGGCCGGAACGCCGACATCCAGTTCGTCTTCAACGTGGGATTCTGCGAGGGGTCCGTGGTAACGTTGTACAGATAGGCATTCGACGTGGCGTCGACTTGCAACTCGTTGTGGAGACCCACGATGTTGGAATAGTCCGCGCCGATGTAGGTGTCGTAGGCGTAGAGGTTGCTCCCTCCGGTCAGGGTCACATTGCCCTCGACGATGCCCGTCACGCCGCTCCCGGTGCTGGCACTCGCGTTCTCGTAAATCTTCTCAATCCGAGATCCGTAGAGGCTCGCGGTCGTCGAAGACCACGCAATCACCGGGCTGTCATCGTTGTCGTCCTGATAGAGCCCAACACCTGCGAGGTCCGCCGCCGTGAAGCCGGTGATCGTCGAGCGAGTGACGTCAACCGTCGCACCGGTCGCATTGAACCATCCGGGGAACTTCAGCATCGCGCCGTTTGTCATCGCGAAGTGACTGCCGGCCCCGGAGACGGTGAGGGCGAGCTTCACGTACGGGGAAATCGCGTTGGGTTGGGTCGTGACAATTGAATTGTTGAGGACGAGTTCTCCGCCCGCGTTCACATTGAGCGCGTAGCCCTGGTGGGCCTGGTCTTTGGCGAAGCTGAGGCCGCCGTTGACGAGTGTGAGGCTGCCTCCCGAATTGATGTTGATCGTCGCGTCGACCGTGTACAGGATGCCGGTACAGACTTGCGTCGTGGTGATCGTCCACGTCTGCGTGATGACGCCCCCGACCTGGTCGCAGGTGCCGGCGCGAGCAACCGGGGTCAGCGCGACAACGGTCGCGAAAACTCCGCCCAGCGCCAGGGTCAAAACAATCAAGAAACTGAGGGCCTTCCCATTCCGTTCGGCTCGGCTAGACAAGCAAATACCTCCGCGGGTCGTGGCTTCGGAACGCGACCGAAAGACTACGACCGGTGGGCATGCGCGGGCCATCCTGGACCGCTTTATAAATAGGTTACCGCGCGATTATCTATCCCGATACGCAAACGTTCTCACGCAGGAGAATAAATCGAGAAATATGGAGGGAATAATTTTATCGATTCGGAACGATGAAAGTGAACGAAAGCAACCGCAAACGACTCAAACGCGAGACGATCCGGGCCCGTCCACGGTCCATTTTGGACAGTCGTCGTCGATTCAGATCACTTTTTTCTTCAAGACCTTCTTGACGCTGACCGGAGCTTTCTTCGATGCTTTGTCCTCGTCGCCCATCCGGTGACCGCACGCGTAGCACATGATCGCATCGGACGAGATCATCGTGCCGCATGCCGGGCAAGGAATCTCGGACTCGCCTTCCGTCTCGGTCGCCTCTTCCACTGCACTCTCCTCTTGGAGCCGGTGACCGCACGCGTAGCACATGATCGCATCGGACGAGATCATCGTGCCGCATGCCGGGCAGGCGAGTTCCGACTCTGCGCCCGATGACGCCTCAGCTTGCATCATGCTCTTCGCGACGGGCTTTGCCTGCGCGGCAACCGGAGTCGCTTGAACGGACTTGACTGCCGTCGCGGGGACCGGGGTGGGCTGCACCTGCGGGCCGCGCATTCCGGGCGGAGACATCGGCCCGGCAGCGACCGGTTTTGCAGCGGCGGGCATCGGGCCCGGCATGGAGGGAGCAGACGCCGCCCTGGCGCCCTGTTCGGTCGCGAGGAGCTGCTTCTCTCTCTCGAGCAGCCGTTTCGCCTCTTCCGCGATCTTCGCTCGGGCCGCCGCGATGTTCTCTTCGTCTACCGCCAGCTTCTTCTCGCGCTCCACGAGCTCACGGTTGCGGCCGATCTGAGTGTCCAGAGCCGACTTGTGCTCTTCAAGGAGCTTGACGATCTGCTCTTGCCTCACCGCGATCTCGGTCTTCCGATTCGCGATGTCTTTCGCGTGCGTCGCGGTTTCGGCGTCCCGGCGAGTCGTGTCCTCTTCTCGCTTCACGAGCGACTCGAGCCGCCTCGCAAGCTCCTGCTCGCGGGCGACGAGCTGGTTTTCCTTCGCGAGGACCTGTTGTTTCGCCGAATCGAATTCCCGATCCCGCGCATCGAGGGCTTGTTCTTTCTGCTCAAGTTCCTTCTCGCGCGCGCGCATGCCCTTCTCGCGACCGACGAGCGAGTCGCGCTCGTCCGCGAGGGAGGTCCGTTCCTGTTCGAGTACCCGGCGGTCTTCCTCGATCTTGGACGCTTGTCCTTGAAGCGAGGTCTCTCGCTCCTTGAATTTCGCGTCCTGCGACTTCAGGCTCTCGTCGAGCTTCTTCAGCGCGTCTAGCGCCTCCATGATTGATGCTTCGGCCATCTACGGTGCCCTCCGGCAAGGTGGCTGGGTTTCGCCGAGCCCCCAAGGCATCGGCGTATGAGCGGACATCATGAATTCCCTCCGGCTTCGAAAATCGGACCCATCACGGTGATGCCACCTTTCCGAATCTCGATCGCGTGTTTCTCCATAGAATGCTCGACGGAGCGCATCTTCTCAACCTGGAGGTACCGGACGAGTTTTCCCCGGGAGCGATCCAGTCCAAGCATGACGATCCCATCGACGAGGAACCCTTCATTCCCGAGAATCTGGCTGTCGCCATCCGCGCTCCGTTCCATGACCACGAGCGACGTCAGTTCGTTGTCGCGGAGCATCTTGAAGAAATAGAACATTCGTTTTCGCATGTTGGTCGTGTTCTCCATGAGGGAATAGAGTGCTCCAAGGGAGTCGAGTGCAAAGAGTTTGAATTTGTGTCCGTGGACCTTCCGGTAATGTCCGATCATGCGTTCGATGAAAGCGAGGTAGTCCGTTTGGTCTTCCGGTCCCACGACCGCGTCGATTTCCCGAAGGTCCGTGAAGTCGCTGATCTGCATGTTCATCGACAGCTCCACGCCGAGGGACTCCATGTTGCGCAGATGAGACTGGACCGTCTCCTCAAGCGTCGTGTACAGCCCGAACTCGCCTGTGTCTTTCAGGTACCGCGACATCAGCGTGTAGCAAAACGAGGTCTTCATCGACCCGGGCGGCCCCGTTACCAAGATGACTTTCGGCGGTACAACCTCGGAGCGAATCACTTTGTCCAGTCCGTCGATAGCACTGCGAAAGGCCATGGCCACGCCGTTGCGTCATCGCACGGGCCCAAGGCTCACTTAATCGTTTTGCGCTGATTATCCGCGTTATGACTTATCATTCTCTGAACTGAGTCCGGAAAGTCTTTGTACGCAGCTTCAAGATAGAAACGCGTCGACGTATTCGAGGTGTCGGCTTACGCCACCGCAGGAAACGAAAGTCTGTCCCGTCTGTGATTCTCCAATCGACGCGGACGCACGTACGTGTCCTTCGTGCCAGACGGACCTGACCCTGTTCGACGTCGGCGGCTCCCTCGATCCCGGGGAGGTGCCGGTCAGGGACGGCCGCAGCATCGACGAGATCCTGGCGTCGATCATGGAAGGGAAGGAAGACCACAAGGAAATCTTCGAGACGTTGAAGAATGTGGCCCGGGAGACACCCGAATCGGGCGACGTCCTCGCCGAGACGAAGGCGTCGGTCGCAGCCGAGACGGCAAAGGAACTCGGGGAGCAATTCCTCTGCCCCGTCTGCGAGACGTTGGTCGCTGCAGACGCGACGGTCTGTCCGAGCTGCGGGGCCGAGTTCTCGGAGGGCGGAGCGACTGAATACGAGTGCCCCGTATGCAAAGCCTCCGTGCCGGCGGACACGGATCGATGCCCGAGCTGCGGTGTCCGGTTCGCTCCGGACGTCCCCGTCACGGCCGAGGCGCCGACCCGAGGCGGACGGGTTGAGGCTTCGGCCATCGAGACGGCGCGACCGGCCGCGCCTCTGGTGAGCATCGCCACCGAGCGAGTGCCCCTCGCGAAGGCTCCGCGGACGCCGCTCCAGAACCGAATCGATCAGCTCCGCCGGACGCGTCGAGAGGCCGAACGACGAATCCCATCGGGCGACCGGAAGCTGCTGTACCGGGAACTGCCCAGGCTCGTGAACGAGGTGAAGCCGCTTTTGGTGTCGGCGAAGCGGATCGGACTGGAAATCGAGGACGGGAAACGGCTCATCAACGACGCCATCCAGGCGGGGAAAGGCCGAGACATCGAGCGGGCTGTGTCGCTGATCGCCGATGCTCGGCGCAGCTTGGACATCGCGTTTGCCGACTTTATCGGCGGCCGAATCGACACGGTCATCCAAGAACTCCGAGCGGCAAAAGGAGAAGCCGGCGTTCAAGTCGCCACGCCGAAGCTTTCCGAGGCCGTGGGGCGCCTGGAGGCCGGCGACTACGATGTCGCTTGGGATCTGTATCAGGCGGCCCTTGGGACGTTCCACCTCGAAGCGAGGGACTTTCACGAGGCCCGCAAGATCGTTGACGACGGCGATCGGCTGGCCCGAGACGTTCGCGCGATGGGGATGGAACTGCACGACGTGGAACGACTCCTGCGACAGGCGCGCGAATCCCTGGAGCGTCGGGATGTCGGAGGCGCACTCCGCTTCGGCAAGCAGGCCCGGGACCGGATGAAACGGGACGTGCCCGCGTTCGTCCAGGACGAGATGCGGAAAGCTCGGAACGAACTGCTCGATCTGAAGGTACAGGGGAACGATCTCGCCAAGCCGATCGGGATCCTGAAGGACGCGAGCGCGAATGTGAAGCAAGAGGCGTGGGGCGACGCGCTCCGGCAAATCCGAGAATTCCGCAAAGCGATCAAGCGGCTCGGGTGAGTCCGGCTCATGACGACGGGACCCGCCTCACATCCATGTCCCGCTCGAGGACCTTCAGTTCCAGGTCCTTCAAGGTCGCCGGTCCGAGCGAGATGATGAACGCGTAGTGGCTCTCCGAAATCGCGTCGAGGAGCCTCCGCACGAACTTGAGGACGGCGTCGAACGAATTGTTCGAGACGAGGTATTCAATCCCGTCCAAGAGGACGGCTCCGCGGGACTGCTTCGTCATGAAATCCTCGATCTCGTATACGATGCGCTCGAGTGACGGCGCGATCGTCTCCTCCTCGGAGCCTTCTCGGTCCGTGAGCCACAAAACGCGTTCGGCGGGGAGGTCGTGACCCTGCCGCACCCGCTTCGGATTCGTGCGGGTGATGACCAGGCCGCTGCCCCCGCCACCGAGGAACTGTGCGAAGAGGCGGAAAGCCTCCGCGGGACGTTCCTCCTCTATCAGGTAGCTGCGGCCTGGAGTGAGTTCGCTGGACCCGGAAGACGGGGTGCGCTCGCGCTCCACCCTCGGCTCCGTCGTCGGCTCCGGAACGGTCTCCGATCGTCCGTCCGCTCTGGCGCCCGAGAGGACTTCGCGGGCCACCTCCTCGTTGATCGGTCGGCCCATCATCGACGAGAACGCCACGACCCGGTTGAACGCCCCGCCCAGTTCGCGGACGTTGTCCTGGACGAGGTTCGCGATGTACGCCAGGACATCGGAATCGATCGATACCTTCGCATCCCGGGCGCGCCGCTCGAGGATCGCAATCCGCATGGGGAGTTCCGGGGGCTCAAGGCCGGCGACCAGGCCCGACTCGAACCGGGAGACAAGCCGTTCGTCCAGATTTGGGATTGCCTTCGGCGGGCGGTCGCTCGCGAGGACAATCTGCTTCTCCGCATCGTGGAGATCGTTGAAGGTATAGAACAGCTCCTCGTGTAACTCAGGCATCCCGCTGAGGAACTGAATGTCGTCGAGGAGGAAGCAGTCGACCCCCCGGATGCGCTCCCGGTACGGGGCCAAGGAGCCTTGCTCCTTCGCTGCCGCGAGCCCCGACCCGAACGCTTCGCACGTCATGTACAGCACCTTCGCGTCCTTCGAGTGGGACGCGATGTAGTTCCCGATCGCATGGAGGAGATGGGTTTTGCCGAGGCCGGGGCCGGACGTGACCAAGAGGGGGTTGTACGACTTCGCAGGCTGCTTCGCAACCGCGACGGCGGCGCCGTGCGCGAACCGGTTGCTCTCTCCGACGACGAGCGATTCGAACGTGAAGGACTGCACGAGGTTCGTCGCCTCGTCGCGGGCCGGAGGGGCCTCTTCGAGGGCCTTCGCGAATTCCTCCCGAGTTGACAGGGTGGCTCCGGGTCGTAACGCCTGCTGTTGCCTCATCACGAGCTCCAAGACTTGTCTCGTCCGTTCCTGAGAGTCCCGTTCCCGCGCAACCTCGACCTGTCTCCGCGCTTCGATCTGGCGAAGGCTTTCGATCGCGTCTCGGAGGCTTTCCACCTCCGTGTCGATGTCCGGGTGGCCCAACGGATCCCTGAGCCGTTCTCGGAGGCTGGCGGCCCGGGACTCGAACCCGGTGATGTCGAGACCTGCGAGGATCTCCGCGACGGCCTCTGCCTTCTTGATGCCTTCCCGCATCGCGACCACCGACGCGGTGAGGACGGCGGTGTCCGCCTGAAGGTTCGCCTCCACCGAGGCGACATCGTACCCCCTTGTCCTCCATGCGCGGATCTGCTTTTCGATGTCGGCGCGTTCCATGGCCTGAGGGATCTTCGCCTTCTTGACGACCTTCGCGGGGCGCTCGAGGACCGCATCCGCATGCTCGCGAACGAGTCCGTCCATGTCGATGCGCGCGTGCAACTCCAGGACGCACGCCTCATCGTAGGAGTCTTGCCACACCTTTTTCAGAGCGCTCCGCCCGCGGTCTTGCGCTTCGTCGCGCTGGTACAGGCTCGCCTCCGGGTTCCCTCCGCGGAGGAGGACGATTCCTTCGGCCCGCCTCCCCGAGGCGGTGCGCACCGACCGGACGTAGCCCGAGAACGAGTACTTCTTCAGATCGAGGAGGAGCTGTTTGAGCGCATTCGGACCGCCCCGCGTTGTCCGGATGAGTTTTCCCTCTGGCAGGAGGAGGTCCTGGGGCGTAAGGTTCCCTCGGTGGTAGCGGCCCATTCGCCCGGCCCCTCTAAAAAGGTTCCAACCTAGTTTCCCCGTTTGAGAACACAGACTGATTGCGTGCGGTGGCCAGCCTGCGTCCCGATGCAAAAAAACTATTACGGCCCGGGATGTAGCGCCGCCGTCGATGGCCCGAGACTTCTTCACGATGGACGATTTCGACCTTTCGGGCCGGACGGTCTTGCTGCGGGTCGACATCAACTCCCCGATCGATCCCGGGACCGGCGCCCTCCTGAACGACGCGAGGATCCGGGAGCACCTGACGACGATCCGCGAGCTGCGACATTCGAAAGTCGCCCTCCTCGCGCATCAGTCCCGACCGGGAAAAGATGATTTCACGACGCTCGAAGTCCATGCGGAGCGCATCGGCGCTCTCCTGGGACGACCCGTGCGGTACGTGTCGAGCCTGTTCGGTCGACCGGCGATCGAAGCAATCGAGGCGATGCGACCCGGCGACGTGGTCGTCCTGGAGAACACGCGTTTTTTTTCGGAAGAGGAGGCGCTCTCCGATGCGAAGCTCGAGAAGATGGCGAAGACGCACATCGTGCAGCGGCTGGCGCCCCATGCGGAGTATTTCGTGCTCGACGCATTCGCAGCGGCACACCGGGCCCAGCCGAGCCTTGTCGGATTCTGCGAGGTCCTCCCGTCGCTCGCGGGTCGAGTCATGGAGCGCGAGTTGACGATGCTCAGCCGAGCGGTGCAGGATCCGGCTCGGCCGAAGATTGCCCTCCTCGGTGGCGTCAAGGCGGACGACTCCATCTCGGTCGCGCGCCACATGCTCGAACAGGATATCGTCGATACCGTCCTCACCTCCGGCGGCGTGGCGAACCTCTTCCTGGACGCCGCGGGATTCGACCCGGGCACCCCGACGACCGACTTCATGCGTCGGGAGATCAGCGACTACGACGCCCATCGGGCGATGTGCAAGGAGCTCCTCGAGAAATTCCGACGACGGATCCTCTTGCCCTCGGACGTCGTCCTGAACGACCGTGGCGAGCGAGAGGCCATTCCGGTCTCGATGCTGCCCGCTAAGTTGCCGGTCTACGACATCGGATTGGACACGATCGCTCGATACGTCGAACAAATCCGACGCGCGAAAACGATCTTCTTCAACGGGCCGGCGGGCGTCTTTGAGCTGGAACCGTTCTCGGTCGGAACGCGGGAGCTGCTCGCCGCGATCGCTGAGGCGGACGGCTTCTCCATCGTCGGCGGCGGACACACCGTCGCCGCAGTGGAGCAATTCGGCCTCCAGGACCGGATCGACCACGTGAGCACCGGCGGGGGAGCGCTCATCAATTTCCTCGCGGGGAAGGAGCTACCCCTCGTCACCGCGTTGAAGCATTCGTACAAGAAATTCGGGAAGACCGCGAAGTGACTCGGAGCCGCGCTCCTCCTTCGATTCCATAGTCCGATATATA
>Ga0209802_1003113_pt1 | contig 11235 bp, 10 predicted proteins | sample GraSoiAngelo_129_FD_185886 | JGI IMG/M metagenome (GOLD analysis project Ga0209802, IMG submission 185886) | Grasslands soil microbial communities from the Angelo Coastal Reserve, California, USA - 14_0927_12_40cm (SPAdes) (version 2) | ecosystem: Environmental > Terrestrial > Soil > Grasslands ... | reverse complement strand
CCACGGTCGCTCCGAAGAATGCCCTCGTCGCCGCCTGCCCCGCTCTCGGAGCTTCCGGGTCCACCACTTCCGCGGCTTCGATTCGTTTCGTGAGAAAGCGAATCCGCCCATCGATCTGCCGCAGCCGCCGCTTGCCGTACTGATAGTCGGCGTTTTCACTGCGATCGCCGTTGCCGGCAGCCCACGCCACCACCTCCGTCACGGCCGGGCGTTCCCTGGTGAACAGAAACCGGTGCTCATCTTTGAGGCGCTCGAGCCCGCTCCGCGTTATGTAGTTCTTGCCTGGCGTCGCGGGCTCGTCCCTTTGTGGTTTTCTCGTAAACCCTTTTCGCATCTCGTAGTCTTTCCAGCGCGAATCCAGTGGGTGCCCAATGGCGGACAACTCCTGCCGCAGATGCCATAGCTTACACTCAAACAACATGCTCAACCGGGGCTATGCCTATACCACGATCATCAGCAGCAAACATCAGGGACGAACCCTGCTCTCCCACTTGGCAAGCCTTTACCCACACTCAACCCCGCAAGCTTGGCAACAAAATCTGAACAACCGCGAAGTCACCGTCAACGGCATCACCGCCGCCGGAAGCGAATCGCTCATTGTAGGCCAAACTCTTGTCTGGAACCGTCCACCCTGGATCGAACCAGACTCCCCTCAAAACTTCGAAGTCCTGTTTGAAGACCCCTATCTGTTGGCCGTCAACAAACCTAGCGGGCTGCCCACCCTCCCCGGCGGCGGCTTCATGGAAAACACCCTCCTGCGCTTGGTGCAAAAGCAAACCCCCAACGCCAACCCTCTCCACCGGTTGGGCCGAGCCACTTCCGGCATCGTCCTCTTCGCCAAAACACCGCAGGCGGCCTCTAAACTATTGGCAAACTGGAACACATCCAGAATTCAAAAAATCTACCGAGCGCTGGCGCAAGACGTTGCACAGCACGACACCTACGAAATTCTCACACCCATCGGCCTTGTACCGCACCCGCTCATCGGTTCCGTGTGGGCCGCCAACCCAAGTGGCAAACCGTCAAAGTCATTGGCGAAAGTGATCTCGCGCACTACAAGCACCACAACATTTGAGGTAAGGCTAAATTCGGGCCGCCCTCATCAAATCAGAATCCATCTGGCATCCATCGGCCATCCCCTGGTAGGCGATCCTCTGTACGGCTTAACCGGCCAACCTCTTGAAAATCTCCCCGGCCTCCCGGGCGATGGAGGATATTTCCTGCACGCCCAATTTCTGAATTTCCAACACCCCATCACCGGAGAACAAATCAATCTTGAGGCAGCTTTGCCGTCTAGATTCTCATTGCATCAGTAGGTTCACGGCGGGTGGCCCATCTTTGCATTGCACCATTCCCACGGAGAGTGCCCCATCCTTGCGTTTTTTGCAAGGGTGGGCGGCGATGCTGCCGGCGCAACTCTTGTCCGTTCTAAACCGCGCGTTGTGTATGCCGTCGTCGTACCCGCCCTTTTCGCCTACGCGAAGGACGGGGCACCCGCATCTTCTTATTTCGCCTGCGCTAGCTTCGTAACAACTGCGGCAACTTTATCGAGTATCTGGTTCCAGCCCTCTACTTGACCGCTGTTTTTTGCGCTCTCCATACTTTCATTTCCAATGAAGGTGAGTTTCGTCTGGCCGTCTCCAAAATCCTCAAAGGTAATCACATCGTACACATCGTCCATGGCCTCATGTTCAATTCCATATTCTGCAGGCTCAACCTTGTTTCCCTCCGAGTCCGAAAAGTACATGGAGGAAACGATCTTCTCGTGCAGAACAATCTCGTGGTATTCACCCGCATTCCAGCCCTCCTGTCCATCCGGCGCTCTCATGCAGCAGAGAAATTTTCCTCCCACTCGAAAATCAATTTTGCAAACGGGCGCAGTAAAGCCCTTCGGTCCCCACCACTGCATCACGTACTTCGGGTCTGTCCACGCCTTCCAAACCAGTTCGCGTGGGGCATCAAAAACTCTTGTGATCACCATCCGCTCTGTCTCGTTAACCATGTTTTTTGTCATCTCTCACCCCCGTTTTTTTCATTTGATTCACCACCACATCCAGCTTGTCGAAACTCTCTTCCCAGAATCGGCGATAGCTAATCGCCCAATCGCTGACTGTCTTAATCGCCTCTGGCCTAAGCGTGCATACACTCTCTCGTCCACGCTTCGTCTTGATCACCATCCGCGCCCTCACCAGGTAGGCAATATGTTTTGAAATCATCTGCTGCGAAAGTGCAAACGGTTCCGTCAATCCGTGCACAGAGGCAGGCCCATGGGAGAGTCGTTCGATCATTGCCCGCCGGGTTGGATCAGACAAAGCCGCAAACGTTGTACCTAATTTATCCACAACCATATGGTAGTGGATTATCTGTCAATGTCAAGTGTGAATTTTGCGATCCCTGATTTCTGTTCACTGATCCGAGTTGGCTCGCTACGACAATCGCGACGAGTGCGAAATCGCCGAGTCACTCATCGACCCTGATTGGTAATGGGAAGTCGGCTTATGTGAATCGATTCCAGAAACTCCTGGATCACGGGCAATCCGGAAGTAATCGGGATTGACTAGTGTCGCACTTTGCGTGTAAGGGGTAGCCACCTAATCTGGGTGCAATCAGGGTGCAATAACACTTCCCGAGAGTTACTCAGAGCGCCAAGATGGGCGATCGGCGCCGTAGATTTTCAATCAGTTGCGTCTGAAACATCCGCTGTCACGGCAGAGGCCGCGGGTTCGAGTCCCGTCGTCCCCGCCATTCTCTTCAAGCACTTGCAGGGCATTGGCGATTTCGGTCAGGGTCCAATTTGGTCCAGTTAGGCCAGTGCTTCTCCCTTGTTGAGCACCATCCGAACAAGTTTGCTTTGTGCCAGCCTTTTGTTCGGCATACCCGCCTGAGCGTAAAGGTCCAGCGTAATGCGACTGTTCGCATGACGTAGGAGCTCCTGTACCACCTTCACTTCCTCGTTGTTCTGAGTCAGCAAAGTTGTGTACGTGTGACGGAAGGTGTGGAACCCAACCCGCTTTTGGATCTTCGCCGCCTTCACTGCAGGTCGCCCGTATCGTCGCCACAAGGTCTCTGGCCAGAGCGGTTGTTTGCCTTTCATCGTCGGCGAGGCAAACACCCAGTCTGTTTCGCGATTGTAGGGACCAACTAGCCTCAGCTTGAGCAGAGACTCGGCTAAAGCAGCGTCGAGCGGTACATCCTTTGCGGAAGCTTCCGTCTTGGGAGCGCCCTGGACCATCATCACGACTGAACGGCGAACATGGATTACGAGGTTCTCGAAGTCCACATCCTCCCATTGCAAGCCGATCAGTTCTCCACGTCGCAAACCGGTGAAAGCGTCCAGTTCCGCCGCCGTTCGAAGAGGTTCTGGCAGATTCTTGAGCAATGCCATGATCTCGTCGGGCGTCAGGACATCGGGCGTCCTCATACGCTTCGCACTTTGACGTACGCTCTTGATCGGGTTTCGTTCCGTCCACTCCCACCGGATTGCATGAGAAAACAAGGCGCTCATCAGATTCCTGATTTTGGCCCTGCTCCCACGTGCCAACGGCAATGTTTTCAACCACGCTTCTACGTCCACCGCTTTCACCTCGGAAAGACGATATGACCGCCCGCTCGGAAGCACCCACTTTTTCAAGTAAATGTCGTAGGCATACTGCGTGGAGTAGGACTTGTGATGCTCGTCTGAGTTTCCAGTCGCTGGCTTCTGCTTTGAAAAAATATCCGGCAGTTCGTGCTCCTGGTAGTGCTTGACGAGGGTCTCGACGCTCACGTTCTTGAGCAGTTGTTGCGGGGTTTGTCGGTTGATCGTTAGACGGATTGCATCGACCGCAGACTGCGCTGCTGATTCGGTTGGAAATTCCTCGAGAGTCCCGACGACGATGTTCTTTCGACAAACCGAACCGTCTATTTGAACTTCTCTCCATCGGAACTCCCAGACCTTTCCTTTTCTGCGATCCGCCAGTTTCAGGCTACCGTGCTGATGACTCGTGCGCCTCATTAATCCTCCATTGTGTGAGGCGACACGGATGGCTGCCTCAGCTTAGCGCAAGTGGGCTAGCGGGTCGACCGTGAATATCTGTGGAAGAACGGCGGCTTAGCCGGCCTTTCTTGTTCTGAGCCAAATCTCTAGATCAGAGGCGCGGAACCGCCACAGTTTTCCAACCTGAATTCCATGAATCTGGCCGTTGCGCGCCATTCGCTGCAGCGTTTTTGGGTGGATGCGCAGCAATTGCGCTGCTTCCTCGCTGTCTAACAGCTGCTCAAAGATAAATTCGGTCCTAGGCCGGGACTGGCTTGGAGAAGGAGCGAACCTCGAAGGCTGGGATGCGGACATAATGGACTCCTGAGTCAAATCGCCAAAATCGAATTGATTTGGCTGCTTCTAGGGATGTTCTGTAAATCCAGATTCCATTTCCGTCAAACGGGCACGATTTTCGAGGAAAACAGCGTGGTACTTGCCATTTGGCGGTGTACGGTCCTTCCCGAAGAGGGTTCAGCCCCGGTTGACGAACTACGAATGGTGGGGGTAAATAGCGGCATGAGGTGCCCTATGCAGACTGAAGAAACAGCCGCCAATGACCGCAAAAAGTCCGAATCGAACACCGGCCTAGATGCGAGGGTCGAGTTCGTAGTACGTGCTTCATTGCACGAAGACTATGTTGACAAGGACTTTGTTCACTCCATCCTGGGCAGGATCTTCGCAAGAATCGAGGATGACGGCGACGAGAAGGAGGCCGGTTACATAAGGGCGTCATTGGTTCAATTCGGAGAAGCCATGGACCATGGCGTCAGCACCGAGAGGCTTGGAGACGGTATTGATGGGAATATCGCCGAATACTGGGAACGCCTGTTCGATTCGGATAGCGGCTATTGGAAAGAGGAAATACAGGGTGAATATGAAGTTCTAGAATGTGATTTATTGATCATCGATTGCGTTGAGGTCCATCCGAAATTTCGGGGACGCAGAATCGGCCCATCTGTCTTCGATCGGACAATCGACATCTTCGGTGCGAGCTGCGGTTTGGTAGCGTGCAAACCTTGGCCGCTGCAATTCACTCCTGCCTACGCCCGTGATCCTAAGGCATTGAAAAGATTGAAAGCACCCAGCGTTGGACGAGATGGCGTAATCCACAAAATGAGGGCGTACTGGTCCAGGCTTGGGTTCTGGCCGCTCGGCGAGCCGGAATTTACGTGCTCAGTATGGCCCAGAGGGGACAGGGCGGACCGGCCTAAGAAATCCGAGACTTTCGCCGCCTCACCCTCGGGCTTGGCTGGCCGACGAGTCTGTTAGAACGCTGCCCTGTCACCGGCACCCATTCTCTCGTCTCGGGCAAAACAGCCCGGCTCAACCTCGCTATTCGCTAAAGTGCGACAAAAACGTGTCACGCATCAAGACAGGCGCAGACTCTTGAGCGACGCGCGTGCGACTCCGCCACTCATATTCGGCACGATGACCAATTCGAGTAAGGTGACGTTTGAAAGCTCGACTTGATATTCCTCGACCTCGCGTTTTGTCTGAGGAGGGCTGAAGTTCCATTGCTGGCGGACGATTTCCCGAAACGAATTCCCGCCATCGGAAGACCAGCGCAAGACGAACTCTTGCGTCCGCTGGATTTCCTTTTCTTCAAAGACAAGCGATATCTGTTTCAGCTTTTGCGGCTGGTCGAAAATCAGCCGAATCGTTTGGGGTCCCGGTTCTGCGGCGCGCCACCCCCGCATCTCTCCCGAAACGAAGGCAGACTCGACCGGATAGCCTTTCTCCTCCGAGGTGATCTCAACAACGGCCGCCCGTTCGACATCCAGCCAGCGTTCTGCGCGGGATCGAACAGTCTCCGGAGTTGGGATTATGAGGCGTGTCCGCATGCAAAACCCAGTTTACTCCGGTCCGACTTCCGGCGATGTCGATTCTAAAACGCACGGTTTTCTGAGCCGCTCGACCGAATGTCATCTAAATAGTATTTGGCTGGTCTGAGTCACCCGCGGTTGAAAACCGGTTCCGCGCGTACGCGTTACCCTTCTCCACCGGTGCAACGACTCCTTCTCAGCAGACCGTTTGTTAAGATGATTCTCCTGCGCTTGCAGTTGATGCCTGTCACGCAGTAGGCCCCGGTTCGAGTCCCGTCGCTCCGGCGATTACGATCCGAAACTCCGAGACGGGTCGTTGCACAGTACCTCTTCCGGCCCGATCGCCATTCATTTGGAAACCTTCGCGCCTGCCGTTTTTAGTACCTCGATCGGGTGGTTGGGATTCAAGATAATTCGTAGGATAAGCCAGAAAACTGAAATCGTCCTGAAGCACACGCAAGAACCTCTGCGAGAAAACGAGCAACGCGATTGGCAGTCGCCTAGAATACCAACGGGAGGCTATGCGGAGTCTTGGGTCAGCGTCCATTACGGTTGCTGGTGTCCTTTGCGGGAGTCGCGATCGTCACGTTCGTGGCGAACCGCCTCATCCCGGTCAATACGACAACTGTCGGGTTTGCATATCTGCTGCTTGTACTGGTCATTGCGAGTGCGTGGGGGTTTCTTGAAGCTGCGTTGGCCTCAGTCCTTGCGACTCTCCTCTTCAACTTCTTCTTCTTCCCACCGATCGGCAAGTTCACGATCGCAGACCCGCAGAACTGGGTCGCTTTGTTCAGCTTTCTGGCGACCTCGCTCATTGCCAGTCGCCTGTCCGCCATGGCCAAGCGCCGAGCCCTGGAAGCCATCGAGCGGCATCGGGACCTTGAGCATCTGTATGCGTTTAGCCGTGCCATGCTCCTGATTGACAAGGCTGGGCCATTCCCACAACAGCTTCTTGACAGGCTGGCGGAGATCTTCGAACTTCGTGCAGCAGTACTGTTCGAGCGTAATACCGGCGCGTTCTGTCGAACGGGGATCCCCGATATTGGGTTTGAGGACGTGGAAGAACGGCTTCGCGAGGCAGCAGTTCATGGGATGTCGCTTTCGGACCCAAACCGACAACCAATCATAGTGGCCGTGCGTCTCGGCTCGGAGCCGATAGCAAGTCTGGCACTGCAGAGCGGAATGATGCCAGAGTCCGTTCTCCAGGGAATTGCGAATCTGGTCGCCATCGGTTTAGAGCGGGCCCGAGCGCAAGGTCTTGCTGAGCAGATCGAAGCGGCCCGTCAGAGCGAGCAGCTACGAACGACACTTATCGATGCCATGGCGCACGAGTTCAAGACGCCACTCACCTTGATCAAAGCTGCAACGACATCCCTCTTGGCGAGCCCTGACGAGCCAAACGACAGCAGGCAGGAACAACTCGCGATCGCCGACGAAGAGGCCGAGCACTTGAGGAAACTTATTGACGATGCCGTGGAAATGGCCCGCCTGGACACCACGCACATCGATGTTCATCCACAAATTTCCGATGTGCAGGAGACTATTCGCGAGTGTGTCGCTTCGATGGAGAGCGAGATCGACCATCGGATCCTCGAAATCGGGTGCGACAAGCAACCACCCAATATTGCGTTTGACCGACGTCTGATGAAGCTTGCTATCAAGCAAATCATTGATAACGCTCTGAAATACTCTCCGGCTGACAAACCGGTGGCGGTCCGAGTGCTTGCCAGCAATGGCATATTGACGATTGAGATCACCGACCATGGGCCAGGCGTACCCGTGGAAGAGCAAACACGGATCTTTCACAGGTTCTACAGAAGCCCTTCCGTAAAAGATCAGATACCCGGGTCTGGACTCGGTTTGACTATCGCGCGTAGTATCGCGCAGGCCCATAAGGGAGATCTGACGGTAACGAGCCGCCCTGGCGAAACGACGTTTCGAATCACTTTGCCAACTAGTTATGCAGGAGATAAGAAATGACGGCCGGCCGAATTCTCGTGGTTGATGACCAAGCCCAAATCCGGCGCTTCATGAGGACCACACTGGCCGGTGCCGGATACGAGGTCGGCGATGCCAAGACAGGTGAAGAGGCACTCGAGAAACTGCGAGAGTTTCGTCCGGATCTGGTTCTACTCGACGTCAATATGCCCGGCATGGGCGGACTGGCTGTCTGCAGGGAGATCAGAAGCGATGCGAACGTTGCCATCATCATGCTCACGGTTCGGAACTCGGAGGGCGACAAGGTTGCAGCGCTGGACGCCGGTGCGGACGACTTTGTTACCAAACCGTTCAGCACTCCGGAACTGTTGGCCCGTATCCGAGCGGCGCTCAGGAGAGTGCCGTCTCCTCCATCATCTCCGATCAGATTTCGGGTAGGGCAGCTGGCAGTCGACTTTGCGGCGCGGACTGTCTCGAACGGGACCGCGACGGAGCATCTGACTCCGAAGGAACTTGATCTTCTCCGCTATCTGACTCAGCGGGCGAATGAAGCAGTCTCACACCGAGAACTGCTGCAGGCAGTATGGGGTCCTGATTACGGCGATCAGGTCGACTACCTTCGTGTTTTCATCAAGAACCTCCGTAAGAAGATCGAGACCAACCCTGAACAGCCCGAATACATCAAGACAGAACCCTGGGTCGGCTATCGCTTCAATGGATCCATCGAGTCTTCATAAAATCTTTATGGCTGTTCTATTACTTCTTCAGGTCTTTTCGCCTACCGTCGAGTTGGAAATTCCAAGATGGTGGACCGAAAAGAAGCTTCATTCATCCTTGAAGGGCGCCCAACCCCGGCAACCGGACGGCAAGGACCGCCGGATGGCTGCGAAGGCGCCGGTAGGTTCGAGCTTGCGGTTGTCTTTACGTCGTTCGATGCAACTATTGCTGCGCTCAAGATGGCAGGCGCCCTTGCGAGTGGCCTGAGCGCACACATAACCCTGGTGGTTGCTCAAGCTGTTCCTTACCCTCTTCCATTGGAGGACCCGCCGGTGCTGCGGGACTTCATTCGGCCACGACTTGGTCAGATCGCAAGCGACAGTCCAGTGGAAACGACGATACGTCACTATTTGTGTCGTGATCGACTGGTGACGTTGACCGCAATATTGAAGCAGGGTTCAATCGTCGTCATCGGCGGTCGGAAGAAATGGTGGCCAACGAGAGAAAAGATTCTGGCTTGGCGACTGCGTCGGTTCGGTCATGATGTGATCCTCACGGAAACAACCTAAGCAGGCTGTAAGACTCACGTTGCCTTCAAATTCCTTCTTTGGATTGCCTCTCGCCGCTCCGCACGGGCGCAACGTACGCCTGCTGAGGAGACGGGTCCATGCCGCTGACAAGCTCCTTGCAGGTCTTTACGAGGGTGGTGTCCGTCGGTCTTCGATCTCCCGGAGATGCTCACGCAACCTACGGAGCACTTCTTCCCGCTGGCTGTTGCCGAGCTCTTGCCGAAGTTCGTTGAGCGCGAAGTGGACGACGTCGTGGTGATGAATCTCCTGTGGGGCCAGGCCGCTGCTAAGTTCAAGCCAAATGCTGTGCAGGAGATCAATCTCCTTGGGAGTAAGGCGCGGGGTATGAGGCCCAAGATAGAAGATATGCTCTTGGCCACTCGGGAAAAGAATTTCGAGCGCCAACTGTGGTTTGGGATCGGGTAAACGCTCCCACGCCAAGCCTGCGGTGCGCGCTTCTTCAGTGACAGGTTTGGTCGGGGAAGGCCCCAGGACAACGGTGGATGACTGCAGGCTTTGGGCAGCGCGCAGAATGGCGTCCCATTTTTCGCTGGCTGCAGCGACGGCTAGGTGGACGGGCTTCCCCTTCTTTTCCGCGAGCTCTAGGGCGCGGGTGAAAAGCTTCTGCTCTTCGAGGCTGAAAAGCTGTTCCGGCGCCAACTCGTACTCTCCTATTCCATGCAGAAATCGAAGATGGAGCACCACGACGTCCTGTTTATGCGAGTCGGCCCGGTCGAGAACTGCCCCGAGGTTATGAAGTGTGTTGTAGTTCCGGACCATAACCAAGATGTTGCCGGGCCGAACGCCCAGCACATCGGGAGTCAGGTCCTCGCCCGGTTCTAAATTGAATTGATCGAGTTCCGCGTGAGCCGTAGCCCGCTTCTTGGTCATTCGCTCGGAAGCAGTGAAAATGCCGAAAAAGATGATGGTAAAGGCCACTCCTGACAATGTGGCGACTTGCTTCGTGAAGAGATTAATAAGGCACAAAGCAAACAGAGTTACCGTTATCAAGCCCAGACCCAAGGGGACCTCCAAGTTACCCACCTTCAGGTTCAAGGGGACGCGAAATTCCCGCTTGCCAGGTTGCTTGTAACGAAGCACAAGTACGGCAAGGCCCTTCATGGCGAAGCTCCACATCACACCGAACGCATAAGCCTCGCCCAGCACGAAGATGTTTCCTCGGCTGAGGAGAATGGTGAGGAGCTGGAGCCCCACCACCAGATTCAGGATGCGATGAGAAGTGCCGAAACGGTGGTGGGGTTGGCGAAACCAATGGGGGAGAATTCCATCCTCCGAGACTCGGTTCAGGACACCGTTGGAGCCCACGATGGCGGTATTGACGGCCCCGGCCAGCATTAAGACACCGACCACTACGACGAACGCCCGGAAAGCCAGCCGGACCGACAGAGGTCCAACGAGGTACATCGCCAGTCCGCCGATTGGGTTATCAAAGAAATTGTTGCGCACCGAATCGGGGATGATCATCACCGCAAAGAATGCTACTCCCGCCGTGAAGATGAGGCTGTAAGCAAAGATCACGAAGCCCGCTTTTTCCTGAGCCATCGTCTCTTCGCCGCTCATGGCCAGGACGGAATGGCCCAACCCAATCAAAACGCCTATCAGTCCGACGGTATACGGCAGCGAAGTGTGGCGCAGCCAGCCTAGCGCGTCGTTCGAATACACAAGGTTCGACAAATGCGGCCAGGGCGGAAGATGAGCTCCCCGCACCCAGAGCGTACAGACACACCAAATGATCATCATGACCACCATCATCGTGGTCACGTACATGATGCGCAGAGCCTTCTCGCTGGACTCGGGGATACCCTTAATGTTCTGCCACCAGAAGTAGACGGTAACTGCGCCGGCAAAGAGCGCAGCTGTCCAATTCACGTTTAGCATGAAACTGGAGTGAGCATGGCGCAGAAGCTCGTTCAAGAGACCCACCAGGTATAGGCCAGCCGATACGCCGCTAATCGGTCCGGTCAGGATGTAGTCGAACATCAGGGCTGAAACGGAGAACTTTGCCAGGGTTCCGCCCATGGCCTCCTTGACCACGCGATAAACACCGCCACGCACAAACATGCTGCAGCTCTCGATGTAAACGGCTCGCACCGCATAGGAGAGCAACATGATGGCCAGAATGAACCAAGGAGCTGTTTTCCCAACGAAG
>Ga0209802_1003104_pt1 | contig 11250 bp, 13 predicted proteins | sample GraSoiAngelo_129_FD_185886 | JGI IMG/M metagenome (GOLD analysis project Ga0209802, IMG submission 185886) | Grasslands soil microbial communities from the Angelo Coastal Reserve, California, USA - 14_0927_12_40cm (SPAdes) (version 2) | ecosystem: Environmental > Terrestrial > Soil > Grasslands ... | reverse complement strand
TCGTAGGTACCCCAGAGGATCAATAAGACTCCCGCGACGCGACCAAAAAGCAATCCCTGACGCCACAGCTTCTCAACGAGCACGAACACGGCAATGGCAGCAACCCAGAGCAAGTTCATCACGCCCGCGACGAATAGGAGCGTCATCAGTGCCCAACAGCAGCCCACACAGAACAGTCCGTGAAAAAAGCCCATGCGGACCGCTCCCGCAAGCCCTTCTCTCCAATGCTGGCTCAGAAAACTGAGAGGGGATCGGCAGTGGGCGAGACATGCGTTTTTGATGGGCAACCATTGATAGACGCCCACAATAATGAGAATGGCTGCGGTCAACGCGCCCGACCGGGCCGCCATGTCCGGTGAGAGAAGTGCGGCACGACGAAGGGCGATTTGTCCCGCGGCAGCGGCCAGGCTGAATATCGCCCACGCCAGCAAATAGCCGCTGACGAATAATATGCTGTTCAGGCGCGTGTGACGGTCGTCGCGGCGGCGATAGACCCCGAGTATCAATAGAATGAGGGGCGCCGCCGAGGGCAGCATCATGCCAACCATCATCACGGCCCACATCACAAAAAGCGCAACTAGCTCGCGTGGCCAAGATTGCATTTCCGCCATTCCCATGGCGGCATGCATCTCGGCTTCGCCGAGCATGGTCCGCATGCCGGCGCCCGTGGTGACGAGATAGCTCCACGAAAGCGCAAGGATTGCCAGCAGCCCCAGCACCACGATGAGCCGATCCCGGCGAATCATGCGTTCGAGGGCAGAAGTAGCAGCGACACCCGCACTGGGCATAAGGCTATGTTTGGTTGGTCCAGTTCACTTCGGCCGCGGCAGCGTATCTGTTCGGCCACTCCATCCGGAAGCTTCCATGTTCGACGCGCATGGTCTCCGTAGTCGCTATGTTCCCGTCATTCCAAAAGAAGCCGCCCTTCGGATAAACGATATGAACTTCCTTCTCCTTACCCGAGACGGGATCGCGCAGCGGAGTAAACTTCATTTCGACCGCGCCGGGCACGCGCACTTCCGATCTCACGCCATTCAGGCGCATCTCGATGGGTTTTCGAAACGGTCCCTCAAACCGCTCGATGGTTCCGGCCAGCGCCTCCCACGGCATTCCTCCGAGCTTGCCGGACAGAATCGTGGTAAAGGCGTCCACCTGCTCCTGGCTCGCCTTATCGTCCACGAACAGGATAACGTGGCCGTGTCCCTCGTGAATGGCTTTGGGATATTTGAAGGCGACCACGGCGCGCAGGCCATTCAAGGAAACATTTCCGAATCGGCCAGCCTTCACTTCGAAGCCGATGATAGCTTCACATTTACCTTCATTGGGATAACCGCCGAACTGACAATTGCAGCCGTGCTGACAGTTACAGGCTTCGATGCTCTCCGCTTTGACGCGATAAGGCGTTTTTCCGGCTTTCGCTTGCGCGGAGGTCTTTTCCGCTTTCGTTTTCCCCGGCATTTACCACCTCCGACGGAAGAAGATTAGCCGCCGATCATATCCAGCCGCTTAGCCGCCCGTCAATTCGTACGGATTGTTGATCAAAGCGGGATATTGCCGTGTTTTTTCTTCGGGTTTGAGTCGCGCTTGGTTTCGAGCGCGCGCAGGCCGGTGATCAGGTGCCTGCGCGTCTCTCTCGGCTCGATCACGGCGTCGATATAGCCGCGTTCTGCGGCGATATAAGGATTGGCGAAGCGAGCGCGAAACTCCGCGATCTTTTGCTCGCGCAGCCGTTCGCGTTCTGCCTCTGGCGCGTTTTCGATCTCCCGTTTGTAGACGATGTTTACGGCCCCCTCGGGGCCCATGACCGCGATTTCCGCGGTGGGCCAGGCCAAATTCACGTCTGTGCGGATGTGCTTGCTGGCCATGACGCAATAGGCTCCGCCATAGGCCTTTCGCGTGATCACGGTCAGTTTGGGCACAGTGGCCTCGGCAAAAGCGAAGAGCAGTTTGGCGCCGTGCCGGATAATCCCGCCAAATTCCTGCTGCGTGCCGGGAAGGAAGCCGGGCACATCTTCAAAGGTGATCAGCGGAATATTGAAGGCATCGCAGAAGCGCACGAAACGCGCGCCCTTCACCGAGGCATTGATATCCAGCACGCCGGAGAGCACGGCCGGCTGATTCGCCACAACGCCCACGGGCCTGCCGTCGAGGCGCGCAAAACCGATGACCAGATTTTTCGCGAAGTGCTCCTGAACCTCGAAAAAATAGTGGTCGTCCATCACGGCGTGAATGGCCTGCTTGATGTCATAGGGCACGCGGGCGTCGGCGGGAACGAGCTCTTCGAGCGAAACATCCGCCCGTTCGGCGGGATCATTGCAGGTGCGCCGCGGCGGGTCATCCAGATTATTCGACGGCAGAAAACCGAGCAACTCGCGAATCATGGCCAGGCAATCGGCATCGTCGCGCGCTGCAAAATGCGCCACGCCGCTGGTGGCGTTGTGCGTCATGGCGCCGCCTAGTTCGTGCTTGGAGACCTCCTCCTGCGTGACCGTTTTGATCACCTCGGGGCCGGTGACGAACATGTACGAAGTTTCGGCGGTCATGAAGATAAAATCCGTGATGGCCGGGGAATAAACCGCGCCGCCCGCACAAGGGCCAAGAATCGCGCTGATTTGCGGGATTACGCCGCTGGCCAGCGTATTGCGAAGGAAGATATCGGCGTAGCCCGCCAGCGACATCACCCCTTCCTGTATGCGCGCTCCGCCGGAATCGTTCAGCCCAATCACCGGCGCGCCCGCGCGCATGGCCAAATCCATTACCTTGCAAATTTTGGAAGCATTGGCTTCGGACAGGGATCCGCCGAAGACGGTGAAATCTTGCGCAAAAACGTAAACCAGCCGGCCGTCGATTCGGCCGTAGCCGGTGACAAATCCGTCGCCGGGCGGACGCTGCTGCTCCATGCCAAAGTCGACGCAACGGTGCGTCACAAATTTATCCAGTTCCTCGAACGAGCCTTCATCCAATAACAGGGCGATCCGTTCGCGCGCCGCCAGTTTTCCCGCCTTGTGCTCGCGCTCGCGCCTCTCGGCGCCTCCGCCTTCTTCCGCGGCTGTGCTGCGGCGTCGCAATTCCTCGATTTCCTGCGGCGTTTTTTCCGTGGTAGCCATCGTGCGCCTCGCCATAGGATTCTAACCTAGCGGGGTTCGAACGATGTGCAACTTGCTCGTGAACCCCAAGCGTATTCGCCTTTCGCTGGTCCGCCTTGCCATTTGTTGCTTCGAGGCCGACCAGTCAGCCGCAGGCTCTCCAGAAGATTTAGCTTGTAAGCTTACGAGCTTCTGATTTATTATTGGGCCTAGGCGAAAGGAGGTCATACCATGAAACGACAGCGTTTTGGAGAAGCTCTTCGCCAATTTCGCCGGGATGCAGGCAAGACTCTCGGTGATGTCGCCAGATTATTGAGTGTTTCGGCGGTTTATGTTTCTGACGTGGAACGGGGCAATCGCAAACCTTTCGCGCGAGAACGCATCGTCCAGATCGCTAGGTTCCTCGAGAGGGACCCGGGCCCACTCCTCGCAGCAGCGGTCCAAGAACGCGGAGTAATCGAATACGACATCACAAATGCCGATCCTTTGGAAGCGAAGGTAGTCGGTGGATTGGTCGCTGGCTTGGCGAGGGGAGGTATCTCAAAAGGCCAGCTGAACAAAATTAACGATATCTTGAAGGGGCGAGACGAATGAGCACGGGCCTGTCCGGTGTGCGTGCCGATCGAAAAGTCAGCTACCGTAGTCTTGAAAGGCTGGCAAGCGGCGTTCGAAAAGCCCTCGACTACCCCTCAGATCGAGCTATCGATCCTCTACAGCTATTCGAAAACCTCGACAAGATCGAAATCACAGCAAACGACGGCAGGCTGATCCCGATGTCCGGCGGCGTGGTCTCTCTGGAGGGGTCGGAGGGCTATACACGCTATGATCGGAAGCGACACCTGCTTGAAATTCTCGCTTCCGAGCTAACGTACCATTGGCTCGAAACGAAACATCCTCGGGCTGCTTATTTCGTCGCGCATGAGCTGGGCCACTGTGTGCTCCACACTGATCAACTTATCCGCTTGGCACAGATGCCTACACACCTGCAAGCGGCGTTTCACCGGGGTCGCGCTGATCATGAAGCCTATGAAGATACGGAATGGCAGGCAAATGCCTTCGCAAGTGCCTTGCTGATGCCTGCAAGAGGAATTGAAGCCCTCGAACAGGAGCATCATTCGATCACGGTTTCGTTGGTCGCAATGCAGTTTTGCGTGTCGTTGGAGGCAGCTGGATACAGGCTCGACCTTTACCAAAAACGGACGAGCCAATTGCTGGTTTAGGACAGGATTTCGTGGATGAGGCCCCAGGGTACGAGCCCTAGGGCCTCAGGTGGCAATCAGCCTGACGGCCATTGCGAGCTTGCAGATTCACCGACCTGAGCTTAGTTCAGCTTGGGTTTTGCTGCAAGCCCCCACACTCCAAAGAGCAGGCGGGAAGCCAACCCCCGTGCGCTGGCAATAAAACCCCTTCTCCGCGGCATCGCCGTCGGACGCTCTCTTTGGAGGAACAGATATGGCTCGAAAGCGAATTACCTGTATCAACAAAGCACCGACGCATCAGGACCCACACACCCACATCACCAACGTCGGCGTCGGTGATGGGAACAGTTGGTCAGAGCGATTGTCCGTTAGTGAAGTAATTCGTCAACTGCAGAGTCCCGCAGGCGACCGCTACTACGTCCATGGGTCTGATGGTTCACAAGCAGACGTTCGGCTTGGGAAGTGTCCATTCTGCGCGTCTGCACACACGTTCATTCGAACGACTCCAGATCATTCGTTGCTGGACAATCTTCTCTATCTGCCAGAGTGCGTGTCCTAGGATGCGCGCCTGGCCAAAATTAGGAGGATAAATGACAATTCGAGAATTTGATGCACATGAGTGGAGGAAGAAGCCGCAAAAAGTCAGCTTCAGGACGAGAGGCGGCGAAAAGGTAAAGTTCGTCGCGAGAAAGGGGCAGCGCGTTCCAGTCCACGTACGATTCAAGACTCACGATCAGAAATCGAGATAAGTCAGTCCGAGGTGCTCTCCTCGAATTCGAGGAGAGCACCTATGGCAAGCGAACTGTGGTGGTGGCTTAACGGCGGGGCGAGCCGTCTTTGCCGAAGATGAGCACACCCAGATGCGTGACAATATAAACGGTCCCAACCAGCCACAGCATCCCCGTCAGCAGTTCCGCTACCGTGGCCAGCGCCCGCATGGCAGGATTGGTCATTCGTGAAATGCTGATGGTGGCGCCCACCAGAACGATGACCGATCCCAAGGTGAGCGTTACCGCCAGGGCGGCCACGATCGCCAGCGCGGCCCATTTCTTCAGGTCCGCTTCTTCCGCCCACTTCCTCACAGATTTTCAGCGCAAGCCGGACCAATCGTCCGCGATGAGGATGGAATTGCTGGGATTGGAGGGATCGTACTTGATGCTGGCGGGAAGTCCGGTAATGATGAGCTCCAGCCCGGCGCGACCCTGCAGGCTGGTAATGTCCTGCGCCGTTTCATAGCTGACGCCGGAAATCGAGTAGCTGTAGCACACCAACTTGCGGCGCCCGTCGGATGCTTTACTGCCCTTGCGTCCTTTGTCCTCTGCGACTTCCACCAAATCGGTGATCTGCCCCTCGACGATACGGCCGATTTGGTTCAGGTAAGCGCGCCTTTGTCGTTCGATCTCATCCGAGTCCGGCGATCGTCCCAACAGCCGAGAGATAAAAGCGCCACCCACCACGGCCAAAGCGGCCGCGCTTAGAGTCCACACATCCGCATGCAATTGCGGGTGGCTCAACGGCCGGCCTTGCGCACCGCAGGCCCGATGATATTGCCGAGCACCGCGCGCGCCTTCTCCCAATCTTTGAGGAAACCCTGAAGCCCTTTATCCGTCAGCGGATGCTGGAACAGTTGCTGGAACACCTTGAAAGGCATGGTGCCAATATGCGCACCCATCTTCGCCGCTTCCACCACGTGCATCGGATGACGCAAGCTGGCCGCGAGCACTTGTGTCCTGAAGTTGTATGCCCGATAGATCTCCAGAATGTCGCGCAAAAGCGTCAGTCCGTTTTCGGAGATGTCGTCCAGCCGGCCGAGAAATGGGCTGACGAAATAAGCGCCCACTTTGGCCACCAGCAGCGCCTGCGACGCCGAGAAGCACAGCGTCACATTCACTCGAATGCCTTCTTTCGAGAGAATGCTCAGAGCGCGGACCCCGTCCGGGATCATGGGGATTTTTACCACGATGTTCGGATGCCAGGTGGCGATCTCCCGCGCTTCCCGCAAAATGTTCTCGGTATCCGTGGAGACCACTTCCGCGTTTACCACCCCGTCTTTCAGGATTTCGCAGATTTCCAGTACATGCTCGCGAAACGGCCGGTTCTCTTTGGCCACCAGCGTTGGGTTCGTTGTGACGCCATCCACCACGCCAAGCGAAACGCCCTGGCGAATTTCGTCCAGGCTCGCCGTATCCAGAAAAATCTTCATAAGCGTGAACCCCCAATTTGCCTTGTTCTGTTTTGATGTCTCAATTTTTGCGCGGTTCCGCACCTTGTGCAACTGCGGGATTGCCCGGCTGTTCCGGCCCGATAACCTTCGCTATCGCAAACTTCCTGAAGGAATTAGTGCGCTCGCTTGCGCGCAGGTAGCGCAGGTTCGTGCCACAGAGTCATCAACAGGTGAACGACCCAGAGCAGCGCCGAGGCGAAGCCCAGGAGAACCGCGCCCAGCATGAAAAAGTGGAAGGTCCCCATGCGTATTCCCAGGCGCGGAAACGGAATCTGCAAGACGGCATACACCAGGGTCAGGACGGACCACGCGGTAAGACCGCAGGCGAGAACGTGTGATGCATGACTTCGGAATCGGCAGACAGGCACAAGCATGAAAACGATGACGAGCGCCCCTGCCGCGAGGTTCCGCAGCATGGCCAGCCGATCCAGGGCCGGAAAGCGATTGGCGATGAGCACCCAGGCGATCGCCACGCCCGACAACGCCGCACCGATAACCAAACCAAGCCTCAGCGCGGTTCGCGAGGCTCGATCGAGGTGCGCAATCTTCTTCGGCCGAGGGGGCATGGGTCCTCGCCTTGAATAGGCTATGGCCCAGGAACTTGGGCCTCTACTGCCGAGCTGAGAGCGCTTTCGTTGCCCGATTGATCGACCGCTCCCGCTCGATAGAAATAACTCTTTCCCGGTACGATGGACATATCACGGAACGTCGGCGCAAGCAAGAGTTCACTATTCAGCCTTTGTCCCGGCCTCTCGGCCAGTTCACTTCGATAGACGTTATACCCCGCCAAATCCGGTTCGGTATTGATGGTCCAAGTCAATTCGATAGATGCGGCGGTTCCGTTGGTAGCCGGCACTGCGACTGCTTCGAGGCCCTGAGGAACCGCCGGCGGGAAAATGTCCTTGGCTGTAAGGACGGCGGGAGCTGAGTCAGCCGATTCCACGGTCTCGGTTCCGAATTGCATCACCTGGCGAACGTCATAGAAATAAGTATGGCCAAACTGAAAGCTCGTGTCGCGATACTCTATCTGCGTCGTTTGCCCGAGCAATTCCGGCGGCGCCAGCAGCTTTGCCTGGGAAGAATTAGAAATCGCCGCTTCCGCCGTTGTTGGATCCACCTCCGCGCGATAAATGCGGAATCCGGCAGCCTTTCCCGCGGAATCTCTTGGGGATTGCTGCGCGGCGCTCCAGTCCAGCACCAGTGCTGCTTCTGTAAGCGTGGCGCGCAGATCCTCAACCCTCGGGGGAGCGGGATAAACTCGCAAGGTGAAGGCATTGGAATCGGCCGATGCTTTGGCCCGAGAGACGCGGGTACGCACTGTATAAATGAAGTCGGTGCCGCTCTCCTTCGCCAATTCGCTCGCATCAAGCCGGTCTGGAAATTCGATGCGGCCGTTCTTCTCGTACTGCTCGATGGTCTCGGAGGGAAGGGTATCGGCAAGCCGCGCCGTGCTTCCAGTCTTCGCCTTGATGTTCGGGGCCTTGACTTTCGGGGCCTTGGCTTTTGGGGCATTCGCCGCGCCCTGGGGCGTATTTCGATAGATTTCAACCGAAGGCATCTCCTCCAGCGGCTGCAGGTCGGTGGAGGTCACTGGCAGCGTGAAAGTCAGGATGACTGTATCGCCCACCTGTCGCGCGCTCAGGTCGCTTACCGGCACTGGAACAACTGCGTGGCGGGGAGTTGGAAGATCGGGCGAGGCACAGCCCAATAGGCAAGCACCGAGGGTCATCACCAGCGCTGATTTATAGGCGGGCATCAACAGAGAGACTCACGCTCTTGCAGACAGCGGCTTTGCTTTTCGGGCCTGCCACTTTACTGCTCCACTGGGCCTTGGCGGCTCGAAAGGGATCATCGGAGCGGATTAGAGAATATAGCGGCTCAAGTCCTGATTCTTGGCGATTTCGGCAAGTTGCTTAGAGACGTAGGGGGCGTCGATCTTGACGTTTTTCTTCTTCAGCTCCGGAGCTTCAAAGGAGATTTCATCGAGCACGCGCTCGAGTATGGTATGCAGGCGGCGCGCGCCGATATTTTCCGTCTGCTCGTTGACCATCACCGCGAAGCGCGCCAGACCCGCGATGGCATCGTCGCTGAAAGTCAGTTTGACCCCCTCGGTTTCCAGCAGCGCCACGTACTGCTTGATCAGCGCATTCTTGGGCTCGGTCAGGATACGCACAAAATCCTCCTCGGTCAGCGCGCTCAGTTCCACGCGAAGCGGGAGGCGGCCCTGCAGTTCGGGTATCAAATCCGAAGGCTTGGTGATGTGAAACGCGCCGGCGGCGATGAACAAGACGTGATCGGTGCGCACCATCCCGTAGCGCGTGTTGACGGTCGTGCCCTCTACGATCGGCAGAATGTCCCGCTGCACGCCTTCCCGGGATACATCCGGTCCGTGACCGCTTTCCCGTCCGGCGATTTTATCGATCTCGTCGATGAAGATGATGCCCATCTGCTCGGCGCGCTCGGTGGCGATGCGCGTCACGTGATCCATGTCGATCAGCTTGTTCTCTTCTTCCTGGATCAGGTAATCGAACGCCTCCGATACCGTCATTTTTCTCTTTTTCTTTTGCTGGCCGAAAAAGCCGGAGAGCATGTCCTTGACGTTGATGTCCATCTCCTCGATGCCTTGATTGGAGACGATCTCAAACGCGGGCATGGAGCGTTCGCGTACTTCGACCTCCACCATGCGCTGGTCGAGCTTGCCTTCGCGAAGCTGCGCGCGCAGCTTGTCGCGCGTGCGATCCGCTTCGCGTCGCGCATTTTCGGCCAATGCGTGGCCGCCGGCATCCGGTGAGGGAGGAGAGGGCGGCAGCAGCAGATCGAGCAGCCGCTCTTCAGCGGCTTGTTCGGCACGTTCCGCAACTTCATCCAGTTTTTCCTCGCGGACCATGTCGATGGCCGTCTCCACCAGGTCGCGGATCATGGATTCCACGTCTCGGCCCACATAGCCGACCTCGGTGTATTTGGAAGCTTCCACCTTCACAAATGGGCACCCGGCCAGCCGCGCCAGGCGGCGCGCAATTTCCGTTTTCCCCACGCCTGTGGGGCCGATCATCAGAATATTTTTAGGAAGAACTTCCTCCGCCAGTTCGGGCGGAAGTTTCTGGCGGCGCACGCGGTTGCGCAGCGCAATGGCCACCGCTCGCTTGGCCGGCGCCTGTCCAACAATGTATTTATCGAGCTCCGCGACGATTTCTCGCGGCGTCAGCTCGTCGAACGATGGCGGCGCTTCCGGCTCTGTTTGCCGCTGTTCCCCGGGCAGATAGATCACCATGTCTTTGTGTCCCGAAGACTTCACAATTCTTCTACGGAGAAACTGTTATTCGTATAGATGCAGATCTCGCTGGCGATGCGCATGGACTCTTGCGCGACCTCCTTGGCGCCCAGTTTGCTGTGCTTGGCCAGGGCCCGCGCCGCCGCCAGTGCGAATGGCCCGCCCGAGCCGATGGCGCAGATTCCGTCATCGGGCTCGATGACGTCCCCATCCCCAGACAGTACAAACGTGCTCTTGGCATCGGCCACCACCAGCAAGGCTTCGAGATGACGAAGAGCGCGGTCCTTGCGCCATTCTTTGGCCAGCTCCACCGCCGATTTCGCCAGGTTGCCGTGATGCTCCTGCAACTTGCCCTCGAACCGTTCGAAAAGCGATAAAGCGTCCGCCGTCGAGCCCGCAAATCCCGCCAGCACTTTATCGTTGAACAGGCGCCGAATCTTCCGCGCGGTGTGTTTCATTACCTGTTGCCCCATGGTCACCTGGCCATCGCCGGCCATCACCACTTTATTGTCGCGGCGCACGCACAACACTGTGGTGCCATGTATCCGCGCGCGCGGTCCCTCTGTTGACATTCGGGAATTATACCGCGCGCCGGAACAGCGCGCTGACAACCTATTTCTTCTTCCTGTTCTTGCCGTGCTCCTGACTGAAGCGCTGCTCGAGCGAGGCTCGCGTAAAAAAGCCCGCGGGCAAGTCGGCATTATACGAGCAGCGATCCAGAAACATCTGGTAGACCTGCCGCCCGTTCAGGAACCGGGATTCACGAAACGGCGTCTGAATGCCGTCGATAAGGTGATAGGTGGTGTAATACGTGCTGCGTTCGGTCTTCTCTCCGGTTTTCGGATCGCGCTGAGTGAGCACGGTACGGATTGGCAAATGATCGCTGCGGCCAATGGCGATCCGCAACGTGCGTCCCTGGTCGCCAATCTCGACCCAATCGGCCTCTTTCAGGTCCACCACGTCGCCGCCTCCGTAGCGAAAAAACAGCCCAGTCTCATTCATGCGATGGCGCAGCACGTTCCCCATCTGCATCTTGAGCTGCTCCTGATAATCGGCCACATCCGCGGCGGGAATATCGGAGACGCCGCCGCGGTCGAGCGTCCAGCCTTTGTCGCCGGCGTACAGATTGATGATTAGGGCCTTGGGATCGTATTCCACGCGGATTTTGTCGGGCATCTCCCGGTATTCACGAACTTGGATATAACCGCCGATCTCCCCGGAATGCTGGAATTGCGCGAAGCGGCCGGCGCAGTCTGAATTATGCACATTCAAGTAAGCCGCGCCCCCTAGCGCATCAATCGCCTGCTGCAGGATAGCCTTCGCTTTGGCGGCGCTAGCATCCGGCATCAACTGGTCCGCGTTTTGCGCGCGCCCGGAGGCCAGGAAGAGCAAAATGGCGAGCCCTGTGAGAATGGCCGCAATATGAAGTCGCAATTTGCTTGTTTTTATCCGCATAACACCGCACCGCCA
>Ga0209802_1003103_pt1 | contig 11251 bp, 5 predicted proteins | sample GraSoiAngelo_129_FD_185886 | JGI IMG/M metagenome (GOLD analysis project Ga0209802, IMG submission 185886) | Grasslands soil microbial communities from the Angelo Coastal Reserve, California, USA - 14_0927_12_40cm (SPAdes) (version 2) | ecosystem: Environmental > Terrestrial > Soil > Grasslands ... | reverse complement strand
TCCCGCGTTGTTGTGCCCGCGTGCGTAAGACCCGCCGAGGTCGATGTTGGTCGATTCTCCGAGATCGCGGTAGAGCCGCAGATGACCGACGACGCTAACGTCCTGGCGGCGGTTGGCGGAGAAAACCTCATCGGAATCACCCCGATAAACCTGGGCTGTTCCCTGGAAGAACCAGTTCTTGGGCGCCGGCAGAAACCGCGAAAGAGAGATACCCGCATCATCGATGCCGTCTTCGCCCCCAACGAGATTGTTCGTGGCGAGCGGCCGATCGATGAACGGCAGGGCGTGATTATGAATGGTGTTGAGCCTCCCAAATTCAGCGCGCATCTTGCCGACCTTCAGAAGCAGGCCCGCCGGAAGCGATGTGAACGTGATGTAGCCTTCTTCAACGTTCACACCTTGCTCGCCAAACGAGAGAAAGGCATCACCCCGCGCGTAGGGGTCGATGATGGCTTGCATGCCGACCTCGGACTCATGCAGTTCCAGCGAGGGCGAAGGCGAAACGGTGTTGTGTCCCGCGGTGCCAATAAAGTCGCCAATCAAACTTATGTCTGGATTGAGCAGCTTGGCGTTGGAGGTGGCCCCGCCGTAGGTTTGCGTCTGAGCGTACTGAGGAGGAGCCGGGCTAGAAGCAGGCTCTGGCCCAGCCGGAACGGCCGGGCTCGCGCTTGTGGCCGGCAGTGTGCCCGGCTCTAGGCGTGAGGAAGCGAGTAGAACATGGTCCGCCGGACGTGGCCCAGCCGATTTCGCATCGCGGAGCGCACTCAATTCACCGCGGAGCAAAGCCACCTGTTCCGCGAGCGAGCTCACCTGCTCTTCGAGAGCCTTTATGCGGGTTTCTTCCGTAGAAGCAACCGATGTTGCCGCCGAAGTTTCCTTCTTCTCGGAGACCTCAGCGTTCGGGGTTCTTTCCTGCGCGCGAGCACTTACCGGAAAAAGAACAATCAGGGACAGAACTAGGACTCGTTTCACGGCAATACTCCTGTAAGGAAATGGAAATTGCTGGCAGAAGACGAAACGCTTAAGAAATCCTGAAGCCGAGGGATTCTGCTGGGCCAACAGCAAAGCTGGCACGGCCAGAACCGATGGGCTCGCTACGAACGCTGTTCTCAAGTCGTACTCCTCGCTCGTTTCTAAACAAACGGCGTAACCGGCAATTGGGAAAGGGAACCAACCTGGAACGGAACAGCAGGCTAGAGAGCGGGAGACGCGCGCGGAGAGATAGCGCAGGGAAAAACAGACGCGACGGCAAGCACCAGGGAAACGATTTCGAGCCGCTGGGTCGCTCGAATGATCGCAACGGTCGGCGACTGCGTAGCTACAGCTGAACCTGCGACGGAACACACCGGGCAGACATGCGTGGCCGAAGCAGACACAGACAAGTCCGAGCAGAAATGGCACTGCGCCACCAGGAAGATCATCCCAAGGAGCAATGCCGCCAGACGGACACGCCGTGCTTTGCCACTCATGTGCCAGATAAGACGAAGCTTAGGACGGATTGGTTGCAGGGTCAAGCGCCGTGCCCCTCCGCCCTCCGACCCCTCCGAGCAAGTGCCTTGGCAGCTTGGTGTAGCGCCCGGCAAGGAGCATGTGGGGCAAGTGCAATGGGCCGGCACATCTAAGTATGGTCGGGCGCGCATCGGTTAGCAGCCCGGCCGTCATGCGACTTCCGGCAAGGCTGAACGAAGGGAAGAAATATTCAGATCAAATCCAGCCATTCCATTTCCTGTTGACCTGTCATGCAAGTCCGCCCGGAGTCGAGGGCGATCGATTCGACTCTTAACACGACAGCTTTTCAGGGCACTGTCATTTTTGACAGGTGCCCCCAAGTCGCTTTCTTGCTTCACTCCTCGGCACACTTGGCAAGGGGGAGTTTGGCATGGAGGTTCCGTCTTTCTCGTTGCGTTCGAATCTCAAAGACATCGAAGAGCAAGTTAGGCACATGCTGGATCAGGTGCGCCGAGGCGATGCCATGGCCTTTGCCCGCTGGTATTCTGTAGACCCCGAGGCGCGGACACGCCAACCCCGCAAGGCAGACATCCAATACGTCATTGCCCGGGAACATGGGTTTAAGAGTTGGCAAAGCCTAAAAGGCTCCTTGCGGGAGAACGCAGCCACGCAAAGCCATAGTCTTAGGCAGCGTCTCGAGACGGGATCCGGCGTGAGAGAACCTAATTGAATCTAGCCGGGGTTGGCGACGGGAGTCAGGCCTTCTGGAGATTCTGAGGTGGTGTATGAACCCTTTCCTACGAAAACCTTCCTTTTCCCGGAGGCGAACCTCGCGCGTCGATACGGTCGAGGGCGTGTCGGTCTATTGGCGCTGCAATAGTCGAGAGGATGTATCGTCTGTTGGGGACCTCAGTTTTGGAGGTTTGTTTATCAAGACGCGCACGCCACGGTCGGTGGGAGCGCCAGTTGAGATTGATTTTCTTGTAGAGGAGGGGCAGATCAGGGCGGAAGCCGTTGTGCGCCATCTAGAACCGGCCGGTGGGCTGGGGCTGAAATTCACAGCAATGCCCGACGCAGACCGTCCGCGCCTGGCAATGTTGATAACCAGGCTGCGCCATTGCTCTCGATCCGCAGCCGCAACTTAGGCTGAGGCAAGTAGTTCCGCCGACAGTACTGGATATTTTCAAGCCGGGAGACGAAGTGCCTCGTTCTGGAATTTATCAGACCTTAGCCTGGCGCGACTTCCTCATGTGAGCCATGCCAACCAGATTCGCACTACGCGCGACACGTCACCTTCTTTAGCCAAAACGAGGTCGTTGCCTCGGGCATATTTGAGGCTGTCTTAGGCCGCTCTCTCATTTGGTCTGGAGCAAGCCCGCCTGCCAAAAAAACAGGCGATCGCCGATTTTGTTTCCTTATCCCTCTCTGTTTTTGCGGCAATTCCTTAGTGCTTCGAACCTCCGTTAACTTCCCATATCGGCCAAGCCTCTTGCGGCACCGGTCCTTCATTCCTTGTCGGGTTCGGAAAGGAACTTCCTTCGCGAAGGAACAGCGGTAGGAGCTGCCCGAAGAGGCGGATTAATGGCACATTTATGTCTTTCGAGGTAAGAATGCGATGATGTGGCAGGAATGATGACGCCACAGGCTGGGTTCTCAAGATGAAGATTGTCACCTACCTGTTCTTCCTCTTGCTGAGCGCTGCTCCCGCCTTGGCGCAGACCGGAATGCTTAAAGGTGTGGTCACCGACGAATCCGGAGGAGTCGTTGCGGGAGCAAAAGTGGCGTTAACCAGCTCCTCTGGGCAGCTCAGAGAAACCGTTTCGAACAAGGAAGGCTTTTATTCGCTTTCCGATGTACCGTTCGGTGACTACGTGCTCGAGGCTTCTGCGTCGCAGCTCTCTCTTCCCGAGCCAGCCACAGTGAGGTTGAGTTCCGGCGTCCAGATTCTTAATTTGCAGCTCAAAGTCGCTGCGATGCACGAGCAAGTCAGTGTCGGTGATCAGACGGGCGCAGCGGTCACCACCGAATCGGCGGGAAACGCGAGCGCAGTCGTGCTACGAGGGAAGGAACTGGAGGCTTTGGGAGACGACCCCGAAGACCTCGCGGCGGATCTGCAAGCCATGGCGGGACCTTCGGCTGGCCCGAATGGAGGCTCGTTTTACATAGATGGCTTCAGCGGCGGACAGATTCCCTCCAAGAACTCGATTCTTGAGGTGCGCATCAATCAGAATCCGTTCTCACCGGAATATGACGCCCTTGGTTACGGACGAATTGAGATTCTGACAAAGCCGGGCGCGGATAAATTTCACGGAAGCCTTTACAACAATTTCGGCGACAGCTTCTGGAATTCGCGAAACCCCTATGCCGCCGAGAAAGCGCCATTTCGGCTTGACGAATACGGGGGCAGTTTGGAAGGGCCGCTCGGCACCAGAGCATCGTTCTTCGTCGCGGCCGATGCCGCGGCGATCGATAATGGTGCGGTCATCAACGGAACGACGCTTGATCCCAATACGCTTGCCATCATCGATCCGTTTACTCAGGTCTTTACGATTCCACAGCGACGGGTCACCGTCAGCCCGCGAGTCGATTATCAACTGACGCCCAGCGACACACTTTCGCTGCGCTACGTTTTTCAGACCGTAGACATCCAGCACTCGCGCGTCGGTTCGTTCAACCTGGTATCGACCGGCTTCCACAACCAGGGAGAGGGCAACACCCTCCAGATCGCCAATACTAAGGTCTTGAGCTCGCACCTCATCAATCAAACCCGTTTTCAATTCGACCGGCAGACCATCACAAGCGCCTCGGACAATTTAAGCGCGAAGATCGATGTCTTGAACGCGTTTGTCGGCGGCGGAGCACAACTTGGCACCTCCTCGAACGCCCTCACGAGCTTCGAGTTCCAAAACTTCACGACCATTTCTCATCACCTACACACCTGGAATTTCGGTGTGCGCGTCCGCGCGGCAGTATTAGACAACACGTCTCCCATCAACTTTGGCGGGACCTTCGTATTCAGCGGCGGCCTGGCGCCGGAACTGGACGCGAATAATCAACCCGTGCTCGACTCATCCGGCAATCCCGTGCTCGTGAATATTAATTCCATCGAGAGCTACCGCCGAACACTGCTATTCCAGCAAATGGGGGTTTCCGCCTCTCAAATTCGGGCGTTGGGAGGCGGCGCGTCACAATTCTCAATCAATGCAGGAAACCCTGCGATCTCCGTCAACCAGGAAGACGTTGGCGCCTTCCTTGGGGATGAATGGCGACTCAACAGGAATCTGACCATCAATCTCGGCTTGCGGTACGAAGGGCAGACGACGATTAATGACTGGAACGATTTTGCCCCGCGCCTTGGCCTGGCGTGGGCTCCCGGAGGCGGCAAGTCAGGATCGCAGCCAAAGACGGTTATTCGTTCTGGCTTTGGCTGGTTCTATCAACGCTTCGACATCTCTAGCGTCCTCACCTTGGAGAGATACAACGGGATAACCCAGTCGCAGTACGTCGTGACCAATCCGGATTTTTTCCCGACAATACCGGCGGGCTCGTCGCTCGCCTCCGGCGGCTCGCAACGAGCCACCGAAAGGCTTGGTCCCAATCTACGGGCTCCGTACCTCATGCAATCGGCCGTTTCCGTTGAGCGGCAAATTCCCTCGCATACGACGATCGCCGTTACCTACGTGAACTCGCATGGCCCCAATCAGTTCTTAACCAATGACATCAATGCCCCGCTGCCGGGCACCTATAATCCGCAAGTCCCTGGGAGTGGAACGTATCCGCTCGGCACTCCCGCGGCAATCTTCCAGGTCGGTTCCTCGGGACTGTACAACCAAAACGAATTGATCGTTAACGTAAACTCGAGAATCAACCAATCGGTGTCTCTGTTCGGCTCGTATGTTTACAACCACGCACTCAGCAACACCGATTACGCGCCTCCTCCGCGGAATACCGATTTCAATCCCGCCATCAGCTTTGGCGCGATCGGCGTGGGAACTTCGCCAGCAAACCCGTACAGCATGGCAGGAGAATATGGTCCCGCATCCACCGACATCCGCAATCAGGGAACGTTCGGGGGCTCCATCCTAACCCTATGGGGAGTGTCGTTGAATCCCTTGGTGATCGTGGAGTCTGGAGCACCATTCAACATCACGGCTGGTCAGGACTTGTATGGCGACACATTGTTTAACGGTCGTCCTGGAATCGCCGTGAATACGAGCCGAGCGGGCTTAGTACCGACAGAATATGGCCTGCTAGATCCCAACCCTATTGCTGGCGAGAGTATTCTGCCACGGAATTTCGGACGAGGGCCGGGACTCGTTTTGGCAAATTTGCGGGTGACCAAGACGTTTGCATTCGGTGCTGCCGGCGAAACAGCTGCTCCGGCATCGAGCGGGCGGCGTCCGCCAACCGGACCGTTCGGCACGGGAGGGGCGCCCGGGGGTTCCTCAACGGGCCATCGGTATGTCCTGAGTGTCTCTATGGCGATTCGCAACATCGTGAACCGCGACAACCCAGGCCCGATCATCGGGAACGTTACATCACCTCTGTTTGGCCGAGCAAACCAACCGTACGGCGCCGGGTCGCTCGGGGGAACCGGGTTTTCCGAATCCGCTGATAATCGGAGATTGGAGCTGCAGGTCAGATTTAGATTCTGAAAAGCGACGGGACGCGAAGGAAATCAGGATCTGGAGATGGTGGTACCGTCAGGACTAGTGCCGAACAGTTCGATGGCTTCGCGATTTCCTCCCTGCCCAACAAGCTTCCCTCGCGTCAAGCTCGAGCCGCCCGCGCGAGCTTTGCGGCACGCGGTTTCTCTTTCCTAATCCGCCGCGCTGCTGAAAACAGAGGAGAATCTCAAATCCGCTACGGCTTGTTTGGAGGTAGCGGTTGTTTTGCTTTGCTGACCATGCCTCGCACATCCCCGAGCAACGCCTGTGCATCGAAAATCACGCCGTCGCGAATCGTGTATTTCACGCATTGCTCGTGGACCTCCTTGCGGTCCGCGCTGACGCGCGTCACGCCATTCCCATAAAACACCTTCATGTCTTCTAACGGGTTTTCCGTCAGTACCACCAAATCGGCCAAGTATCCCGGCCGTACCAAGCCCAACTCCGGATTCTTCACCACTTTCGCGCCATTTTCTGTTGCCGCATGCAGCGCTTCCAGCGGCGAAAATCCCGCCTCTTCCAGCATCTCCAATTCCCGAATAGTCCCAAACCCCCACAAGCTAAACAAGAATCCCGTGTCCGACCCCACGGCAACGACTCCGCCCTGATTCTTATAATCGTTTACAAATTCCATCCACCGCCGGTACGCTCTCGCCCAGTCCGCCTCTTTGTTTGAAGTCCACTCATAAAAGTAAGAGGCATGATGCGCGGGATTCGGCAGAAACGTGTCCATCACCGCCGGCAGCGTGAACGTCGAATGCCAGGGCAAGTTTGCTGCTCGCGTCACGTCGCGATTCGCCTCATAGATGCTGAACGTCGGCACCATGATGAATCCCGTTTTGCGCATTGTTGCCAGCAGCGATTGGATCACCTCGCCATGCAGCCTCTCCCCATCGGCTTGCAGCCAGGCCCGCCCGGTCTCCAAAAACCGGTCCGGCTCGTTTGCATAGTTGTAGCTCGGCGGCAAGTTCTGGTGATGTTCGATCGTCGAAGCGCCTTCGCTCGCCGCATTCACCGCGTTCATCGGATACACGCCGTCCTGCGCGATGTGCACCGCCACGCCCATGCCATTTTTTCGCGCCTCGTCCGCGATGGCGTGAAACACGTCAGGCCACAATCCGGGCTTGCCGATAATCTTGATTCCGTCCACGCCCAGCGCGTGCCACTCGTCCACAATCTGCCGCGCGCCGTCCGCCTGCGAATTCCGCGGATCATTGTCGCGTCCCCAGAAGGGGTACACGTACATCCGCGGCGCAATGATCTGGTTGGCCGCGATCTTTTTCTTCTCTGCCACCATCCCCTTGGGATCGTTGCGCCCAACATTGAAGGTTCGAATCGTGGTCACCCCATGTCCGAGCAGCAGCTTGTAGATATAATCCGCCGGCACGTCCTTGCTCTCATTGATGTGGATGTGTACGTCAACCAGGCCGGGCATCACATACATGCCCTTGCCTTCAATCACGCGATCCGGCCGCCTCGTCTCCTTCTCCTTCGCACCGGTACCCTCCTCTTCCCGCCGCTCGCGAGCAATCGCGTCCACGCTTACCACGCGCTCGATCCGGTTGCCTTTGATGTAGATGTTCACCGGTCCAAACGCCGGCGCTCCCGATCCATCAATTACCGTCACGTCGCGAATTTCGAGCGACCCGAACGGTCCCGCCTGCTCGGGGGCACTTGCACTTTGTGCACTCGCATTCGTCGCCGCTATCGCCGCCCCGACACCCAACAACACCGCCACCACGGTTTTCATCGTTCTCCTCGACCTCCCCCGGTCACTTCCCGGCCAACAAACCCGCAAGGCTAATTTCATGGCCTGGCGAAGTCCAGCACAGATTCACACTCCTTGGGTCCCTACAATCCTGTCTGGAGCTCGTGGAAACAGCTCACCTACCAGTTATCGCGATTCTCCTTGGTGCCATCGGGACGGGACTCCAAGCCCAGCGAGTTTCGATCGAATCGCAGGTTGTGACTGCCAAAACGCAACAGAACACGGCATTTGTCGTCCTCTGGACAACCTTCAGCGAAGCGAAACTCCTTCGTTGCAAGCAATGATTGCCTGCATTACAATCCTGTCGGCCTGAGTCCTACCCAGCGACCGCCCTCGTTCCAAAATTCTTATAATAGTCGTGCTCGGAGGAGTCGCATCCCATGAGTAAAGCTAGTTCATGTTCAGTATTGCTCGTTTCTTTCGCCGCCCTGCTGGTTGGCTGCAGTGGCGGCATGACTTCGCCCAACCAGCCTGTGAGCCCCAATATGGTGCAGGCTTCATTAACTATTCACGACAATCCACCTACGGGTGTGACCGTACTTTCTTTTGATATCGACGTCACCGGCGCCGAGCTACAGCCCAGCGAAACCGGTACACAGCCGGTTTCCATGCTCAGCGAGCCCGAGGATATTGAGCTGGAGCATTTGCAAACTGAGTCGGCGCTCTTAGCCAGCCGGAGTGTTCCCACCGGAACGTACTCGAGCCTCATGGTCTCCTTTGCCAACCCTCGCATGACCATTCAAAACCAGACTCCTAACACGCTCATGTTGGGTAGCCAAAGCTGCCTGACGCAACAGATCTGTGAGTTCGATCCCAAGCTGAATCAGTCTTCGGTAACCGTGCAGGGATCACCGTTCCCCATTACCCTGACCATGAATTCCCCGGTGGTCCTGAAAATGGATTTCAATGTCGATGCTTCCGTCCAGCCGGGCGATCTTTCCATCACTCCCACGGTTAGCCTCGTCCAGGTCCCGACAACCAATTCCACCGGCCAACAGGACGAGGAAGACGTGGAGGTGGTTGGCACGATTACCTCCCTTGGCCAGACCACCTTCAATGTCCAGAGCGGCATGAACGGCCCTTCCTTCACCATCGCGACCGACAGCAACACGCAATTCGATTTCGGCACTTCTTGCAGCACGGCAAACTTCTCCTGCCTGAAGGTCGGCCAAATCGTCGCGGTAGAAGCCAAAATGCAACCCGATGGCTCGCCGCTTCTCGCTTTCGCAGTGAAACTCTTTCAGCCTCCTAACCAGATCTCCTTTGCAGGGAGCATCACTTCGGTCAGTTCGGGTGGGACTAGCTTCCAGATCGTTCTCTTCGATGAAGAGGCATTCGGCGGCGAGATGGGAAGCTTTTCGATGGGCAGCCCCCTGACCATCAATCTCGCCACGCCAACGGCTTTTTCCGTCGACACTGGCGGCTTCATGCTTCCTTCAGGTCTCAGTTTCATGAGCCCCGCTGACCTCATGGCTGGACAAAAGGTCCGCTTGCATCCGACCGGACTTCCCAGCGGGATGCCTCCGAATGTGACGGTTACCGTCGACCAGGTGCAGCTCGAACCTTCGCCCATAACGGGCACCATCACTGCCATCAACACTGGCAGCAATCCCGAGACCTTCACTCTGGGCAATCTCCCAGCGTTCTTCCAGAACGCGAAGATTATGTCCATCCAAGTCGATGTTCTTTCCGACACCCGGTTCGAGACCGAGGAGGATCACATGGTCTCGGGCCTCAGCTCCTTCAAGATCGGAGACACGGTTTCCGTTCGCGGCCTGCTCTTCAACACCATGGCCACGCCGACGATGGTCGCGGAAAAAGTGGTTAACCGCTCCATGTCTTCTGGCACCGACGACTAGAAAGAATTCATCGAATACTGCATTCCTGCGGCGCTGGCTCTCCCGCCAGCGCCGTTCGTTTTTCTGGCGGCGGCGTTCCTGATGTGGAGTCACACGCTGTAAGAAGCTTGTAAACAGATTGTAAAGAGATTCCGGCTCGGAGATCGTGTAGCGATCTGCGGCGATATCAAGCTTGTACTTTCGGTGCCTTTTCGTGCGAGAATTTGTCTCAACCAGCCTCGGCTCGAGGCCCAGGTGATTCACCAGACCTCATCGCCGATATCGGCGGCTCTCGTCAGGCGCGCCTGTGGGGGGTTGTCCATGCGAGATGACTGGAAGAAGTTCGAGGGCCAGGTTCTCAATGAGAAGTTTCCGCTTCAGAAGTTCTTGGGCGGCACGAGCTATGGTGCGGTCTTCTTAACACAGTCTCCCCCGCCGCAACCAAGAAATATCGCCATTAAATTCATAACTTCTGGTGCGAACGCAGATTCCCAGGCCGCTCTTTTAGACCGCGTTTCAAAGCTCAGTCATCCTAATCTCCTTCGCCAGCTACCTGGCGGCCGCTGCCGGCTCGCGGACATGGATTTGGTTTTCGCCCTGGTGGAATACGCTGAGGAAGACCTGGGACGAGGTCTCCGCGACCATGCGCTAGGCGAAAAAGAAGCTCGCGAAATGCTCCCCCCGCTCCTCGACGCACTCAGCTATATGCACAGCAAGGGCTTTGCCCACTCTCACATCAAACCTTCGAACATCATGACCATCGGCAATCAACTCAAGCTCTCAAGCGACACGGCTCTCTCTCTCGGAGAAACGCGCCGCCCTGCCTACCGCCCTCTTGACGCCTACGACGCGCCCGAGGCGGGCTCCGCACCGGTTGCCCCTTCGAGTGACGTTTGGTCTCTGGGCGTGACGTTGGTCGAAGTCCTTACGCAACAGGCTCCCGTTTCAGCCCCGGAGAGTCAAGCCGATCCGATCGTTCCATCCACGATTCCTCAGCCCTTCCTCGACATCGCGCAGCACTGTTTGCGTCGAGATCCCGGGTTGCGCTGGACCACGCCGCAAATCGCTGATTGTCTCAACCCCACTCCCGTCCAGGTCGCTGTACCTGGAGTGACGGTGAGTGCCGAAAAGGAGAAAGAGGCCGCGACGGAGAACCCCACTCCCGTCCAGGTTGCCGAACCTCGAGTGACTGCGAGCGAGGAAAAGAAAATAGAGCCCCCGAAGGAAATGTGGGTAGACAGCAATTATTGCTGGGTGGTTGTATGTAAGAACCACTGGTTTCACGGGCGCGGCAATTTCTTTAGTGTGCACCGGATTCCACTCGGGGAGACGGACGCAGTATTGCCTCGACCGGGCATCGATAAACCATTTCTGGTCCGCTGCGATGAATGTGGCAAGGAATACACATATACTCCTTCCGATGTATTGAAATATGAAATGGAAGCGCCCGCGCCTTTTGTGGCCCATCCACTGTTTCGCGACTCACTCCAGCCTGACAAAACCGACAAATACGAGTCCACACCGACCAC
>Ga0209802_1003102_pt1 | contig 11254 bp, 12 predicted proteins | sample GraSoiAngelo_129_FD_185886 | JGI IMG/M metagenome (GOLD analysis project Ga0209802, IMG submission 185886) | Grasslands soil microbial communities from the Angelo Coastal Reserve, California, USA - 14_0927_12_40cm (SPAdes) (version 2) | ecosystem: Environmental > Terrestrial > Soil > Grasslands ... | reverse complement strand
CAAGCCCCGAGCCATCACGCGCGACCTCGATTGGGGCGTCCCCGTACCGCTCCCTGGTTGGGAGGACAACCCTCACAAGAAGATCTACGTGTGGTTCGACGCCGTGATCGGCTACCTGTCGGCATCGATCGAATGGGCGGCGCAGCGAGGCGACCCGGACGCATGGAAGGAGTGGTGGCAGAACGACGGAGCCTGGCACTACTACGTGATGGGCAAGGACAACATCACGTTCCACACCGTGCTCTGGCCGGCGATCCTGATGGGCGCCGGCAATATGAAGCTGCCCGACGAGATCGTCGCCAGCGAGTACCTGAACATGGCCGGCAAGAAGGTGTCGACCAGCCGCGGCCAGGTCATCTACGTGCACGATGTGCTCGAGCGCTACGACGCCGACGCGCTCCGCTACTACCTGATGATCGCCGGCCCCGAGAACCAGGACACCGACTTCACGTGGGCAGAGTTCGTGCGCCGCAACAACGACGAGCTCGTCGGCACATGGGGCAACCTCGTCCAGCGCACGCTCGTCCCAGCGCACCGCAACTTCGCCGCGGTGCCGCCGCCGGAAAAGCTGACAGACGCTGACGAGACCCTTATCAAAGACATCGAGGGAGCCCTCGACCGCGTCGCGCTCGAGCTGGGCCAGGCGCGTTTTCAGATCGCCCTCCGCCATGCGATGACAATGGCGGCCAAGGTCAACGTCTATCTCGGCACAGAGCAGCCCTGGCACACGATAAAGACCGACCGCGCACGCGCCGGCACCGTGCTGTACGTCGCCCTTCGTTGCATAGACAACCTCAAGACGATGTTCACGCCATTCCTCCCTTTCTCGTCGCAGCGGCTGCACCAGATGCTCGGCTACGACGACGTGATCGCCCCGCAGCCGGAAGTGCGTGAGCTCTCTGAGGACGGCGATTCGCACCTGGTGCTGACCGGCACCTACGAAATCGCGGACCGCTGGCGGCCGTCGAACCTGGAGCCAGGGCGCACCCTGCCGCCGCCGCAGGCGCTCTTCAAGCGGCTTGACGACGTCGTAGAAGAGGACGCGCCATCTTCGTAGACACGCACCTCCACCTCGAGGAGCTCGGAGATGCGGATGGGGTGGTGGGCGCGGCGGTCGATGCCGGCGTCACGCGCATGATCACGATGGGCGTGGACCTCGAGCACACCGAGCGGGGTCTCGCGCTGGCCCATAAACATCCCGAGGTGTTCGCGGGCGTCGGTCACTACCCGACCGAGACGTCGCCGCCGGACCTCGAGGCGATGCGAATGCTCGCGAGAGACGAGCGCGTGGTCGCGGTCGGCGAGGTCGGCCTCGATTTCCAGGACTCTGCGGGTCCGCCTCGCGACGTACAGATCGAACGTCTTGACTCGTTGTTCACGCTCGCGGTCGAGCTGGGCCTGCCGGTCTCGATCCACAATCGCGAAGCCGCCGCTGAGGTTGCCGCGGCCATCGTCGCCCACCCAGGCTTGCGGGGAGCGATGCACTATTTCGCGCTCGAGTGGAACTGGGCGGAACGCTTTCTCGATCTGGGGTTCTACCTCTCGTTCGCCGGCCTGGTCACACGCCCGAGCAGAAATGCGCTGCGCGAGGTCGTCAAACGGTGCCCGGCTGATCGGCTCCTGCTCGAAACCGACTCGCCATATGGCCAGGCCCACCAACGCATGGGCGTTCCGAACCGCCCCGCATATTTGCTCGACACCGCGACCCTGGTCGCGGAGCTGAGAGGCACGAGCCTCGACGAGCTGGCGAAGGTCGAGCACGCCAACGCGTTCGCCCTGTTCCAGAAGATGAGTTGATCGATCCCGCCGACCCCGACGCACTCACGCGGATGCTGCGCCGTCACCGCGTCGAGCTCAAGCATTCGCTCGGACAGAACTTCATCGTCGATGCCGGCATTCGAGACCGCATCGCGGAGGCCGCGGGTATCAGCCCTGATGACGATGTCCTGGAGGTGGGTGCAGGCGCAGGGGGCCTCACCGTCGCGCTCGCGAGCCGGGCCAGGCGCGTCACCGCGGTAGAGCTCGATCGTCGTTTGATCCCGGTCCTGAAGGAAATATCCGAAGGCCTCGACAACGTTGAGGTCGTCGAGTCGGACATCCTCGCCTTCGACGCCTCATCTGCCTTTCCGGGCGGCGGCTACATCGTCGCCGGCAACATCCCCTACAACCTGACGGGGGCTTTGATTCGCAAGCTGCTCGACCGCGAGCCGAGGCCGCGCCGCATGTCACTCGTCGTGCAGAAGGAGGTCGCCGAACGCTGGACCGCGACCAGCGGAGCCAGCCTGGCCACGGTCGCGGTGCAGGTGTTCGCAACGGCGCGCCTGCTCTTCACGATCCCGGCATCGGCGTTCATGCCGCCACCGCGAGTGGATTCCGCCTGCGTAGTGCTCGAGGTCCGCGAGCATCCAGCGGTCGACATACCAAACCTTGATGCCTTTTTTCGGCTGGTCGAGGCCGTCTTTCAATTCCGCCGGAAGCAGCTTGGCGGAGCGTTGGGCCGGATCAGTGGTATCGGCAGCACCAAAGCCGGCGCACGCCTACGAGAGGCTGGTATCGACCCCGAGAGGCGGGCACAGACACTCGACCTCCACGAATGGGAGATCCTCTACCGAGCGTTCAACGGCGAACCGGGTCGCTAAGCTCTGACCCCGGTGGAGGCGCCAATCCGGTTTCCGGTCGAGTCGGCGGGTGGCTTTCGGGCCGTCCTGCGGTTCACGGCCTTCAGGAACATCTGGTTCGCGCAGCTCGCCGCGCAGCTGGCCGACAAGTTCCTTCTCTTCTCTCTGATCGTCCTCGCCTTCAAGATCTCAGGCGGCAGCACGCCGGTCGCGATCGTGATCCTGACCTACACGGTGCCATCCGTGCTGTTCGCACCGCCTGCTGGAGTCATCGCGGATCGCCTGAATCGCAAGACGATCATGATGTGGTCCAACTTCGGCCGCGCCGGGGCGGTGGCACTGATCCCGCTCGCTGCGCTCGTCCCCGGTCTGAGAGACGACTTCCTTCATCTGCTTCTGATCACGCTCATCTTCTCGTCGGTGGGCCAACTCTTCGCGCCGGCGGAGGCGGCGGTCATCCCGACCATCCTTCCGCGCTCGGCCTTGATCACCGCCAACTCGATGGCGCTGCTGACGATGGTGCTCACCCTCGTCGTCGGCGGGGCGCTGGCCCCAATCCTCTCCCGCATCGACCTCTACGCGCCCTACTGGACGGCAGCCGTCCTCCTCACCGTCGCGGGCGTATTGATCTTCGCCTCGGACATCCCTCCCCTGGAGCGCACACACGAACCGCCGGTGACGGAGTCGCGCAACCGCTTCCACCGGATGATGGTGGACATCAAGGAGGGCCTTGATGCGCTGCGGGCGTCCCGCCGCCTGATGCTAGCCTTCGGCCAGGTGAGCATTGCGGTGCTCGTCCTCTTCATGCTCTTCACCCTCGCGCCTGCATACGTGAGCCATGTCATCGGCATCGCGGCGCAGGACTCATATGTGATCCTCGGCCCGGCGACCGGCGGCGCCATTCTCAGCGCTGTTCTGCTGGGTCAGTTCCTTCGCAACATCGACCGATCCAAGGTTCTGGTCGGCTCTTTGATCGCGAACGGGGTGACCCTGCTGGCGCTGGCTGCCATACCGCAAGCCATGGAGCAGGTGCCCAGCCTGCATGTCCACGCGAGGCTCACGGGCGCGGTGTTCAGCCTCCTTCTCGGCATCGAGTTCGGGGCGATCATGATCCCGGCCATCACGTACCTGATGGAGAGCACCAGCGATGAGATCCGGGGCCGCATCTTCGCCCTCCTTTACATGGTGATCAACGGCGTCACGGCCATCCCGGTGCTGGCCGCAGCGGCGCTGTCAGACCTCATCGGCACGGCGCACGTCATCGGTGGGCTCGGCGGCCTGCTCGTCGTCACCGCCCTCGCGATCGTTACAGTCGGGCGGCGCGCCATCGAGCCAGGACTGCAATGACGACGACAAGGACGACTATGACGAGGCCACCGATGCCGATTGCCCGGATGACGGCTCCTATGAGCGGCAGGTTGCTGCCGAGCACGTAACCGGCCACACCGACGGCGGCGGCCCAGGCCAGGCCCCCGAGAGCGCTGAAAACCTGAAACCGCCAGAACGGCATGTGCGCCATACCGGCGAGCATCGAGCCCCAGGTGCGGAGGCCGAGGATGAACCGCGCGGCGAGGACTGCCTTGTCCCCGTGGCGCGCGAAGAAGAGCTCGGCTCGCGCGATGTGCTCCGGGCCAATTCGGAAAAGGTTGCCGAAGCGTTCGACGAATGGCCGGCCCCCGCGATAGCCGAGGTAGTAGCCGATATCGGCGCCCACTACCGAGCCCAGAAATCCGAACAGGATGACGAGCACGATGCTTTGGTTCCTGGCCGCCGACCACGCGGCGGCGGCCAGGAGCATGACCTCGCCGGGGAAGGGGATGCCGGCGCTTTCGATGAGGATGCCGATCCCGGCCGCCGGGTAGCCGATGGCGTCGACAATGGCAGTTGGGTTCACGGGGCTTCATATACTGACGGCCTCATGGCCGATTACGGCGATCACGAGTCGAGCGAAGACCCGCTCCACATCCTTCGGCACTCGACTGCCCACCTGCTCGCCGCCGCGGTGATGGAGCTCTATCCCGACGCCAGGTACGGCATCGGCCCGCCGGTGCAGGACGGCTTCTACTACGACTTCGCGTTCAGCAAGCCGATCTCCGAATCGGACCTCGGCGCGATCGAGTCGCGCATGCGGCGGATCGCGCAGGAGGACCGGCCTTTCGTCAGAGAGATCATGTCCCGCCAGCAAGCCCTCGACGAGTTTCGCAAGCTCGGCCAGGACTACAAGGTCGAGCTGATCAATGACAAGGTCGAAGGCGACGAGGTCAGCGTGTACCGGACCGGCGACTTCCTCGACCTGTGCCGCGGCCCCCATGTCCGCTCGACGAAAGAGCTGAAGGCGTTCAAGCTCCTGCGAGTCGCCGGCGCGTACTGGCGAGGAGACGAGAAGCAGCCGCAGCTGACCCGCATCTACGGCACCGCGTGGCCGTCAGCGAAGGAGCTCGAGGAGCACCTGAAGTTTCTCGAGGAGGCCGAGAAGCGGGACCACAAGAAGCTGGGCAAGGACCTGAAGCTGTTCATGGTCGACGAACGGGTCGGACCGGGCCTACCGCTCTGGCTGCCGGCCGGAGCCACGGTTCGGCGCGAGCTCGAGCGCTTCATCGTCGACGAAGAGCTCGCGCGCGGCTACGTCCACGTGCGGACACCAGACGTCGCGCGCCTCGACCTGTACCGGCAGAGCGGGCACGCGAAGCTCTACGCCGAGTACATGTATCCGCCGATGCGCTTCGAGGACGGCGAGGAGCTCGAGCTTCGTCCAGTCAACTGCCCGCATCACATCGTCATCTACCAATCGGAGCTGCGCAGCTATCGCGAGCTGCCCATCCGCATCGCTGAGATCGGCAACAACTGGCGCTACGAGCGATCCGGCACTCTGATCGGCCTCAACCGGGTGCGAATGTTCGCCCTCAACGACGCGCACATCTTCTGCACTCCGGACCAGCTGATGGACGAGGTCAAAGGCTCGATCGACCTGGCGCTCTATTTCTCGGAGGTGCTGGGAATCGACGAGTTTTCGTACCGGCTTTCGACCCGCGACGACGCGAAGGAGAAATGGCTGGGTACCGAGGAGCAGTGGCAGATCGCCGAAGCTGCGCTCAGCGAGGCGCTGGAGTCGATGGGTCAGAAGTACGAGCGGGGAGTGGGGGAGGCCGCGTTCTACGGCCCCAAGATCGACTTCCAGGTACGCGACGCGCATCGCCGCGAGTTCACCAACTCGACCGTGCAGGTCGACTTCCAGCTTCCCGAACGCTTCGACCTCGAGTTCGTCGCCGAGGACGGATCTCGCCAGCGCCCGGTGATGGTCCATCGCGGCGCCGCCGGCTCGATGGAACGGCTGTTCAGCTACCTGATCGAGCGTTACATCGGTGCGTTTCCAACCTGGCTGCATCCGGTGCAGGTGGTGGTGATCCCGATCACCGACGCCGAGCGCGATTACGCAAAGCGTGTTGTCGACAAGGTTCGAAAGGCACACCTGCGAGTCGAGATCGATGACCGCTCCGAGCGGATGCAGCGCAAGATCCGTGACGCACAAGCGCGCAAGGTGCCCTATATGGCTATCGTCGGGGGTCGCGAAGCTGAGGCGGAGCACGTCAACGTCCGAGACCGCTCCGGCGGCCAGACCGACGAGGCGCTCGAGTCATTCGTGCAACGGGTCGCGGAAGAGGTGGCCGAGCGACGCCGCTAGCTGTCGAGCTGGATGTGGATCTCCGTTTGCTGTCCCCGGCCCAGTAACTCCACGACCCCGACGGACTGCTGCCGGGAGACTCTTTGGAACTGGATCTGTCCAATCGAAGCGATATAAGCGGTCACCTTCCAGTCGCCGCCGTTGAGCTTGTCTTGGTAAAAGGCTGTGACCGTGGCCGGGTCGTCGGTCGACTTGAGGACCATGCTGCACCGCTTCGAATCGCCTGGTGCCACCGCGGTTCCCACGGATGTGTTCTCGGTGATGACAGTCGCGCCGGGATAGTTGGGGAAATCCGAAGGCAGGCAGGCAAATCCTCCGTGCTGGAACGAATTGACGAGGTTGTAGACGCCGACACCGACCCCGACCAACCCAAGGACGAGAAGCACCGCGCATCCGCCGGCCACCCACCAGATCCATGTGTGTGATCGCCGCGGCGCGCTCGGAGGGTAAGCGGCAGCGGGCACCCAACGCACACCATCCCATCGCCACATGCCATCCGAGGACAGCTGCCCCGGCTGGACCGGTGGCTGCTCCGTCATGGCCGTATTGTCCGCTTCGGATCTGGCTCGAGGGCGGCCGTCTACAAGCCTCCCGGCAGCCGGCCGGCGCACGAACCCTGGGCCGCGACCGGTATCACCGTGCCTGTGGCGAGGTTACCGATACGCGGTTGCTGCTGGACATCGCCTCCGGAGATCACGTGCGACGAGTCGATCCAGCCGCATGCCTGCAGGCTCAGGGTCTTGCTGTTGCCCTGGAAAGTCGTTGCTGAGCTCCCGGGTATCGCCACGATGGCCCCATCGGGTGAGAGGTAGGCGGGTCCCGCCCCTTGGATGGCGAATGAACGCCTGGTGTTCGCGGTCCAGTCGATGACACTCGCCTGAGCCCCATTTGTGGTCTCGCATACAGCACCCGCGGGCGATGGCGAACCGGCGATGACGCAGTTCGTGCCGCCGATGGTGAACCTGCGCACGGCCGTGGCCGGATCCACGACGTGAAGCTCCAGAGGTCCGGCCGAGAAGGGCCCGCCACCCTGCGTGCAAGCCGGCACCTTCGCCAGCACCAGGTTGTTGATGCCGTGCCAACCTATGGGCTGTAGCCCATATGCGCCGGATGAGCTGAAGAGATCCAGGTGATTGGTGCCACCGTTGAGGTCTTCGACGTAAAGGCGCACCGCGACTCCACTCGATGTGTAGTCGCTGACCACGACCGCGATGCGCTGGTCGTCGGGGCTCACAGAGAACATGCTTCGCCGCCCACCTCCAGTGGGAACGGTGGTGGCACGGCCGGTCTCGCCATGCACGGTCATGAACCGAACGACGCCCTGGGCGTCCATGTAGTAGGCGCGGTCGTCGCTGGTGCTCACCGGGATGGGCACCACCGCCGCCGCGGCGTCTCCGCACGTCACTGCGGTGGGGCTGCTCGGGGTGGCCGTGCCGACGACCTTGCCGTCGATGGCGACGATGCTCACCGTGTAGTTGTCACCCAAGGTTGACGTCGCCAGGACCGCAAATGATCCCGCGATAGGAACCGGAGACGCTGCGGGCGAAGCCCCGGGCGAGGCCGAGATGTCAGGAAGTTGGGAGGCGGCCGGTGAACCGGTCGGGCTCACGGCCGGAGTGATGTGGACGGTGGATCCCTGCCCTCCACAACCGGCCACCAGGATCACGACCGCCAGCAGGAACGTGTGTGGTTTCACGGCCGGAATGATGTACGGAACGCGGTTTTTGCGCACGCGGTTACGTTTCCGGTACGATCCTGCATCTGAAGCAGGGCCCGACCCTCACCCCCAGAGCCAAGCTCGAAGGGGTACGGTATGAACGGACGGCTCCTGCTGTCCGTTTTGTTTTATGTAGATGGAGGAATAGTTAGAACACTGAATTTGGCCGAGGTAACGTCTCATCTCGTTTAAGGAGCTAAGGATCAACGATCAGATCCGCAGCTCCGAAGTGCGGCTGATCGATGACCAGAACAACCAGCTCGGGGTTGTGTCCCTCGACGCCGCCCTGCGCATCGCCAGCGAGAAGGGGCTCGACCTCGTCGAGGTGGCGCCGCAAGCACAACCGCCGGTCGCGAGACTCATGGACTACGGACGCTTCAAGTTCGAGACCATCAAGCGCGAGAAGGACCAGCGGCGCAAGCAGAACGTCATCAAGCTCAAGGAGATGAAGCTGCGGCCGAAGGTGGCCGAGCACGATTTCCAGACCAAGTTCAAAGGTTTGAAACAGTTCCTCGAAGCCGGAGAGAAGGTGAAAGTGACGATCATGTTTCGGGGCCGCGAGATGGTCCACCAGGACATCGGGAGGAGAATCCTCGACCGGGTGGCCGACGACGCGCGTCCTTTCGCAGTCGTCGAGCGCCAACCACTGCTCGAAGGCAAGAACCTGTTCATGATCCTGGCACCGAGCCGGCAAGGCGCCGCGCAGAACGCCGGCAAGGAAACCGCGACAAGTGCCTAAGCTCAAGACCCGCAAGGGTCTCGCCAAGCGCATCCGCGTGACCAAGACCGGCAAGCTGATGCGCGCGAGCGCCCAGAAGAGCCACCTCCTCGAGCACAAGTCGAAGAAGCGGAAGCGGACGTACCACAAGGAGCAGCCGGTGCACCACAGCGACCGCAAGACCGTGCGCCGCGCACTCGGTATTTGACGAATGGCAAGAATCAAGCGCGGCGTCCCCGCGCATCGCCGCCACAAGGCGATCCTCGATCGCGCCAAGGGCTTTCGGCTCTCGAAGAAGCTGCTCTTTCGCCCCGCCAACGAGGCGGTGCTTCACGCCCTCGCGTACGCATACCGAGACCGGCGCCGCCGCAAGCGCGAGATGCGGCAGCTCTGGATCGCACGCATCAATGCCGCCGCGAGGCAGTCGGGACTGCCCTACAGCAAGCTGATGCACGGCCTTCGCCAGGCCGGAGTGGAGATCGACCGCAAAGTGCTGGCTGACCTGGCCGTGCGCGACAGCGGTTCCTTTGCTCGGCTGGTGGAGGTTGCGAAAAACTCCCTCTGACCAGCTAATCCAGAGCCCGGACAACGAAGTCGTCCGTCGCTTGCGGCGATTCGCCACCCGGCGCGAGCCAGGCTTCGCCCTCCTGGAAGGTCCGCGTGTGCTCTCCGAAGCCAAGGCGGCAGGCTTGAAGTTCGAGCTCATCGCCGCACGCGAAGGCGACAAGCTGCCGTTTCACTTTGAATCCCGCGTGACCTTGACGCCTGGCGCGTTCAGGGCTGCGACTCAAACGGTGACTCCCCAAGGCGTCATCGCCATCGCGCGAGTGCACGAGGCGACGCCCGCGGAGGCGATCAAGGCGGCCGGGGACGCGCGATGGCCCCTGGTCGTGCTCGATCGGGTGCAGGATCCCGGCAACGTCGGCGCGATCTGTCGCACCGCTGCCGCCGCGGGGGCGCCTGCGCTCGTCGTGCTGGAAGGGACCGCGGATCCATTCGGCGCCAAGGCGGTGCGCGCGTCGGCCGGAAACGTCTTCCGATTGGTCGTCGCGGTCGCGTCTTGGAAAGACCTTGCTTCTCTCGACGGCTATGGCGCGGCCTCGGCGGGTGGCGCGCCGCTCGCGACCACGGCGATAGAGAATGCCGGGATGATCGTGCTCGGAAGCGAGACGCATGGGCTTTCCCGAAAGGACCTGAAAACCGTGACCGTCCCGCTCAGCGACGGTGTCGAATCCCTGAACGTGGCGGCTGCCGCGGCTGTGATTCTCTTTGAGGTGAGGCGGAGGAAGGCGGCATGACCGACCCAAGGAGCCTTACCGAGGAGGCGCTGGCGGCCATCACCCGAGCGCGCGGCGAGAGCGAGCTCGCCGCGATCGAGGTCGAATATCTCGGCCGCAAGAACGGCCGCATCAGCGTCCTGCTGTCAGGCATCGGCAAGCTGCCACCGGCCGAACGGGTAGTGCTCGGCCAGGGGGCCAATGAGGCCAAGCGCGCCATCGAAGCGGCGCTCGCGGCCAAGCGTCACCAGCTCGAGGACGAGCGCCTGGCGGACATCGCCGAGACCGAGGCGATCGACATCACGTTCCCCGGACCGCCCCTCGGTCGCGGGCATATGCATGTCCTGACACAGGTGCAGCGCCAGATCGAGACAGTGCTGGAATCGCTCGGCTACAAGGTCGAGCTGGGTCCCGAGGTCGAAACCGAGTGGTACAACTTCGAGGCGCTCAACATCCCACCCGAACACCCCGCGCGCGAGAACTGGGATTCCTTCTACTTCACCCCCGACCTGCTGCTCCGCGCGCACACGTCGCCGGTGCAGATTCGAGCGATGCAGAGAATCAAAGAGCCACCGATCTACATCATCACGCCCGGCCGCTGCTACCGCCGCGACCCGCCCGAAGCGACTCGCCTGCCCTACTTCAGCCAGGTCGAGGGCCTTGCGGTCGACAAGGGCCTAACCGTCGGAGACATGAAGGGCACGCTCCTGTACATGATCCAGTCGCTGTACGGCGAGGAGCGCAAGGTGCGCGTCCGGCCGAGCTACTTCCCGTTCACCGAGCCGAGCTTCGAGTTCGACGTGTCATGCGGAATCTGCGCCGGCGCCGGCTGCAAGAGCTGTCGCTACAAAGGCTGGCTCGAGGTAGGTGGATGCGGAATGGTGCATCCGCAGGTCCTGCGCAACGGTGGCATCGACCCCGAGAAATGGAACGGCTATGCATGGGGCTTCGGCATCGAGCGGATGGCGATGCTCAAGCACGACATCGAGGACATCCGCCTCTTCTACGAATCGGACCTTCGCTTCTTAGAACAGTTTTGAGACGCCGGTGAAGCGCCTCTTCAGATCTACCGATGAGATTCAATGTTTTCGGTCGACGTGCTTTTCAACGTCTGCCGGACCGGAAGAAGTAGGAGCTAGGAAATAGGCTGATGAAGATCTCCTACGAGTGGCTCAGCGACTTCGTGGACCTGGACGGCGTCACACCGAAAGACGCGGCGGAGCTGCTCACGCGCGTCGGGAT
>Ga0209802_1003101_pt1 | contig 11257 bp, 7 predicted proteins | sample GraSoiAngelo_129_FD_185886 | JGI IMG/M metagenome (GOLD analysis project Ga0209802, IMG submission 185886) | Grasslands soil microbial communities from the Angelo Coastal Reserve, California, USA - 14_0927_12_40cm (SPAdes) (version 2) | ecosystem: Environmental > Terrestrial > Soil > Grasslands ... | reverse complement strand
AACTCTCCTGCAGGGTTCTCTGCGACTCTCAATCCCACGACCGTCTCAATATCGTCTGGTGGGACCGCGGCCTCGACACTGACTGTGACGCTCACCGGTGCGCCACGTGCAGGTACCTACACAGTTATTGTCGCTGGGTCATCAGGAACATTATCCCACCCAGTCAACGTCCAAGTCTCCTATCCCGGAGACTTCACTATTAGTCCGTCGAGTCCGATTACTTACGGAATGTATCCCCAGGCTTGGTGGTGGGCGAACCCTGCTGTCTCAGTGAGCACTGTCAATGGGTTTACGGGCACAGTCTCGCTCACGACTAATCCTTCCGCAGGGATCAGCACTCAGGTAAGCCCCTCGAGTGTCACTCTCACTTCATCTACCACCTCTGCCGGTGTTGGCGTGGGCTTCTACGCTTCGTCGGGAGGATTGTACAGTCTCACAGTCACTGGCAGTAGCGGTTCGCTTAGTCATACCACTGCCACGATATCTCTGATCTGTCCTGACTTCTCTCTCTCAACTTCGCCCTCCTCATTCACGGCCTTACAAGGAACATCCAATCCCGTTCAGCTGACTGTTGGCAGTGTGCAGGGCTATAGTGGAACGATCCAGCTCTCCATCTCGTTGCCAGACAGTAGCTGGGGAACATCGGGCTTCCCGTCAAGCCTCTCCCTGAACTCTGGGTCATCCACCTCGGCCGCTTTCAGCATCTGGTCCGGAAGCGCTACAACGCCAGGTACCTACACTATCACCATCACAGGGTCGGCCTCGCTCAATCCCTCTTACACTTGGACCCACACAACCAATCTAACCGTAAGGGTAACCAACAATCGACTCACGAATCCTGGTTTTGAAACAGGCGACTTTACCGGCTGGACCCAAACTGGAATGGTCATTCGAGCCGACGCGCCGAATGTCCACTCAGGAACCTACTCCGCAGCCCCATACTACAACCCATCTACATACGTCTACTCAGCATTCACTCTTCAGCAAAACCTGCCAACTCCAGTGGCGGGGAGTTCTATCTCCACGATCTCCCTCTGGTACCGCTGGGGAACCTCGGCCGATAGCGTCCGAGTCCTTTACACTGATGGAACCAATACGCAGACAAATCTGCCCTCCAATGGAGGCACCTGGACCCTCGTGAACGCTTCCTTCGACAGCACCAAGACGATCAGTGGAATCCAAGTCGTGAGAACGTCAGGCCAAGGCACTAACATATGCCTAGACGACTTCACCATCAGATAACGGCCCTTAACATGACTATCATAGCCCGGTCCCTTTTTTTTATTTCCAGGCCTCCGTAAGATGTCCAGAGGCATCCCTTATTCAGAGTTACTGAACCTATCGTCCACGATGGGATTCCTTTCTTCGTTGAATGATCGCTTCGAATCCAGTGAGGGGGTACGGCACACCATCTGTCACTTCAAACTCTCGTCTTGGAAAACGTCAGGTGTGTTCGGATAGAAATTCAGCGAGCCTCAGTGTCCTAGCCCGCGTCCACCCCAGCTTGGACAATAGTTGACCTACCTGATGCCAATTTCCATCATCGAGTAGCCTCAGGAAATTTTCAATCCCATCTATATGCCCGATCGGACTAGTAGATGACTTGTTCTCATTAGGAGCTGGGAATGAAAGTTCTTGAACAAAGTTCTAGAACAGAGTTTCCGCGCAACTTATGACTGAACTCACTAGCAGCAGCTTTCAGAACCTTGTCTCGGACAAATCTGAACCGACGGAAGTCAAGAATACTCAGAGGGAGAATTGCCTACCCGGCATTGTCGCTTTTAATAATTCTGACCATGTTGGTCTCGCCGATACACGCGTGGTCAGCTGACAGGCCGTCTCGTGATAACAAGGCTTCTCAATGGTTGTATTCTTACGAGACCCCGCCTATAGGAAATAATCCTCTTGGTCCGGTTACGGACAAATCGATTCCATCGCCATTTTCTGATTCGCAGATTAGCCTCGCTACCGAGACGCTTTCTTACATTCACAATTACGATGCCCAGGACTGCACGAAGCTATGCCATGACAAGTACACCTTCAGGCTAATGGCATTCGCAACCTCACGATCTGCCCATGTTATGCCTGCTCCGACCTATCACGGTTATCCGGACATAAACCAGTGTACGGGCACTTCACCTTCCTCACCGTTCTGCGTTAACACCGGCATAAACTCCCAGAACGGAGGAACCTGGGAAAACCTCGGCTTCACATTCTTCCTATACGGCCAGGGATACAACAAAATTTTCATCTGCTCGAATGGTTACGCAGCGTTTGTCTTCAACGCTGGCGCCTCTTCATGCCCATACCCTCCAATGTCCGACCCCACCCATTTCGCTATGTTCGGTGCGGCCCTAGACTCGAAGGGCGACATCACGGGGGTCCCTAGCGCAATCATCGCCCCATTTATGCAACCTATGAATGCTGGCTGGCAAAATGCCAGAATCTACTACACCACACAGGCCCCTGACTTTTCCCCATGCCCGCCCTCCTGCGGCAGTCCACCCGCAAAATTCTTCGGAGTAACATGGAGCCAGGTACAAGACGATAATGCACAGTGTAATGTCCATGGATGCTCCGACTGCTGGCCCTGCGAAAGCACGTTCAGCTTAACCATCGATGAGTTTGGAAACATCTGGTTCTGGTACACAAGTACCACTCTTAGTCCCCCCGGGAGTTTACCTCGCACTGACGTGGTAATCGGAGTAGACGATGCGGCGGGAGTGTTGTCTACGCTAGCGGATTGGAACTCGGTAAACACCTATTGGGGACTCACGATGCGGGATCCCAATTATCCCGCGCCGGACCCCAATCATCCCATTCCGACTCCAAACTATTATTCATGGTTGAACGATCTCAAGCTGACATTCGATGATCCGAACACTGCAGACACATTGAACCCTACTAGCAACCCATACTATGGCCACGACCTTCAGACTTCTCCCTCTTCTACAAAATGCGACTTGACGTGTCAGGCTGACGGAACAATAACTGAAAGCCTAATTGTCGGAGCGTTTTGTTTCGTCGGGACGTACATTTGCATAGCGGCCGAGGCCGCCGATCTCGCTTACAAACTGTTGCCTTTCCAAGCATCAATGCCAGTTGCAACCTTCGGCTCGCACTGGATGAACTGTGTTGGAGGCGGATGCCTGGACCAGGGCAACCTAGAGCTACCCGCACACCAGGAGGATGGACTTTGCAACTGCGCGACCGATGCCTCCATCTATCTGACCGCGGTAGACTGGATCGTACCCTATGACACTAGCACGACGCATAACCTGAAGATCAAGTGGGGAGTTGAGATGGGTTCGGCGGACGGGGGAACCAGCTTTTCCGACACCAGCGGCACTCGCGGCTGGGCCGAGATCAACTTCGCTGTAGACAATGGTGACTTCACTATCTCAGCGTCTCCTAAATCAGGATCAGTTGCTCAAGGATCCTCAACAACTTTCAACGTGAACCTAAACATGATCAATTATGCAGCGGCCGGAACTTCAGTTTCGCTGTCGGCGAACACGCCGGTCTGCCCCAACGGTAACGGGCTTTGTGTAAGCTTCAGCCCAGCAAGTGTGGGACTATCTCCGGGAGGAGCAGGGTCTTCTACAATGACCGTCTATGCTGGTGCCAGTGCCCCTCTTGGTCCTAATACAGTGATAATCACTGGTACAGACCCAACAACCGCTCTGACACACTCTTACCAAGTATCTGTCACGGTTGCCCTGCCGGACTTCAGCATTAGCGCAAATCCGTCTTCGATCAATGCGTACGCAGGCACACCTGGAACTTCAACAATCACCCTTGGCAGTCTCAATATGTTCTCAGGCAGCGTGGCGCTATCCGCAAGTCCTCCATCAGGCTTCACGGCGACTCTCAACCCTACTAGCGTGTCGCTTTCGTCGGGTAGCACCACGACCTCGACACTCACCGTGTCGCTTGCTGGCGCGCCAAGCGCAGGCACGTACACGGTTACTGTAACAGGGTCATCAGGAGCATTGTCCCACCAAGTCAACGTCCAAGTCTCCTATCCGGGAGACTTCACTGTTACCCCCACAGGGTCGGTCTACGGAATATATCCGCAAGCATGGTGGGGTTCAAGCGGGGCTTCCGTCGCGGCGGTAAACGGGTTCACGGGAACGATCTCGTTGACCTCGACGTCTTCCCCAGGCCTCAGCACCTATCCGAGCCCCTCGTCTCTCGCTCTCACATCATCCACGACGTCAGCCAGCTCAGGCATCAACTTCTACGCGTCCTCCGGAGGGTCATACACGTTCTACGAAACCGGGACTAGCGGATCGCTGACCCACAGCACAGCAACCTCAACAGTTATTGTCTACGACTTTGCTCTCTCAACCAACCCGACTTCGTTCAACGACTATCCAGGCTCGCCGTATGCGGTTGTGATTTCTGCAGCTAGCGTGCAAGGCTGGAGCGGAACAGTCCAGCTATCAATAAGCTTGCCAAGCGGCTGGACCACGTCTAGCTTCCCGTCAAGCCTCTCGTTCAGCTCGGGAATGTCCAGCTCGAATACGTTCTATATCACGCCTGCGAGCGGTACGGCGCTGGGCACCTACACGATCCCGATAACCGGGATAGCTTACCTTAACCAATACTATTCGTGGAGTCACACAACGAACCTGAGCGTCACCGTCATCAGCCCACCAAGCGGCGGGGGAGGTGGAGGCGGTGGACCGCCCAAACCAACGTCACCATCCTCCTTTGCCACTCCAAGTACAATACAGGCTCAGCTTCTACTTGCGGCCAAGGCGGACACTAGAATGAATGACTATTCAGGTTCAACAGCAACTATCGAGCAAACACACCACAATCTGAAACTAATCGCCGGTGCGGGATTCAATACTTGCTTTCCTGCTCTATTCTAGAGCATCTAACTTCAACAACAGAAATCAAGCAAACTCGTCCTCTTTGATTCGTTGGAGGAATCTGTGGTTGCGGTCCGAAAGCTCGAGAGCCGAGGCTTAGATACTATTTCTTAGCGCGTCTCTGCTAGACCGGAACAGATCGGGACCTCCAACCCATCAACGCAGTTCCTGCCCCAGGAGGGATGTTGGATTCCCATACATTAGCCTCTTAAGCGGCGCCCCCTCCTTGGGATATCACTGGTCGAACAAGCTTGTCGGCAGAAAGATACAGAGAGAGGATGGCGGAACTCAATGTGGAAATCGAAAAACTACAGCACGAGATCAGTAAGAAGCAAGCAAAAGGAAAACCCACCGATGACCTTGAAAAGAAACTTGACGAACTGGAACGTGAGAAGCATGATTTCGTCGAACGGATCGGGGAACTATCGATTGCCTAAATTTGTGTTACCCAGGACTTAGCAAATCAAGCCGTCTTAGCGACAGAATCTAAGAGCCTACGCAATCGGTCCTATTTTGAAAACCCAATTTGACGTTAGACGTGACTAGCTTCGTCGCGATCCCGTCAACAAGTACTGTCCCATAATAGTAAGAGCCACAACATTGAGCCAACCGTCTATGAGTGTTGCGACTCCTGTTCCTCACATCCGTCTGATCTTCCTATTGGTTATCGCGGCCTTTTTCATGGATGTAATCGACGCGTCAATAGTGACCGTAGCGCTTCCTTCGATTAGAACCGAGTTCGCTGCTTCCATCCCCGACAGTCAGTGGATCTATGGAGCCTATGCAATCACTGTTGCAGGTTTCCTATTGTTGATGGGGAGGGCAGGCGACATTTATGGGCAGAAGAAGATCTTCGTTGCCGGGCTAGTCATATTCTCGATCGCATCGTTCACAGGCGGAATTGCTCCTTCCCTGTTGTCCCTAGTCGTTTCAAGAGCAGTTCAGGGCATAGGGGCAGCGATGACGACCGTCACGGCTTTTGCAATTTTCATCAGGATATTTCCTGAAGGGCGCGAGAGGAACAAGGCGCTGGGATATTTGGTCGCAGTGCTCTCGGGAGGATTCGCGGCGGGCGCCGTTGCTGGCGGAGCATTGACAACATTCCTGGGCTGGCGATGGGTGATGTTCATCAACGTGCCCATCGGAATCGTCACCGTCCTACTCTGCCTGAGATACCTGCCTGGTGGCGGCGGCTGGCTCAAGAACCAGCCTCTGGACGTTCCAGGAGCTCTCACCGTTACTTCAGGCACAATTCTCCTAATCTACGGGTTGACTAACGCTGCCGCGCTCGGCTTCGCATCCGGGTGGAGCTTCATCCCGCTCATTTTGTCAGCCTTGGTCCTCGCCGCCTTCGTACTCATCGAATCAGGATCAAATGCTCCCTTAATGCCGCTCGACTTTATCCGAAGAGGATCCGTTCTCACGGCGAACACTCTTGCTCTAGTTTTGACTTCTATTGTGGGCGGCGTCGGGTTCATCGTGCCAGTGTATTTCCAAAACGTGCTGGGCTATTCGGCCCTCAACTCAGGTCTGCTGACGCTGCCCCCAGCACTCATCTTTTTCATCGTCGGGGGTTGGGTAGCTCCACGTCTGGTCAACAGGTTCGGCGCCAAGCGAACCCTCCTAGTCTCAAGCGCTCTGATATCCGTTGGAAGCCTTCTTCTCACTCCCATGTCGCCTAACGGGAATGCTTTCGTGCTGATGCCCGGACTGCTCGTATGGGCATTGGGGGCAAGTATCGGATTTCCCGCAATCAACATCGCCGCTGTCGCTGGGACTCGCCCAGGAGAGGAAGGCTTGGCTTCAGGAGTGGTCGGCACATCGTCCCGGATAGGCTTCCCCATCGGGCTTGCCATCCTCCTGACGATCGCCGGAGCCTTCGACCCTCCTGCAGCAGGTAATGCCAATGCTTCCAGTAACACAGCTGGAGTCGTAGCAGGGTTTCAAGCCGCCATGCTGGCCGCGGCGCTCATCGGAGTTCTAGGCTTTCTCATAGCTCTACGGCTGAAAGACGTGAAGCCTCCATGGGCATCAGGCGATTGGAAGCCAAACGAAGCTACCCCTCAACAAGCTGGGCCATAAGCAAAGAAGAATTTCCAAAGTGGACGCTTCGCCGATATCCGACACGCGTGAGACCTCCTGAAAAAAATTTCGACTAGCCAAATCGCCGAAAGTAATCCCGTTCCAGTATCCGAAAAATTCGACATGGAGATCGATAATTGCTAATCGTTTTCGGATTCACTCTTTTTGAAACCGTTTTTTGAAACACTATTTCTGAAACAGGGTTTTGAAAATCGAATATCGGCGATTTCTCGGGGGGCCCGGGGGCCTACTCGAGTCGCGCGGCCCGAACATCCCCGAAATATGCTACAAGTATTCGTTGCGAATGACTTTAAACCGCTCGTCCCTGGCTCTGCCAGCCATGAAAGCTTCCAATCCTTCCCAGACAGGCGCGACGACGATCGTCGAACACGAAATGCAACAGGTAGAACGAGCGAACGCGACGGGTCGGCCTCCTGTCGTATTCATCCACGGCCTCTGGTTACTTCCTAGCAGCTGGGATCGCTGGGCGAAGGTCTTCGAGGACGCCGGCTATACCGCACTAACGCCCGGATGGCCTGACGATCCTGAAACGGTCGAGGAAGCGAATGCGAAGCCTGAGGTTTTTGCCAAAAAGACGATTGGCGAGGTGGCAGATCACTTCGAACAGATTGTCCGGGGATTGAACAGAAAGCCAGTGATTATTGGTCACTCGTTTGGTGGCCTCATAGCTCAGATCCTTGCTGGACGCGGACTTGCAGCAGTCACCGTTGCCGTCGACCCGGCTCCGTTCCGTGGAGTGCTCCCTCTTCCAATCTCTTCGCTCAAGTCTGCCTGGCCAGTATTGCACAAGCCGTCGAACCGGAATCGTGCCGTTCCGCTAACCTTCGATCAGTTCCGATACGCCTTCGGCAACGCTGTCAGCGAAGATGAAGCCAAAGAGCTTTACGAGAAGTTCGCCGTGCCAGCATCCGGCAAGACGCTCTTCCAAGCCGCATCAGCGAACCTCAACCCTTGGACCGAGGCAAAGGTCGAGAAGAACCCTGAACGCGGGCCGCTGTTGATCCTTGACGGCGAGAAAGATCACGTCGTGCCATGGGCAATTGCGAACGCGACGTACAACCAGCAGAAAGGCGACAACCTCGTGACCGAGATTGAAAAGGTCCCAGACCGGGGTCATTCGATAACGATCGACCACGGTTGGCGGGAGGTCGCGGACAAATCGCTTGCCTTCGTCCAGCGATTTCTGACCATCCCTGAAATAACCGCGTCGCCATAGGCACCGAATAATCGCAAAAGACACGAGTAGTTCACGGCAATCGACGGCAGAGGGCGAATAGGTCAAAGCAACTAAGAGAGTCCTCTGCCACACTGTCCGCCATTCCAGCGCAAGAAAAACAGATATGAGAGAACTCGATCTCAAACAGTCCAATGAGTAATCTTACCGTCAAAGAACTCACGCCGTCTCTGAGAGACGACTTCTTGTTGTTCTTCGACAAAGTTGCCTTCGCGGATAATCCTGATTGGAGTGACTGTTACTGTTATACGTATCATTTCTCGGACAGGGGGAAAGCCGAGAATCGTCGAGCCGCCTCAAACCAGATCGAGGAGAGTCGGATCCAAGGATTCGTCGCATACGGCGACGGAAATCCTGTTGGCTGGTGTAATGCAGCTAACCGCGACAACTACCCTGCGCTGCACCGGCTGATGCGCTCTGATCCAGACCATTTGGAGCGGGTCGGCTCAATCGTCTGCTTCGTAGTGGCCCCCTCGCACCGCAGCCAGGGAGTTGCGTCCCGTTTACTGAACGCTGCCTGCGACAAGTTTTCCAAGGAAGGTCTAGAGTATGCTGAAGCGTATCCTGTCAAGAAACCAACCTCAGCTGCTGACAACTTTCCGGGCCCACTTTCAATGTATCTTAGGAATGGTTTCAAGCCTCACCGCGATGCTGGCTGGTATGTGGTCGTGCGAAAGCTACTCTAAACAACAGACTAAGCCGAACTCAGAACGTTGTGAGGAGTGAGTCAATGAGGAAGAGCCCCTCCGAAGAACTGGATCAAACGGTTGAGGAGACTAAGGAATACTATCGTCAGAGAGCATCACAGTACTCTGATTGGGCTCATCGGACCGGTCAGTACGAAGAAGGCGTGGAACCCGAAGCTTCCTGGTTCGCTGAGGCTATGATCTTGATCGAAGCTCTTGCTTCGAGCGGGCTCTCGGGTGACGTGTTAGAGATCGCGTCTGGCACGGGCATCTGGACGGAGGAGTTGCTTAGAAACGCGGCTTCAGTGACGGCTCTCGATTCTTCTCCTGAGATGCATGAAAGGAGCAGGTCGAGACTCATGGGGAACCCGAAGGTGAGGTATGTCGTAGCGGACATCTACGACTGGGTTCCCGATATGAGCTACGATGCGGTGACATTTTCATTCTGGCTTTCGCACGTGCCAGGTTCTAAGCTGGACGACTTCGTCTCGAAGGTGGCCCGGTGTCTGAAACTCGGGGGCAGAGTATTCTTAGCCGACCAGAGAAGCGAGGGCTTCATACGTGAGGTCATGGACCCTCCAGGCGGGGAGATTGCTCGACGATCCCTAATCAATGGTAGAGAGTTCAAGATAATCAAAAACTTCTACTCATCCGAGGAGATCATTAGGTGCCTCCTCCAAAACGGAATCAACATTAACATCTCGAATACGGCAACTCTCTTCTACTATGCAAGCGGAGTGAAATATCTTGCTCAAAAAATCAGGTTCCGTAATCTCCCCCTGACAACCTCCTTCTCTTTTGCGGAACCTTAGAAGAAAGTCCGGTTTCTCTAGGTCCGAGAACAGAAATCAAACAAGCCCCGGTCCTCTTTTCTGGTTCAGGCAAAAATCCGTTTGGCTAGTCAGGATTGGTTTTTGATAATCTGTAGCCCGCAACGAAGAAGAAGCTCATGATTCCGAGCGCTATTATTGGAATCTTGATATCGATCTGATAAGCTGGAAAACCAAAATTGTTCAAGATTGATTGGGTGAGAGAGTTCTCGTATTGCGTGATCAAGGTGTCATTGTAGACGACGATAGATGAGATCTCGGAGTGTACGAAGCCTGTCCCAAATGCTCTTGCATAGCGACCCTGGATGTTCTTCTGGGCGCCCAGTTTTTCATGGGTGAAACCGTCAAAGATCCCTACGGAGAGGTTAGCAGCTTCGAGGTTGGACGCGATCGCCCGTAAGGCCCCGTTGATACCACCGTCTCCATCGCTGAGAACCACCATGGGTTCTGTGGGATGGTGGGACGCGTCAAAGCCGTGAATCTGTATTACCACTGAACCAAATCTGGTGAAGGCTTCATGCGCAGTTTCGAAGATACTCTGTGTTCTGTGAGCCATGTCGGTCTGACCATTTGGACCGAACGTTCTCTCTACACCTGACACTAAGAGAGCGATAACGTGTGGATAGGCGCTGGTGAAGATCGTGTAAGCTATCTGCTGGCTATTGAAGTCAGTGACTGGATGCGGGGCTTCTATTATGACCTGGGTTGTCGAGGGACTCCCTTCTGCCGCGAATAGGTATGATCCCCATCCCCGGTTTACGGTTGTGTTTTCCATCAAGACATAGTACTTGTTGCCAGTTGCCGAATCGTTCACCGGGATCAACTGGTACCTCAGCTGTGTTGCCAAGTTGGATGCGCTAAGGATCGAGCCCGCGTCGCTTTGGGACACACCTGTGTCAATAAATCCGAAAATTGTGCTCATCGTCGAATAGTCTGAAGAAGAGGGCTCAGTGTAATTTCCAGGTATGAGCCCGATGAACCTGCTCTGTATCAGATTGTAGACCTGCTGCAGTGGCTCTGTAACCCATGCGATACCCGTCGGCGGCAGCTGGGGAGTATTGACCGGCGAATGATGAACTGGCAGGGAAAAAGTCGAGACTATTACGAGCAGAATTATTACGGGAATTATCGGTATAATTCTTCTGGGTCTCTTCTTCGCTCGAGCGGACAAGGAACATGATCACTTTCCGGTGATGGCATAGAGTACTACGTACGTGATGACGGAGACGATTGTCAGCGCATAGATCGTTTTGGTGATTCCCTGCCTCTCCATGCTGTTCGCGACTAGCCCGGGTATGATGAATCCGATGACCTGGAAGACTCCGGTTGGTCCGACGCTTGCTACTTGGCCGTAGGTGAGTGCGAGTGCTACGAGGGACTGGATTCCCCACGCGATTACGAAACTCATCAGCATCATGAACGAGAATTTTCTTCTTCCAAAGAGTACAATGTATCCTGCAATTTTTCTGAGCGCGAACAGAGTGATGATTGCGACCACAAATGTCGAGAGTAGCAGGTAGGGTC
>Ga0209802_1003099_pt1 | contig 11265 bp, 10 predicted proteins | sample GraSoiAngelo_129_FD_185886 | JGI IMG/M metagenome (GOLD analysis project Ga0209802, IMG submission 185886) | Grasslands soil microbial communities from the Angelo Coastal Reserve, California, USA - 14_0927_12_40cm (SPAdes) (version 2) | ecosystem: Environmental > Terrestrial > Soil > Grasslands ... | reverse complement strand
ATAGTGTGCGGCGCGGCGACCCAAGTCGGGAAGGCTGGCTCCGTAGGACATTAGCCCCCCGCGTTCGACGGCCTCTTTCAGTTGGTACATGGCCGGCAGCCGGGTTTCTGACGTGAAGGCAACGATTCGGCCGATGTAGCGCTGATGAACGCCGTCCGCGGTCATAAGGAGCGCGGATGGGCGGCTCTGTTTCATCGCGGCGAAGGCTTGCTCCAACTCCTCGCGACTCCGTGCTTCGACGGAGTGGAATGTCACGCCCAAGGCTCGCGCTCCAGCCTGGACCTCGTTGAAGGAAAATTTCTGGTCGGGATTCGCTGGGTTCCAAAGAAAGGCGACGTGAGACATGTTCGGCACGGCCTCTTTCAGAAGCTCTAGCCGTTTTGCCGCCAGACCCGGGCCAAGTACCGTCAAGCCAGTGACGTTTCCACCTGGGTGCGCGAGGCTCGAGACGAGGCCGCTCCTCACTGGATCGCCAACGCCGGTGATGACGATGGGGATAGTCTTCGTCACCTGCTTGGCGGCGAGAGTCGCGGGTGTTCCCCAGGTTACGATGATGCTCACGTTGAGTCGGACGAGTTCGGACGCGAGGTCCGACAATCGCTCGTTTCGCCCCGCAGAGTTTCGCTCCTCGAGTGCAATGCTCTTTCCTTCCACGTAGCCGAGATCGCGAAGGCCTATCCGGAGGGGCTCCCAAGGCGTCGCGTCGGGGGAGAGCAGCCCTATCCGTGGGATCGTCGTCGACGGCTGCGCGACGGCGGCGAGTGGCGCAAGAACGAGACTGACCGCGAGAATGAGAACGAGCCCGATCCGCCGCATGGGCACCTCGGTGGAGGGTGGCTGGCGGGAGTCTAGCAGACCTGAACTATTGGCGGTCTGCGCCAGGGAACGGGCCGCGTGGGTCGAACACGGCCATTCGAGCACCTGGTCCGCCCGAGCTTCACGGCTTTCCATCCAGCGCACGGCGATTCGTTCACTGGGTCGTCAGTGTCACGTCGTCGAGCTTGAACGACGTGGCTTTGCCGTTGTCCTCCACCATCCTGAAGAAGACCTGAATGTTCCCACGGGGTTCCTGTTCACGCAGCCTGATGGTCGGCCCTGGAGCTCCTCATCGCTGAATACGGCCTGGCGGCGGGTACTGAGCGGCGCCAGGGTCAGATATAGGCCGGCGGAGCAGCCCCGGCACACGGTCGCGTCCACACTCCTCTCAAGAGGGGCGCCTTTGCTTTACGTCCAGGCTGTCGGCGGATGGCGCAGCGCCGCGGTGCTGCTCAAGGTCTATGCGCGGTGGATGGACACGGGACTCGGGGTCTCAGGGCAACCCGCCGCAACCCCGGCGCAACCACGACTGATCGCTGGGCAGCTAAGCTCGTGATTCTACGTTCAGTGAGACCGTACCTGGAACATGTGATAGAAGTCTCAGGTGCGCCCGGCCTCGCGCCGCTGGCTGATCGTAGCCGCGCTGTTCACGGTCACCTACGGAGTCTCGACCCCGCTCGCGGCCTACGGCGTGTTTTTGCCCGTCTTCGCCGAGACGTTCGCGTGGAGCCGGGGGGCCATCTCCACCGCGCTGTCCCTGAATCTGTTGCTCGGCGGCGTCGCCGGATTCGGCATCGGCGCGCTCGCCGATCGTCATGGCCCGCGCGTGATGCTCGTCGTCACCGTGATCCTCGCGGGCTCGGCCTTCGCGCTGGTCTCGACGGTCGGCGCGCTGTGGCAGCTCTATCTCCTCGTCGGAGTCCTCGGCGGGATCGGCATGTCGAGCTTCTATCTGCTCTCGACAACCACCGTCACCCGCTGGTTCGACGAGCGCCGGGGTCTGGCGCTGGCCCTCGTCCTGGTGGGCTTCAATCTCGGCTACATCTCGGCCGGACCCCTGTCGGCGTGGCTCATCGTGAAGGTCGGCTGGCGCGCGGCCTACGCGCTGCTCGGCAGCACCTGCGGCGTCGTCACGATGCTCGCGGCCCTGACCGTGCGGCTGCCGCGCGTACGCGAGACACCGGCGCCGCGCGCGCCTGACCCGCACGTCGCGGCCGCTGCCGGTGTGACACTCGCCGAGGCGCTGGCCGACCCGCGGCAGTGGTACTTGAACGTGTCCTGGCTTCTGCTCGGCGCGCTCTCGCTGATGGTCTCGGTTCACATCGTCCCGTTCGCCCACGACCAGGGGATCAGCCTCGCGGGCGCCTCGCTCGCGCTCACCGCCTACGGCATCGGCGCGGTCTGCGGACGGGTCGCCTCCGGCGTCGTCTCCGACCGGATCGGGACGTTCACCACGATCCGGCTGGGCTACGCGCTGCAGCTGGTGGCGCTGCTGGCGCTCCTCGGGCTATCGTCGCGAGGCGCGCTGCTCGGATCGCTCGTCGTGCTCGGGATCGGCTTCGCCGCGGCCGACACGATGCTGGCCAAGGCCGTGCCCGACGTGTTCGGAACGCGTGCGCTCGGAGCGATCCTGGGCGTGCTGAACCTCGGCTGGCGGTGCGGGGCCGCGGTGGGACCGGCCGCCGCGGGCTTCCTCTACGACCTGACCGGCTCGTACGCGATCCCGTTCGGGGTCGCGCCGCTGGCGGTACTGGCGAGCTGGGGGCTATTCGCGTTAGGCTCATCGCGCCGGCACGCCTGAGCGCCGGCGTCACGCTTCGAACGTCTGGACAGGCAAGGAGAGGCTCCGATGGATTGTTGTGCGCACGAAGGACCCGATGGCGGAGATGCGCGGTTCGACATCAAGAAAGTCGCTGACGGCGTCTACGCCGCCGTCGCGTCGCCCGCATACAAGGTGAATTGCAACACGGCCATCATCGAGAACGCCGACGGCGTCATGGTCGTCGACACGCACTCGAAGCCGTCGGCCGCCAAGGTGATCATCGAGCGGCTGCGCGAGATGACCAGGAAGCCGGTCCGCTACGTGGTCAACACGCACTTCCACTGGGACCACTGGCACGGCAACGAGGCCTACCCGGCGGCGTATCCCGACGCGGAGATCGTCACCAATCAGATCACGCGCGAGGCCATGCTGAGGAAGGGGCTCAAGCGCATCCAGGACCACGTGCGCCAGGTGCCGGGCGAGATCGCCAAGCTCACGGCCGACATCCAGGCGGCGAGCCCGGCCCAGCGCGGCAAGCTCGAGGCCGACCTGCGGCTCGCCGAGTCCTACCTGGGCGAGGTCCGCGCGCTCAAGCCGGCCCTGCCCACGATCGCCTTCGAGAAGACGATGAAGCTCTACCGGCGCGACCGCGAGATCCACCTGCTGCATCTCGGCCGCGCGCACACCGAGGGCGACGTGTTCGTCTATCTCCCGAAAGAGAAGGTCGTGATCACCGGTGACGCGATGATCGGCTGGACACCCTACATGGGTGACGGCTATCCCGAAGACTGGGCCGGCACGCTCGACAACCTCGCGCAGCTCGACTTCACCCACATCATCATGGGCCACGGCGACGTCACGGGCCGGGAGTGGCTCAGCACCTTCCGGAGCTACGTCCACGACATGGTCGTGGCCGTCCGCCACGAGGCGGCCACCGGCGCCACGCTCGACGAGGTCAAGCAGCGCGTCACCGCGAAGCTGGCGCCCCACTACGAAAAGCCGTTCTCCACCTACGGCGACTATCGGCCCTGGCGCACGGGCCTCGCCGCCAACATCGAGCGCACGTTCGGGATGGTGAGCTAGCGCGGGCTCAGCCGAGCATCTTGCGGAGGAAGATCCGGACGTCGGCGCCGGGCCAGCCGGGAAGCTCGCCGATCACGTCGTAGCCGTTGCGCCGGTAGAACGCCGGCGCCTGATAGCTGTGGGTGTCCAGGTGCATCTGGTGGCAGCCGCGGCGCAGCGCCTCCGCTTCGGCCGCGGCCAGCAGCCGCGCGCCCAGACCGCGGCGGCGAAGCTCCTCGTGGACCCAGATCGCCTGCACGAACCCGGTCCCGCCCCACGTCCACCCGTGCAGGCCGGCCACAATGGTGCCGTCAGCGTCGCGCACGAAGATCGCGAGCGAGCGCCCGTCGTCGACGCCGCTCGCGACGGCGTTGAACTCGTAGAGCCGCTCGTCCAGGAGCGCGATGTCCTCCCGGCGCGGATCGTCCTCGATTCGGAAGTCTTCGGGCGACCCCATCGACTCCGTTAGCCGGCGTGGACGGCGTCGGCCTCGAGGTCGAGCACGCGGATGGTTTCCCGCGTCGGCACGCCCGTCGCCGGGTCCCAGCCCTGCTCGACGTAGTAGTCGGTGACGATCTTGTCCTGCTGCTCGCGGGTGAGGCCCGCGTGCTTGGGCAGCGGGTCGCTGAAGCGAGCCGGCAGCCGGTCGTCGGCCCGGCTCATGCCCTCGCGCAGGTTGAAGAGCCGGGCGAGCGTCAGGCCGCGATGCGCCGCGGTCACCATCTCCTCGGGCGTGATGTCCCAGCCGGTGACCGTCTTGATGATCTGCAGCGACTGATCGTCCTCGTAGGCGAGGAAGTGGCAGAGCCCGATCTGGTTGCGCAGGCCGTTGCGGTTGCTGGTCTGGCGCATGTGATCGCCGCCGGTCGGCGCGAGCAGGTACGAGGCGCGCATGGCCGGCATGTGACGCGGGTCGTGCATCGCCATCTCCATGCCCTTCACGGTCGTCAGGAATGCCTCGGAGCCGCGGCCGAGCCGTCGCGCCGCCCGCTGGGAGCCTTCGGCGAGCAGATCGCCGATGCCCTGGCGGTACGCGATCATCTCGACCACCTTGATGACGCCATCGGCGTCGTGGAAGCGAAGCGGGACGCCGCCCGTGTCCTCGAGCGTGAGGATGCCCTTCTCGAAGCACTCCATCGCCCATGCGAGCGTCGCGCCGAGCGACACCGTGTCCATCGCGAGGTAGTTGCACATCTCGTTGGACTTGCAGATGGCGATGAGGTCGTCCAGGCCGAGGTTGACGCCGAGCGAGGCGAGCGATTCGTACTCCGGCCCGCCGTAGCGCGGGTCGACGCGGTAGCGGCCGAGCGGATCGACGGCCACCTTCGCCCGTCCCTTGTAGATGGTTTCCATGGCCTCGCGCGCCGCTTCTTCCTTCTGCTCGATGTGGACGACCTTCTTGCACCGCACCGAGCACGCGTAGCAGGCGCCCATCTTGACGCGTACCTCGTCGCGCACCGCGATCGCGTCGACCTTTGCAATGGTGTCGGCGGCGCCGAGACGGTAGTTGAGGACGGGCATGCCGCCCTCGAGGCTCTTACCCTGCATCGCCGCCCCGGTCCCGAACTCGTGAAACGCCCGGTGCTTCTCGTCCATCGTGCCGGAGACCCACTTGGCCATCGCCAGGAGGCCCGGCTGATCGGCGATCTTCACCGGAATCTTGCCGCGGACCGCGATGGCCTTGAGCCGCTTCGAGCCCATCACGGCGCCCATGCCCGTTCGGCCCGCGACTTCGTTCAGCTCGTTGGCGATGCAGGCGAAGCGCACGAGGTTTTCACCCGCCGGCCCGATCTGAGCGACGCGGATGCGCGGGTCACCCAGCTCGGCGAGGATCGCGTCCTCGACCTCGCCCGTGATCTTGCCCCAGAGGTGCGTGGCGTCGCGGAACTCGACGGCTCCGTCGTTGATCCAGAGATAGACAGGGGTGGGGGAGACCCCGTGGAAGACGACCGCGTCCCAGCCCGCGCGTTTCAGCTCGGCGCCCCAGTAGCCTCCGGACTCCGACTCGCCGAAGCCCCCGGTGAGCGGCGACTTGGCGCCGACGCTGTGACGCCCTGCGCCGGGGACCGGCGCGCCCGTCAGGATCCCGGGCGCGATGACGAGGATGTTCTCGGGCCCCAGCGGGTCCGCGCCCTTCGGCACGTGCTTCAAGAGGTAGTGAGCGATGAGCCCACGCCCGCCGGCGTACCGCCGGAAGAAGGGGTCGCCCGGCTCCTCGATCCGCGTCGTACGGTCGGAGAGGTTGACGTGCAGGATCTTGTTCCAGTAGCCGTAGCGGTCCATCAGGCTCCCCCTTCTCTAGTCGTGGTCGCCTCGCCTTCGGCTGCGGCTCCCCCTTCGATCATCGTGGTCGCCTCGCCTTCGGCTGCGGCTCCCCCTTCCATCGGGCTCAAGAGCATGACCTCGGCGCCCTCGCGCAGCGGTGCTTCCCGGTCGGCCTGCTCGCCGTCCAGCGCGATGGTCAGCTCGGCGTCCGGCGCGACACCGATCACGGCCAGCAGATCGTCCACCGTGGCACCCTTCGGCACCATATAGCGCTGGGGCCCGTCGACGCCACGCGGCAGGAAGCGCCGGAGATCGGCGAAAAAGGTGACCATCACGGTGATGGTGGAAGGCTCCGTCCGCGTCGAGTCCCGAGGCCCGGTCATGACAATCTTGCTGGGAGTATACTGCGCGGCGTCAACTATGACGGATCGAAGTGCGAGAGGAGATCTGAGATGGGACTCGGTTTTGCCGTATTCGCCGGCACCTCGCCCGAGGTCATTCGCGCGTGCGCGCGAGAGGCCGAGCGCCTCGGTTACAGCTCCTTCTGGGTGAATCATCCCGGCTCGACCGACGGGCTCGCCGCGCTCGCCCACGCGGCGCGCGAAACCCAGCGCATCGAGCTCGGCATCGGCGTCATCCCCCTGCACACGCGGGGACCGGAGAGCATCACCCAGGGTGTGAAGACCACGGGGCTCCCGCTCGATCGTCTGCTCCTCGGAGTCGGCAGCCCGAACCCGGAGGCGCTCAAGCGCGTGCGCGCCGGCATCAGTGAGCTGCGGCGCCAGCTCTCGACGCGGCTCATCGTGGCGGCGCTCGGTCCGCAGATGTGTCGCCTCGCCGGCGAGGTCGCCGACGGCGTGCTCTTCAACTGGCTGACGCCGGAGTACGCGCGTGAGTCGGCCGGGCGCGTGCGCGAGGGCGCGGCCGCCGCGAAGCGGCCGGTGCCGAGACTCTGCGCCTACGTGCGCGTGGCGCTCGGGCCCGGGGCGAGTGATCGGCTGCAGGAAGAGGGGACCCGTTACGCCGGAGTCCCGGCTTACGGCGCCAATTTCGCTCGCATGGGGCTGAAGCCCGTGGAGACCGCGATCGCCGCCAACGGCCCGGAGGCCATCAAGCGAGGGCTCGCCAAGTGGCAGGGCGCGGTCGACGAGGTCGTCCTCCGTGCGATCACGGCGAAGGACACGGTCGAAGATCACCTGGCGCTCGTTCGCGCCGCTGCGCCCGCGTAGCGCGCCCTCCTAGCCCGCGCGGTAGCGGCGAACCAGGCCCTCGTCCAGGATCAGCCCGAACCCGGGGCCCGGCGCGACCTCCATCATGCCGTCCTTGATCGTGGGCCGGTTCGCCCACATCGTCTGCCACACCGGATCGCGCTCGGGATCGGCGAAGCACTCGGCGTAGGTACCGTGCGGCACCGCCGCTAGCAGGTGCTGCGAGATCTGCGACTCCTCGTGATGCGCCATCTGCAGGCCGGCCACGCCGCAGAGCGCGGCCGCGCGGCGCCACTCGGTGACGCCGCCGCACTCGGAGGCGTCGACGTTGACGAGATCGACCGCGCGCGCGTCGACCAGGCGGCGCACGCCGTGGCTCGTGATCTCTGACTCGCCGTCGTACCAGTGGCAGGGCTCCTCGAACCACCGGATGTCGAGCGGCTCGATGAGCCGCGCGAAGCGGATCGCGTCGTCGGCCGACCAGCCGCGATTGGCGTCGACGGCCAGGATGAAGCCGGCGCCCGCGGCCTTGCGGGCGGCTTCGACTCGCCTGGCGTCCTCCTCGGGCGTGAGCCCGCCGACCTTGAACTTGCAGCCGGCCATGCCGGCGCGGCGGTACGCTTCCATCTCACGGCCGATGTCGGCGAGGGTCTTGCCTTCCACGTAATAGCCGCCGATCGAGATGATGGGCAGCCGCGACCGGTAGCCGCCCAGCAGCGCGCACACGCTCTTGCCCAGCGTCTTGCCGACGAGATCCCAGAGCGCGCAGTCGACGCAGGCGATCGCCTCGAGCAGGACCTTGCGGTCGCGACTCGTGTGACTGACCGCGAATAGCTTCTCCCAGACGCGCTCGCCCTCGAAGAGGCTCATGCCGCGGGCGAGGGGAGCGAGAGTCTCGTGGATCAGCCGCACGATCTCGCGGCCGTGCTCGCGGTTGTCGCCGTTGTAGACCTCGCTGACGAGGCCATCCTCGGTCCGCATGCGGGTGATGACGGTGCAGCGCGTGAGCACCGAGTACGTGCTCCCGCCGAAGTTCTTCTTGAGCGGAATCTCGATGGGGATGGCTTCGATGCTGTGGATGCGCATGGCTCGCTCCCTCTGCCGTCGTGCGCGGCGCCCGCTACTGTCCCACCGGCTGGCGGTCCAACGCAATCGCCGCGGCCGCGACCGTGCTAGGCTCTCGCCTCGCCGGGGGGAATGATGGATCCGCTGGACGCGCTGCTGGCCGAGCTCGAGCGGTTCGGAAAGGCCAACGACGGCTCGACGACCGAGCGCCCGCGCCGGATGCTGAACATCACGCGCGACACGGGCGAATTCCTGGCCGTCCTGGTCCGAGCGACCCTGGCGCGGCGGGTACTGGAGATCGGAACCTCGAACGGCTACTCGACCTTGTGGCTCGCCGCCGCGGCATGCGCCATCGGTGGGGCGGTGACGACGGTGGAGCTCTCCGACTACAAGGTCGGGCTGGCCACGAGCAATTTCGCTCGATCCGGGCTCGCCCGGTACATCGCGGTGGTGCACGACGACGCGGGACGTGTCCTCTGCCGCTCGGCCGACGGCGCGTTCGACCTCGTCTTCCTCGACTCCGAGCGCGCCGAATACCCGGGCTGGTGGGGGGACCTCAAGCGCGTGCTCCGACCCGGCGGGCTGCTGGTGGTCGACAACGCGACCTCGCACGTGGCCGAGATGGCGCCGTTCGTGGCGCAGGTCTCGGCTGACGCCTCCTTTGTCACGAGCCTCGTTCCCGTGGGCAATGGTGAGTTCCTCGCCCTGAAAGCCGATCCAGGATGGAGCGATCCGACATGAACGTCACGATCCTCGACGACTACCAGGACACGATCAGAAGCCTGGCCTGCTACCCGAAGGTTGCCGGTCACAAGGTGACGATCTGGAACGATCACACCAAGGACGTCGAGACGCTCGCTGGACGGCTCAAGGACACCGAGGCGCTCGTGCTGATCCGCGAGCGCACGCCGATCCGTGCGCCCTTGCTCGAGCGTCTGGACAGGCTCAAACTGATCAGCCAGGCCGGCGTGTTCCCGCATATCGACGTCGAGGCTTGCACGCGGCGCGGGGTCCTCGTGTGCTCGCACACCGGCCCCGGCCGCCCCTCGTACGCGACCGCCGAGCTCACGTGGGGCCTGGTCATCGCGGCCTTCCGGCGCATCCCGCAGGAGATGAACGCGCTCAGGGCCGGCAAGTGGCAGGCCTACCCTATCGGGATCGGGCTGCGCGGCAAGACCCTCGGAATCTACGGCTACGGCAAGATCGGCGCCGCGGTCGCCGGCTACGGCAAGGCGTTCGGTATGAACGTGCTCGCGTGGGGCCGCGAGAGCTCGATCACCCAGGCGCGCGCCGACGGCTTCACGGTGGCGGCCAGCAAGGAAGCGCTCTTCGCCGAGTCGGACGTGCTCTCGCTGCATCTGCGTCTGATCGACGCCACCCGCGGCATCGTCTCGGCCGCCGATCTCACGCGCATGAAGCCGACGGCGCTCATCGTCAACACCAGCCGCGCCGGGCTCGTCGCCCCCGGCGCGCTCGAGGCGGCGCTGCGGGCCGGGCGGCCGGGCATGGCCGCCGTCGACGTGTACGAGGACGAGCCGGTGCTGGGCGGCCGGCATCCGCTCCTGTCGATGGACAACGTCATTTGCGCGCCGCACCTCGGCTACGTCGAGCGCGACGGCCTCGAGCACATGTTCACCGGAATCTTCGATCAGATCCTGGCGTTCGCGAGCGGTAAGCCGATCAACGTCCAGAACCCGGACGCGCTAAAGCGCTGAGGGAAGGCTGGTCACGCCGAAGCGCCGCGCCACGCCGCGAAGCTCGTCGACGATCGCGCGCGGCAAGGGGATGCCCTCGCGCGTGCGCTGCGCGAGCGTTCGGGCCCCGCGCTCGCCGGGCATGAGGATCTCGAGGGCGCCGGGAGCCCGGGGCAGGCCCTTCAACGCGGCGATCACGCGGTCCACCTCGGATCGAAACGCGTCCGGATCGCCGAACCGGCGCAGGTCGATCGCGAGCACCAGGCCGTTCTGGCGGTGCCGGGCGCCGTCGGCGGCGCCGTCGAGTGCTCCGGCGATGATCGGATTGGACACGATCAGGCTCGTGATGAGCTCGATCATCAGGGAGAGCCCCGAGCCCTTCGGTCCGCCGAGCGGCAGGGGAATCAGCGCGGCCTCGGGATCGGTGGTCGGGTTGCCGTCGCGGTCGAGCGCCCACCCCGCGGGAATCGGCCGGCCGGTTTTTCGCGCCTGAACCAGCTTGCCGCGCGCGACGACGCCGGTGGCCATGTCGAGGACGACCGGCCCGTGCCCGCCGCCGGGTACCGCGATCGAGATCGGGTTCGTCGAGACGCCGGCGGCGCGCGTGCCGTGATAGGCCATGAACGGCCCCGACGCGGCCAGCGCGATCGCGGCCATCCCTTCCTGCGCGGCAGTCAAGGTGTAGTAGCCGAGCGCCGCGGTGTGCGTCGTCGCGCGAACCATCCCGAGGCCGACGCCGGCGTCGCGCGCCTTGCGGACGGCCGCGTTCATCGCGGTGGTCATCGCGATCGGGCCGGCCGCGCGGTCGGCGTCGACGAGGACGGAGGCCGACGTCTCCGTGCGGATCTTGATCGAGGGCGTCAGGTTCATGTCGCCGTCGTCGATGAGCCGCAGGTACATGGTGATGCGCGACACGCCGTGCGAGTCGACGCCGCGCAGGTCGGCCCAGACCAGCACGTCGGCCACGACCGCCGCGTCGGACGCCGGCATCCCGGCCCGCACGAACACGTCTCGCGTGAACCGGCGAAGCGCGTCGGCCGCGACGGTCGCGGCGGGCGCGGCCGGGGAGGGCTCGCTCATCGCGAGCGCGGCGAGAGCGGGAAGTACTTGTCGAGCCAGTTGCGCAGCAGCGTGACGACCAGCGTGTTGCCCTCGGACAGCACGAAGTGGTCGACGCCGGCGACCAGATGGAGATCGGTCGGCTGTCCCGCGTGACGGAACAGATCGATGGACTGCTCGGTCGGCGTCACCGAGTCGTTCGCCGGGTGCAGGAGCAGGAGCGGGCGCGGCGAGATCTTTCCGACCACGTCGTTGGCGCGGAAGGCGTACATGCTCTCGACGACCTCGAACGGAAACTCCATGATCGAGCCGGGCGCCACGTTGCCCCGCAGCG
>Ga0209802_1003098_pt1 | contig 11268 bp, 11 predicted proteins | sample GraSoiAngelo_129_FD_185886 | JGI IMG/M metagenome (GOLD analysis project Ga0209802, IMG submission 185886) | Grasslands soil microbial communities from the Angelo Coastal Reserve, California, USA - 14_0927_12_40cm (SPAdes) (version 2) | ecosystem: Environmental > Terrestrial > Soil > Grasslands ... | reverse complement strand
ATCAGAGCCTACTACCTCAACCCGCAGCAGCTACTCGACAGGGTCAAACGAGAGAAGATGGAACCAACCGCCCAGGGAGCGCCCAGTAAGCAATGAGTCTACTGGATCCGATAGTTCCATATCTGGGACCCCTCGGCCCCGCGCTAGCGGTCAGCGGTACACTAGTTATCATCTTAGCACTTATCGGCATAGTATCATTCATGCTCTACAAGGTAAAACGCGACATCTTCGAGACGAGCATCGGCTGGGTCGGCGCCACCGTCGTTCTGTCACTAATCACAATACTCTTCCGCGGAATGACATACCTATGCGGCTGCGCATGGTATTACGACTCTGGCGGAAATCCTACAGCCCTAGTGCCACTGACCTACATGCTGATTACTGGATCATTCTTCGCAATAATCTACAACTTCAACATTCCACCGCTAAAGAAGCACAAGTGGCTCATCAGCATCCCACTCTCAGTCCCCATCGCCATCGTCTCCAACCTATTCTTCCCACTTGTCGAGAATGGCATATCGTCAAGCCCACCACTGGTCTTCATTGAAATCGCATTCCTAGCCCCACTAGGCGCGATCTACAGTAGCTTCGTCTACGAGAGAGCTGTCCTACACATGGGAGACTATCACGCAAGGCTCCGACGCTTCCTCGAACAGGGCCAGAAAGGCAAGAAGGGAGGTCCAGGAGGCACAGAGCTACCGCCCGAAAAATCTGGCTTCTCCTACTTCACATACGGACTCCTCGGACGAAGAATAGCGAAGATACTACCGCTGTTCAGCGGGCTAAAACAGGTACTCAGCCTAGCAGGAATGAAGATCGGCTACAAAGCCTACGTCAGCTCAATGATCTTCTCCGCACTCCTCGGAGGAGGCCTCTCCTTCTTCGTATGGTTCTTCCTATTCACGTTCGGGCTAGGAAGCGCCTTAGGACTCGGCGGCTTCAGCATAATCTCCATCCTCGGAACACTACTACTCTCCATCGTCTTCTCATTCATAACAGGCGCAGCGATTCTAGGATTCTTCTACATCCTACCATCCATGAAAGTAGGCTCGAGGAGACAACGCCTCGACACATACCTACCGTTCACGTCAAGCTACATGACAGTCCTCGCCTCCGCGGGAGTCACCCCCGAACGCATGCTGAGGTCCACTGCAGAGAAAGACCCCAAGTTCATGCTCTCAGACGAGATAGCAAACGTCGTAGGACGAATAGACCTACTGGGCTACGACGTTCTCAACGCGATAAACGCAGAGGTAGACCGATCACCCTCAACCAACTATCAAGACTTACTCCGAGGATTCGGCGGAGTAATCCGCACTGGAGGCGACATGAAAAAGTTCTTCCAAGGAATAACAGACCACCTATTCCAGAAACGATCCCTCCAAGTACAAGCCTTCCTAGACTCGCTCGGAATAATCGCCGAGACCTACGTACTGATGCTCATCGCCTTCCCACTAATGCTCGTCGTCATGCTCAGCATCATGGCATCCATCGGTGGAAGCCTAGGAGGCATCGACGTGTTCTCATTCATGTACCTCATGGCCTTCATACTCATACCAATCTGCGGAGTAATGTTCCTCTTCATACTCGACACTATGCAGCCGAAAGGTTAGGAAAATCAAGAAATGTCAAATCCAAACCAACCCCAACCAGCTCCCTCTTCAGGAACCGCAGTCGATACTAGGCAGGGCAGGGGCTCGAAGGATAAATCAGGCGGGGGCGCCATCGCCGGTGTCTTCAAGAAGGTAACCAGCAAACTGGCGTGGGTCTTCGCAGGAATAATCTTCGCCGGAATCTTCTTCTGGGGAGTAGCGGAGATAGCACTTAACGGGCCAGAGCCTAGCGTCCCCTTCGCTGGACTAACCGGACACTTCAGCTTTGACCGGTTCCTACTCCTCGGTGGAATACTATGCCTCATTCCCCCGACAATCGTGTACCTGTTCGAGTCGAAAAAGCGAGACTCTATCGACAACAACATACCCCACCTAATCCGAGACATTGCAGACGCTGGCCGCAGTGGCATGACCTTGACGCGGGCGATAGAGATCTCTGCAGAGCGAGACTATGGGCCTCTCACCAAGGAGATCAAGAAACTAATCGCCAAGATCAGCTTCCGAGTCCCGCTAGAAAAGGCACTACAATTCTTCGCCGACCGGACCGGAACAATGCTGTCCAGGCGGACAGCCATGCTCGTGTCCGAAGCCAACAAGTCCGGAGGAGATATCCAAGAGAGCATGGAATCAATCGCTAAGCACATCCAGGAGATCCAGTATCTGGAAAGGAAGAGACGAGCCACACTGCGACCCTTCATCGGAGTCATGTACATCAGCTTCGCCGTCTTCCTAGTCACCGTCTACCTACTCATATCCAGCTTCTTCAAACAACTGGCCAACACCACATTCGGCGGCTCCTCAGCAATCGGAGGAGTAGGCTTCAGCTTCATCAGCCTCCCACTCCCCAAGATCACAGCGGTCTTCCTCTACATGGCCATGATCGAAGCACTCTTCGCAGGACTAGTCGGCGGCAAAATGGCAACAGGCTACCTCAAAGACGGCCTCAAACACGCAATACTGCTAATGCTCATCTGCTTCGTCACCTTTGTCTTCTTCGTCTAAGTCCACAATTCACCTACTCGCGCGAATGCTAGGCTCGCATCTGCGCCAACGGCTAGTCACATTAACAGTCAGCCTAGGGCAGATGCCGTTGAAAGCGTTCCAAGCCCTCTTCAGTGCTCGATGGACCAAGAGCCAGATCTCCTGGGCCATAGCCTACGCCTACACCATCTACGTAGCACTTAGCGCAATCCCCCCATTCAAAGGCACCAGCATATTCTCCGTCACAGCCGCATCAGGACTCCTCGTCCTCCTCTACTTCTTCCACTCATACGCAAATCTGAACCTAAAGACCGCCTCCAAATTCTTCATAATCGCCGCAACCATATCGTTCATCTGGGAATTCATCGGAGTAACCACCGGAATACCCTTCGGCCAGTACTCCTACACGACCAGTCTATCACCATCACTCCTATCCGTTCCACTCTTCATCCCACTACTATGGTGCGCGCTCGGCTACTTCTGCATGGAAGCATCAGACTACTACATCATGGCCAGCGCACTGATGGTCTCACTAGACCTATCCTTCGACCCGGTCTTCTCAAGCTCCCTCCACCTCTGGACCTGGCAGTCCCAGGGAGAATATTTCGGGGTTCCACTTAGCAACTTCTTCGGCTGGTTCCTAGCCTCACTAACCTTCTTCGCAATATTCTTTCTCGCAACCAGACGACGAACAAGGTCGTCCAACTACGCGATCGTCTTCTACTACTTGTTCGGCCTCGACAATGTCATAGGAGACTTAGCCTCAGGATCTGCCTGGCTCGCACTCGCCTCCTTCGTCATCTTCACCGCAGCGACACTGATCATCTTCCTAGTCAAGGGAAACCGATGGAGAAAGCTGCTAGGAATCAGTCTGCCTGCAACGTCAACCGGCTAGCCCACGAGGAAGGCCGATGGAGGGCAGAGCCGATTCCGGCCTCGAGATACGACGACTCCTCCTACTGACCCGGCTCAGAAACTCTCCAAAAGGATTGACTATGCCGAGGTTGGTCAATGACTGCGAGAAGGTCCCCGGATGGAAGGTACCGGGCAAGACATCCTGGGAGATAGTCCGGATGGTGCTCCAGAGCCTGCTAGACGATCGACTGGTAGCGGTGAAGAAAAATTTTGAGCTAACAACGAAAGGCCGAGAATACTTGGAAGATCCCACCAAGTGGCAGATCGACGGGAGAACGACCGAAGACATTGAACAGAAACTGTTCTGGGAATCGATCTACGAAGTCTTCGACAAAGCCTATCGTGGACTCCGGACCAAGATCAAGACCGGTCTCGTAAAACAAACCTAACCGCCTGTCAGTTGCGCAAAACGAAATCTCGGCTGAGATGCCGCTAGAAATTCAACTATTCAAGAAATATCTAAGCTTCCCAAAAAAAGAGGAAGAAACGGAAAGCATCTCGCCGATTGGAGATGTCTCTTCGTTCTAGTCTACGAAGATGGTTTCCTTGGGGAAGACTTCGATGCCGTTGCTAGAGATCTTGTAAGGTCTCGGCTGCATGTCGATAGGGGTCTCCCTCATCTTCTCCACCTGGAGAACCCTGTTGTAGGTCTTGCCGACCTTAGCGTTGGACATTATGACGACACCGTGAGCAAGGTATTCCTCGAGCTGAATCGCTCTCTCAACAGTAGGACCCATCGCCCGAAGTTCCGTGGTCATCAAGCATGTCGCGCCAGTCTTGACCAGAGCGTCAACGAGGTCCAGAATGGCTGTTCTCCTCTCGACCATCTCGGGGTACTGGAATATCAGCGAAGTGACAGGGTCGACCACGACTCTCTTAGCATTGATCAGTTCGGTGTGAGTCTTGATTCCTTCAATGAGGCTGAGAATGGAAAAGTCTTTTCTTCCGATGGATTGTCGTCCGATCTTGACCTCTCCTGGCATGTGTCGGAGCGGGGACGCGTTGATGAACGCGAACTTCTTGCCCTTCTCAAGCTCTTCGAACTTCCACCCGAAAAGCGCCATCTCCCGGTAGTAGTGTGCCTTTGTCTCGTCTAGACTGACGAACGCACCGTTCTCTCCATAGATCTTGATCCCGTTCATTAGGAACTGAGATGTGAGAATCGTTTTGCCAGTACCGGGACCTCCCACCAGAAGTATTACTCGTCCCCTTGGGAATCCGCCGCTGAGAATCTCGTCTAGACCAGGGATTCCTGTGGGTGTTCTGTCGACGGTCGGCATCTTTCCTTTACCGCTCTGACTTTGGAGCTCGTATCTTTCGGCCATGGTATAAATCGCTTCGGATTCTTCCACTCTAATCTTGTTTTGAATCCTATTGTTACCTCCACCCAGCCGGAAAGGTAACGCCCTGTTTAGCAGAATTGAGAACTCGAGAGTATTATCGAGCTTCATGCTCGGTATCCTATGGCAGTCGCGGTGGAACATGTGGCGCATCGAAAAAAGAAACAATACGATCCGATGTCACCGCCACAACTACCGACATTCGGAACCGTCCCGATCCTTCCACACACTTTCCAAATCGTTCTAAGGCTATCTCGACCTAGGACATGGACATTCGCCGCATCAAGCTTCATCCTCGGCTACACGCTAGCCGGCGGTACTTCATTATTCCAGATGGCCCTCGGGTTAGCCGTCGCCGGTCTAGTCACAGCAGCCACAAACGTCGTGAATGCCTTCGCTGATAGAAAAGAGGATGCAGTAAACCAGCCTAGCAGAGTCTTCTGGATCGACCAGATCGGACTCCCCGGAACAATCACGAGTCTACTAGTCCTGTACGGGATGGCCATAGCTGCCTCGATACTGCTTGGGCCGCTTTTCATGCTGGTATTAGCTGTAGGAATTTTCAACTCCATCTTCTACTCACTACGGCCACTACGGTTCAAGGCGAGACCTCTTTCGAGTCTCGTATCGTTCTCAGGCGCCGTAGGCTTATCGTTTCTCAGTGGTGTCAGCGTTATGGGATCAGTCAACCTACTGAACCCGGTGTTCTTGCTCCTCACCTACTTCATGTTCACATACGGAACTGTAAAGAACCTCCCCGATTATTCCGGAGACAAGAAAGCGGGTACAAGGACATCCGCAACAATCTTTCACAGCTTGGCGAATGCAGTCCGGTTCAGCGGCCTCCTCCTATTCACACCATACGTTCTCCTAACTGCGTTCATCGCAGTGGGTTCTCTCACCCCAATCTACCTTGCCGACCTAGGAATGGGACTAATCTTTGCAGTCATCTTCTTCCGAATGCTGAGAGCCAAATCTTCGCAAGAGCTTGAGAAGACTCACACATTCGGATTCTTCTACGCAATATCTTTCATCCTCTTCACCCTCGTCCTTACATCTCCAACGCTCACCTCGATAATCGTCATTCTCTCCGCCTATCTCTGGACACTCCTCGTCTCCCGCGTCAGCCTCGACTCAAGGGTTGAGAACCGTGATTGGGAGAAGCCTAGGAGGAAGAAGACGTGAACAACGCCCTCACAAGCAAAGAGTTCTCCTTCGATCTTCTCAAAGGGATGATCCTCGCGCCTGTCTCGACAGGTTTCAACCTCGCGATAATGGGTCCTCCCGGAGTCGGCAAGTCGACCGTCTGCCAGGAGCTCATCAAAGAAGCGTCCAAGTCGGGTCTCAAGTGTCTCTACGTAATAACAAACAATCCTGTCGACCTTGTCAAGCAGCAACTCCGAGACATGGGAATAGTACCGGTTGCAAGGAATGAGCCGGTTATCTTAGTAGACATGTATTCTTGGCTTCTGGGAGAACATTCACCAGAAAGGTTTCAGATCGACAACGCTTCAGACGTTGCTGCCCTCAGCGTAGTAATCTCGAGCGCGGCAGAAACGGCCGGTGACAGATCGTTCGTCGCATTTGACACACTTTCCACTCTGCTCGCCTACAACTCGGAAGAGCTCTGCGTCCGATTCATGAAGTCGCATCTCGCCAGGATGAAGAGGCACATGAACATAGGCGCATACGCCATAGAAACGGGCATCCACAGCAACTCGTTCTACAACGAGGTCAAGGCAACATTTGACGGCGTGATAGAGATGAAACTTGAGGAGATGGACGGAGAACTACGCCGCTTCATCCGAGTATACCGATACAGAGGAAGTCACGAGACAAAATGGTTCAGGCTATTGATTGGACCTGACCGAGGAGTCAAGATCTATTGAGGCCTAGGATCTCGTTAGCTAATCGTGATGAGCACGACACGATATGGCATGTTAACCTTCTCACAGAAGAAGGGTACAATCTGCTTAAATTGGTTGTAAAGGCTGGAGCCTTACGGTGACGGCCGTGGAGCCGACTGGGATCAAGGTCTTAGACGACCTTCTAGGAGGTGGACTTCCCAGACCATCCGCAGTTGGAATTATCGGCGCTGTCGGCAGCGGCAAGTCCAGCCTTGTTCGACAGCTCGCGGTTACAATGCTCGAACGCGACTTTAGAGTCCTATACTATGCAATAGACGAGTCCGCCGAGGACGTCAGAGAGAGCGTCGCCACCTATGGAATAGACGTGGGCAAGTACGAGTCTGAGGGAAGACTCTCATTCATCGACATATTCGCCCTCGGCGTCGAGAGGCTCGCCGAAGCCTATCCTGTAGAAGAGCCGGAACAGATTGTTGACAGCACATTCAAGTTCTCTGACCTTGTCGCTCAGGGCCGAAGCTTTACCTTGAAGCACCTCGGCAAGAAACAGTTCGTCATAATGGACTCGCTAACCCCGTTCTTCCTAATGGTTGAGGCGAAACGAGTCTTCCAGTTCGGACAAGTACTCAAGTATGCTACCCGTTTTGCCAAAGCCATTGGCGTCGCCACACTCCATACCAAAGTCCTTGACGAGACGATTGAGAACGCCATGGTCAACTTCGCAGACGTAGTTCTAGAACTGGAACGACGCAAGACCGCTGAAGGACCCCTCGCCCGCGGCGGAACCTTACGACTGGTAAAAATGGGGAAGAACCCTGTCCCCTCGCGAGGTTACTATTACGAAATGACGCCTCAGGGAATAGCCATTAGCACTGCACCACCCATCTAGCCTGGGCGTCGAATCACTATTTCGCGGGTCCTCTTCGACCCGGCAATCTTCACCCTTGTAATTAAGGGACGATTCCATGGTTTGTCTTGGAATCTACTCTCGTTTTGCGGTGTGAGTATGGGCTCCTAGCCCAGATATACCAGCGGTCGGTTCACAACCACCTATGGCAACGAAGCCCAGTGAGCCAGCGATAACCAGCGATGAGATGCAGGTGGCCGAGCTCAACTCTGAGTATCTTGGAGTTAGCTACTTCCAGCTTATGGAAGCAGTGGGCGCAAACATCTCCCGAGAGATATCCGCACGAACCGCAACCAAACCCAACCCGAGGATACACATTATTTCCGGTCCTGGGAAGAATGGTGGCGACGGCTTCGCAGTAGCACGACACCTTGCGTCACAAAGGCTCAAAGTCAGGGTTACACTAGTTGGCCGACCCAACGATGTGAAGGACGAAGCAGCAAAACAACAACTTAACACAATCACCCAAATGAACGACAGCATACAATTCGAGAGTCTCTCAGATTCGTCTCAACTACGGCCAGTAGAAGCCGACATCATTCTCGACGCGATTCTAGGCTATGGAGTCCAGGGAGATCTTCGCCAACCGCTCCTAGGCGCAGTTCGAATCATCAATCGATCCAGAGGATACAAGATCGCGCTCGACTTACCCTCCGGATTAGACAGTGACACAGGCGAACCACACGGCGAAGCCGTCAAAGCGGACCTTACAATATCACTACACAAGGTCAAGCAAGGACTCGTCAAGGGAAAAGAATACGCAGGAGAAACTATCTCGCTATCCATCGGAATCCCCCCTGAAGCAGAGATCTATGCCGGACCCGGCGACTTCAAAACCCTATGGAAACCACGCCCCGCCAACGCTCACAAGGGCGACTACGGAAGACTACTCATAATCGGTGGCAGCGAAAACTTCACAGGTGCTCCGGCGTTCTCAGCCCTAGCGGCTACCAAATGCGGCACAGATCTAGTCTACGTTGCTTCCCCGACAAAAACCTCAGAGATTATCGCGTCATACTCGCCAGACCTAATAACCATCAAACTCCCAGGGGAACACCTCAACCTCAAAGATCTCCCTGAACTCGAAAGATGGTTGAGTTCCTCTGACGCGATCGTTCTCGGACCCGGAATAGGACTACACGAAGAAACGGTAGACACGGTCAGGAAACTCATCTCGCAAACCGGGGAACTAAACAAGCCACTAGTCCTGGACGCCGACGCGTTGAAAATATTCGGCCGCAGCCGGAGACGGCTCAATAATCCAGTTGTCCTTACACCTCACGCTGGAGAATTCGCGCAAGTGCTACAGCGGAAGATCAGTCCAGAAATCTCCCTCCGACAAGAAGCAACGACACAGCTGGCCAAAGAAACAGGTGCAACAGTAGTACTGAAGGGGAGTGTCGACATCGTAGCAGATCCCACTCGTCTGAAACTCAACAAGACGGGAAACCCCTACATGACGGTCGGCGGCACAGGCGATGTTCTAGCGGGCATAGTCGGCGCACTCTTGGCCCAACACATCGAACCATTCAGAGCGGCGGCGGCCGGCGCATTTCTCAACGGACTTGCAGGAGACATGTTGATGAAGGAGAGAGGACCAACGGTCACACCGCTGGCACTAGTAGACTTCATCCCACAGGCGATTAAGTATTGCATAGAAGGACCACCATATCCGAGAATCCGAGACTAGAGAATCAAACAACTCCGCGAATATTGATCTACGACTACCACCAAGACGATCCTATCAAGTGCACATCAGCCAAACTCCAGAAATTCCATCTAGCGCGACAGCTCCATTCCTTGAGAGGCATTCCACGATCGGCTATAGTGCTCAACCCGTCGAGCAATCTTACTCTATCGTTTCAGGATCGGAGTCTGATAGGACAATATGGCCTTGTGGGATTAGACTGCTCGTGGAATCTGTCCGAGGATATCCTTCAGAACAACATTAGGGGTCAAGGCCGGCGACTACCAACACTCCTGGCAGGCAACCCGACAAACTACAGCATCAGAGGAAGACTCAGCACTGCGGAGGCACTCGCAGCTGCTCTCGTCATAACAGGATTCGAGAAAGAGGCCCAGCGCCTCCTATCAGTTTTCACCTGGGGACACACGTTTCTCACTTTAAACAAGGAGCCGCTGGAAGCGTACATGCGGACTTCAGTCGACGGAATGAGTGAGCAGGAACAAGAGTACTTCCCACCGTCCAGAGCCTAAATGTTTATATCAACTACGCAGGGAAGAACCTAGTTTGGTAGCATTAGCAGGTCGAATAGTAGAAGCCCATGGTACCCGGCGGCGGCGTCAATCCGACGCTTAGGGCGTTACGCCTGTGTATGAAAGATTGACCTCCACTGTGGGCGACATGATATGCGGACCAAAAAAACCCGGGGCAAAGAATACCCTGGAACGTTTCGGTCCAAGGAAGGCTCGTAGCCACCTGCTAAACTCCAGCCAATTCCTGTATAGAGATGTGATAGGCGTCCAGAACTCCTATCGTTCCAACTCCGCTTGATCCTGGCGGACCCAACTGCTATCGGGATGAGACTAAGCCATGCGAGTCGCACGCTTCCAGGCCAATGTGGGAGCGTGGCATACGGCTCAGTAACATGTGGCTAACCTACCCTCCGGACCGGGACAACTTCGGGAAACTGAGGCTAAACCCGGATAGATGGAGAGGCCTGGAACGGTTCTCCGTCGAAATAATCCTAGGACCATGCTTTCTAGGACTGCCCGAGGATGGGGCCGCAGCCGATCAGGTCGTTGGTGAGGTAACGGCTCACCAAGCCTATAACCGGTACGGGCCGTGAGAGCGGGAGCCCGGAGATGGGCACTGAGACAAGGGCCCAGGCCCTACGGGGCGCAGCAGGCGCGAAACCTCTGCAATGCGCGAAAGCGTGACAGGGTCATCCCGAGTGCCATCCGCTGAGGAAGGCTTTTACCCGGTCTAACTCGCCGGGAGAATAAGGGGAGGGCAAGTCTGGTGTCAGCCGCCGCGGTAATACCAGCTCCTCGAGTGGTTGGGACGATTATTGGGCCTAAAGCGTCCGTAGCCGGCTGGAAAAGTTCTCCGTAAAATCCAACGATCCAATCGTTGGCTCGCGGGGAATACTTTCCGGCTTGGGGGCGGGGGAGGTCGGCGGTAGTCCCGGGGTAGGGGCGAAACAACGAAAAAACTCGTTTCGCAGTCTTATAATCCCGGGAGGACCACCAGTACGATTACAGGAGTATGGTGCAGCGAGCAACGCAATGAATCAGTGCATTCCAAGACTTCTTGGACACAGCTTCGGAGACGGATACATTCACAGGGCGAAATGGTATTTCGTATACACCAACAACGCCGAGGAATTGCATGACGAGGTCAAGGAGAGTGTCTCTAACGTCTTTGGGAAAGTCTCTCATTGCCGACGAACCTCAATCGGTGGAACACCACAAGTTCAGTTCTCTCCCGTCGTCGGGAAGAAACTGAACGATCAAGGTGCGCCACGAGGTTCCAAGATAAGGCAAGAGACGATCATCCCGCCAACGATGACCAACGGCGACGAAGCAACAATTGCGAACTTCCTAGGAGCTTTGTGCGACGATGAAGCCCAGGTCCGGAGAGACAGTGGATCGAAACAGATCGCTCTAAAATCCGTGAAGATTTC
>Ga0209802_1003094_pt1 | contig 11279 bp, 8 predicted proteins | sample GraSoiAngelo_129_FD_185886 | JGI IMG/M metagenome (GOLD analysis project Ga0209802, IMG submission 185886) | Grasslands soil microbial communities from the Angelo Coastal Reserve, California, USA - 14_0927_12_40cm (SPAdes) (version 2) | ecosystem: Environmental > Terrestrial > Soil > Grasslands ... | reverse complement strand
CACGAAGAAGAGATCGTCGCAGGGCATCGGGTGCAACGCGGCCTCCAGTGAAGCCTCTCCGGGGTTGGCGATCGGTCCGGGCGGCAGGCCCTTGACGACGTAGGTGTTGTAGGGATGCGCGATGGAGAGATCGCTCTTGTGGATGTTGTGGTCCCACTTGTAGTCATGCGAGAGCAACAGGGCGTAGACCACCGTCGGGTCGGTCTGCAGGCGCATCCCCTTCTTCAGCCGGTTGTGGAAGACACAGGAGATCCGGGCCCGCTCCTCCGGCCTTCCCGTCTCCTTCTCGATGATGCTGGCGAGCGTCACTCCCTGCAGCTCATCCAGGTGCACGGTGTCGGCGCGCTGCGCTTCGGCATGTTGCCACGCTTTCTGGAAGCGGAAGACCATCGCTTGCACGATCCCGCCGCACCCCGCACCGCGGGGCAGCGAGTACGTATCCGGAAAGAGATACCCCTCGAGCGAGGGCCCCGGCACGCCGTACTTCTTGGGCGAGAGAGGATCGCGCACGATCTTGAGGAAATCGGGCGCGGCGCACAGGCCGGTCGCGGCCACGATCGGCGCGATCTCGTCGGCACGGAGCCCTTCCGCGGCCGTGAACCGATACAACTTCACCTCACCGCGGACGAGCTTGCCGATCACCTCGTCCGGCAGCAGGGCGCCGTCGAACTGGTACTCGCCGGCCTTGGTATGCGCGTTCCGCCGGAACCAGCGCAAGTGCGTGAAGAAGCGATTGGCGTCGGAAACGACGCGCGCGTCCGCGAGGAGCCTTCCGAGCGCGTGCGGTCCTGTCCCCGGCGGGATGTTCACCGTGCGCGATCCCTCGCCGAATCGCGTCGCGGCGAACCGGCGCTCGTCGACCAGGCGCCAGCCGACGACGGCCACGGCCGCGATCAATCCAAGGGCCAAGAGCCAGAGGATCGCGCGTTTCATCGATAGACAGTATAGGTGCGCGCCGCGCACGGCGGAATTTCCTACCGGTGCGGTGACGTCTCCCGCGAGACGCCTGGGGTATGGGCCCCTGCGCCGCGGTGGTACGAAGCGCGACGGCCTCAGGAGAGGCGCGATTCGGCGGCCGCGAGCTCCTCGCTCTTGTGCTCCCAGCGCGCGTAGAGCTCCTCGAGCTTGCGCGCAGCGTCGCGGTAAGCGGTGATCAGCGGCGTGCTGCGGGCCGGATCAGAGAAGAGCGCCGGGTCGGCGAGCTGCGCTTCCGCCGCTTTCTTTTCCTGCTCCAGCTGGGCGATGCGCTGCTCCAACTCGGCGACGGCGCGCTTGATCGGTCCCAGGACCTTGTCGCGCTGCTCGCGCTGGAACGCGCGCTCTCGCCTGGCTTGCACGCCCTGCCCGCCCGCGGACGCCCGGGAGGATCCGTCCTGGACCTCGCTGGCCGTCTGAGCGGTCCGGCGGCGCGACCAGTCGTCGAGATCGCCGGGCTGCGAATCGATGACGCCATCGCGCACCTCCCAGATCCGGGTAGCGAGCCCGTTCACGAAGCTGCGGTTGTGGGAGACGAAGAGCAGCGTCCCTTCGTACCTGGTGAGCGCGTCGATCAGCGCCTCGGACGAGTCGAGGTCCAGATGGTTGGTGGGCTCGTCCATGAGGAGGAAGTTGGAAGGCACCACCAGCAGCCGCGCGAGCGCGACCCGTGCGCGCTCCCCGCCGGAGAGCACGCCAATGCGCTTCTCCACCTCATCGCCGGAGAAGAGGAAGGAACCGAGCACGCCCCGGACCCAGCTCTGGGCCTGCGTAGGAACCAACCCGTGGACCTCCTCGAGGATGGTCCGCGCCGGGTCGAGGCGCTCGGTGTGGTGCTGCGCGAAATACCCGGTGACCACGTTGTGCCCGAGCGCCACGACCCCCGCGTCGGGCTCGATCTCCCGCGCCAGCAGCTTGAGCAGCGTGGTCTTGCCGGCGCCGTTCAGTCCGATCACCGCGATCCGGTCGCCCCGCAATACTTGCGCGGACAAGTCCCGGTAGACGGGCGTGGCTCCGTAGGACTTCGACACCCGCTCCAGGTGGGCGACCTCACGCCCGCTGCGCGGCGCCTCGGGAAAGCGGAATCGCACGGTGGCGCGCTCTTCGCGCACCTGCACGATCTCTTCCTTCTCCAGCAGCTTGACTCGGCTCTGCACCTGCCGAGCCTTCGTCGCCTTGGCACGGAAGCGCTCGATGAAGGCCTGCATCTGGGCGCGCCGCCGCGACTGCTTCTCCGCCTGCGCCGCGAGGCGCTCTTCCTCCGCGGCCCGAAGCTCGAGGTAGCGCTCGTAGTTTCCCGCGTAGGCGCGCAGCCCCTCGGACTCGAGCGAGAGCACGCGATCGATCTGCCGATCGAGGAACTCGCGGTCGTGCGAGACGAGCAGCAACGCCTTGCGCGAGCGACGGAGGAAGGAGTCGAACCATTCGAGCGTAGGCACGTCGAGATGATTGGTCGGCTCGTCCAAGAGGAGCAGCTCCGGATCCTGCAGCAACAGGGCCGCCAGCGCGGCGCGCATCTTCCAGCCTCCGGATAGCTCGGAGGCGGGCCGCGAGAGCTCCGGCCGCGCGAATCCGAGCCCACCGAGGATCTCCTCCGCCCGGTACCGGCCGTAGAGCTCCTCGTGGTGCGCGAGCTGCTCGTGCAGTTCTGCGAGCTCGCCGCCCAGCTCGACCTGCTCCTCCTCCGTCGCCGCCTGCGCCAGTCCCGCCTCCACGGCGGCAAGGCGCCCCTGCAGCCAGGAGCGCCCGGGGACGCTGGCGAGCACCCCATCGATGACCGATCCGGGCGGCAGCTCCGAAAGCTCCTGTGGCAGATACCCGGCGCGCGACCTGTGCACGAGCTGCACGGTGCCCCTGTCCGGCTCGATCTGGCCGGCGAGGATCTTCAGCAAGGTGCTCTTGCCGCTGCCGTTCGGGCCGATCAGGCCGGCGCGGTCGTGGTGGCCGAGCGCGAAGCTCGCGCCGTCGAGGAGCACCTTGGGCCCGTAGCGGACCGCGAGGGCGTGCGCGTGCAGCAGCGACATCGTTCACCCGGCACGAAAGAGCATGCCTTCAGCCCATCACCGTCACCACCAGCTTCCGGTTCCGTGGCCCGTCGAACTCGCAGAAGTAGATGGCTTGCCAGAGCCCGAGCGCGAGCTTTCCGCCCTGGACCGGAATGGTCTCCGAGAACCCGAGCAAGGCCGCCTTGGCGTGCGCATGCGCGTTGCCTTCCTCGTGCTTGTAGTACTTCTCGTTGCGCGGTACGGCGCGCTCCAGGGCGTTGAGGATGTCGGTCTGCACGTCGGGGTCGGTGTTCTCGTTCAGCGTGACCGCGCCCGTGGTGTGTCCGCAGTAGATGGAGCAGAGGCCGGACTGGACGTTGCTCGCGGCCACCACCGCGCGAATGCGCTTGGTGACGTCGATCATCTCCTGCTTCTTGGTGGTGGGCAGCTCGATGGTCGCGGTGTGCAGCATCAGTCGCCTCCGAGGTACTCCCCGATCTGCCACAGCCCGGCGAGATCGTGCACGTCCTTCCGCAGCCGCGGCACCGTGAACAGCGGCACCCCCCGGAGCATGTCGCGCAGGCGTTCGATCTCGCGCCGATCCAGATCGGCGAGGATGGCCTGTTCCGTGAGCGTCTCGCAGAGCCGTTCTGCCAGCCGGTTCTCGTCCTTGATCTGCGCGAGCTGCAGCGCTTCCTCGAGCGCGGCGAGGTTGTCCGGACCGCCGTGGCGGCGCGGGTCGCGCTGCACCCGGTTGACCACCACGGCGGCGGTGCGGATGCCGTCCCTCTCCAAGGCGCGGTGGAAGAAGAGCGCCTCCTGCGTGGTGAGAGGGTTCGGGCTGGTGACGAGGACGAAACCGGTCTGGGGCGAGGAGAGGAGCGCCTTCACGTTGGCGGCGCGCTCCTTGAATCCTTCGTACATGCCCTCGAACGCCATCATGAATGCGGCGAGGTCGCGAAGGAAATCGCTGCCGGTGAACCGCGCCAGGGTGCGCAGCACCAGACCGGAGGGCGCGGCGAGCAGGCGCAGCCCGAGCTTGCCCGCCTTGAGCATGGGTCCGAGCACGATGCGCATGGCGTTGTTGTCGAGGACGTCGAGGACACGGTCGGGCGCATGCAGGAAGTCGAGCGCGTTGCTGGTGGGCGGGGTGTCGAGCACCACGACGTCGAATCGGCCGCTCGAGTACAGCTCCAGCACCTTCTCCATGGCGATGTACTCCAGACTTCCGGCCATGGCCGTGGAGAGCGTCTGGTACAGCTTGTTGTCGAGGATCGCTTGTGCCTGCTCCGCGGTCCGGGCATTGCGGCGCACCAGCTCGTCCCAGCTCCGTTTCAGGTTGAGCATCATCGCCCACATCTCGCCGCGCGCGGTCAGCTTCGCATCCGCGAAGTGAGCGGCGTCGATCCGGGTCTCCGCGTTTCCCAGGGCCTTCAGCCCCAGGCTGTTGGCCAGGCGCCGGGCCGGGTCGATGGTCAGGACCAGCGCGCGCTTGCCTTCCATGGCCGCGCTGAGCGCGAGGGCAGCGGCGGTGGTCGTCTTGCCCACTCCTCCGGAACCCACGCAGCAGACGATCTTGCGCCCGTCGAGCGGCTTCACAGCGCGCCCTCGATCACGCGCGACACCTTTTCGATCGCGTGGGCGCCGAAACTGCGCTCGAAGAGGAAGGGGACCTTCACCAGGTGGCGGGGGACGGTATCGCGCAGGACGCCTTCGTAATGAATGCAGAGCGCGGCGCGAGACTCGTGATTGTCGGCGGCCTCCCCGGCGGCGGTGAGGAGCGGTCCGCCGCGCGTCACCGAGGCGACCTCCTGCGGCGAGAACCGCGACTCGAACACGGCATTGAGGAACAACGGACCCGCGGGAAACTGGCGCTGGCGCAGCGCGCGATCCAGCTCGATCGCCTCGTTCGCCGGCATCTCCTCGGGCAGCGTGACGATGCAGATGCTGCAGCGCTCAGGATCGGCGAGGAGGGCCTGCATCATCCGCATGTCGCGCGCCAACGGGCCCTCGGAGACGAGCCGCAGGAAGACTTCCGGAACGCTGAGAAAGGTGAGGCCGTGGCCGGTCGCCGGCGCGTCCAGGACCACCATGTCCCAGCGGAGCCGGCCCCGTTCGGTCTCACGCGCGGCATGCCAGAACACCTTCCCGAGCATGACGATCTCGGCGAGCGACGGCGCCGCGGCGAGGAAGTAGCGCGCGGCTGCGTTCTCGAAGGCGAGCCGGTACAGCGTCTGGTACTTGAGGATCATGAGCGCGTACTCGCGCATCGCCTCGCGCGGCCGGACGTGGACGCTGTACAGATTCGGCAAGAGTTGGCGGATCTCGGTACCGGAGGGTGGCCGGCCGAACAGATCTGCCACCCGTTCCTTCGCGACCACCTCGCACACCAGCACCTTCTTGCCGCGCCTCGCAGCTGCGAGGGCCAGCGCCGCGGAGATGGAGCTCTTGCCGGTGCCGCCCTTCCCGGTCACCACGACGAGGCGGCGGTCGAGGGGGACCGGCATGGGCCGCGGGACTCTAGTGGCCGGCCCCAGGAGCGTCAACCTGGCTTGACATGGTGCGGCACGTCATTAGATTGCGCGCACGCGAACGCGGGAGCGGGCTGATGCTGCGCGACAACGAAGTGCTCAAGAAGATGATCGCCACGGGCGAAGAGCGCATGAGCAAGCTCGCTTCGCAGCTGCTGCAAAACGAGACGTTCATGGGAGCGCTGCAGAAGACGATGAGCGCGGCCTTGGACGTGAAGGCGACGGCGGAGCGCGCCGCGCACACGGCTCTGTCGGCGATGAACATTCCCACCTCCGACGACGTGAGGAAGCTGGAGGGGAAGATCGAGGAGCTCGAGAAGGTATTCGAGGGGCTCTCGAGAAAGATCGCCGAGCTGCAGAAGAAGGAAGCTGCGGCGCAATCGCAGACGCAGACGCATTGAATCAAGCAGTCGTCCGCAGCGCCGACCCGTCCTCCGGCACGCCGTCGACGTACGCCACCCGATTCTGCGGCAGCGCGGGGACGCGAAGACCCGGTGTCAGCACGCCGACGAGGTTCAGCGGATCGCAGGCGCTCAGGCTGACGCGCTCTTCGCCGACCTTGGGAAGCTTCCGCACCGCGCGCACCGCGTCCACCGCTTCCGGCAGCGCGAACTGCTCCCCCGAGAAGGCTTGCGCGAACCGGCCACCGCGGATCTCTCCGCGCGCCTCCATCCGCCGGTAGATCTGGAGAAGATCGCGCCAGGGCGGACAGCGCGGCTCGCGAGCGAGCAGATCGCGGAAGACGATCCCGTACCGGCGCAGATGCTGCCGCGCGAGCTTGTCCAGCCACTCCGGCTCGCGCTGTTCCGCCTCGTACGCGCGCAGGAGCGACCATCGGCCCGATGCGCCGTGCGTCTTGCCCTCGAGCAGACCGCGCAGCGCGCCGAATCCGTCGCACGTGACGCGGCCGCCGGAGACCAGCTCCCAGAGCGCCTCGTTCAGCTCGCGCGCGGAGAGGCCGGTCTGCGCGCGAAGCTCGTGGGGAAAGAGCGCCCCGCGCTGCTCGAGCAGCGCCAGCAGGAGCCGCGCCCGATCCCCCAGCGGCTCGCACCCGCCCCGGGTCGCGTCGAGCAGCCAGGGAAGGTCCTCGCGCCGGACCACGGCGATGGGCGTCGCGCGGCCCGGCGGTGCGCGCCGCGGCGAGTCGTCCGCGCAGGCCAGCCGCCCCCAGGCGATCTCCCCCGAGAAGCAGAGCTGGTCGAGCAGCGCGCGGTCGTACCGGGAGACGCGAGAGGCGAGCAGGTCGCTCTCCCAGGATGAGGCGGCCGCCTGGAAGCCCTGGAGCTGGCCGACAATCTCCGCCAGCCCCACCGCCCCGTGGAGCTGGGCTCCGGGTTGGACGTGCTGCCAACGGAACAGGAACCGGAGGAAGTCCTGAGTCGTGGCGGGCTCGATCTCCCGGCGCAGGCGACCCAGCGTGAGACCGTGGATCCGCGAGAGCAGCGTCCGCTCGCACCACTCCGTCTCCGTCGCGCCGGCTCGATAGCGCCCACGCAGCACCAGCCCATCGTTCTCCAGCGCCGCCAGCTCTGCCTGGACATCTGCGACGCCGAGCTTGCGGGCGAGCTCGGCGGCGGTGATGGGACCGGTGATCCCGATCCAGCCGCGGACCGCATCGAGCAGCTCCGCGCCGGACCGTTCGGTGGCGCGCCAGAACCCGTCGCGGAAGACGGCACGGCCAGTGGCGCGCAGCTCCTCCAGCCATGGCGTCCAGGCGCCCGCCTCGGCCTCTGGCAGCAGCACCAGCGTGAGCAGCAGGTCGTGAAGCTCGTCGGCCGAACGAAGATCCGGCGCGGCCTGCCCGATCACCTCCGCGATGGCCTCTGCGTCCAGGGCTCCCAGCGATGCGGCGTCGCCCGGATCGAGCGTGCGCCGCAGCTGCACGGCCCGCGACCGCCGCTCCTCCAACGGCGCGTCGTCCAGGTAAGCGTAAGGAGCGGAGTTGAGAATCTCGTGTGAGAGCGGCGACGGCTCGGGGGTATCGCGCGCGAGCAGCCGCAGCTCGCCGCGGTCCATCCGCTCGAGCAGCGCGCGCAGCCCCTCGATGTCCATCGCCTCGGTAAGGCAATCGCGCAAGGTCTCGCGGATGAGCGGGTGATCCGGCGGCTCGATGGCGCCGGTGTCGTGCTCCTGGCACTGCGCCTGGGCGGGAAACACCTGCGCCAGCAGATCGTCGGTGCGCATGCGCAGGATGTTGAAGGGGATCTTCTTCCCGGCCCGCGAGCGCAGCACCGCCAACGATCGGGTCGCATTCCAGCGCCAGCGTACGCCCCACATGGGAGCGCGCAGCGCCGCCTGCGTGAGCATCTCGTCGATGGTGCCCGGCGCGAGGAAGTCGAACACGGACTCGAGCGGAAAGCTGTTCTGCGGGCCGAGCGACAGCAGGATGCCTTCGTCGGTGGCCGCCGCCTGCAGCTCGAAGTCGAAGGTCCGGCAGAACCGCTTGCGCAGCGCCAGACCGAAAGCGCGGTTCTGCTTCGCCCCGAAGGGGGCGTGCACCACGAGCTGCATCCCGCCCGACTCGTCGAAGAAGCGCTCCGCGATCAGGGTGCGCTGGGTGGGCAGGGCACCCAGCGCGTCCCGGCCGGCGCGCAAGTAGCGCACGATCTGCTCCGCGCCTGCCTGCGGGACCGCGCACTCGCGGACCAGGAACTGCTGCGCGCGCGGAGGATCGTCGAGCAGCGGCTCGATCTCCCCGCGCAAGCGCGAGACTTCCTCGGACAGCTCCGGGGTCCGCCCCGGCGCTTCCCCGTTCCAGAACGGCAGCGAAGGGGGCGCTCCGTGCGCGTTCTCCACCCGGACCCGGCCCGCCTCGACCCGGCGGATCTTCCAGCTCTCATTGCCGAGCAGGAAGATGTCGCCGGCCATGCTCTCCACGGCCCAATCTTCATCCACCTGTCCGATGGCGACGCCTTCGGGCTCGGCGATGACGGCGTACTGCGCGGTCTCCGGAATGGCGCCGCCGCTGGTGAGCGCGGCGATGCGCGATCCCCGCCGTGCCTTCACCACGCGATGGACTCCGTCCCGGTGCAGTCTCGCTCCCTGCGCCCGCCCCGCGCGGCGCGCCACGCCTTCCGCATGCATCTCGATCAAGGCGTCGAACTCGGCGCGGGGAAGCTCGCGGTAGGGCCAGGCCCGACGTACCAGCGCGTACGCCTCGTCCTCCGCCAGGTCCTCGCAGGCGGCCATGGCGACGAGCTGCTGCGCGAGCACGTCGAGCGGCCACTGCGGAATGCGGGTCACTTCGAGGTTGCCGGCTCGCATGCCGCGCACCAGCGCCGCGCACTCGACGAGCTGATCGCGCGTGGCCGGAAAGAGCCGGCCCTTCGGCACGCCGCCGCGATGATGGGAGGCGCGGCCGATGCGCTGCAGGGCCACCGAGAAGCTGCGAGGAGACTCGAGTTGCACGACCAGGTCGACCGCGCCGACGTCGATGCCCAGCTCCAGCGAGGCGGTGGCGACGGCGCAGCGCACCTGGCCGCGCTTGAGCTTCTCCTCTGCCGTGAGCCGCATGGTCCGCGACATGCTGCCGTGGTGCGCAACCACCTGGTCCTCGCCGAGCCGCTGCGCGAGCTGGTGCGCGACGCGTTCCACGTGCCTGCGCGTGTTCACGAACACCAGCGTGGTCCGGTGCTCGCGGATCAACTCGGCCACGCGTTCGCAGGTCTCCTCCCGCTGCTCCTTGGAAGCGACCGCGTTCAGCTCGTCGCGCGGCACTTCGACCTGCACGTCGAGCACGCGCCGCGCTCCGCTCTCGACGATCGCGCACGGCCGTCCCCCGGTGAGGAAGCGTCCGATCTCCTCGATGGGCCGCTGGGTCGCGGAGAGGCCGATCCGCACGCATCGATGCCCACAGAGCGCATCCAGCCGCTCGAGCGAGATCGCCAGGTGCGCGCCGCGCTTGTCGCGGGCGACCGCGTGGATCTCGTCGACAATGACGGTCCGCACAGTCCCCAGCACGCCGCGGCCGCTTCCGCTCGTCAGCAGGAGGTAGAAGCTCTCCGGCGTCGTGACCAGGATGTGCGGAGGATTGCGCAGCATCGCCTGCCGCTCGGACTGCGGGGTGTCCCCGGTGCGTACGGCTGCGCGGATCTCCGGGACGCCGGGCAGCAGCCGCAGCGCCGCGAGCGGCTCGAGCAGGTTCATGCGGACGTCGTTGGCGAGCGCCTTCAGCGGCGAGACGTAGAGCACCTGCGTCTCGTCGGGCAGGGAATCGCCCTGCCGGATCATCGCGTCGAGGCAGGCGAGGAAGGCGGCGAGCGTTTTTCCCGAGCCGGTCGGGGCCGCGATCAAGGTATCTTCGCCGGCCTGGATCCGGGGCCAGCCCAGTGCTTGCGGCTCCGTCGGCGTGCCGTAGCGCGCCTCGAACCAGGTGCGGACCGAGGGGTGGAATCCTTCGAGCATCAGGGCTTTCCGCCCAGGCGCAGGTAAGCGAGGGGGACGCGCTCCTCGCAGTAACCGGAGAGCGCGGTGCAGAGCGCCTCGACCGCTGCCGGCGGGCAGGTACCGAGATCGAGCACGGCCCAGAGCTCGCCATCCCGCAGCTCCACGCGGATGCCGTGCGCACGTCCCGTCCAGCGATCCGCGCCCGGAGCTCCTCGCGCAGCACGTGCGCCCGCGAACCCGCCATACCAGGCGAAGATGGTGAAGGCGCGAAGCAGGGTGGCGAGCGCCTCCGCGTCCTCCGGCAACGGGCGCCCATCGAAGACGCAGACCACCGGCAGCTCTTCCCAGTTTCCCGCCTCCAGGCGCACCTCGACGCGACCGACGCGAACCTCTCTTTGAAGCGGCTCGTCGGGGCGCGCGCCGTGGACCTCCCAGGTGTGCCCGTCGCGAGCGTCCGCGACGTCGAAGCGCAGCGGCAGTCCGTCCTCGCCGAGCACGAGACGGCCGTCGTCGTCGCGCGTGGTGCGTTCACTGAGGGCAGCGCCTTCGGGCAGCCGCGCGACCATCTCGTCGAGCCGGCGCAGGTAGCTGCGGTGCAGCGGCTCGAGCGCCTCCGCCAGGGTCACGGGCCCTTCGTCAGCTCGGCGATCCGCTTCTCCAGCTCCTGGATGCGCTTCTGCAGGCGATCGATCTCTGCCGAACCCGCCACGCCGAACGTCTCCACCACCGACTTCACGGCGGTGTCCACGCGGCCGCGAAGCTCGTCAACGGCCTCCTTCACCGGGCTCGCTTCGCCTTCCTTGCGGAACATACCGGTGACGCCACGCACCTTCTGCTCGATGTCGTCCCGGATCGTCTCCGTCTTGGTCCGCAGCTCGCCCAGCTTGCCGGCGATGGTCTCCGCCTTCTCTGCATAGAACTCGGCCACCGCCTCCCCGCCATGCCGGATGATCTCGCGCAGGACGCCGAGCGGCATCTGCGAGCGCTTCTTCTCCTCCTCGAAAATGATCTGCGCCAGCGTCACCGAGGTGAGATCTTCCTTCGAGCGGTTGTCGATGATCTTCACCTCGGCGCCGCCCTTGATCATGTGGGCGATCTCGTCGAGGGTGACATAGCGACTCTCCACCGTGTCGTAGAGTTTGCGGTTCGTGTAGCGCTTGATGACCTTGGGCTCTTTTCGCTCCTGCGGCGCGCCGTTACCCGCCTGCGGCGCCGGGGCCTGATCCTGCTCGCTCATCCTTGAAACTCCACGGTCCTGGGGGGTTGAGAGCGCATTGACGCGAAGCGGTACGGCGCCATCTGTCCACAGGCGACGGTGTGTGTCAAGGAGCGTTGCACGCACCTTGTTGCAGAGGGCGTTTCCTTGTCTCCCACGCGCAGCGCAAGGGAGAATGCGACGGTG
>Ga0209802_1003090_pt1 | contig 11287 bp, 4 predicted proteins | sample GraSoiAngelo_129_FD_185886 | JGI IMG/M metagenome (GOLD analysis project Ga0209802, IMG submission 185886) | Grasslands soil microbial communities from the Angelo Coastal Reserve, California, USA - 14_0927_12_40cm (SPAdes) (version 2) | ecosystem: Environmental > Terrestrial > Soil > Grasslands ... | reverse complement strand
CGACGTTGAATAGCATCATGTATGCCTCGCCGATGGACCGTTCATCGACCAATGAGACATGGTCCTTGAAGCAGAGCATTAGTCGTTCCTTGTGGCCCTTCAATCGCTTCGTTCTCGCCAGAACCCAGTTAGGCCATTCACCGATGACCTCCTCCTTTGCCAAGTTACATAGCGGGCAAGATTCATGCTTAGACAATTGTTTGAGACTCCTTGGTCGTTTTGTAAGATTCGTGGGTCTGTAGCGGACGCGCCACTGCAGAGTGTGGTGCGAGGGCGACCGTGCTTTAGAAGGTTACGAATTTCTGATATTTTCGGAATAGAATTTTCAATCGCAATATTTCCACCAATAGAAATGAACAGGAACAGATAACTATCGCACAACCTCGGGAAATCTAGAGCGTAAGCATATTCCATTGCAGATTCCGCCGCCCTTGAAAAGATCAAAGGAAGAAGACTGAAATAATTATCCAGGTTATCCTTCTTACGTAGCGTTTTCTTTGTCGAACTGCCTAGCTCCGTTAACCCAGAATTTTGCTCGGCCGTTTTCTGGCTCGGTAGGCTACCATGGCAACTGCGGCTATGATCAAAGCCAGGCCACCTACTATTGCATAGAAGATTGTTGGTTCTAAGCCTAGAATTGTCTGTGTAGGGTTAAGGTCGATGTCTACTACCACGGGGCTGTGGAATGTCACTTTGAAGTAGACATGATAGTTGTTGTCGTCACTTGTTATTGCAAGGTCGGAGTCCGCTAGCTCGTTGCCGTCGACATGGACCTTGATCCTATGTATATCCGGAACAGTCGACTTTGCGATTGTAACGTTTGCAGCCCCAGTTGTTCCCGCATCTCCAGTCATCGTGAAGTGTATCGTGTGACCTGAGAAATTGGTGTTCGACAGTGGAGCATCACTCTCGATGTTACAATCATCCTTGTCTCCACCACCACACTTCAACTTCTCAGGGGATCTTACAGTGATATTGATGGTGGCGTGATGGATTATTGAACCGCTGGTTCCGGTGATCGTCACGGTATAGTCGCCGGGAGAAGCCTCGTTGATATTGAGGGTCAATGTGCCCGATGTATCGATCGTGCTCTTGCTGAGTTCTGTGTCGATATGAGGTGAAGAAGATACCAACAATGATACTTGGCCAGTGAAACCGTTAACGGCAGTTACTGTTATTGTGACCTGGCCCTCGTCATCACATGGACCCGTGTCATGTCCTCCTCGGCAATTCTCGGATCCCTCTGCTGAGAGTGTGAGGGATGTTGGGTTTGCTGAGATTGTGAAATCAGCAAGGGACGGTGAAGTAACAGAGATTTGGGCGGTTCCGGTGCTGGTGGCATGTATAGGGAATGGGTTGGACCCGCAGTTGTTCGCGTCGCAGTAGGTGGCGGTCACAGTTTCAGTCTCGGCCGTGGGAGATGACGGCGTGTACTGAACGCTACAACTTGCAGTTGCCGTCGCTGTCCCTGCTGCCAGTGTGCATGGTGACGATACGAATGTCACACTTCCGGTGGGTGTTGTGAAAATGAATGAGACAAAGCCTTGCGGAGTGCTAGCAGTACCGATCCCGCCTGCGTCGGACACCGTTGCGGTACAGGTTGTGGCTGATCCCGTGTTGACCGACGATGGGGTGCATGACACTGAAGTGGTAGTTGGCCGTCTGTTCACAGTGATTGTCGTACTACCAGTGCTGCCGGAGTGGTTAGCGTCTCCACCATATGTGCCTGGGATGTTCAACGCGGGTCCGGCTAAAGGTGGAGTTGTGGTGATCGTGCATGCTGCGGACGACCCGGTTCCGGAGAGGGTGCAGCTCAGGCCGACACCGGCCGATACGGCTGCAACTCCAGTTGGAGTGATCGCCGTCCCAGTGTCAGTGTCGGATACTGTGAACGTGCATGTAGTGGGTTGGCCAACAGTCACGGTTGATGGTGAGCAGTTTATCGTGATGCTTGTTGCGCGCTTGTTCACCGTTATTGAGTTGCTTGCGCCTCGGCTCCCTGAGTGGACTGTATCGCCGGGATAGTCGGCTCCAACCGAGACCAGCAATCCAACAGCATCGGGTGTGACCTGAACTGAGCAACTGGCAGATCCTGCCACGGTCCCGCTTGTTAGTGTACAGGAAAGCGTTGGACCGAAATTCACCATCCCGGTAGGTGTGACCACAGTTCCGGAGGCAGTATCGGTCACTGTGGCTGTGCAGTTGATTGATTGCCCAATGACTATGGTCGAGGGCGAGCAGAAGACTGCTGTGCCTGTGGTCCTGAGATTGACGGTCACAGTTGCAGCAAGAGAGGTGCTAGTGCTGTGAGTAGTGTCTCCATTGTACGATGCAGTTATCCTCGCGGTCCCAGCCGTCGAGGCTGTGAAAGTCGAAGTGCATGTCGCTGTTCCGGTGGCTGTCCCTGGAGCTAGAGTACAGTTCGGTAGCGTACCGGTAACTCCCGATACAGCGAAAGCAACAAAGCTCGTCGGAGTTGTAGGAGACGATGAGGTATCGGTGACTGTTGCAGTGCATGTTGATGATTGACTGATCAGGATGCTTGTCGGATTGCAAGTGATGGTTGTTGATGTATTGTGAGCCGCGACTGTTAATGCCACATTGGCAGTATTACCGCTATTGTCATGGTATGCATCATGAACGTAACTGGCTGTAATGGTGTCGGTCCTCGCCGTTACTCCTGTCGGAGTATACATGACAAAGCATGAGGCTGTCCCAGTTGTTGTGCCTCCTACAAGCGTGCACGACGAGCCTGTGAATGAGCCGAGAGTTCCAGCATCGCTGGTGAAGCCTACATTTCCCCCGGGAGTGACTGCGGTTCCGAGTCCGGAGGAGTCGGTTACTGTTGCGGTGCATGTTGTCGCTGATCCTGTATTGACGGATGCCGGTAGGCATGTGAGGGTGGTTGCGGTTGGGCGAGGGACTACTGTTAGGTGCACTGTTGCACCGGAAGGAGCATGGTCTACATCGCCAGAGTAGTTGGCATCGATAGTCAAGGGTGCGATTCCAAAGACGGTCATCGTTCCGGTACACGCTGCTGTCGCTCCACTCCCGACTAACGTGCATGTTACGCCCGCCGTCGCCACGTTGCTCCCAAAACTTATCGTTCCTGTCGGAGTCGTTGGGGTTGCGCTAGTGTCGGTGACAGTGACAGTACAGGCGACATCCTGGTTGTACAACACTGTCGTGGATGGAGTGCATGCGATTGTTGTGGTTGATGGGTGTAACACAACTGTAACTTGTAGGCTGAAGGTGTTTGTGCTTGTTGCATGGGATGCGTCTCCCCCATAGGATCCTGTGATAGTGTCCGTTCGAGCAGTCGATCCGGTTGGAGTGTACGTGACAGAGCATGTGGCTGTGCCGGTTGTCGTCCCTGCCGTTAATGTGCAGGGTGAAGTTGCGAATGTTCCGGTTCCACTGGTCGTGAAACCCACTGTTCCGGTTGGCGGAAGGGACAAACCCGTGCTTATTGGTGCATTATCTGTTACTGATGCGGTACAGGTTGTAGCTGATCCTGTGTTGACTGATGCAGGGATGCATGTAAGAGTGGTTGTTGTTGGGCGGGCGGTAGCTGTCAGGATTGTTGAACCTGTACTACCGTAGTGTGCAGGTGGTCCTGTATCGCCAGCGTAGGCAGCTTGAATATTTGCGGTGAACGCCGCCAAATATGCAAACGTCCCCGAGCATGAAGATGTTGCTCCTGTGCCCGACAGGGTGCAAAGCTCACTTGCCTTTCCTCCGGCTGGTAACTGAACGCTCATGGTGACCTGGCCAGTTGGCGTTGTAGCCCCACTGGTAGAGGTGTCTGTCACAGTTGCGGTGCAGGTACTGTACACTCCGGCGAGGACAGGGTTGGGACTGCAGGATATTGTGGCTGTTGTCTGATGAGCTGCGATCGTTACTGTCACGTCTACGCTTGTGCTTGTACTCGCCGCATATCCTGTGTCACCGCTGTAGATTGCGGTTATGCTGGCGACTCCTGTGCTTGTCGAGCTGAATGTAACGGAGCATGTTGCTGCTCCGCCTTGAGGGGCGGTCAGAGTGCATGGGTTCCCGGCGAAGGACGCTCCTGTTGAGATGCCTGTCTGACTGAATAATATAGTGCCGCTTGGGGCTGAGGTACCCGTACCACTAGAATCGTAAACAAAGACTTGGCATTCTGAGGTTTGGCCGATGTCGATGGTCGTAAGGAAGCATAGCAAGGAGGTCGAGGTCGTCTTTGTGCCTGCGACTGGACCCCAAGTCCAAGTATCACCTGAATAGCCGAGGACAGGGTTTGCACCTCCGAAAAGAATCACGTATCCGTCAGCTGTATCATAAGCCATCGATGTGCCTTCTCGCGGAGACGGCCCGCCGCTCGCCGTGACGTTTGTCCAAGAACCAGCTTGATACTTCCAAGTGTCACCCAACAAGCTAGAGATACCCGCTTCCCCGCCGAAGAGGACTACATACCCGTCCGTTGCATCATAGGCCATTGATGTTAGGAATCGTGGAGAGGGGCCGCTGCTCATTGTGACGTTTGTCCAAGAACCAGCTTGAAACTTCCAAGTGTCACCCGCGAAGCTAGAGCTACCCGTTTGTCCACCGAAGAGCACGACATATCCGTCAGCCGTATCGTATGCAACTGATGGTGCGGACCGCGCGGAAGGCCCTGAACTAGATGTAATATTTGTCCAAACCCCGCTGGAAAACTTCCATGTATCCTTCAGTCCCCCAGTGGCGCCTCCTACTCCTCCGAAGAGGAGCAGGTAATTATCGGCGGCGTCATAGGTTGCGGCGCCAGAGTCGCGAGCAGGTGGACTTGGAGTCACGGTGATGTTCGTCCAAGTGCCGGCCGAGAATTTCCAGGTGTCATGAAGTAGACCAAAAGCCTGACCGGCACCTGAGGTTGAAATCGGTGCGAAGCCTCCAAAGAGGACCACATAACCATCAGCCGCGTCATAAGCCATAGAGACAGCCGCTCGCGGAGTTGGCCCACCGCTGACAGTGATGTTGGTCCACACCCCTGCCTGGAACTTCCAAGTGTCATGGAAGAAGATGAATGTCGGGTTTGGATAGGATTGACTGGTACCTCCAAACAGAATCACATAACCATCAGCCGCATCATAAACCATGGAGGGGGAGGCACGAAGAGAAGGACTTGGGGTTATGATGCTTGTCCAAACGCCAGCCGAAAACTTCCAGGAAAGACCATCAGTACTGAAAAAAAGCACATAGCCAGCGCCCTGACCGGCGTCGAAAACGATCGGCGAACCAAACTGGGATACGGGACCAGTGGCCGTCGTAATATTGGTCCACGACCCGGCAGAGAACTTCCACGTATCCCTCCGGAGGTCGCTGTAACCTTGGGAGCTCGTGATACTCGTGACATTTGCTCCGCCGAAGAGGACCAGGTAATCGTCGCCGATTGTAGCGTCGTAGGACATGGAGCCGAGGACCCGTCTTCCAGGATCGGTACTAGTCGAGATGCTGGTCCAAGAGCCGCTGGAGAACTTCCATGTGTCGCCTAGAATAGCAGTAGGACTCTGTCCCCCAAAGAGTAGTAGGTAGCCATCGGCGGGATCAAAAGAGATGGATGCGCCCGCCCGCGCAGAGGGACCTGTCACCGTTGTGATGTTTGTCCATGTACCACCGGAAAATCTCCACGTATCCCTGAGTGCGCTTGTTAGCCTTCCCGGCGTGGTCGGATTTACGGGGGTACCGCCGAAAAGAACCGTGTACCGGTCTGCGGGCAAAGCATCGTATGCCATGGAGGCCGCGATTCGGGGTGAAGGACCATTGGCGCTCGTGATGTTTGTCCAAGCACCGTTCGAAAATTTCCACGTATCTCTCAAAAGCCGACCTGTCGAGTCTAAACCGCCAAAAAGAATAACGTAGCCATCAGCAACATCGTAAGCCATGCCTCCCCCAGCACGAGCTGATGGGCCGGAGCTAGGTGTGAGTTGGGTCCAGGAGCCGCTGGAGAACTTCCACGTTTCACCATTGAGCCCGGCGGCACCTACTCCTCCGAACAATACCACATATCCATCAAACGCATCGTATGCAATACCGGACAGGAAGGAAGCAGAAGGATGCGCTGCTGCTAGCTCTGTCCAACCCTGAGCTGAGGCTGCCGACAGGAGAGGAGAAGTTCCTGCAGCAGGGGTGGCGCAACTTGCGCTCGTCAGCGCATTCTGTAAACAGCTGAAGGTGCCGAAACCAGATGGCCCGTGCCCTGATTCGAGAGAATTCGTCGCGGCCAATATTTCGCTGCTCGCATCTAGCTTCTGAGTGTTCGGGAGAGTTTTGATAACGGATAAGTTGTTGAGTGTCGGTGGAACACTTGGAGAGATTAGGAGAACCGCGATCGACAGGTACGCGATAAAAAGTGCAGTCAGAGATCTTCGGAACCTATTACTCACGAAGGTTACCACGGATGCATCCACTCAGACCGAGGGAAAGAATTCGCGTTCAAGGTCGCGCGGATGCTCGACCGATTAGGATTTATCTTTATCTATTCATAGCTCGATACGAGAATAGGAAGGTTGAGAGCTCCATTCCCAGATATAGATTTATTGCCGCAGAATCTCTGAGCTTGCAGATGGAATCGTCTACCTAGGAAAGTCATCTTCGATGGACGACCTCTCACTTTCTATCTCCGAGGCAAACCGCCTCGTTATGGCGAAAAATCATCTTCTCCAGCAGAGCGGTAAGGGAAGTGTTGTTGGTGTAGCTGACGATCTTTGCGGATTGCACGCGACATCATCGATCACACCATACCTCTCCTTGTTCAACAGGATCGGCGGCTTCTCTCCTGAAGATCTCAACCTGGAACTGGGTCTCAAGAGGCTTCAGCGAGTAAGAGCGATGCGAGGAACATTATTCCTAGTCTCCCGCGAAAAGTTTCCCGTTATTGTAACTGCGACGCGTGTCTCTGACGACGTGATACAACGAAAACTAGTAAGGTGGCATATTTCAAACCAAGAATTCCAAACGGTTTCGAAAGCCATCCTTTCCACTCTCGCTGGACATGCCAAAACAACAATTGAGATCAAGCGAGACATTCCGTCAAAACTGTCGAGAACCATCACGATGAGGATGGGACGGAGAGTCTTGAAGAGAACTAATGTCGACGAGGTGCTCAATCTTCTAGTCGCTCAGGGTGGGGTTCAGTCTCAGGCTGAGCCTTTGGTGTGGAAGGACGTCAAGTGGGATGGTTACGGACTCAGATTCTTCAGCTCCATCAGAAAGATAACGTACTCTTCACTCTCGACAGGACCGTTTGATGATCTCGACGTTGCTGAGGCGAGAACAAAGCTAGTAGAATTGTACATCAAGAGCTACGCTCCCGTTGCCATCGACGATATCGCCTGGTGGATGGGCCTACCGAGAAAGACAGTAGCGAACATAGTGGATGACATTTCTGATCAGCTCGTTAAGATACGAATCAAAGGCCTAGGACAAGAGTTCCTGCTTCACAGAGAAGAGGAGCTCAACAGCTTACAAGACTTGGACCAAGAAGATTCGGGTCTTCACTTTCTTCCCTTTGAGGATCCGTATGCGAAAGGCTTCAAACTAAAACAGAGACTGATCGATCATGATTTTGAACGAATCGCTTACCCTACAGGTGGTGCTCTGCCCTCAGTATTAGCGGGCGGTAGAATCATTGGAACATGGAGCATTACCACCGCAGATCATGTACTGAGGCTCTTGGTCAGGAGATTTGTTCCTTTGGAAAGGACCACTGTTGAAAAGGTTCGAGAAGAGGTCAGCGACTTGGAAGATTTCTGACACGAGAAGTGCCGACCGAGGTCACTATCGAGGGCGAGAAACAGTGGCGTCAGATAATTGCGACGAGTCGAGCAACCTATTATCTAACAGGAACACCGAGGCGAAAAGAAGAGACTGCTAACAAGAAGAGACAAAAGGAGGAGGGGTAGGCGCTTGATGCGCGCCTGTTTCTAGCTTCGCTGTACGGTGAAGATGTATGTTGATGGGCTTCCTGAGACTGTGCCTGTGAGGCCGTTGGGGTCTGTGAACGTGGCGTTGATGGTTGCCGACACATTTTGTCCGGAGGTACCCATGTAGGTGCAAGTACGGCTGAATTGTACGTCCGCGTTTGCTGCGAGGGAACCAGACAATGTTAGGGTGTTGCCGCCAGCGCAGCTGACTGAAGCTGTTCCTGAAACTGCGAGTGTGCCGCCTAGGGTTACAGGAGTAGCGCCAAAGTTGTGTATGGTGAATGTGTATGTAACGGTGCCGCTGCCGAGTGTGGGATCATTGTTTGTTGGCGTGTTAGTGAAACTGAATGCTGTTATCTTTGGAATGGTGACGACCTGCAGGGTCTCGCCGTTATCACCGCATGTTGTAGAAACCGTGTTACCGTTGGCAGCGCCTGCTGGATTGTATGTTGCAATCCAGAAGTAGAAGCCTGTAGCCGTTGGTGTAAACGCGCCAGATGTGACAGACTGCGGGGATACACCGGGGCCGATCACTACACCTAGGAACGATCCAGCTGGTACGGTGCAGGTTGGGAGATTGGTCGCGACAGGACCGTAGACTCTGAAGTCTATGGTACCGGAGACCATGGCCGTGCCTGGAATTAGGGTCACTGTTGCAGTGTCAGTCGCGGAACCACCGAAGGTTATGGTTGAGGGTGAGACAGTTGTCGATATCGATGCTGATATGACGACTAGAATCTCGCCCGAATCAGCGCACGTGGTAGAGACGATGTTACCGTTAACAACCCCTGCTGGATTGTATGTTGCAATCCATGCGTAGTAACCTGGAAGTGTCGGAGTAAGGGGATCGGAAGTGACGCTTTGTGGCGTTGTACCAGGACCGATGGTCTTAGTGTCAGGGCTGAATGGTGTTACGAGGCTGGCAGGGGTGCATGACATCGATGTTGGAGCCGAGCTGAAGGGACCGTATACGTTGAAGGTCACAGTACCACTGACTACAGCCGCGGCATTGGTCAGGGTCACGGTTGCAGCATCAGAAGCAGAACTACCGAGGGCGATAGGCGTAGGTGCAACGGTTGTGGATATACCTGCGGTAGGACAAGTTGCGAGTATACCTTCAGCATAATCCTTCAAAGTCGCCGTGGTCGATGGAGATGTCCTCGTGTCAAAGAGGAACTTGTTGAAGCATCCTGAAGAGGATGGAAGCAGATTTGTAATGTCAAGGCCTACTTCGAAGAACTCGGCTGTGGCGAGTTGATTTGCACTTGATGTCTTGTCTTGCGTAGCCCAAGGAGTTGTGATGGGCGATTGAGATGCAATGTTGACTCTCGCACAGACATTGTCCGAGGAAGAAGCCAATTGGCAGTCTGCGTTGCCTGGAGTTGTAAGAAGGCACAGGTTAGGGCCAGCAGGTGTGGCGCAGGGGCCAGTACCGGTCCATTCGATGACGCTGAGTGTAGTAACTGCTCCACCGGTGGTAAACTCTCCTACTACTAGGAGGTCGCCTGCGGTATGAGCACCACTGAAACTCGTGGTAGGCCCAGATGTTACACATGAGACACTTGGATCGGCGAGTAACCAGTAGCCAACATCACCGGCGCCGTTATTCGCGAAGCGTTCGAAAGCTCCGTAGATCAGTAGGTGACCAGCCCTAGAACCATTCACGGGCCTGATTGCGAAACTGTACGCGTGTAGGATGTCGTCTTTGGGCGTGAGATTGTTGGTTCCGGTGCATTGCCATCCGTTGTTCGCAATGTCCAGTGTGTCTTTGCTGCCGGTGGTGAAAGTTGTGGTTTCAGGCACGCTATGGGGTCCGTCGTTGGTCCAGCCGGAGTCGACTCCGCCTGGTGGCAATGCGAGCTTAGCGCCAGTGTTGGAGAATAGGGCACTCCAATCTGTTGGAAAGGCTAGAGAGGGGGTCGAATCCTTGACGATGTTCCCGTCCAGCTCGAAGACGCCAGCGTTCCCAATATCAGTAACGCTCGCGAACGCCCTGTTGAGGAATGGGATTGAGATCGCGAACGTCATCAGTCCTACTATGAGTAGTGCTTGTACGTACCGTTTGGAAACTAGCAATTTCGTTGTGTTTGAGATATTTGTTATTGTAGACAATTATTTTCGATACAAGTCTCAGAAGGTGGGTATAAGGACATTCCAAAATAGAGCAAAAAATTATAAGATCTCTATCTATCCATCTGTATCAATGGATTGCAACTGATTCCAAAATAAAGGCCGATCATAGGAGGTGTGAGTATGGCCTGAACGCCTGATTATTTCGGTAATTATTTCGGTCTTTCCCTCGTGGCCTTTCAATTAAGGGTGTTCTGTTTCTAGGTTTATCTGAACCCTAGCTCTTGATCACGGTTGCAGAAGACGATGACTGCGTTTCGCTCTTCTTGTCGAATCTGACTTCTCAGTCGGTTGGGACCCCACCATGCTCTCGGGCCAAGTACTGACATGATTGCAGGGACGAGATAAGTGCGGACGACCATTGCGTCCAAGATAACTGCTAGAGCGATCGCGAAGCCGAACCCTTCAAGTAGACGATTAGAAGAGAGTAACAGGGAGCCTAGTGCTCCTGCTAGTATCAATGCTAGAGCTGTTATGATTCCGCCAGTCCGATCAACGGCATCAACCACAGCTTCCTTGGTCTCTTTGCCCTTCTGAGCTTCTTCCCTGATCCTTGTCAGGATGAAGATGTTGTAGTCCATGCCAATTCCATAGAGGAGAAGAAAGAGGATGAGGGGTATGATGAAGAGGACGCCTGATTGGAGGACATTGTTGAAGAACAGAAGCGTTGCTGCGTACGCCCAAACGATGCTCAATCCGATGGAGAGTATCCCTGTTATCGCCAGAGGATACGAACCCAGTACAACCAGCAACACTAGGAATATCGCTCCGACAGTCAAGATTCGCATAGTGTTGAATTGGTTGGTTGTGTCATTGGCAAAATCCAGGGTAGACGCAGAAGCACCACCAACAAGTATCGTATCCTGAGCAATCGAAGAGTCCGTGCCCTGAAGAGCCGTAATGAGAGTCCGAATCTGACTGACGGTATTGAGAGAACCCGGCGCAGATAGACGTTGTTCTGATAATTCAGAAAAAGAGCCGCAAATTCGCCCAGTGATATTATGAGCAGGAATACCAGGATTCCGATCCATCGGCCCCGAGAAACCCGCCTTGCTCATCCCCATGCACCTAAGATGCGTAGAGATGCCAAGCTGGCTGTCTATACTATTTACACGTGACCTTCAAAACCCGGCTCGCCCCAATGTCGGTAGTATTGGTGAGCGGGTGGATTGCGAATTACAGTGGCTTCCCGCATTTCCCGCAATAGATCGCATCCT
>Ga0209802_1003087_pt1 | contig 11291 bp, 9 predicted proteins | sample GraSoiAngelo_129_FD_185886 | JGI IMG/M metagenome (GOLD analysis project Ga0209802, IMG submission 185886) | Grasslands soil microbial communities from the Angelo Coastal Reserve, California, USA - 14_0927_12_40cm (SPAdes) (version 2) | ecosystem: Environmental > Terrestrial > Soil > Grasslands ... | reverse complement strand
CGAAGAAGAAGCGGCGTGGTTGCACGATTACGTATTTTTCCGAGCACTGATGGAGCAGAACGGCGAGAGCCCGGCGTGGAACGGTTGGCCGGCACAACATCAATCAATCCAACGAGCGAAGGCGTGGCTGCACGATCTGCCGCCAGACCGTCAGAAGACCATCATCGAGCGCCAATCTTTTTTTTCCTATGTACAGTGGACAGCGCATCAACAATGGCGGGAGATGAAGTCATACGCCGAAGCACACGGCGTGGCGCTGATGGGTGATATTCCATTTGGCGTCAGTTATTATAGCGCAGACGTTTTTGCGCGGCCGGATGAATTCATGCTCGAGTGGTCGGGTGGCGCGCCGCCCGAACCGCATTTCAAGGACGACGCGTTCACGCAGAAATGGGGCCAGAACTGGGGCATCCCCCTGTATCGCTGGGATCGAATGGGCGCGAACAACTTCGAGTCGTGGCGCCAACGCATCCGTGCGATCCGACGCATTTTTCATCTCTTTCGTATCGATCATGTTCTGGGATTTTATCGCATCTACGCCTTCCCGTGGCGGCCGCGGAGGAATAAGCAGTTTCTCCCGCTCGATCAAGGCGAAATGCTGAAGCGAACCAGCGGCCGCGCTCCGCATTTTGTTCCCCGTGACGACCAAACGCCTGAAAACTGCGAAGCGAACAAAGGCGACGGCGAGAAATATCTGCGTGTTGTGTTGGAAGAAGCCGGCGCCACCCGGGTAATCGGTGAAGACCTTGGGATGGTGCCGGATTATGTGCGGCCAAGCCTGCGCTCACTCGGCATCGCCGGCTTTAAAATCCCGCAGTGGGAAACTTCAGATGGGGAAATCACGCCTGGAGATAAATACGAACGGCTCTCGGTCGCGACTTATGCCACTCACGATCACAAGCCACTTCGCGCTTTATGGGAAGAAGCTTTCGAGCGTGCAACGGCCACATCAGACCAGTCCAGATTCGAACTGGAAAAAATTGCCCGCTTCGCCGGTCTAGCCCCAAAGATCGATCCGGCGCAGGAGGGATTGGCCGTGGCGAGCAAGTCCGATTTCGAAAAAGATTTCTATCCAGCGATAATGGAAGCGCTTTTCAGAAGTAATGCTTGGATTGCCATCGTGATGATCACCGATCTACTGGCACGCAAATATCGCTTCAATGTTCCCGGCACAAAAACGCAATGGAATTGGACACGGAGGATGCAACGGAGCATTGCACAGCTGCGCGCGAGCCCGAACGTGCGAAGGCGAATGCGTTTGATTCATCAGCTGCTGGAGAAAACGGGACGGGTGTAAGCTTTGAATCTCAATGCTGGATTTTCCTCGCCGCGCTTTTCTGCCCATCCAGGATCAAGCATCCAGTATCGAGCAGAAGCATGACTAAGAGTGAAAGCAGCATCAAAAATCTGTGTGTTATCCGTGTTCATCTGTGGCTAATTGAACCATGAAGTCGCCACTTAAAGTCGCGGTCACCGGCGCCGCCGGGCAGATTGGTTACGCGCTGATTTTTCGTATCGCCTCAGGCGAGATGTTTGGACCGAGTCAACCGCTTATTCTTCATCTGATTGAGATCCCGAGTGTGCTCGGCGCGCTCGACGGTGTGGTGATGGAATTGCACGATTGCGCGTTTCCCTTGCTCCAATCGATTGTGCCAACAGCCGATCTGGATGAAGGATTCCGCGACATCAATTGGGCGTTGCTCGTCGGCAGCGTCCCGCGCAAAGCCGGAATGGAGCGAAAAGATTTGCTCGGGATCAACGGCAAAATTTTCATCGGCCAAGGTCAGGCAATCGAAAAAAACGCCGCGGCCGATGTGCGCGTGCTGGTAATCGGAAATCCCTGCAACACGAACTGTCTGATCGCGATGAACAACGCAAAAGAGATCCCGCGCGATCGCTGGTTTGCAATGACCCGGCTGGACGAGAACCGGGCACGGGCGCAACTTGCGCACAAAGCTGGCGTGGAAATCGCGCGCGTGACCAACATGACGATCTGGGGAAACCATTCCTCCACGCAGTATCCAGATTTTTACAACGCGCGGATCGACAATCGACCGGCCAATGAAGTGATCGGCGACGAAAAATGGTTGAAAGAGGAATTCATCGCGACGGTGCAGCAACGTGGCGCCGCGGTAATTAAGGCACGGGGCCTTTCATCCGCCGGCTCCGCCGCGAATGCGATCGTTGATACAGTGCGTTCGCTTGCGAACGACACGCCGGGTGACGATTGGCACAGCGTGGCAGTTTGTTCGGATGGAAGTTACGACGTGGAGGAAGGATTGATCTCATCGTTCCCGGTTCGCGTGCGCAGCAGCAAATGGGAGATCGTGCAACAACTTCCGATCAACGAATTCAGCCGCGAAAAGATCGACAAGTCGATTTCTGAACTGAAGGAAGAGAAATCACTCGTGAGCGAGTTACTCGGATAGAGACGGATCACCAAGCCGTCGGTTGCGACGCGCCCGGCGGTCCCGCCCTACCTTAGTTCCGCAGTTGAGCCGGTGATCTTCTTCCATGGTTCCGCGCGACCACCGAGATGTTTGGCAAGGAACTCTTCAACGCGGCCGTAGAAATCGAGTTGATTTTCCGGACGAGCGAAACCATGCCCTTCGTCCGGATAGACCACGTAGGTCACTTCACGTTTTGCTTTGCGCAACGCACCAACCATCGCGTCAGCATTAGCCATTGTGACTCGAGGATCGTTCTTGCCCTGACCGATGAGAAGCGGCGCGCGGATCGCATCGACATGATAAAGCGGCGAGATTTTTCGGTTCCAGTTCTCGTCGTGATCGGCATCTCCTGCGCGCCGTCGCCAGCGCTCCAATATGTTCGACCAGTATTTGGGAGAGGAACGAAAGCTCACGGCTTCGTCGGCTGGCCCACATTCATCAACGCCACACGCAAAGAGATCAGGCCGCATTTCCAGCGAGCGCAAGGTCGCAAAACCTCCCATCGACCCGCCCATCGCCGCGATTCGTTTTGGATCAGCGATCCCTTGATCCACGGCCCAACGCACTGCATCGAAAAGGTCTTCCACCATCCCAAGCCCAACCGCAAGGTTGCCAGCATTGAAGAACTTGATGCCGAAACCGGTCGAGCCGCGATAGTTCACTTGCAGGACCGCATAGCCGCGGTTGGCGAGAAACTGCACTTCGGGGTCGTAGTTGTCAGAATCCCGGTCCCAGGGGCCACCATGGATGAGAAGAACTAGAGGAAGCTTCTTCGGCTCCACTTTTGGCGGAATCGCTAGGTAACTGACCATTTCCAGTCCGTCACGCGTTTTGATGATCACCGGTTTCTTCGGCGCGAGAGCGAATTTGGCCAAAGCAGGATTCTCGGTGAAGAGCTGGTTCAGTTTTTTCTTGTCGCGGTCAAACTTGTAATACGTGGCTGGCGCGTCGCTGCGGCGCGACGCTACGATCCAGACATGATCGGCGTTGTCGCGACTAACGAGATCGATAAAGCCCGGCACTTCGCGGCTGATCATCTCGAAATCCACTTTCAATTTTGGATCGAGGAAAGACCAGTGCGGCGTGGTGTAATCGAACTCGACCGCTTGCGGCGCATCGGTGACGGGATGCAAAATCACGCTCGCCTCCATTCCCAGGCGGCCAACATCGACAAATGCCACGTCGCAGCGCGGATCTTCGGCGATGACTTCGAGCTCGTGACCATCCTGCAAATCGACCCGCACCAATCTGCCCTTGTCCGAATGCAGCGCAGAATCGATCAACAGGCTTTTGCCATCGGGATCAAAACCGGCAATGAGCGAGCCGTTCACGACCTGTCCGGCAAAGAGTGCCCGCTCAAAAGGCATCACCACAAGGTCACGCCACGGTTTGTCGGCCGCATCGCGCACGCGGATAATCGTCCGGCCAGTTTTCCCCTCGAAAGCTGTGGCGGCGCGAATGACAAAATTGTTATCGGCCTTCCACGTAAGCACGTCGCCGGGATTGGTAGCTTCGAGAGTGATGGCGCCCGTTTGGAGATCCACCCGATACATGTCAAATGCGTTCCGGTCGCGCAAGTTGAGTGCAACCAGGACGGATTCTGGATGTCGCGAATCAGTCAGGACGTTTTGCGCGCGCACACCGCGAAACGGCGTGAGATCGCGCACGTTGCCGCTCCTTAGGTCAGCCGAGAAAAGGTGCGGAATCTCGTCGCCAGCATTGTCGTGGAGATAAAGGATGTGTTTCCCATCTGCGGCCCACGTGTACCATTCAATCGGATCGCCTGTTTCGTTAGTCAGGCAATGGGCGTTTCCGCCGTCGAGCGCGCTCGTCCAAACATTCAGCGTATTGTTTTTGTCCGGCGCCAGCCAGCTCAGTTGGGAACCGTCCGGCGACACTTTCGGATCCGTCCGCGCCTGATTGCCGAATAAGATTTCCCGCGGGATAAGTGGCGGCAATTCCGCGCGGACCCAGCAAGCAGCGAGAAGGAGTGCGACGACAGAAAGCCTTTTCACTTCAGGCAGGCTCGCTACCCTAACTTCTCGCCCGTCAATCGTTCGAAGGCTTCGACGTATTTGGCGGATGTCTTCGCAATGACATCTTCTGGCAATTTCGGAGCTGGCGGCGTTTTGTCCCAGTCGAGCGTTTCCAGATAATCGCGCACAAATTGTTTATCGAAGCTCGGCGGGCTCTGGCCGACGACGTATTGATCGCGCGGCCAGAAGCGTGATGAATCGGGCGTGAGCACTTCATCGATCAAAAGCAATTCTCCATCGACAACGCCGAACTCGAATTTTGTATCAGCAACGATGATCCCGCGCTGCGCGGCGTGGTCGCGCCCGGCACTGTAAATTTGTAAACTCAATTCGCGCACTCGTTCGGCCATTTCGTCGCCCAAAATTTTCCGGCACTCGTCCATGCCGATGTTGAGATCGTGACCGGATTCGCTCTTTGTCGCCGGCGTAAAGATTGGTTCTGGCAATTGCGAAGCGAGCTGCAAACCACCCAGCAATTTGATCCCGCAAACACTTTGCGATTCCCGATATTCTTTCCAACCTGAGCCGGCCAGATAACCGCGCACCACACATTCCGCTGGTAGCGGTTTCGTTTTGCGAACAATCATCGAGCGGCCTGCCAGCTGTTCCCGGAATGATTGCAACTCTTTAGGGAACTCGTCGAAGTCCGCGGTGACAAAGTGATTGTCGACTGTATCGAAGCGCCTAAACCAAAATGCCGAAAGTTGATTCAGCACCGCGCCCTTGTGCGGAATCGGATCCGGCAAAACCACATCAAATGCAGAAAGCCGATCGGTGGCAACGAAGAGGAGTGTCTCGCACAGGTCAAAAACTTCGCGCACCTTGCCGCTTCGCAGTTTTCTGATCCCCGGAAGATCGATGGAAGTTTGCGATGCTGGTTGCATAAGCAGAATGTGAACCGCGATCTGTGATCAGTGAGCGGTGATTTCCCAGCGAACTGTTCACTATTCACCGATCACTGATCACTTTGTAGTATGCCCGGAATCGTCGTCAAACCGCGAGCGCGAATTTTGCATGGGCACGACTGGGTATTTTCCAGCGAGGTGCTCAAGGTTTTCGGGAAACCGGTCAATGGCGACGTGATCTCGCTGAAAGATGGTGGCGATCACTTGATCGGCAGCGCGATTTACAATTCGAAATCGCAAATCGTGGCACGCCGTTTCTCTCGGCGGAAACAGGATCTCGATTTCGATTTCTACAAACGACGCATCGCGCAGGCCTCGGAATACCGTGACCGGCGCAATATCGATCCAAAACTGCGCCGCGTTGTTTGGAGTGAGAGTGATGGCTTACCCGGTATCATCATCGATCGTTACGGCGATTGTTTCGCGTTGCAGACGCTCACGCTGGCGATGGACATGCGGAGGGACTTAATCGCGCGGGCGATTGTCGATCTTTTCGGGGAAAAAGTTACCATCATCGAGCGAAACGACGCGCCGGTTCGCAAAGCGGAAGGATTGGAGCGGCGGACTGGCGTTTTGGCAGGGGCCGCGCCGTCAGCGCCCATCGTGATCGAGCTTCAAGACGTGAAATTCGAAGTCGATCTTTTACACGGGCAGAAGACCGGTTTTTACCTCGATCAACGGCATAACTATAAAGTCGTCGCGCAATGCGCTAAACAGCGGCGCGTGCTCGATTGTTTTGCGAATCAAGGCGCATTTGCGCTCGTCTGCGCGCGAGCCGGTGTGGCCGAAGTGACTGGTGTGGAAGAAAGCTCAGAAAATGTCGCGGCGGCGATGCGGAACGCCAACCGAAACGAATTAAACGTGCGCTGGATCCATCAGGACGTTTTTCAATTTCTGCGCGCAGCCGGGAAAGCGGAAGCGCAATACGATTTGATCATTCTCGATCCGCCATCGTTTACGAAAACGAAGAGCGGGCTACGCGACGCGTTGCGCGGCTATCGCGAACTGCACATGCGCACGTTCAAGCTTCTGTCGAAAGATGGTTTGCTTGCGACGTTTTCCTGTTCACATCATGTAAGCGACGCGGCGTTTTTGCAAACAATCACCGACGCGCTGGTTGATGCGCGGCGCTCGGCGAGAAAATTACGGCGGTTCGACCAGGCGCTTGATCACCCAGTACTTCCGACGTTGCCGGAAACAGAGTATTTCAGAGGCGTCTTGCTGGAGATGATGCCGGGGCGTTAGCTCGGCGCGCCTGGCGCTCGCGCCTTGCCACTCGGACGCGAGATAAAATTTCCTTTTCGAAATATCTGGAATTCTGAAGAGCGTAAACTAATATGCCGCCGGGCGGCGTTGGATCGAGTGGGCCGCAGTAAGTTAGCTTGTTATGCCAGAAAAAATTCGACCGATCGAACAAATGCTGGAACTAAGAGAGGACGAAGCAGTCTCTGTTGAACATCTCGAGTCGCAAGTGCAAAAAGCGCAGGAGCAACTGCTCCAGCTCAAGCGCCAGCAGGAACAGATCGAAAAACAAAAGCGCGAGCTCGAAGAACTGAGTCGCCGGCAGGAGGAATTGGACCGGGGCCGCGCGGAAATGACTGACAAGCTAACGCGATCGCTGGTCGTGCTTGAGCGGGAAGCGTACAACACGCAAAAGCGCCTCGAGCAGATCCGTGCGACTCGAGAGAGTTTCAGTCAGCACCTGGAATTAATTGAAGCAATCGATCCAAAAAGCTGGAACCCGGACGATTTGCACAAGGAGTTGAGCCGGGCGTTGAGCACAGTGGATGAGGCGCGCACCGAGTACAGCGAGCAGCGCAGCCGATTACAGGCAACAAGCGACAGCGCCGGCGATGCGGCATTACCTGACGTCACGTCGGATGCTTACCACGGCGAAGAAGGGCGCTCATTTTTTCACTGGGTGCGGATCGGCATCGCACTCACTTTGCCGCTGATCATTTTTGGCGCGATCGCTCTTGCCCTTTTCCTCTGGATGGCCAGCCGGTGATGACGATGTTTCGTCGTTCGCCTAAGCCGGCTTCACCACTTCGCCATCGGCAAGAGGAATTAACCCGTCGCGAGGCGGAGCTGCGCACGCGGGTCGAGGAGCTTGAGCGGATGATTGCTGGCACGTCGCGGGCCACGCAAGGCGGATCTGAAGCAGTGCGTGGAGAACCGCGCGGAGAAACTGACCTGATTGATAAACGATTGCAGTTCTCGATCGCACCAGACGAGCCTTACATCGATCAAAGCAGAAAGAGGCGGCGGCCGCGTCCGCTGCGCAAACAAAGACGTGAGGGCAGGTGGGTTTTCCTGCTTCTTCTGGTCGCGTTTGCCTTTGCGGTGATCTGGTTAGTGACTCATCTGCCTTTTTAACCAGCGAACCATGGCCAGAGATTCCGATCTCGACGTTGCATACGTCGCCAGACTGGCGCGGCTCAATCTGACCAAAGCGGAGACGGAGCTGTTCCAGAAACAGCTCGGCGACGTCTTAAAGTACGTGGAAAAACTTCGCGAACTAAATGTAAGCGGCGTAGAAGCTGCCGCGCATGGCGTCCCAATTTTCAATGTCTTTCGCGAAGACGCGCCACGGGATTGGTTTACGGCGGAAGAGGCATTGAGCAATGCGCCGCGCCAGACAGACGGCCTTTTCATCGTCCCGAAGGTCGTGGAATGACGGCAAAAGATCTGCCGGCGCTGGGCATCGCCGAGCTCCAATCGTTGCTGCGACAGCGGGAAGTTTCACCCCGCGAATTGCTCGAGGCCTTGCGGGATCGGATTGAGATCGTCGATCGTGAAGTTGGCGCTTATCTTTCGCTCGATTTTGAAGCTGCCGACAAAGAAGCCGAGAAAGCGAACGTCGATCTTCCGCTGGGCGGCGTGCCGATCGCGATTAAAGACATCATTAGCGTAGCGGGCCAACCCTGCACCTGCGCGTCAAAAATTTTGCGCGGTTATCGGGCGCAATACAACGCGACGGTGATTGGAAAATTGCGCGCTGCCGGCGCAATTCCATTCGGCAAAACCAATCTGGACGAGTTCGCCATGGGCTCGTCCACTGAAAACTCCGGCATCAAGTTAACGCGAAACCCCTGGGAATTGTCGTGCGTGCCGGGTGGTTCTAGCGGCGGCTCAGCCGCGGCGGTCGCCTCCGATACAGCATTCGGCGCGCTGGGCACTGATACCGGTGGCTCAATTCGGCAGCCAGCTGCTCTCACAGGCATCGTCGGTCTCAAGCCGACTTATGGCCGAGTTTCGCGATTCGGCCTGGTGGCCTTCGCGTCATCGCTTGATCAAATCGGTCCTCTGACAAAAACCGTTCGCGACGCCGCGCTCATCATGAATGCGATTGCTGGTCACGACCCACAAGACAGCACGTCTCTTGATGAACCGGTCCCCGATTACGCAGTGGCGCTGGATCACGATTTGCGCGGCGTGAAGTTGGGCCTGCCGAAGGAGTATATGGTCGAAGGGATTGACCCGCAGGTGAAAACAGCGATCGATGCAGCGGTGAAACACTTAAATTCGTTGGGCGCAGAGATCGTCGATGTCTCGTTGCCGCACACGGAATATGCGACGGCGGTGTACTACATTCTCGCGACGGCGGAGGCTTCCGCCAACCTCGCGCGCTTCGATGGCGTCCGCTACGGATACCGGACAGAAAATCCAAAAGATTTGCTGGATCATTATGGCCGCACCCGGGAAGAAGGGTTTGGACCAGAAGTAAAACGCCGCATCATCCTCGGCACTTATGTTTTGAGTTCTGGATATTACGATGCCTACTACCTGCGCGCGCAAAAAGTGCGCGAGCTGATCCGCCAGGACTTCTCAAAAGTATTCGAGAAAGCCGATGCCTTGATTTCGCCGACCTCTCCGGTACCAGCATTCAAATTTGGCGAACGCACCGCTGATCCGCTGCAAATGTATCTAACCGATATTTTCACCTGCCCCGCGAATCTGGCCGGAATTTGTGGAATCAGCGTGCAGTGTGGGTTCGCGGAGATCGACGAGAAGCGGTTGCCGATTGGTCTGCAATTGTTAGGAAAACCGCTGGACGAAGCGCGTATCTTGCAAATCGCGCACGCGTTTGAGCAGAGCACTGAGTGGCATAAAGCGTGTGCACCGATCGCTGCAACCCTTCGGAACGCGTGAAGAATGGGGAGATGATGGCGAATTGGGCTGCCCTCAATCGCCGAGTAAATAGCCCGGTAGGGTTTCGCGTGTTGATGTCGATCTTTCTTGTGACGGCAATTGCGTTTTCAGCTGCCCCCCTGCTCCATTATTTCCGGGGCGGCAGCATCCGGGATTACAAACTGTGGTACGACACTGGGAAACAGCTGCTCGCCGGAGAGGAAATTTTTGTCTTCCGCTCTGGGAAGTACGATTTCATGTATCCGCCGCCTTGTGCGCTGTTTCTGGCGAGCACGAGTTTGCTGGGACAAGCGGGACTAATTCTTTTGCTCGTCGCGATCAACTCGGTCGCATGGTTTTACAGCGCCCGGTGGGCGGCGCTTCTCGCCGCCGGCCCGCGCAATCACAAAAATGCATGGCTGTATCTGATTCCCAATCTGCTGGTGATCGTTTACGTCTGGTCCAGCTACCATCTCGGTCAGCCGAATCTGGTTTTGCTTGCGCTGATGCTTGGCGCTTTTGTTGCACTCCGCACAAACCGGGAGATTTCTGCTGGCGTGTCGATTGCGCTTGCCGCCGCAATCAAAGCGTTTCCAGTCATCGCGATTATTTATCTGGTTTACCGGGGTTATTGGAAAGCCGTGGCCAGTCTAATCGTCACGCTAGCGTTTTTACTTTTCATTTTGCCAGCACCATTCCGCGGTTTGGATCGTGCGTGGCAGGACTTTGAGAAGTGGAGCGCCGGCATGCTGAAATACGAGGCGAAGGCTGTAGCCCAGCGGCCGATGCGCAGTTATACCTGGAAGAATCAATCGCTTATTGGCGTGGCTAATCGGCTGCTGCGACATGTGGATGCTGATGCCGCTTCCGCACCGCACAGGCCAATTTATGTAAACTTCGCCGATCTGAAATTTGCAACCATCAATGGAATCATCGTCGCCGTAGCACTTGCGTTGGGCATCTTATTCGTCGTAGTGATGCCCCGGCGCGCCATGCGAACACCTGAGAGCGACGGAATCGAATTCGCTCTGCTCGTTCTAATGATGTTGATGGTCACGCCGTTTGCGTTTGGTTATTTCTTTTGCTGGCTCATGCTTTTGTATTGGAGTTTGCCGGCGCTTACGCTTCTTGCGCTCGGTTTGCCATTTCCGCGCAGCGCGCAGCTTTACGGCAATACATTTTTGGCCGCGCTGCTGCTATTTATCGGGCTTTCGATCGAACTGTGGCGCTACAAGCAACAAGCCGGCAGCCAGATCCACCCCGCTACCTCCTCGCTTGTGACGTGACTGATCTGCAGATCAGTCAACTCGAAGACTCTCGGGATTCATCGGCATCTTGCGCGTTGCGAATCTTGCAGTTTGTAAAGAACCAGATCGTCTAGGTACAATATGGCGAAGCATCGCATGCAGCCATCGCAGAGAAAACCGTAGCGCAACGCCGAAGGACATTTTCGATTTTCCCCAGATACGATTGCGAAAGGCGATCGGAATTTCACGGACGCGCAGCGCGCCGTTGCCGTGCACAATCGTCTCAAAAACAATTTTGAATCCGCTTGTCGGTGGCGCTAGTTCCAACAATCGCGAACGCGGAATGGCAAAAAAACCGCCCATCGAGTCGTGCACTCTTGTAAGTGGATAAGCTAGCGCCGCGGCTACGCGCGACACGATCCGCCGCCACAACGGCCAACCGGGTGTCGATCCGCCTTTGACGTAGCGACTTCCCACTACCATATCCGCCGTGCCAGCAAGCAAAGGTGCCAGTAAATCCTT
>Ga0209802_1003085_pt1 | contig 11296 bp, 10 predicted proteins | sample GraSoiAngelo_129_FD_185886 | JGI IMG/M metagenome (GOLD analysis project Ga0209802, IMG submission 185886) | Grasslands soil microbial communities from the Angelo Coastal Reserve, California, USA - 14_0927_12_40cm (SPAdes) (version 2) | ecosystem: Environmental > Terrestrial > Soil > Grasslands ... | reverse complement strand
CGCCGACGCGCGCGAGGTTGTAGCTCGATACGATCCCACCGCCACCCTCAAGGGCCTTCCCTTCGCGCTCGCTCGCGCCGCCAGGGCACGAGCGCTGGTGGCGGCGGATAGGACATATGTCGAAGAGTACGAAGAGGCGCTGCGTCACCATGACGCCACCCCGGATGTGTTTGAGCGCGCCCGGACACGCCTGTATTACGGCGAGCGCCTGCGCCGAAGCCGGCGGCGTGTCGATGCGCGAAAACAGCTCCGAGCGGCGCTGAAGGCATTCGACCAGCTCGGCGCGGCGCCATGGGCCGAGCGGGCGATGACCGAGCTGCAGGCCAGCGGGGAAACGGCGCGAGTGCGAGATGACAGCCACCGACAGCAGCTGACGCCGCAGGAGCTGCAGGTTGCCCTCATCCTGGCCGAGGGCACGACCACCCGGGAAGCGGCGGCCAGGCTGTACCTGAGCCCGAAGACGGTGGAGTATCACCTGCGCCACGTCTATGACAAGCTCGAGATCCGCTCGAGGGAGGAGCTTCGGGCCGCGCTCCGCACCGATTCGCGTCCATCCGGCTCTCGGAAAGCGTTGATGTTCACCGACCTGGCGGGATCGACGAGCCTGGTCGAGGCGATCGGCGACGCGGCGTGGCATGACCTGAGCGCATGGATGGACGGCGAGATGAGGCGGTGCTTCGTCGAGCACAAGGGCCGGGAGGTCGATCATGCCGGAGACGGATTCTTCGTTGTGTTCGACTCGGCCGGCGACGCGATCGATTGCGCAAGCACGATCCAGCGCCGGTTGTCGAACCACCGCAGGCTGCACGGCTACGCGCCGCAGGTCCGGATCGGGATTCATCTCGGTGAGGTCCAGGGCACTGACTCAACAGTCCGCGGCGCTGCGGTGCACCGGGCGGCGCGCCTGTGTGCAGCGGCCCGCGCGGACGGCATCATCGCCTCGCGGGAGGCACTCGAGGCGAGTGGCCGGCGGGTAGTCGGCCTGCAGAAATTCGCCCTGAAGGGAATCAAGGAGCCCGTCGAAGCAGCCGAAGTCAGCTGGGACGCTTGAGCCGAGTCCGCGACGATCCGTTCCATCCGGATCCGGGGTTCGCGGATCTCTACGGCAGGATCCCGGACGCAGTCGACCTCGAACCCTGGCTGACGCTCTCGAGGAGCGCGAAACCTCCCGTCCTGTACCTCGGCGCCGGGGCGGGCCGCCTGGCGGTGCCATTGGTCGCGGCCGGTATCGACCTCGTTGTCGTCGACGCCCACCCGGGAATGGTTCGGCGTCTCCGCAAGAGGCTGCCCAACGTCGAGATCCACGAATCGCTCATCGAGACGCTGCGCCTTGAGCGATCGTTCGACCTCATCATCGTGCCCTCCAACATCCTCGATCGATCCGAGCTGGTTGTGGCAGCCGCCCGCCACCTCGCTCCACGTGGCCGGCTCGCTTTCGAGCTGACCAATCCCCATTGGCTAGAAGCCAAACGACATTCCGGGTACAAGGTGGTGCGCAGACGCGACAACCGAGCGGAGGTAGAGGTCACGTATCCCGACGGCACCGTGCAGGACGGCGAGATCGAGCTCATCTGGCCTGAAGACGTCGAGGCCTTCCTCGCCACTGCCGGCCTGCAACTGGTACGCCTGTCGGGACATACGGAGGCGGAACTTGATACGAGCCCTACCTTCTATGTAGTGGCGGCCCGGGCCCTTACCCGCACGCGAAGGCTGCCGCCTCGACCGAAATAAAGGCGCCCATTTCGGGCCTTCTATAGTCCGCTGACATGGCGACGGGCACCACGGGTGTAATCGCGACCCGAAGGGCAACCGGCTGGATCGGACTGCTGGTGTTGTTCGGAATCGCTTCGACGATCGAGGCGGGCACGGTCTCACACGTCTTTCGTTTCCTGCCCCTGTACCTCGGGACGGTGCACATACCGCTTTCCGACATACCGACGTGGACCGGATTCCTCAACGCCGCCTTTTTCTTGTTCGGCCTGCCGCTCGTCCCTTTCTGGGGAGTCTGGGCCGAACGCTACGGGCGCATCCCGATCATCGCCCGCAGCGCCTTCGTCGAGATGGTGGTCTTCGCGCTGCTGTGGTTGGCACAGAACGGATGGGAGGCGGCATTCGCGATATTGCTCGTCGGCTTTCAGCTCGGGAACACGGGCGTCATGCTCACGGCCCTTCGGTCTGCCACTCCGCAGGGCCGGGTCGGACTCGCGATCTCGCTGTTTGGCGTCGCACCATCCCTCGGCTTCGCGCTAGGGCCCGCCGCCGGCGGCTGGCTCGTCGACCACAACGTGCTCAACCTGCACACTCTGTTCGCGGTCGACGCTGTCATGTCGCTCGGGGCCGGCGTGATGCTGCTCGCCTTGGCGCGCGAAGGGACGCGGCCGCCTCGACCTGCCGGATCGGCGACGCGACTCGCGCTCGACGCATTACGGCTTGCGTTCACCGGACGCCTGACGCGAATCGTCTTTGCCGTTTTCGGCCTCGCTTACTTCGCCGTGCAGATCGCCAACCCGTTTCTGCCGCTTCTGGTTGTGAGACTGCATGGCAGCACCGCCGGAGTCGCAGGGCAGATCGGAATCGTCTTCGGCGCATCCGCGCTGCTGGGAGCGCTTCTCTCCCCTCTCGCGGGCGCGGCCGGCGACCGTTATGGATTCCGGCAGCTCCTGGTGGGAGCGTGCGTGCTGGCAGCAGCCGGCCTTGGCACGCTGGCGCTCGCGTCCAATCTCATCTGGCTCACGATCGGGGCGGTCGCGCTGGGCGCGGCGAGCGCCACGGCAATCTCGATGGTGTTCGCGGTCCTCGCCACGGCCGTGCCGGAGGAGCGGCGCGCCACGACGCTCAACCTCGTGCTGGTGCCGATCTACTTCTCATCGGTGGCAGGCGGCCTTGCCGGCGCGCTCCTGGTACGCGAGGGACTCAACACAGTTCTGTGGACGGGAGCCGCGGTCGCCCTGGTCGCGGCGCTCCTGTCGACCAGGCTGCCCTCGGCCAATCGCGGCTGATCAGCCCACCGTGCGAGTGGTGGCGGTGAGTCCCCTGCGCGCAACGGACTCAGGATCCTCCGCCCAATATGCGGGGTTGAATGTCTCGAGGCTCCAGGGTCCGGCGTAGCCGCCGGCTTTCAGCTCTGCCACCAGCTCGGCAAGATTGATCGCACCTTCGCCCGGGAGCATTCGGTCGGCGTCCTCTATCTCCCCTGGCAAGTTGGCAGGGACGTCGTTGAGATGGACGAGGGCGAGGCGATCGATCGGAAAGACGCCCAGCGGGTCGGCACCGCTGGCGTACCAGTGGGAGGCGTCGATCACGAGCTCGATGCCATCGATCCCGTCGACGGTCTCGGCGGCCAGCGCCGGCGTGTTGATCGGGCAATCCGCGAAGCCGAGGAACTCGAACGCGATTCGGACATTCATTGCAGCGGCGTGCTCGCGGGCGTGCTTCAGCGCATCGCGCGTACCGGCGATCGCGGGGCGGGTCTCCACGTCAGGGGCCCGAGGCGGGATCGCCAGCAGGAATTGGGATCCGATCTCCTTGCAGATGCGCAAACGCGGCGCCAGATCTTCGTCGAGGATGTCACGGTTCACGCGGCCGTCTCGGTGCAGCGTCAGCGCCACGCCATTGAGAGACAGCACATCTTTGGGGCGTGCGATCTCCGCAGTCGCGTGAAGCTCCGAGACGTCGGCGAGAAGGCGCTCGGCGCGGGCTTCGATTCCGGCGTAGCCCACGTGCCGGGCGATCTCCAGCACCCGCTGGGTGGGCGTCGTCATCAGCGTGGCGCCGTTGAGATATATGCGCGGCGTCACTTTTCGCGTATCACGCCGAAGGTCAGTCCGGCAACGATGTACCTACGGCCGATGACCATCAGAATGAGCGGCAGCGCCATCGCGATCACGCCCGACGCGGCCATGTCGTTCCAGATGATCTCGAACTGCGTGACCAGGCCCTGCACGCCGACCGGGAAGGTCTGCGAGTTGGGAGTGGCGGTGAGGATCAGAGCGAAGAGGAACTCACTCCACGCGAACGTGAAGACGATGATCGCTGCAGCCATCACACCCGGGGCCGCGAGCGGCAGCAGCACGCGCCAGAACGCGGTCCAACGATTGGCCCCATCCACCAGCGCCGCCTCCTCGAGCTCGATCGGAATCTCCGTTAGAAAGCCCTTCAGCATCCAGATGGCGAAGGGAAGATTGAACAGCGAGTAGATCCCGATCAGCGCAATGGGCTGGTCGTAGATCTGGAGCGTCCTGACGATGGCGAAGTAAGGTATGACGACGGCGATCGGCGGCAGAAAGCGCAGCGACAGCGCCCAGGTCAGGATGTTCACGCGCAGCGCGACCGGGACCTGCAGTCGCGTGATGGGATAGGTGATCAGCAAACCCAGTACGAGAGTCACCACCACGGTTGAGAAGCAGACGACCACGCTGTTCTTGAGCAGGACCCAGAATCCGCGGTCGATGAGGACGCTGGAATACGCGGCCAGGGTCGGGTCGTGCGGCAGTAGGTGGACAGAGCTGGCGAAGAGCTCGCTTTTGCCCTTCAGCGAAGTGACGACCAGCCAGTAGAGAGGAAATCCATACAGGACGCCCGCCACGCCCACGCCGACGACTGCGATGGCAATCCTTGGGAAGTTGATGGGTCTTTTACGCCGTCTCACGCTCGCTCCAGCGGGAGAACCCGGGCGATGAGGGTGTAGAGGATGCTGAACGAGACGAGCACGACCACCGCGAGCGCCGCCGCCTGCCCCATGTCGAAGAACTTGAACTCGACGCGGTACATGTAGAGGCTGAGCAGCTGGGTGGTCGTCCCAGGGCCTCCCCCCGTGAGGATGAAGACATGGTCGAAGACGCGAAGGACGTCGGCCAGCCTGAAGAACAGGATGAGGAGGAAGAGCGGGCGCAGGTAGAAGAGATCGATGTAGATGAACTGCTTCCACCAGGTGGCACCGTCGATCTGGGCGGCCTCCACCGCTTCTCGTGGCACCGTCTGCAGCCCTGAGAAGAGCACGAGGTAGACGAAAGGCGTCCACTGCCAGACGTCCACGCTCGCCACCGACAGCATCGCGAGAGAAGGGATGCCCAGGAAGTCGATCTCTTGGTGAATCAGCCCCAGCCGCTCGAGGATCACGTTCAGCACCCCGTAGCTCGGGGCGTATATGAGACGCGCCACCACCCCGATCGCAACCGGCGGCACGACCAGAGGCAGGATGCCCAGGACGTAGATTGCCGCCCGCAAACCAGGCCGGCGCACGGTTCGATGTATCAGCAGGGCAAAGCCCAGGCCGAGCAGGAACTCGATGGGAAGGACGATCAGTGTGTAGATCCCGGTAGCTCGGATCGCGTCATATAGCAGCGGGTTGCCGAGGGCGCGAGCGTAGTTTCGAAGCCCGATCAGCGTCCCGTCGGCGTCGGTGATCGACTGCCCGATGACGAGGATGAAGGGGATGGTCACGATCACGAACACCACGCCCAGCGCGGGCAGGAGGATCAGGTACGCCTGACGCTCCTGCCGGCTGATGCGGCGCTTGCCGACCTTCACGGCTGGCCCGGCATTGGCGGCCGCAAGATCGGCGACGACCGACTCACATCGTCAATTTTTAAGAGGGGTAGCCCGCCTGCTTCATGGTCGAGCGAATCTGCGTGGCGGCCGCGGTCAGGGCGTCCTTGGGCGACTTCAGGCCGGCCACCGCCTGGTTGACGGCCGTACCGTAGAGCGTCTCGACCGCATTCCACTGGTCCGTCCGCGGGCGCCAGTTCGGCCCGCCGGCCAATGATTGCGCCAGCGCCGGGAAGTACGGGTTGGCCTGGCCGAGGGTCGCATCGTTGAGGAGGCTGGTGCGCGTCGGGATGCCGCCGTTCTGAACGTAGGTCTTCATGTTCTCGGGCTTGATCAGCCACTTGATGAAGTCTGCTGCGGCCGACCCGTTCTTCGAACCCTTCGGGACGCCCAACAGCCAGTTGCCCATCATGCCGATCCCCTTGCCGCTCTTGCCTTTCGGGATCGGGATGTAGGCCATCTTGCCGATCACCTGCGAGACGCCCTGCGCCTCGACCACTCCGGTGACCTCCGCCGGCCAGGTGGTGGATTGAAGCGCCTGCCCGATCGAGATCAACCGGTCGCGGTCGGCCGCGTCGGTGTTGGCTGCGCCGGGTTCGGCGTACTTCTTCAGCGTCTGGGTCAGGAACGTGATCGCGTCGATCGACTCCGTGGAGTCGAGCGTGACCTTCCAGCTGGTGTCGAAGATGTCCCCGCCGAAGGACCACAGGATGGGTAGGGAGTCGCTGCTCGCGGGGTTGGTGGCCTTGCCGCGGATCACATAGCCGTAGAAGTTCGACTTGTTGAACTGCTGAGCGTTCGCCAGAACGTCATCCCAGGAGGCGGGCGCGGTCGTGACGATGTCCTTTCGATACATGAACATCTCGACGTTGCCGACGACTGTGATGCCGTAGAGGTGCTGTGACTTGCCTTGCTCGCTGGGCGGCACCGGCCCCTTTGGCGGAGGCCACGTGCCGACGTCGTAGACGATGCTCGGGATGTCCGAGTCGCGCGTGAAACCGAAGTTGGAGTCAAGGGGCTGGAGCGCGCCCATGGTGCCGAACTTGGGCATCCAGGGGTCGTCCATCATGCAGAGGTCGTAAGACGATCCGTTGGCCTGGAACGTCGTGACCAGCTTTTCGAAGAGCTGGTCGTAAGGAAACTCGACGATCTCCATCGTGATACCGCTCTGCGACTGATACATCGGCGCCACTTTCTTCAGCGGCCCGTCTTCCGCACCCTGAACGGCGGCGATGGTCAACTTCGACGGCTTGTTGGAGGTGGGCGTGCTCGAGTTGCACGCCTCCAGAATCGCCGGGAACGAAGTGAACAATGCTCCCGCCACGGCGGTGCGTTTGACGAACTCACGTCGTGTGATTGGTGCCATTACGACCTCCTTTGAGGCGAACAGGTCCCCTACGACTGCAGCCTTTTCCCCGCGGCCTTCTGCCTTTCGAATCGTATCAAGTTGAGTGCGCAGTCACAGCGATCGCTCTCCAGTGGCCAACCTTTGCCTTAGGAGCCGATGACCGAGCTGCGCTCCATGTCCGGCCGGTTGGAAGCTCATCGGTATAGATTTCCCGTGGAATGGCTCAGCGTGTCACCGTCCGCGAGCGGATCGACCCGGCGATCACAGCCTCGCTCTTCGCGAATTACCGGTCCTCTGCCGATGCGGTCATGGAACTGGTTGACAACGCGATCGATTCACGCCTGGCGGGCACACCGCTCGAGGTCTTCATACAGGTCCATCCGTCGCATTTCGTCGTCGAGACTCGAGGCGGGGAAGGTATGGGTCCGGCCGAGCTCGAGCGCAATTACCTTCGCTGGGGTGGCTCCCCCAAACGGGGCCGCAAGCTGCTCGGCCAGTACGGCCAGGGTGGCAAAGCAGCTATCGGCCACCTTGGACGCAGCTTCGCTGTGGAAGCAAGCCGGCCTGGTGATGCGGAGGCCTGGCGATTTGAGGACGGCGACTATCGAGATCGATCCAGGCTCAAGACATATGAGCTGAAGGTTGTCCCCAAGCGCACCCCGGTCGCGGTTGGCTATGTCCGCATTCGGATCGAAGGCGTCGACAAGCGCCTCGACCCGCGCCGGCTCCGCGTGCGGCTTGCTGATACCTACCGACCTTTGATCCTGCGCGCCGAGCTCAAGATGTCCGTCAACGGCGTGCGCGTGGAGGGGCCGCCGATCACGTTCGAGGAAGAGCACCGCTTCTCCGTTCGCGCCGCAGGCACCACTCTCAGGGGTTGGTATGGAATCGCCGATCCGGAAGGCCGTGGTGTCGACTATGTGCCTGGACTGCGCTGCTACAAGCTCGGCCGGCTGATCACAAGTGGCGAGTTCTTCGGGCACCCCAACGCCGTCCAGATCTCGGGCATGGCCCGACTCGTCGGCGAGATCGACCTGCCGCCCGTTCCGCTGACGATGAACAAGAGTGACTTTGCCCGAGACGGAGAGCAGTGGATCGCAGTCGAAAAGAGGATGCACGTCCTGCTCGGTCCCATTGCCAAGCGACTGGCCGAGGATGAGCTGGCGCCTCCCCCCGCCTCAGCTATCAAGACCGCCGAGCAGGTCCGCCGCCTCCTGACCAAGGTTCTCAAGCTCACCGAACGTGAGGAGATGTTCCGAGGTCTGGCTGCGGCAGCGCCACAAGCTGCCGCGACGACTCGCGAACACGAACCTGGTGAGGCCAGTGCCGCCACGCCGCGCGCGGCAGCGCGACCGCCTGGCGCGAACGAGCCGAAGCGACGCGGATTCGGGCAGATCGTCATTCGCCCGCTCGACCAGAACATTCGCAGCCAATCGGTAATTGAGCACGGGGCCACGACAGTGGTGATCAACTCACGCCATCCGCTGTTCCTCAAGCGCAAGGGCGATATCTGGTACCAGCTCGAAACCGCTGCTCGAGAGATCTTCAAGTCACTCGAGGGCGCAAACATCGGCGACTACGAGCGGCGAGTCAACGAAGTGGTCTTGCTCGCCTTCCAGCTTCGGGGCCGGCAGCAAGCGGCCCGGTCTCAAAGAGCGTCCCAGCTGCCCCTGATCAGCAGCTAGCCAACGAGTCCAGCCGGAGTCAGCGACTTGGGATCTCGAGGTCCAGGTGGCCGATGTGGTCCGGATCTGCGATCAGGTCGATGGCGACGATAATCCGGCAAGTGTGACGAACGGCACGTGTGCGGCGTGACGGGCGGCATAGGCCCGATTCGCAGGCCGCCGGATGCTGAGGGGCATGAGCGAGAACTACAAGCAGTACGCGCAGAAGCAGGCCGAATCCCGGGCGGCCCGTCTTGCCAGCGGTCCGCTGCGCCACCAGCTGGATGAGCTTCTTCAGTTCGTGCGCAAGTGCGAGACCGCGTGGCCCGGATGACTCTCGACCCCACCGTGATCACCCGATAAGCCGAGCGTACAATGCCACCACCCGCGGGAAGACCGCGGCGTCCGCGTTCACAGCACATGGAGGGGTTGGGCCATGGCCGAGAAGGGCGGCTCTGAACAGCGCGGTGGAATTCTCATGCGAGGGGCGAGCGGCCACCTCTTTTTCATGCGAGACGGCGACGACGAGCCGAGGCGGATCAGTGACGAACTCGCGGCAGACCTCACAGGCGCGTTGGAGCGTGAGCCGCCCGGTGAGCTGCTTAGCTTCCCCGCCAGCGAGCGGGTGCGCGAGGCGCTGGAGCGCGAGGTCGGAGAGCTGCCCTTCTGGGGCGTGATCATCTGGTGGGGAAGGCGCCTCCACCGATAGAGCAACCCCTGTGAACGGCACCGGTGCGGCCAAGAGGTATCGGTCGGGCACGCACCGGACGGTGGCGCCCGACGAGACGCTGCGGCGCGGCCTGCGCTTCGCGCCAGTCATGGGGATCACCAGGATCGCCAACGTCACCGGCCTCGACTCGATCGGAATTCCAGTGGTCATGGTGTGCCGCCCGAACTCGCGCTCGCTCGCGGTCTCCCAGGGCAAGGGACTGGACCTCGCGGCGGCCAAGGCATCGGGGCTGATGGAATCGATCGAGACCTACCACGCCGAGACGATCACGTTTCCGTTGCGACTCTGCAGCTATGAGGAGCTTCGGTACGCGCATCGCACGGTCGACGTACGCCGGCTGCCGACCAACTCCACCAGCGCGTTCAATCCCAACTCGAGAATTCTCTGGTGCGAAGGGCACGACCTCATGAACGAAGAGGCGGTGTGGGTGCCATACGACCTGGTCCACACCGACTACACGTGGCCGCAACCGGCCGCCGGGGGGTCGTTCGCGAGCACGTCCAATGGCCTGGCGTCCGGAAACCACACGCTGGAAGCCATCAGCCACGCGATCTGCGAGGTCGTCGAGCGGGATTCGACGACGCTGTGGAGAATCCAGGACTCGACCGCGCGCGACTCGAGGCGCCTGGACCTGACGACGGTCGATGATCCCGCGTGCAAGCAGGTTCTGGAGCGGATCGAGAGCGCCGGGCTGGCGACCGCGGCGTGGGAGACGACGTCGGACATCGGCATCGCGTCCTTTATGTGTGTGATCTTCTCGCCCCAAGAGGAACCAACCCGCAATATCCCACCCGCGCTCGGAAGCGGCGCACACCCGGCTCGATCCGTCGCCCTGTTGCGGGCGCTGACCGAGGCCGCACAGGGCCGGTTGACCCAGATCGCAGGCTCCCGAGATGACGCCGGACGCAACCGCTACGGCGATCATCGCTACTCGGAGACCCTCGACAGCCTGCGCCGCCCGCGAGCAGGTGCCGCTGCGCGCAGCTTCCAAAAAGCCCCGGATTGGGACAGCGACAGTCTCGAAAGCGACGTGGCCTGGGAGCTGGATCGCCTGCGCGGTGCCGGTGTCGAGCGCGCGATCGTCGTCGACCTCACAAAAGACGCCTTCAGGATTCCGGTTGTTCGCGTGATCGTCCCCGGATTGGAGGGACTGAACGAAGTTCCGGGCTACGTTCCCGGCCATCGCGCAAGAGCGGTGGCCGCACGCAGCTGATGAGCGTCGTCATCTTCGCCGGCCCGACGATCAGCGCGTCCGAAGCGCGGACCGTGCTCGACGCCGAGTACCTCCCGCCCGCCGCCGAGGGTGACGTGTATCGCGCTGCGCGCATGCGCCCTCAGGTGATCGGAATCATCGATGGCTATTTCGAGCGGCTGCCGTCCGTGTGGCACAAGGAGATCCTGTGGGCGATGAGTCACGGGATCCACGTCTTCGGAAGCGCAAGCATCGGCGCCCTCCGCGCAGCCGAGCTCGACGCGTTCGGGATGGAAGGGGTGGGATCGATCTTCGAGGCTTACCGGGACGGAGCTCTCGAGGACGATGACGAGGTGGCAGTCATCCACGCCACAGCAGAGTTCGCGTTTCGGCCCGCCTCGGACGCAATGGTGGACATTCGCTGCACGATCACCAAGGCGGTCGAAGCCGGAATACTGCGCGCGACCACCGGCGCCGAAATGGAATCGGTGGCGAAGTCGTTGTTCTACCCCGATCGGAACTACCAGCTGATCGCCCGCCGGGCCCTTGAGCTCGGCCTGCCTCAACCCGAGCTGGCCGCCTTCGTGGAGTGGCTGCCAGTAGGACGTGCATCTCAAAAGCACGCTGATGCGCTGGCCATGCTCCGTTTGATACGCGAGCGCATCGCCGATGGCCTCGAAGCCAAGCATGTCGACTATGCCTTCGAGAACTCGGCGATGTGGGAGCAGGCATGGCGCCTCGCCGGAGATCGACGTCGTGACGGCACGACGGTATTGCTCGAGGCCGTCCTCGACGAGCTGCGGCTCGAGGGCGAT
>Ga0209802_1003084_pt1 | contig 11296 bp, 11 predicted proteins | sample GraSoiAngelo_129_FD_185886 | JGI IMG/M metagenome (GOLD analysis project Ga0209802, IMG submission 185886) | Grasslands soil microbial communities from the Angelo Coastal Reserve, California, USA - 14_0927_12_40cm (SPAdes) (version 2) | ecosystem: Environmental > Terrestrial > Soil > Grasslands ... | reverse complement strand
GACCCTGGAAGACCGACCGGGCATCCCCGCCTCGCCGGGGCATCTCGTGCGCGTCATCCAGCAGATGAAGGCGGAGAGGATCAAGGTCATCATCGTCGAGCCCTGGAACGACCGGAAACTGGCAGAGCGGGTGGCCCAGGAGGCGGGCGCGAAGGCCATCGTCCTCGCGTCAATGGTCGGCGGCGTCAAGGGCGCCGATTCCTACATCGGCGCCATCGACTACAACGTCAACGAGCTCTCTCGGGCCCTGCGCTGAAATGTCTGCAGTAGGCACACAAGCAGCCGGTTGATCCAGTGCATTCGTTCATCGTGGGGGAACGGCTGAACAAGGTCGAAGTCTGGGTGGTCGAAGTACCAGAGCCGCATCTTTGTTCGGCCGGACGACAGCGACCATCGCACCGAAGTGCTTGGCCGCGATCGCTGCCGACGGAATGATATATGCATCTACATATCTCACGTGGGCGATCGGGTTCAGACATCACGGTTGGGCGCATCGTTCGTGACGCGCACGACATCTGAAGGCCATGAGGCGCTCTCCCGGCTGCGACCGGCAGGGCATGCGAATCGCGGCAACTCGGAGCCGACGCGATCGTGAAGGTCTTTTGACAGGAGGCAATTATGAAGGGCATTAGCAAGACAGCTCACGCGGGGCTAAGTCCTCTGATCCCGGCGGTGTTGGCAGCGCCAGAGGTGCTGACCCAGGCCCCTCCGGGTTTTATTCCGCCACCGATCAACCCCACCGGGGCGCGGCTCGAAACGAAGGAGTTGGCGCCCGGCGTCTACGGCCTGCTTTCCAGCAAGCCGCCCGTGGACAACAGTGGCTTTGTGGTGGGCGAGCATGGCGTCCTCGTGATCGACGCGCACATCAATGGAGCGATGGCCGGGCTGATTCAGACCGCTGTGCGGCAGGTCACCAACAAACCCATCCTCTACGTGGTCAACACCAACTACCATGGCGACCACACGTTCGGGAACTACGCCTTCCCCCAGGAGACGTTGATCGTAGCCCAACAGAAGACCGCCGAGATCATGCGAGACTTTGAGCGAGAGAAACAGTTTTTGCTGCCGACCGTGGGCAACGACCCGACGGTGTTCGGCGATGTACGACTGCGCCTCCCGGATGTGGTCCTCGATGAGTACCTGGAGTTGGATTTGGGCGGCCAGGTGGTGGAGCTCTACCACTTCGGTCACGGCAATACGCCCGGCGATACCGTCGCTTTCGTGCCCGAGGCCCGGGTCGCCTGGACGGGCAACCTGATCCTCGGTGAAGGGACCATTCCCTTTCTGATCGAAGGTGGGGCGGGTGCATACCTGGAGACGATGGCAAAGTTCACGCACACGCTCGAGGTGGGGACCATTGTTCCTGGGCACGGGTTGCTGACTTCGGGGGCGATCCTGGGCCGTTACTTGCCCTATCTGAGTGAGCTGATTGAATCTGTGCGAAGAGCTATCCGGGCCGGCCAGAACCTGGAGGAAGCGATAGCCGCCGCTCCGCTCGGGCAGCAATACACGCAGGACATCGCCGGCTCCGCCTCGCCTGTGGTGGCTCAATTCGCAGCGTTCCGGGCCGGCGTCCATCGCTGGAACGTGTGGCGGACCTACCAAGGGATGAACGCGGACGCGGCTCGCAGTCGGGCGGGCGCGCTCACGCGGTTCGCACCCGGCGAGCCCGGTGCCCGGGCAGCGTGAACCGCGATCACGATGCCCTTGTCGAGGACGCGGTCGAGCACGTCGATGAGGCTCCTGGGCAGATGGGGAAGTAGCGAGTCTCAGGTGGCCGACTCGGAGGGGGCTCCGTGCCCGTCGAGCAGGGCTGCCATGGACGCGGACACCGAGCCGAGCGCGATTCCGGCCAGGGCGTCGACCGGCCAATGGGCGCGCAAAATCACGCGGGCCAGAGCGACCAGCAGGATCAACAGGACGCTACCGGCCCGCACGATGATGCGGGACCGCGGCGGTAGCGACGCGGCGAGATACATCAGCGCGCCAAAGAACGCCGTCGCCGCGGTGGCGTGCCCGCTGGGGAACCCCATCGAGGCCTCCTCTGGACGCGCCCGATCGATGAGGAGCTTCAATAACCCCTCGGCGGCCGGCGCGGCGAGCATCAGCCCGATCCAGATCCACCAGCGTGCTCGTGCTCGCGGGAACGCGACGAGAAGCAGGAGCGTCGCGGGCAGTAGCAGCCGCCAGCTCCCCAAAGGGTTGATCACTCGCATGATCTGAAGGACACCGGGCGACCCGAGACCGACCAGGCAGGTCCGAGCTGCGGCGTCACCGGGCACCGGGTGGAAGACGATCACGGCGAGCGCCAGCGCGAGGAAGCAGGCGGCACTGACGAAGAGGACCCCGCGAGCGTTACTTCGTCGGCGTGAGCTCGGCGCCACCACCACCACCGTCTCGAACGAAGCGGAGCACGCGCTTGCCGTTTTCCTCGCGGAGGGTGACCCGACCGTTGCCGTCGGTGCCTTCGTACCGCATGGTGCCCGGGCGGATCACGCTGATCGTGCCTCTGATCTCCCTGTACTTCGGCTCGACGTACAGAAGCCCTTGAAATGAGCCGTCTTCGGCGATCGTCAGGATGAGTGGCGCGTTCCCCAGGGGCCCGGTCATCCTGCCGCGCCAGGTCCCCGCGAAACCAGGGTCGGCATCGACGGCTCTGGGAGGTGAGCCCGCGCAGCCGGCAAGAAGTGTCGCGAGGAGGGCGCTGGCTCGCGCGAGTCGCCGGATCACGAGGACGGCGTGAGGCGACCTGCGTGTGGCTTCAGCGTCTGAAAGGCGATCCAGAGCGCGATCAGCGTGAGCCCGAATGCGCAGACCACCGTCGCTCCGGTCGGAAGGTCAAGGCTCGCCGAGGCGACCATGCCGATGACGCTGACCAGGGTACCGAATCCCCAGCCGATGAGGAGCTTCTGAGCCACCGTTTGGCCGAGCATGATGCCGGCGAGCGCGGGGACGATCAGGTACGAGAACACAAGCAGTACGCCCGCGATCCGGACGGAGCTGGTGACGACGACACCGAACGACGCATAGAAGAGAAAGTCCCACAGCCGCACCCGCCAGCCCTCGCGGAATGCGGCCGCCGGATCGGTCGAGATCAAGAAAAACGGGCGTCGGCAGAGCCAGTGGAAGACACCGATCGACGCATACAGGATCGCGACCTTCGCGACCTCCGGGCTCTGCACCGCCAGGAGATTACCGACGAGCATGGTCCGCACCTGTTCGGCCCCGTGCGCGGCCCGATCCGCCAGCAGCACCGCCCCCGCCGACGAGACCGCGTAGACGACGCCGATCACCGCCTCCTGGGAGACGTGACGGCGCCGGCTTCGCGTCAACGCGAGGACGAGGGCACCGACCAGGGTGGCCGAGAGCCCGAAGGCGTACGACTCCCATGTGTGCGTCTCGTATCCGAGCAGGAAGGCCGCTGTCGCGCCGAGCGCCGCGATTTGCGCGAGGGCGATGTCCACGAAGACGACCTCGCGCGAGAGCACGTGGACGCCGAGATACGCGTGGATGCCCGTGAGCACCAGGCACATGAGGAACGGCGCCCACAGAATCGCGAAGAGCTCGGCGATCATCTCATTTGAGTACCTGCGCGAGCGTCTTGAGATTGTAGTCGATCGCCGCGATGTAGTTGTCGGCGCCCTTGACCGCGCCCACCGAATTGGCCATGACGAGCGCCTTGGCGCCGCCGACCTCGGCGGCCACACGCTCGGCGAGCTTCAGGTCGTTCCAGGGCTCCACCAGGATCACCTTAACCTGCTCGGCCTTCATCTGGCGGATTATCTGGACGAGGTGCTGCGGCGAGGGCGGAATACCCGGACGGTCCTCGAGCGTGCCGACCTGGACGAGGCCGAAGCGGGTCAGCAGATAGATGAAATCCGGATGGTAGACGACGACCTTGCCGCCGCGCACCGGCTCCATCAGCTTGGTCCAGCGATCCATTTCCCCATCGAGCTTCTGCAGGAACGCCTGGCGGTTTTTCTCGAACGCGGGACGGTTGTCCGGAGCCAGGCGCGAGAGCCCATCGACGATGTTCTGCGTGATGATAGGCGCGAGCCCCGGGTCCAGGGAGAAGTGCGGGTTCCCCAGTGGATGGACGTCTCCCATCGACCGGTCGACCCGTGTCGTGGGGACCTCCAGCAGCTGGATGCCCCGCGAGATCTCGATACGTCCCGCGGAGCCGCGGATGATGTTGGCATTGTTCGCGCCGGTGACCGCCACGTCCGCCCAGGTGTCGAGCTCGACCCCGTTCTCGATCAGGGCGTCGGCGCGGCGGAGCTTGAGCATCATGCTCGGCCGCACCTCGGCTTCGTGGAAGTTCTGCGTCCCGCGCGTGAGCGAGTCGACCTCGACCAGATCGCCGCCCACCGCCTCGGTGAGCGACTTGAGGTCGGGGATCGTCGCGACGACGCGGAGCTTCCGCTCTGCGTGGGCGCCAGGCAGAGACAGACTGAGCGCGGCGAGGACTGCCGTGAGCACCAGGAGTGTGCGTCGCATGAGTCGTCGCCTCCTAGAAGGGATGCGCCGGGTGGGCGCCGAGGATGAAGGAGGCCTGGAAGAGGAGCTCGTCGACCTTCCGGGCGCTCGAGTCGTTTAGATTGAAGGCGTCGCGGGTTTGCGGACTGCGGTCGGTGTGCTTGTACGCCAGGCGGAAGCGGAGAAACTCCGACGGCCAGAACGAGACGTACGGCTCGATCGCCCACTCCCAGCCGGGATTGATCGGGTACTGCGACCAGTCGTAGCGGACCCCGCCGGCCCAACGGCGGAAGGGCTGCACCTCGAGGCCGGTGTACCAGCCCCAGTGATTGCGCTGACGCTTGTCGACCTGATCAATGGTGCCGTCCCCGTCGAGGTCGACGCCGACGTCAGCCTTGCGCAGCGAATAGAGCGCTTCGCCCGTGAGCGTAATCAGCGGATGCAGCCAGCCGTCGGGACGATACTTGTAGCGCCACTCCCAGCCCAGGATCGTGGAGCGGTTCCGGTCGTCTGTCTGGCCGCTCGCGACCGACATGCCCAGCTGGATCGCGTGCTCGTCGCCGAGCTCGAAGAACGTCCGGAGCCGGCCGGTGGCGAGGGGATGCTGCAGAGTGCCGCGGCCGAACGCGGTCGCGTTGTCACCGTTGAAGATGCCGGCAAGCGCTTCGATGTAGAAGGGCAGGTCGGGGACGAGTGTCAGCTCGACGCCCTTTTCCTGCAACCCTTCGCGGCCCAAGAAATTGCGCATGACATTCGGCCGATCGACCCAGGGCAGATCGTGCTCGTGCACCTCGTTCGACCAGCCGAAGCGGTTGCGCACCTGGCCGAGTCTCGCCTGGGTGCCGAACGGCAGCGTGAGAAGTGTGAGGTAGGCTTCGGCCAGGGTGACGCCGGTCTCCTGACCGCGTCCTTCTTCTCCCGCTTCGATTCTCACGACCGCGGAAGCATACGGATCGATCTGGCCGAAGAGCGAGAGCTCGACTTCACGCGGAAAGAAGCGGTTCTCCTGCCCGGCAAAGGTTCCGCCTCCTGCTCTCGCGACGTTGCGCTGCGTGATGTTGCCCACGAAGTCGCCGGCGATGCCCATGTCGAACAGGAGCTGGCCCGAGCCTCGCTGCTGGTACAGGGAGAACGGTTGCCGTGGCCGCGCCAGATCGATCGCCGATGGTGGCGGGGCGCCGGGCGGCGGCGGCGCGGCGCCTGGTGCCGCGGCGGGAGTCGGCGTCGGTGGCGGTTGGGCCTCGAGGCGCTGCAGCCGGTCGGTGACCGACTGGAGCTGCTTCTGGAGCTGCTCGATCTGCCTCCGCAGCTCCGCGGCGTCCTGCGCCGCTGCAATCGCGGGCGTCAGCGCCGTGCACAACGTTATGAAGATCAAGGCCAGTACGCGCATCCCAGTCCTCCAATGTGGTGGTTCGAGCTCGAAGCTCGAGACGGAAGCTAGACGGACGAGTGGAGGAGCGTTAGAAGCGCGGCGGAGCGCGAGAGTCGGAGAGGCTGAGCGGAGCGCTGGCGGCCCGCACCGGGGCCAGCGCGATCGTCGCGGCAAGCGTGAGCGCGAGCCCGAGGATCGGCATCGCGTCGAGCTGGCAGGCGTGAGTGCCGAACGCCGCCATCAAGCTCAGATCGTGGTCGGCGTTCCAGAGCCCGGGCCCCGCACCAGCATGCGTGTGAGGCATGCTCGCGCCGGCGAACAGCAACGCCACGACTCCCAGCAGAAGGAGGAAGCCGCGGGGCTTCGACATGGCGGCTACAACACCACGATCGGCGTTGGATTGCAAGTCATCACCGGTCCTTCACCGTGAACGTCAACCTCGATTCGACGACGTGGCCGTCGACCGAGAGGACGCGAAAGCTCACGATATAGCGGCCGGGCTCGAGGGGTGGCAGCGAGAGCGAGAGTCGGCGCGGATTCTCGGCCGACACCGCAACGTCGCGAAGATCGACCTGGGCGCCGGCTTCGTTCGTCACCGAGGCCGTCGAGTACGCCGGCTCGAGGCGCTCGTTGAACCAGAGCTCGACCCGAGGCGGAGGCTCGACCAGAACGGCCCGCTGAGCCGGGACCGACTTCACGAGAATGGCGTGGGCGAGAGCGACGGCGGGCCAGAACGCCAGGGCCGCCAGCCCGACCGGGATGAGCCGCCTTCTCACCTTAGCGTGGCCGAAGCGCCATCCCGTGGGGCGCCCTGCCGACCGGGATCGTCCGCACCTGAGCGTGCGTCGAGAGGTCGATCACGCTGACCAGGTCGGCGTAGCGGTTGGTGACGAAGGCGTAACGGCCCGTCGGCTCCATCGTGACCAGGTCGGGATAGCCCTTCTGTGGGATCACCTTGAGGACCTTGTCGTCGGCCGTGCTCACCACGGCGATCTTGTTGGTCCTCCGAAGGGTTGTGTAGAGGTACTTGCCATCGAGCGTGAGCGTGGCCTCGTGGACGATCCCGGGCAGCGGGATCTCGCCGACGGTCTTGTTCGTGGCCGTGTCGATCTTCACGACCACCTTGTTCTCGCCGGCGGCGGCGTAGAGCGTCTTGCCGTCGGAGGGGAGCGCCAGGCCCATCGCATCGCCGCCTCCGTGGATGATCCGGCCCACGACCTTCTTCTGGGTCACGTCGATGACGGTGACGTCGCCCGCCGTCTCGCCCGAGACGTAGACCAGCTTGCCGTCGCGGGAGAAGATCGCGTGGGCCGGCCAGGTGGAGACCTCGAAGCGGCCGTCGACCTTCTGCTCCTTCAGGTCGTAGAAGATCACCTCGTCGTTGCTCGTGTCGCTGGACCAGTCGAGCACCAGCAGATAGCGTCCGTCGGGGGTGAATGCGAGGTTGTACGGGTTGCCCCCGATCTTCACGCGGCGGACGAGCTTCCTGGACTCGGCGTCGATCACGCCGAGATCGTGGCTCTTGTCGTAGACGACCCACGCCGTCTTGCCGTCCGGATGAAACACGATCCGGTTGGGCTTGCCCTGACCGAGCTGAACGCTGCCCACGACCTCGAGGGTGTCGGTGTCGATGATCGAGGCCGACTCGGACTTGGTGTTGGTGATGTAGAGCGTGGCCCCCATCGCCGGCGCGGCAATACAGAGCGTCGTGGCGGTCAGGAGCGAGAGACTCAAGAATGTCACCCCAGCGATCCTCACTTGATCTTCTCGATCGTGGTCACCGCCACGTTCGGTGGTACTCCCCGCAACGTAAATCGTACCGCGTCTCCCACCGAAACGGCCTCCTGAATCTTCGGCGACGCGACGCGAAAACCCATGGTCATCGCGGGCATGAAGCCCGGAATCTCGCCGTGCGTGAGCACGAGCACGCCGAGCTCCGGGAGGATCGCGCGGACGACGCCGTCCACCGTCCACTGGCGCTCGATGCCGCTCTCGGCCGCGGCCTTCGCCTCGGCCAGCTGGCGCTCGAGCCGCCCGACGCGCAGGCCCCAGAAGGCGTAGCCCCAACCCACGCCGAGGACGAGCGCCACGTTGATCAGGAGCACAGCCTTCCAGGCCCGCATCAGTGCACGTGCTCCTCCGGCGCCACGTCGGCCGCGGTCTTCTCGTCGTTGAGCTGCTGGACCTGGGCGACCAGCGCGTCGAAATCCATCGCTTCGCCGCTGCTGCGCGTGATGGCGCGGACGTAGCCCTGGCGATCGATGAGGAGCTCGACGTGAGGCGCGACCGCGAAGAGCCGATAGGCGGCCACGATCGTCTCGGCGCCCTCGGTGACCACCGGAAAGAGGACGCGCGGGTCGTCTCCCAGACGACGGATCGCGTCGGGATCGGCGTCGATCGGTACCGCGATGACCTCGACGCCCAGAACGGCCAGGGTCCCCTCGCGTCTCGCCAGCTGAGTCATGCGGGGGCGGGAGCCGGGCAGGGCATAGAGCACCACCAGCACGTTGCGCCCGCGATAGTCCTTGAGCGCGCGCGGCGGTGTCGGCCCGACCGTGAACGCGAAGTCCGGCGCGACGAGCCAGCGCCGGTCGCGCTCGATCGTCGGGCCCATTCCGCGCGCGCCGAATCCCGCCGACAGAGCCCGCAGGAAGTTGATCAGCTCCCAGCGCTGGTCCTCGGTGAGGCGCGAGCCGAACCCGGGCATGCCGGATCCGGGGATCCCGTGACTGATCCACCAGAAGAGGTCGCCGGCCGTGTGCTGAGCGGTATGAGGCGCGCGCAGATCGGCGGGCGGTCGCGGCAGCGCTCGGCCGTCGGGCCCGTCGCCGGCACCTCGCGCGCCGTGGCACCCCGCGCAGTTCGCGTGGTAGAGCGCAGCGCCGGCGGTGATCGCGCCGGCCTGGTACGGCACGGAGGGGCGCAGATACGTCGTCGGATAGGCGTCGATGGCGAGCGGGGGAAGCGCGAGCCCGACACCGGCGCCGAGCGCGGCGAGCGCCACCGCTGCGAGCGGCAGCCGCCAGGCTCGAATGGCGAGCCCCGTGATCAGGGCGACCAGACCGACCACGACGATCTGGCTTCCGATGAGCGCGCGCGCCGCCTCGGCCGTCCGGCCTTCGAGCGCGGCGAAGGACAACCTGATCGTGAACGGCCACACCGGCGGCTCGTGACGGGCCGGCGGCGTGACGTTCATCGCCACGACGACGACGAGGATCGCGAGCGCCAGGCCCGCTTCGACCGCGACGAATCCGGAGAGTCTCCGCATCGCCGGGCGTCCGACGGTCGGCCCGTCGCCGCCGAGCCGGGCCAGGAGCACGGAGCGATTGAGCGCGGCGAGGCTCAACGCCAGGACCAGGAGCGCGAGCTTGGCGAGCAGCAGGCGCCCGTAGGTCGTGCCCACGAGCCCGGCGACGTTGCCGACGTGGGTGAGCGCGAGCCAGGTTCCGGTCGCGGCGAGCACGAGCACGATCCCGAGCGCGGCGCGCGAGAGCCGCCGCGCCGCCAGGACCGCGTGAGGCCGCGCGTCAGCACCGTCTTCGCTGGCGGCGGCCCGCAGGAGAAGCGCCAGCGGGAGGAGGCCGCCGACCCAGATGCCTGCACCGAGCACGTGTAGACCGTCGAGGACGATCGCGCGCGCGGTGTCTGGCTCGACGGCGGCGGCATGGCCCGCCGCGGCCAGCGGCACCAGCGCGGCGACGCCGAGCAGCACCGCCTCGCCCCGCGCCGCGCGCCAATCGGCTCGGCGCTCGACCGACATTCGGATCGAGAGAAACGCGGCGAGCAAGGCGAGGAATCCGGCACGCACGAGCCACACGTGTCCAGCCTGGGTCTGGACGAGCACCTGTCCAATCGCGCGAGGGTCGAAGGCCGCTGCCGCTCGGCCCTCGAACAGCGCGGTCTGCGTGCCGACGACCACGACTCCCGAGGCGAGCGCCACGAGCGCGAGCCAGCACGCGGAGGCGAGCACCCGACGTTCCCAGCGCTGCGCCGTCGCGCGGTCGGAGCGACCGGCGAGCACGATCATCGCCACGGCGCCGACGAGGAGGACCGAGCTGGCCAGATGAAGCCAGCGGGCGGCGAGTCCGAGCGCGTACACCGGGTCAGTGTACCGGATGGGCAACCCGCGTTGAGTCCGGCACGTTTCTTCGCTAGAGTGCGGCTCATGCTGCGCGTCCTGGCGATCATCGCCCTGGCCGCTTCGCTGTTGGCTGCGGCCCCGGCCGACGCCCACGTCGGCGGTGTCGAGCGCGCGGTCTTCGAGGCCCCGGAGCTCCCGACCCCTGCGGAACCGATCGGACCCCTTGCCGTTCTCGGCGTGGACGATCAGGTCAACGTGCCCTGGCCGATCGCGCTCGTGGCGCTGCTGGCGGCCGCCGGGCTCGTGCGGCGGCGCTCGCGCCGACTCGTCGTAGCCGCTCTCGTTCTCCTCGTCGCGATCTTCACGGTCGAGGCGGCGGTGCATTCGGTCCATCACGCGCCCGGTCACGACCCCGTCGCGTGCCCGACCGCGTCCATCGCGGCACACCTGGACGGCACGACGGTCGCCGCGCTCGCGCTCGACGAGCCCATCCATTGGGTCGGCTCCGTCACCGCACCGTCCGATCCGCGCATCGCGTCCCTCCGCTCGATCGATCCGTCGCAGCCCCGCGCGCCCCCGATCTCTCTCGTCTAGATCCCGCTCGAGCAATTCACAAATCTTCAAGGGGGATCCCATGAGAGGGAAAGCTCTATTCGCGTGCGCCCTCGCGCTGACGCTCTCGCTTACGTCCGTGCCGGTGGCCCAGGCTCACGGCCTGGTCGGCAAGCGGTTCTTTCCCGCGACTCTGGCCACCGACGATCCGTTCGTGGCCGATGAGCTGTCGCTGCCGACGATCTCGTATCTCAAGCTCCGGGGCACCGAGGAGGCGCCGCCGACGAAGCAGATCAGCCTGAGCGGCGAGCTCTCGAAGCGGCTCAGCCCCGATCTCGGAATCTCGTTCGCCGGAAGCTTCACCATGCTGGATCCCGACGAAGGCTCGTCGGTGAGCGGCTTCGACAATCTGGAAGTCGCCGCGAAGTACGTGTTCTTCAAGAACGCCCCGCACGAGCTCCTGCTGGCGCTCGGCCTCAGCTGGGACGTGGGCGGCACCGGGAGTAAGAAGGTCGACGCCGAGAGCTTCGACACCTGGACACCGCAGCTCTTCTTCGGCAAGGGCTTCGGCGATCTGCCGGACAAGCTCGAGTTCATGAAGCCGTTCGCGATCACCGGTGTGCTCGGCCTGGCGGTGCCCTCGCGCGTCCACACCAAGACGTTCGAGACCGACGAGGACGGCAACGTAGACGTGAAGAAACCGCTGAACCCTACCGTCTTTCAGTGGGGGTTCAGCTTCCAGTACAACTTGCAATATCTACAGTCCTACGTGAAGGATGTCGGGATCCCGGCGCCGTTCAACCGGATGATCCCGA
>Ga0209802_1003081_pt1 | contig 11299 bp, 9 predicted proteins | sample GraSoiAngelo_129_FD_185886 | JGI IMG/M metagenome (GOLD analysis project Ga0209802, IMG submission 185886) | Grasslands soil microbial communities from the Angelo Coastal Reserve, California, USA - 14_0927_12_40cm (SPAdes) (version 2) | ecosystem: Environmental > Terrestrial > Soil > Grasslands ... | reverse complement strand
GCGCCCGCGCCCGCTCGTCTGGGCGGTGGGGACGGTCGTGGCCACGATCGCCGTCGCGGCGTTCACCGGCGCGTACGTCGCGGCGCGATACGAGGCGCGGCTGGGTCAGATGGCGCGCGAGACGGCGGCGCTGCACGCGCGGGTTCAGCGTGAGGAGGCCGCGCTTCGCGAGCAGCTCGCCGTTTACCGGAGCGCGGCCGATCTGCTGCGCGATCCCCAGGCGCAGGTCGTCACCCTGCGCGGTCTCGGGCCGAGCCCCGAGGCGACGGGTCGAGTCATCTGGCATCCCGGCAACGGGGGGTACGTGTTCGTGGCGAATCTGCCATCGGCGCCGCCGGGGAAGGCCTATGAGCTGTGGACGATCGGCGATGCGGCTCCACAGCCCGCCGGTCTCTTCCAGGTCGATGCCTCCGGCCGTGGGGCGCATCGCATCGCGCCGGTAGCGGGCGGCCAGCAGGTGAAAGTCTTCGCGGTCACCCTCGAGGTCGAGGCCGGTGTGCAGAAGCCGGAGGGCCCGATGGTGCTGGCGTCGGCGAAGTAGGGCGGCACGACAGCCGAAGAAGCGCTTGACCATCATGTGCTCCGGGGCAATCATGACGGTGTGTGTCGCAAGATTTGCGTCTTCGCTCTCGTCGCGGCCCTCCTTGGATTGGTGCCGGCCGCGTACGCCGATCCACCCGACCCGACATGGCTCAGCGGCTACTGGGATGACGACGACTTCGACAACGTCGTCATTCTCATCGTCAAGACGTGCGCCGTCGAAGCCCCACTACTCATCGATTCAGGGCCTCTGTGGACGGTCGTCGTCGGCATCGAACTCCTGCCGCTTCGGTTCGTCCCGGTTTCAGCTCGCGCCGCCGCATTCCCACGGGCCCCACCCATAGAGCCTCCCTCGGCCTCCTGATCCTCAACTAGCGCCTGGCGGCAGCTCGTTCGGAACGCCTCGACGGTGTTCTGCGCTCGCATGCTTCCGGCCGGCTACGACCGAGGTCAACGCTGCGCGCCCATGGGAGATCACCATGACCGGTCCGCGTCTATGCCCATGATCGACTACGTCTTCTACGGCCTCGTAGTCCTTTCGGCCGCCTACTGGCTCGCGGCACTTGTCTCGGTCGCGCGATACCGGCGGGCTCGGCCCTCGGCCCCGCATCTCGCATCACCCGTCACGATCCTCAAGCCGTTGCGGGGCGACGACGGCGAGCTGTACGAGAATCTCCGCAGCTTCTGCCTCCAGGACTATCAGAATTTCGAGATCGTCTTCGGAGTCCGCCACCTCCACGATCCCGCGGTGGCGGTCGTCGAGCGCCTCAAACGCGAATTCCCCGCGCTCGAGCTGAAGCTTGCCGCCGAAAGTCGCACGATTGGCACGAATCTGAAGGTCAGCAACCTCGCCAATCTCGTCCGTCACGCCAAGCACGACACACTCATCGTGGCTGACAGCGACATGCGCGTGGGCCCCGGCTACATCCGCGCCGTGGTCGGGCCGCTCGAGGACCGGCGCGTGGGGCTCGTGACGTGTCTGTATCGTGGCGTCGCACCGCGCGGCGTCGCCTCGCGGCTCGGGGCGATGTTCATCAACGAATGGTTCTTGCCTGCCGCGCTCGTCGGCACGCACCTCGAACGTCTGCGCCACGGATTTGGTGCGACCATCGCGTGCCGACGCGACACCCTGCGCGCCGTCGGTGGATTCGAAGCCCTCGCCGATCAGCTCGCCGACGACTACATGCTGGGATGGCTCGTGAGCGCCCTCGGTCTTCGTGTGGTTCTCGTTCCGTACGCCGTCGACAACGTCGTGACCGAGCGAAGCGTACGGGGCCTCTTCACGCACGAGCTGCGGTGGGCGAGGACGTTCCGGACCTTGCGGCCGGTGCCGTATTTCTGCTCGCTGCTGACCTACGGGTTTCCGCTCTCGCTCATCTGGCTTGCCGCCAGCGGGGCGGGCGGTCCCGCCACGATGGCCACCGCTCTGCACCTTGGTCTGCGGGTCGTCGGGCGGCTGGGGATCTACCGTATGCTCGGACAACCCGCGCCGTGGTCCGGCACGTGGCTGGTCCCGATCCGCGACCTCATGTCGTTCGTCCTCGGAGTCCTGAGCTTCTTCGGTCGCACGGTTCGCTGGAACGACGAGCCGTTCCACGTTCATCGCGACGGTCGGCTCGAGCGCCGGCCGGACTTCGCCGAGCGAGCCCGATTCACAGAATCGGCCGAGGTGCCGTCCCTCGCGTCCGACTGGGAGGAATCGGCATGACCAGCGACGGTCAATACCTTCGCACGCTCTTCTTGCACCCGCCCTCGTACGAGGGCTTCGACGGCGGCGCGGGCTCGCGCTATCAGGCGCGGCGCGAGATCCGGTCGTTCTGGTATCCGACCTGGCTCGCGCAGCCGGCCGCGCTGGTGCCGGGCTCGCGCCTGGTCGACGCGCCGCCCGCCGACCTCACGCTCGAGGACATCCGGCCGCTCGCCGCCGAGTACGAGCTGGCGGTGCTGCACACTAGCACGCCGTCGTTCGCCCACGACGTCCGCGTGGCGGAAGCGCTGAAGGAGAAGAATCCGGAGCTGCGTATCGGATTCGTCGGCGCGCACGTCGCGGTCAACCCCGAGCGCGCGCTCTCCGCGTCGAACGCGATCGACTTCGTGGCGCGAAACGAGTTCGACTTCACGATCGAGGACGTCGCGCGGGGCGGGCGCCTCGAGACGGTCCTCGGCCTCAGCTACCGATCTCCGGGTGGGATCCGGCACACGCCGGACCGTCCCGTGCTCGAGGACATGGATACGCTGCCGTTCGTCGTGGACGTCTACAAGCGTGACCTCGCCATCGAGCGCTACGCGATCGGATATCTCCTCCATCCGTACGTGTCCCTCTACACCGGACGGGGATGCCGCTCGAAGTGCACCTTCTGCCTGTGGCCGCAAACCGTGGGCGGCCATCGGTATCGCACGCGCAGTATCGAGCACGTGACCACGGAGATCGCCCGGGCGCTCCGCTACTTCCCGCAGGTCCGCGAATACTTCTTCGACGACGACACGCTCACCGACGACTTGCCCAGGGTCGAGGCGCTCGCCCGCCGCCTGGGCAAGCTGGGCGTGACGTGGTCGTGCAATGCCAAGGCGAACGTCCCGTACGACACGCTGAAGGTGCTGAAGGACAACGGACTGCGCCTGCTGCTCGTCGGCTACGAGTCGGGGAACCAGAAGATCTTGAACAACGTGCGCAAGGGCATCCGCCTCGATACGGCTCGCCGCTTCACCCGCGACGCGAAGGAGCTCGGGATCAAGATCCACGGGACGTTCATCCTGGGGCTGCCCGGAGAGACCCACGACACGATCCAGGAGACCATCCGATTCGCCGGTGACATCGATCCCCACACGATCCAGGTGTCCATCGCGGCGCCGTACCCGGGGACGGAGCTGTTTCGTCAGGCGACGGCCAACGGATGGCTCTCGGGGGAGGCGCTGGTCGACGAGCGCGGCGCGCAGGTGAGCGCCCTGTCGTATCCCCACCTCCTCAGTACCGAGATCTCGCGAAGCACCGAGGAGTTCTATCGGCGCTTCTATTTCCGGCCGCGGAAGATCGTCGCGATCGCGAAAGAGATGGTCGCGGACCGTCGCGTCATGCAGCGGCGCCTGCGCGAGGGGCGGGAGTTCCTGCGATTCCTGACGGCGCGGAGACGCGAAAAGTCCCCGGGCGGCGACGGACAGGCGGCCGCGCCGCGAGCGGGCCGCCGGCGAGCCGGGCTGCAGGTCGTTCTCTCGGTGCCCGAGCAGTCCACGTCGATCATGTCGGTTCCGGCGGCGATCCGAGCGGCCGGTGTCTTTGCGGCGTTCGAGGACGTCGAGCGGATCATATTCCGGACCGAGTCGGCAGAGCTTCCGAAGCCTTGGCGCCGTTACCTGGCCAAGTTGCCACGGCCCTGGGCGCAGGTCGCTGCGCCCGGCGGATCGGGTTCGCTCGCCGGTGCGCTCGAGCCGGGCTCCCCCGTGCTCGTCGTCGCGCCGAATACGATTCCCGAGCCGGACGAGCTGCGGAAGCTGCTCGCCCGACCTGCGGCCGAGGACCAGCGAACCATCTGGATCTGGCGCGGGGTTCCGGTGGCCGCGTACTATCCGGAGGCACTGACACTTCTGGCGCAAGTCGCACGCGGGTCCGAGATCTTCCCGCGACAGGCCCTGGTGGATGCCGGGGCGCCTCGCCTGCAGGTGCCGTCGGACGACTGGAACGAGGTGAGCGGCGTCGCCGGCGCGCGGGCTACCGAGCGTCGACTTCTCCGCTCGCTGCACCAGCCGGGCGACGGCTATCTGGCGCGTTTCGATCGTCTGCTTTCGGTCGGGCTCTCCCGCGGCTTGGTCCGGACGCCGTTCACCCCGAACGTCATCACGGCCCTGAGTCTGCTCGTCGGGCTCGGGGGCGCGACCTTGCTCGCGACCACGACTCTGTGGATGGCGGTCCTTGGTTCGCTCCTGCTCTGGGCAAGCTGTATTCTCGACGGCTGCGACGGTGAGGTGGCCCGCCTCAAGCTCCTCAGATCCGCGTTCGGCGCTCGGTTCGACATCGTCACGGACGACGTCATTCACCTCGCGACCTGGGCCGCCATCATCGCGCACGTGCACCGCACCCGACCGGAGCTGAGTCTGACCGGCCCGGCGCTGCTCTCGCTCCTCGGCGTTGCGGTCAGCATGGCGTCGGTATGGTGGCTGATCAATCGCCATCCATCCGAGCAGCGGCGCGGGTTCAAGCGCGTCTACGAGCGTATCGCGAGCCGAGACTACGTTTATATCGTCGTGATTCTCACGGCCGTGTCGCGGCTCGAATGGTTCCTGTGGGCGACGGCCGCGGGCGCGAATCTGTTCTGGCTCAGCCTGTGGGCCTGGGCGTGGGCCACCCGCTCGCGATGACCCTGCGCCCCAGGCTGCTGGCGGCGCTCGGGGCGCTCGGCCTGGTCGTCCTGTTGTGGCGGATCGATCTGAACGAGGTCCGGCGGTCATTGCTCCACGTTGGATGGGGGATGACGCTCGTCCTGGGCCAGGAAGTCGTGGCGCACGTGCTGAACGCCTGGGGATGGCGCTTCGCGTTCACGCGTGAGCACGCCGGCCGTGTGTCGTTCGGTGAGCTGATCCGACTCCGGGTGGCCGGTGACGCGATCAACTACCTGACGCCCACCGCGACCATCGGCGGAGAAGTCGCGCGAACGTCGCTGCTGAGTGATGCGTGCGGCGCTGAGGACCGCGCCGTATCGGTCATCATCGCCAAGATGAGTCAGACCCTGGCGCAGGCGTGCTTCATCACGACGGGGCTGCTGCTCGTGGCCACGGAATGGCTCGCCGTGGGTCGCTGGCTGCTTCCCTGGGCCGGCGTCGGCCTCCTGGCGGCGATCGTCGTCGCGCACGGTTTGAGAGCTCGTGGCGCTGGAATGGCGGCGGCCTGGCGGCGGAGCGTGGGAGCAGGCCTCGTCGGATTCTTCCGAGATCATCCGGGACGGGTAGCGCTCTCCACCCTCATGTTCGGCCTGGCCTACGCATGGGGCGCGTTCGAGGCCTACTGGATCTGCCGCTTCTTGCTCGCGCCCGTGGCGCCGGTCACGGCTCTCGCCATCGAGGTGCTGTCGATCACGGTCGATGGCCTGCTCTTCATGGTCCCCGCGAAGATCGGTACCCAGGAGGGCGGCAAAGTTTTCGCCTTCGCGGCCCTCGGACTTCCGGCGAGCCTCGGATTTGCGTTCGGCATCGTGCGTCACGTCCGGGAGTTGATCTGGGCGGCCGTGGGGGTCCTCCTCTACTGGGCGGCGATCAGCCGCCGCGCCCCGGCGACCCTCGGTCACGTGCTCGGCGACGCCGCTACGCCGAGTACGCCGGAAGCATGAATCGCGTCGGCCGGGCACTGCGGGGCGTTGTCGGATTGTGCTGCCGGCATCCGCTGCTGACCGTTGTCGCCGCGATCGGCCTTGCGGTGCTCAGCGTCTGGGCCACATGGGCGCGCCTCAGCTTCGAGACGTCGCAGCTTCACCTCTTGCCGCATGGCCAACCGTACGTGACCCGTTATCGGGACTACTCGAAGGACTTCGGCGAGCTCGACGAGCTCATCGTCGCGATTCGAAGCCCGTCGCTCCAGGACTCGGAGACGTTCGCGGCGCGACTCGTCGCCGACCTGCGGACCGGGCCCATCGCCTTCAACCACCTTGCGTACAAGATGGCGCGCGAGGGCATGGAAAGTCGGGCGCTGCTCTATCTCTCGGTCACCGAGCTCCAGGAGCTCCGGGACCAAGTCTTCGATCATCACGCCTTCATCGAATCGTTCGTCGCCGCCCCGGGGCTCGTGACCATGCTCGAGGGCGCGAACCGACAATTCGCCGATGCATTCGTCGGCCACTTCCTCGATCTCGGGCTTCAGGACGGCGCGACGGCCGCCGATCTGCGCTTCATCACGATCCTGGTGACGCAACTTCGCGATGCGATCGATCGGTCGAGGCTCCCGGACACGCCGTGGCGGGCGATGTTCCCCAGCACGGAGGGTGACGCCGACGCCGGCTACTTCCTATCCGACGACAAGCGGCTACTGTTTCTCCTGGCCGACCCGGTAGGCGGTAGTGGCGGGTTCACGAACGATCGCGCCGCGATCCACGAGATCCGCGCGCGAATCAAGGCATTGCGCGCCGAGTTTCCTGACGTCGAGGCCGGCGTCACGGGGGGGCCCGCGCTCTCGAACGACGAGATGCTGACCGCGTTCCAGGACAGTCAGCTCGCGACGGCGCTCGCGGTCGCGCTCACTCTCGGCGTGCTGCTGCTGGCCTTCCGACGCATCGGGGAGCCGCTCGTCATGCTCGGCGTGCTCGTCTTGAGCTTGGTGTGGTCGTTGGGGCTGATCTCGGTGACCGTCGGGCACCTCACGGTCTTTTCGGTGATGTTCATCTCGATCGTCATCGGGCTCGGCATCGACTATGGCATCTACGTGCTCTTTCGTCGGGACGAGGAGAGGATGCTTGGAGCCAGCCCGGCGGCGGCATTCGAGCTGATGGCCGCGCGCACGGGTCCCGGCATCCTGCTGGGTGCCCTGACGGCGGCGGCCACGTTCTATGCGCTGACCGCCACCGACTTCCACGGCGTGCAGGAGCTCGGGTTCGTCGCCGGTACCGCGCTCATCATGTCGTTCGTCGCCATGCTGACGGTGTTCCCGGCCCTGCTGGTGCTGGTCCCATCGCACGTGCCGGCCGCTCCGTTGCCTGCACCCGAGCAGCCCACAGCGCCTCGCGGCGACGGTGTGCCGTTCGTCGAATTCCTCACCCGGTACCCGACCGCCGTGCTGGTCGCAGCGGCTATCCTGACGGGGGTCTCCCTCTGGTCCGCCCGATCGATCGGCTTCGACTACAACCTCCTGCATCTTCAGGCGAGCGACACCGAGTCCGTGGTGTGGGAGCGTCAGATCGTCGAGACGCAGAGCCGGTCGAGCTTCGCTGGACTGGACACCGCGACCTCGCTCCCCGAGCTCGAGCGCAAGCAGGCGGCCTTCAAGCAGCTCCCCTCGGTGTCCGGCGTCGACAGCGCACTGTTGTTCATCCCCGATGACCAGCCCGCGAAGCTGAAGGTGATCCGAGACATGGGGCCGCTCATCGCGCCGCTGCGGCTCGGCCCGGTGCCCTCGCTCAGTCTGCAGCGACTCACGAAAGCCCTCGCGAGACTGGAGCACCTGGTCGACGTGGCTGTTGTCGAGGCAGGCCCGGGCGGATCGGGCTCCGCGCTGCGCAAGCTGCGTGACGGACTCGCCGGCGTCCACGGGGCCCTGCGTACGGCCGACCACCGCGAGACCCGGACGAGGCTCGAGCTCTATCAGACGCGCCTCGCGCGGGACTTCGGCGATGCGTTGCGGCTTCTCCAGGAGAACCTGCAGCCGCGATTCCTCACGGTCCGGGACGTCCCGGCCGAGCTACGGCGAAAGTTCATCGGCGCAAGCGGCCGATTCCTTCTCCAGATACATCCGAAGGTCGACGTGTGGGACCGTGAAGGCTCGATCCGGTTCGTCAACGAGCTCCGTTCGGTGGACGCCAACGTCACCGGCACGCCGGTGATCAGCTACGAGTCCATCCGTCGAATGGAAGATGCCTATCGACGCGGAACCGTGTACGCGTTCATCCTCGTGGGGCTCATCAGCGGTCTCATGATCCGACGGCTTCGCGAGACGGCCCTCGCGCTCACGCCGCTCGTCCTCGGCCCGTTGTGGGCGCTCGGAATCATGCAGTTCTTCGGGTTCAAGCTGAACCTGGCCAACGTGTGGGGCGTCCCGCTCATCATCGGAGCGTCGGCCGAATACGGCTTGAATGTCGTCACGCGTGTCATGGAGGCGCGAACGCGTGGCGGCCCGTCGTTTCCGCGCAGCACGATCCTGGCGGTGGCGTTCAACGGTCTCACCACGATCGCCGGGTTCGGCAGCCTCTTGCTCGCGCACCATCAGGGCATCTGGAGTCTCGGATTGCTCCTGACCTGTGGCAGCCTCACCAGCCTCGTCGCGGCGCTCGTGGTGCTGCCCGTGCTCATCCGGCTCTTCGCGCTCGACCGCGCGGGCTAGCGGCGCCGGCGGCACGCCGCGTGGAGCACCGCCACGATCGTCATCGAGTCCTTGATCTCGCCGCGCTCGACCATCCTCAGGACCTCGTCGAACGGGAAAGCGCGCACCTCGATGAACTCCGTCGGATCGGGCGAGCGCTGGATCGGTCGCAGCCCTTCGGCCAGGTAGATGTTCGCGGTCTCCTCGACCACGCTCTTCGACGTGTGATAGGCGCAGAGCTTCACGAGCCGGTCCGCTTCGTACCCGGCTTCCTCCGCCAGCTCGCGCTGAACGGCGGCCTCTTCGCCTTCGCCGGGCTTGATGGAGCCGGTGGGCATCTCCCAGTAGAAGTCGCCGGCGACGTAGCGGTACTGGCCGACCATCACGACCGTGTCCGCGTCGACGAACGGGAGCACTCCGACGCATCCGCCGCACTCGACAACGCCGTAGATCGTCGTCTGGCCATCGGGCAGCGCCACCTGATCCTCGCGCACGCGGATCCAGCCATTCTCGTAGACCTCTCGGGTCGAGAGCCTTCGCCAGGGTACGCGTGCCAGCTGCCGACGATCCGTCACGACGCGACGACCTCCCGCCGCCGAGCGGCGCCTGGACTGTAGCACGCGCGGTCCGCGCGCGGAACGGAGGTATACTCGACGCCATGCCGCTTCCCAAGCCCGTCGACGCGCTGTGGGCCGAGCTCCAGTCGGTGCGCGCCGAGGTCCTCAAGGAAGCTGAAGGCCTCTCGCAAGGCCAGGCTGACTGGAGGCCGAGCGAGGAGGACTGGTCGGTCGGCGAGGTCGTTCACCACCTCACCCTCGCCGAGATCGCCACGGGCAAGCTCACGACCAAGCTCACGCGAGAGGCGCAGGCCGCGGGCAGATCGGCCGGCTTTCCCTCCGACCTGGCGACGTTCAAGCCGCTCCCCCCGGCGCCGCCGGGCCAGGCCGATGCGCCGGAGGTCGTCTGGCCCGAACGCGCCAGACCGATCGCCGAGCTCCTCTCCACCATGCGGGCCACTCGCGAGCGTAGTCGCCAGTCGATCGAGAAGCTCGCGTCGGTCGATCCCCGGCCGCTGACTTTCAAGCACTTCCGCTTCGGCGACCTCGATCTCTCCCAGTGGTGGCAGCTGCAGGCCCATCACGACGGCATCCACCTCGCGCAGATCCGCGAGATCAAGAGCGCGCTTGGATTCCCGCGCGCGTGAGGCCGGGGCGCGCATGAAGGTCATCCTGAGAAATCCGCGTCGCGAGATCGACGTGGCCGGCAACCGCCGCGTGAAGGATATCCTGCGAGAGCTCGACATCATCCCGGAGACCGTGCTGGTGATCTGCGGAGACGACCTCATCACGGCGGACCAGGTCGTCCGCGACGGCGACACGATCGAGCTGCGTCCGGTGATGTCGGGTGGCAGCGCGAGCGCGCGGTGAAGTGCCGCAAGTGCGGTGAGCCCGCCGTCCTCGAGCTCAGGCGCCACAACGCCGCGTTCTGCGCCCCGGATTTCCTCGAGTTCTTTCGCAATCAGGTGCGGGAGGCCATCCGCAAGCACCGGATGTTCACGCGGGACGAGGCGGTGCTGGTGGCCGTCTCCGGCGGCAAGGACTCGCTCGCGCTCTGGGACGTGCTGATCGACGAAGGCTACCGGACCACCGGGCTCTACCTCGACCTCGGGATCTTCGACTACTCCGTCGAGTCCAAGGCCAAGTGCGAGAAGTACGCCGCGGCCCGCGGCGTCCCGCTGATGGTCAGCTCCGTCCGCGAGGAGGTGGGCGCGCCGGTTCCGGTCATCAAGGACGTCACACGGCGGCCGCCGTGCTCGGGCTGCGGCCTTTCCAAGCGCTACCTGATGAACCGCGTGGCGCTCGAGCAGGGGATGCCGGTGGTCGCGACCGGTCACAACCTGGACGACGAGGCGGCGACGCTCTTCGGCTCGGTCATGCATTGGCAGACCGACGCGTTGCCGCGTCAATCTCCCGCGCTGCCCTCGACCCATCCCAAGCTGGTGCGCCGAGTGAAGCCGCTCTACCGGCTCTCGGAGCGCGAGACAGCGGCCTTCGCCTTCCTGAGGAAGATCGACTACATAGTCGAGGAATGCCCGTTCGCGAAAGGCGCGACGTCGATCGCCCACAAGGAAATCCTGAGCCGCATGGAGGACTCCTCGCCGGGCGCGAAGCACAACTTCCTCTTCGGATTCCTCGACCGGGCCCGCCCAGCCTTCGAGCGCGCCGAGGCGGTGGCGCTCAACGAGTGCGCGCGCTGCGGGCAGGTGACGACCGGCACCATCTGCGCGTTCTGCAAGCTGGCGGACCAGGTCAAGCGTCGGGTCTCGTAGGCATCAAACCGCCATAACGCTTCGGCGAGAGGGTCCGTGGATCGGTCGTGACCGCGTACTTCGACCTCCTCCTCCGCGGTGCAGGATTGTCGAGCCAGGCCGGCGCGATCGGGGGCGTGTTCTTCATCGTTCTGGTGCTGCGGAGGGCTGAGCTCAGACCCCTCCGCGTCCGATCGGTCTGGGTCGTCGCGGTGAGCGGCCTCGGCGTCATCATCGCCCAGTGTTTGGCACTCGTCCTCCAGCTCGAATCGCTGGGCGCCGAGCGCGGTTGGCCCGTCCGGGAATTCCTGGGCACCACGTACTTCTTCGCCAGCGTCGTCCGGATCCTCGCATCCGCCGGACTCGTCGCGGGTTGCTGGCTGATCGGGCGAGGCCGGGGCCGAGTCTGGGCATGGACCGCGCTGGCCTGCTGCGTGGCGTTGGCGGCGGGCTCGGCC